>Ga0307416_100000219_pt1 | contig 30216 bp, 26 predicted proteins | sample DK1Cmetagenome_2_FD_203821 | JGI IMG/M metagenome (GOLD analysis project Ga0307416, IMG submission 203821) | Maize rhizosphere microbial communities from greenhouse at UC Davis, California, United States - DK15-C-3 | ecosystem: Host-associated > Plants > Roots > Rhizosphere > Soil | place...
CTCCGGGATGCCGGCTTCGGAGGACGTGCCTGCATCCATCCCGCTCAGCTTGAGATCGCCCTTGAGGTTTTCAGCGTTTCTGAAGAGGAGCGCCGCTTAGCCCGGAACCTGCTCGCCTGCTACGACGCGGCGCGCGCCTCGGGACACGGGGTGATTCGGGACGAGAACGGTGTCATGATCGACGCCGCCTCAGTCCGGAGCGCCCGGCTGGTACTGGGGCTGGGGGCCTGATCCGATGGGGGAGAATGGATTCCACCAAAGAGAGGTACCGATGGAAGACGAAACGGGCAAAACCAAAAGTGCTTTGATCACGCAGCAGTTGAGGCACCTCATCTCAAGTGGAGAACTGCCGCGCGGATCATCTCTTCGCCAGGACAAGCTCGCGGAGCTGTTCAACACGAGCATCACCCCGGTCAGGGAGGCCCTGCGCTCTCTTCAGGCTGAAGGGCTGATCGTTGGCGAACCGCACCGGGGAGTCCGCGTTGCGTCCGTCGACCTTGAACATCTTAAGAGCACGTACGTGATGCGCCGGCTCGTTGAAGGCTACGCTCTCCAAAGATCCACGCAGCGACTGACGATCCTCGATCTGCAAAAAGCCACAGACCTTAACCGCCAGATGGAAGCAGCTTACGCGGCAGGCAGCGCGATGGACGTCGGCACCTTGAACCGCGAGTTCCATTTCCTCTTCATTGAGCGGTGCGGCCTCCCCGGCCTCGCGCAAGAGGCACAGAACCTCTGGTATTCCTACCCTTGGGACATCCTTCGGGTTGTTTCCACCCGGGTACCCCACTCCGTTCATGAACATCAAGCGATTATCGAGGCAGCAAGGGCGGGAGATTCCGAGGAGATGGGCAGGGCCATAGGCACCCACCTTTCCAACAGTTACCTCACGCTCGTCAAGCACCTCACGGGTGAGGACGTCGCGGATCCCTTTGACCTGAACGCTGGCTAGTTTCGTAGATGTGCGAGGAGAGTGTCCCGTACGTCGCTAGGAATGCTTGGACCTGTCCGTGCTGTGGGAGCGTGAATATTCTGATGGGCCCGACCGGCCAAACGTTGCCGCCCGCAGGATGGTGTGGGTCATGTTCCGGTGGTCGGCGATTCCTTTCCCTGCTATGTCGAATGCAGTTCCGTGATCGACTGAGAAGCGTAGGAACGGCAGCCCAAGAGTTGTGCTGACGGTGCCATGGAAGTCGACGGTCTTACACACTCCCGCCGCGATGTCGTGGTACAGGGACAGGACGACGTCGTAGCGGCCCTGAGCGGCCAGGGCAAAAACCGAATCGGCCGGGATGGGACCGGATACATCTATTCCAAGTGATCGCGCTTCTTCCACGGCCGGGGCGAGGATTTCGATCTCCTCTGAACCGAAAAGTCCGCCTTCACCGCCATGCGGGTTCATCGCCTGAAGCGCAATGCGTGGCGATTTGAGGCCCACCATGTGGGAAACGGAGACGAAGCGTTCCAGGGTCCGAACGATCATGTCCTGGCTGATGCTCGCTATGGCCTTGCTGAGGGAGAGGTGCCGGGTCAGGAACAGCACGCGAAGATCCCGCACGGTGAAATACGTCAGTGACCATGGGGATGAGGTGAGTTCGGCAAGGAGCTCGGTATGTCCCTGGTGTCCGAGGCCCGCCAGCTTGAGCGCCACTTTATTGATCGGGGCAGTCACCAGTGATGATATTTCTGCCCTTTGTGCCATTCGTACGCCCTCGACGATGTAGTCGTAGGAAGCTCGGCCTCCTTCCGCTGTTGCCGTACCGAATGGAAGGTCCGGCGATACTCCCGGCACATTCTTCACGGCCAGGGCGCCATCGACGAATCCGTCAGAGTCAACGTCCACCAACCTTGCTCTGATGCCGACTGCTTCACAGGTTCTGCGCAGGTTATCGATGCTCCCGATCAGCAGCGGACGGCATTGGTTCGCAACGTGCTCCTCGGCCGCGGCGGCAAGCACAATCTCTGGGCCGATGCCGGCCGGATCGCCCACGGTAACTCCGATAATGGGCAGGGTTTCCATCAAAATCCTCCAGTTTGTGAGTCTGTCCGTCTTGCACCAAGTGATGCGAGCACGTCAATCGCATGTATCGTTCTCGTCGGCTCGCCCTGGGACCCTGACTGGATTACGGCCAGCAGCCCGTCAAACGGTCCGCCGTGGAGCCGTGTAACCGGAGTCGCGGGCCACGGTTCGCTCACGACCGAGAGCAAGGTGGGACCGAGCAGGCGAATAAGCGCCGATGACACCTCGCCACCCAGCAGCACCAAGCCTGCCGGGTTCACCTCGGCCAATACGCGGGCTGCGATGTGCGCCGTGGTCACTGCGATTTCAGGTCTGGGCGCTCCAAGCCCACCGGATTGGGGCACGGTGATCAGTGCGACGTTTTTTCCTGAGCGCAGTCCCGTTATCGCTTCAGCTATAACCCTGTCACTGTTACCCGTGGCATCAATTACCACGGTCGCGGATCCTTCTGCTAGCAGGTCGATCTGCCGCCGCGTTGCGGCGCGGTAGCTGGTGGCAACGATGAGGGCGCCGGGACTTTCCCTTTGCAGGGCTGTTTCCAGCCATGCCCCGAGTAGTCCATAGGATCCGGCGACGCCGACGTCTCTGCCGCCGTCCAACTTATGGATGCCCGCTGCCACCCGGCGCAGGTCAGCGAGAGACGCCGAGTCCACGAGGATGTTCCGTCCGGCGCTAACCGCTGCCTCCAACCGCACATCGAAGGTCGGGGAAGTCAGGGTGTGCAGGGACATGAGCTCGGATTCGATCAACTGACATGGTTGAACATGGGTCCCGTCGGCACCGTTGCCAGTTACTTCGATTGGTTCTCCCCACAGCTTTTGGTTTCCGTCCTCCGTGGTGATCCCGTAGGAAGGCGCGCAGGGTGCGACCACGACCGGCCGCTGCAGGACGTCGGCCCAGGCACGCATCTCAGCCTGGGTGTTTCCCCTCAGCAAGCTGTCCACCCGTTTGTACATCATGGCGTACTGGCCGAAGGCATGAACTGCGTAGCGGGTCACGGTCCGAATTCGTTCAGCGGCCTCATTGGGGCTCAAGAGCCTGCTGTTGGTGTCTACGACCAAGGCGTCGGCACTGCTCCTGGAGGGCATCCGGTCCCAGAAAGTGATTTCCGTCGTGGCCCCTGCCCGGGACGATTCGCCGGCCGCAGCTACCGCCCCGGTCAAATCGTCGCTCACCACCACGACTTGGGGAGATTGTCCTCGGAGCAAGCTTCCTCCACTTTCCGCTATAGGCTTTTGTCCGGCAGGCAGCGAGAGTGCTGCATTTTGAGAGATACTAGGGCGTTTGGGCCTTGGGGCCACATGACCCGCTAACAGATGCCCGGATTTTAGGTGTTGCGGCTGGAAACTGATTCCAGGAGCCGCACGCCGCTGCGCGCTTCGATATATTCGATGAGAAGCGGATCGTCGCCTTCTCCGTTCTGTCGCTCCATTGCCTCACGAATGATCCCGGCTGCTGCCTTGGTGACTCGCGCATCCACGCCGAGCTGCTCTGCTATCTCCAGTCCGGCCGTCATGTCTTTTGCTGCAACGGCGAGCGATCCGCCGCTCTTGTAGTCGTTACGCCAACTCAAGGGAACGCGGTTGCGCAAGGCCCAACTGTCACCACTGCTTCTGCCGATGACTTCGATGACGGTATCGGGGTCGAGTCCTGCTTTAGCGGCGGTGATGACCATTTCAGCTGCAGAGGCCATGGCGCTGAAGTACATTGCCTGGTTTACTGCTTTCATTGTTGCGCCCAGTCCCGGCCGGGTTCCGAGCCAGATGATGGATTCGCCAAGGGCCTCATAAACGGGCCGAGCGGTTTCCACGGCAGCTTCAGATCCCGCGGCCATGATGGTCAGGGTTCCGGCTGCGGCCCCTTCCACTCCTCCGCTGACTGGTGAGTCGATGATTTGGAAACGACCTTCGGAACGATCCGCTGTGGCGGCGACGTAGGCCGGGGGCAGGCTGCTCATCATGATCAGGATCGACTCCGGCGTGGCGGCCTCTGCGTAGCCGTTTTCGCCCCAGATTGCCTCATCCGCCTGAGCGGAGTTGAGCACCATGAGGATGGTAGCGTCAGATGCTTTGGCGACGGCGGCCGGTGAAGGCGCTGCTGTGGCTCCAAGTTGCGGCAGGGCGTGTGCCACGTCCGCGCGCGGGTCATAGGCGGTGACGTGGTGGCCAGCTTTGACCAGGCGCTGGGCCATCTGCCAGCCCATATTTCCGACGCCGATAATTCCTAGATCCATTGTCAGTTCCCTTCGTTGGAATTGTGGTTCTACCTGTGCCGTTTGTGTGGATCGGTGGTTTACTGTGCGGTCCAGCCGCCGTCGACAAGCAGGTGGTGGCCGGTGACGAGGTCTGCGCCTTCGGATACGAGGTAAAGGACCGCGGCAGCAACTTCTGATGGCCGTCCAAGCCGGCCGATGGGTATGCGTCGCATGACTTCTTCGGCGATCTGCGGGTCTTCGAACATACGTTGTGCCATCGGGCTGTCGATGAAGGTTGGACCCACGCAGTTGACCCGGATCCCGTGTGGTGCCCATTCCAAAGCCAGGACCTTTGACATTTGCACGAGTCCACCTTTGCTTGCAGCGTAAGCGGCCCGCTTATAGAAGCCGACCGCCCCGATCTGGGAGGCCATGTTGACAATCCGTCCCGGCGTTCCGGACGCAATCATGGCCTTGGCTGCTGCCTGGCACATAAAGAAAGCAGCCCGCAGGTTGACGTCAAGGACTGCATCCCAGCTGGCCTCGTCGACGTCCAGGGCGTTCTGCTGGATATTGGTGCCGGCACCGTTAACGAGGATGTCCAACTGCCCAAAGCGGTCGGTAATCTTCCTGATGAGCGCACCTGCGGCAGGGACGTCCGCTACGTCGGCGGGGAAGGCTTCCGTTTGTAGCCCGAGTTCTTTGGCTTCCGCTGCAACCTGGTCCAGTTCGCTGGCATTGCGTGCAACCAGCGCGACCTTCGCGCCCGCTTCAGCCAGTGCCAGGGCGGTGTGTCTTCCCAGCCCGCTGCTGGCGCCTGTTACTGCCGCCACCTTTCCGTCAAGGCGGAAGCTTGGCAGGTAGGACATGGTGTTCTCCTTTGAGATTTGTTCGGGGACCGACCGTCCCGGGAGTAAGGGCGCCCCCGAAGGCGCTGACTGTCTAGCGAATGCTGGGGTGGCGGTTATCGGCCGCCCCCACGGGCGTGGCGCCACTATCGTGCCGGAGGAGCGTCCCGGCTGTTTCGGTCAGGGTATTCTCGGACCCGAAAGCCCCGGGTTTGGTCAGGATGAGCGGCCATCCAGACGGTGCCGTGCTCACGGCGAAGGGCACAGCCGCGGAGCATTCGCCGTGGATGACCAGAGAATCGAGTCCGAGTTTTTCGAAGACCGCTCCTGTGGTTTCACCGCCAATGAAGTAGGCCGCGTATCCGGGTGCTGCGTGCAGCGCGCTGGCGAAGGGGATGGCCAGCAGGTTGGCGAGGTCCCGTTCATTCCAGCCAAGCCGCCTACAGTGGTCTGCGACGTCCTTCCCTGTTCGTTCCGCTGCGGTGTGCACGACAAGGAGCTTCGCGGCGGAGGAGAGGATCTGGGAAGCGGCCCGGCGTGCTTCCTCCTCTGCGCCGCCGGTGAGGATCCGTTCCATGTCGAGGACTATTTCTTCGGCCCCCGCTGCCACCAGATGGGAGATTTGGCTGGCGGTTGTGGCCGATGCGGAACCTGCTACGACGATCATGCCGTCCAGGGCCGGACGTGTGAACCGGGGCGCTGTTCCGCTGGGCAGGAACGTGCCGGCCAGGGCCGCACCAAGGCCGTACGTGCCTGCGAAGGAGACGATCTTGGCCTCGGCCGCCCCGAGGGCGATGGCGGCGAGGTCAGCATCTGTTTCGGCATCCGCCAGCACCGTCCCATGAGGGTTCTGCCGCAGCCAGTTCGCGACGGCGGCGCTTCCCTCCCGGACAGTGTTGAGGTTTAGTGCGGCAAGGGGTCCGTTGATTGAGGTGGACAGGAGATCAAGAACACTGACCCCCGGGCCCCGGGGCGTGTGCTGGCGTCCGTCCCGCACGGTCAGGCCCATTTCCGGGCAGGAGGGCGCGACGAGCAGCCTTCCGGGACAGCTGTCGGCGAACGCCGACAGCTCTGCGGCCACGTTTCCTTTCAATGTGCTGTCGATTTTTTTCATGAGTACAGACACTCCGGACCGCAAGAGGAGGCGGGCAGCTTCCACTACCCGTTCGGCGGCCAGTTGCGACTGGATATACCGGCTGCCGGTTTCGATCACAACAGAACGCTTAGGCGGAACCGGTTGTCCGATGCGGACGACGTCGACAGGGTTTCCCAAGCGCGCTGCTTCCGCGCCGATGGCGGCTCCGCCGGTGAGGTCATCGGCGACGATTCCAAGGCGTCCGCCGGGGCTGTTCACGGTGCCGCCGCCGCGGATGATTGCGCCAGTTCACCCGCCAGGTTGACGGCCCGGGCCAGCAGGGATGGATCCGCTTTGCCCTGCCATGCGATATCAAATGCCGTGCCATGCCCCGCTGTGGTGCGGATGATCGGCAGGCCCGCGGCGTAGGTGACGTAACCGTAGCGTTTCAGCGGAATAGTGCCCTGGTCGTGGTACATGGCCAGGACGGCGTCATATCGACCAGCCTCTGCTGCAGCGAAGAGGCTGTCAGCAGCCAGGGGCTCACTGAGGTTCATGCCAGCGGCGCGGCATTTCTCGAGGGCAGGTTTGACGTGTTCTATCTCCTCGGTTCCGAACACACCGTTTTCCCCGGCGTGGGGGTTGAGCCCTGCGACGCCGATCCGGGGTTCGGCCACTCCGAAGTGATCACGCATCGCCGTGTGGAGCTCGCCCAGGATCCTTTCGATGCGGTCCGCCTTCACCCGTGCGACAGCTTCGAGCATGGAGCAGTGGGCGCTGACCAGGCTCACACGAAGGGGTCCGCCGACGAGGATGGTATGAAAGGCCTCCGTCTTGGTCAGGTGGGCGTAGATTTCCGTTTGACCCTCGAAGTGGTGACCTGCAGCGTTGAAGGCTTCCTTGTTGGCCGGAGCTGAACAAACCGCCGCGACTTTCCCTTCCAGGGCCAGCCGTGCGCTGACCTCGATGGCCTCAACTGCGGCCTGGCCGCAGCTTGCCGACACCTGCCCGGGCACGACCGAGGCCGCGTCCATGGGCACATTCAAAACGTAGGCAACGCCGGGATCGGGCCGTGCATCTGCGGGGTCCTCGACCACGCGGATTTCGACGTCAAGGCCCACGGCGTCAGCCACCCGGTGCAGGAGCTCCGCTGAACCGATAAGCAGCAGCGCCCGGGAGGGCATGTAGGAAGGTTCGGAGGCAATTCGCAGGCTCAGTTCAGGACCAATTCCGGCGGGATCGCCGATGGTCAGAGCAACAGGTGCGTTATCAGTCATCTTCTTGTCCATTCACTCGGCGGGCCATTCCCAGCTTTCCCGGAGAGAGTACCCCCGCCGGATCCAAGGCAGCCTTGACCCTTTCCAGGATCTGCAGCCCGGTACCGTGCTCGCGGGACATCCAGTCCTTGCGGGCCTCTCCCACGCCGTGGTGGTGGCTGACGGAACCGCCTGCCCCAATGACGGTCCGCAGGGCAGCATCCCAGGCCTGCCGGTACCGCTGAAGCGTCTCCTCCCGGTCCTTGCCGGTGGTGAAGAAGATGAAGTAGACGGCCCCGCCGTTGGGGTAGAAATGGGAGTAGTGCGCGTAGGCCTTGTCCACGTACGGATCCATGGCCTTCAAAACCTTGCTGTGCAGGCCCTCCAGTTCAGGCCAGGCCGCGGAGACCTCGATGGCGTCGGCGATTCTTGTCTCTCCCGCGTTCCCGCGTTCGAGCCAGCTGGCGTCAAATCGGGTGCGTTCCCAGGTCTCGCCCGGGCCCGCGCCGAGGTCCGTTCCGCGGTGGTCTGCCGCCACGCTGAGGGAGACGGCCTCTTCAGCAGCCGCGACGGCTTCATGCCCGTCGTGCCCGACGATGAGCAGCGCGCGGCCTTCGCCGGGAACGCCCGCCCGCTCGTATAGGTGTGCTGCTTCATCGGCGTCGTAGAGGCGTATGACGGCGGGGGTGATGCCCGCATCCGTGAGAGCCCGTACTGTGGCCAGGCCGTCGGCGAGCTTATTGAAGGCGACGCCCCGGAACCTGCTGGCGCGCGCAAGCGGGAACGTCCGCAGTGTGACCGAGGTGATGACACCCAGCGTTCCTTCGCTGCCTACGAACAGCTGTGCGATTGCTGGCCCTGTCGAGGAGCGGGGAACTGCCCGGGTCCGGATAATGGTGCCGTCAGCAAGCACGACCTCCAGTGCCACCAGCAGGTCTTCGATGTTGCCGTACTTACTGCTGAAGGTTCCAGACGACTTCGTCGCGACGAGCCCACCGACGCTGGCCAGGGCCAGCGACTGCGGGTAGTGCGGAATGCGCCTCCCCCGGGCGTTCAGAGCCGCCTCAAGATCGGCCGCCAGCATCCCCGCCCCTGCGGTGACCTCCCCGCGTTCATCATCGAAGACAGGAGGTCCGGTCAACCGGCCCAAATCGAGGGAGACGAAGCTCCCACTGTTGACGACCCCACCGACTACCCCTGAGCCGGCGCCGAACGGGACAACCGAAATTCCTTCCGCCTGGGCTGCCTTCAGCACTTCCGCCACTTCCTCAACCGTGGAGGGGGCTAACACGGCGGCGGGCAGGTGCCGGTTCTGGTCAGCGGCTGACCATTTTCCGGCTTCTGGCCACCGGTCCTTGGACCGCAAAAGGCGGGCTTCTGTTCCCCGGTCCACGACGACCGACGGTGCTGCGCTTTGCAGACGCGCCAGGAACCTCTCCTCGCGGCCGGCGATTTCCACTTTCGTATCTGTAGGACTGCTCATCGATGTTTCTCCTGTTCGGGTCTGGCGATATCTACAGACTACTGTATATTGTTTGTAAGGCAAATCACAGAGAGGTGAAACCAATGTCCCGTACACGAGATCTACGAAACCCCCTCGATTCAGCACCTAAGGATCTTCCGTCCCGCAGTGGACGCTTCCGGTTGCGCTGGGTCATTCTTGGCATGACAGCGCTCCTGCTGGTCCTTAACTATGCTGACCGCGCAGCCCTAGGTGTAGCAGGCCCTCAGATGATCGAGCAGCTCGGCCTGAGCAAGGCCCAGTTCGGGCTGGTGGCCAGCGCATTCTTCTTCGGCTACGTTCCCTGCGCCTTTCTGGGCGGATGGCTGTCGGACCGGTACGGTCCCCGCTCCATCATGGGCGTCGCCGTCGCCTGGTGGTCCTTGTTCACCGCACTGACGGCTGCCGGCACAGGATTCATCAGCCTGCTCATCATCCGGGTCCTGTTCGGCTTCGGCGAGGGGCCGCAGGGGTCGGTATCGACCAAAACGATGCACAACTGGTTCCCCCAGCGCCAGATGGGAACGGCCATGGGCATGGTCCAAGGGGCAACGCCGCTTGGTGGCGTGGTCGGCACCCCGGCGGTGGTCTGGCTGCTGAGCATTGGTGACTGGCGGCTGGCGTTCATCGTGCTCGGTGTCATTGGCGGCCTGTGCACCATCGGCTGGTTCGCAGTAGTCCGGGACCGTCCCGATCTGCACCCGTGGGCGCGTCTGCAGGACGTCGAGGAGCCGCGCGAACGCATAACCGAAGTGCCGAACACCTCCGAATCGGACGAGGCAGAAGCCCTGCCGATGCGGCATTACTTCAAGATGCCGATCATCTGGTCCACCGCCATCGCCTTCTTCGGATACGCCTGGGTCCTGTACACCTTTCTGACCTGGTTCCCGGTCTACCTCACACAGGAACGCGGCGTAAACCTCAAGGAACTCGCGGTGGCGGGCACCATCCCTTGGGTATTCGGCGTCATCGGCTTCGTCCTGGGCGGGCTCATCACGGACCGGATTGCCAACCGGACCGGAAAGCCAGCCGCCGCCCGCGCCCTGATGATCGTGGCCGGCCTGACGGTGACGGCCGTACTGTTCGCCCTTATCGGACTGGCCGACACAACAGTCGCTGCCGTCGCCCTCATGGCCTCCGTGGTCTTCGTGCTCTACCTGACAGGTGCCCAGTACTTCGCGATTGTCGCGGACCTCGTTCCCGGCCGCCGCGTCGGCGGAGTCATGGGCTTCGTCCACGCAATCGCCAACCTTGCCGGAATAGCCGCGCCGGCCATTGTCGGTGCCATTATCGACAACACCGGATCCTGGGCAACCACATTCACGCTCAGTGGCGCGGTGTGCATCCTCGGAGCCGCTCTCATGGCGATCTTTGGCCGCTCGAAGAAAGTGGCGCAGGTCAGGTAAGGTGAGGACCCATGTACGGGAGCGTCAGTCCAGCGCCAATTGCAACGGTGCCGCCACGCGCGGCAGAGACGCCACAGCAGCGTGCAATGGCGGGCGTCGCGCTGACCATCCTGACAACGGAGATCGGGTCCAGGCTGCCGAACATCGACCAGTTCCGTTCCGACATTGGGGTAGGAGCCGGAACGGTTCAAAAAGCACTGCAGGACATGCAACAGAACGGGTGGGTAACCCTCGACCCGAAACCGCGTCAAGGAACTTTCCTGATCAACCGCCGCAGCGGGGAGCTATGGCGAACCGCGGGGCTACCCACCCTTTCCGTGCTGCTGCCGCTTCCCAACAGCTGGGAATTCCAAGGCCTGGCGACCGGCCTGCGATCCGAACTCGACCGTCTGGGCATCCCCTCAACGTTCCTCTACGGGCACGGTTCGGAACAGCGCGTAGCAGCACTTCAAAACGGCCTGGCGCACATCGCCGTCATGTCCCTCGGAGCAGCGGAACGCTGGACAGCAGAAAACGAAGACGTATCAACCCACAGCGTTCTGCCCCCCGGCAGCTACTATGCAGCCGACTCCGTCCTGGTAATGGCACGGGCCTCCCGCCAGGAACTCGGCAACAACCTCCGCATCGGCATTGACCGGTTGTCCGTGGACCACACCCTCCTCACCAAGGCAGAATTCCCGAACCACCAATACGTCGACGTCAGCTACGCCCAGGTACCTTCAGCCCTCACCCGCGGAATAATCGACGCGGCCGTCTGGCACCGGACCGCCCTGGGCCTGTCACTGGACGACCAAGGACTCATAGCCTGGCCTCTCGAACAGCCGGCATCACGCGCCTTGAGCGAAGGCATCAACTCTGCAGCCATCATCGTCAAAACCACCGATGAAGCCACAAAGGGCGTGCTTCGCGAAGTCGACCTGGACAGCCTCCTGGGCTTGCAACGGGACGTCGTCGCAGGCGACGTTCTGCCTCTGTACTGACCAGGAACCGGAAACCCGGTGAAGTAACTTCCGCGCAAGCGCGACCACGTCCGCTGGGGCGATCGTGGAGGTCGGTCAGTGCTTGCGATTCACTCCATGGCTGTCTCGACAACGTCGCATGGAGGTCCGGCCCCTATGGGCCGGCTGTGGCAAAAGGTCACAAGGGCCGAGGTGCGTCCGATCGAAAAATACATTAGCAAGCTAGAAGATCTGCGGCCACAGTATGCACACCCCGCAAAGGGATGCATCGTCCGACGGATCGATTAGTTGTCAACAAGAAGGGACAGGATCAAATGGCACAACGAAGTGCGATCGTTACCGGAGCAGGATCGGGCATTGGACTCGCAACAGTAGAACGCTTGCTCTCGGAGGGCTGGCACGTTGTTGCCGGGGACCGGGACGAGCAGTCTCTGAAGAACCTTGCTTCTGCACATCCGGGGACGGAGCTAACTACCGCCGTCGTCGATATTACGGACCCTGCTGACGTCGCAGATCTCGCGACGGTCTGTACTTCAGGGGTTCCGCCGCTCGAGGCGCTCGTAAATAGTGCTGGTATCGGTGCGGTCGTCCCTTTGCAGGAGACGACTGCGGATCTCATGCGCCAAATGTATGAGGTGAATGTGATTGGGGCTTTGGCGATTACGCAAGCGGTCGCGCCGATACTGACGGACAACGGCGGCGGTTCCATCGTTCACCTCGCGTCAGTGTCAGGGATTCAGGGCAACTTCGGACGGGCAGCGTATGGGGCGTCGAAGGGAGCAATGATTACTCTTACGAAGATCATGGCAGTGGAACTGGCCGGTGAAGGGATCCGCGTGAACGCTATCGCCCCCGGTCCGATCGAAACCGCCCTAACGAGAAACAGCCACAGCCCTGCGACGCGCGAAGCATGGGAAAGCGCAGTCCTATTGGGCCGGTATGGCACAACGGATGAAGTAGCAAGCGCCGCCTCTTTCCTGGCAGACGGCAAGCGCTCGTCCTTTATAACAGGCCAGATCTTCGCGGTGGACGGCGGGTTTACCGCTGCGGGGGTGCGGGCATGAACCTGCCTGCTCACATGGCGCCCCGAAAAAAGTAATGGAGTTATGGATGAAAAGATTCGCGGCCAACAATGAACAGGATGGTGGATCGTATGCCTGCTAAGACTCGGATCTCTGAAGCCACCGTGCATCTGGTGGACCACTATGCGTTCGTCCGAATCCGGACCGAAGATGGCGCAGAGGGCATCGGGCAGAGCGGATATTTCGGATTCCCTCAAGTGACTGGCGCAATCCTTGAACCTCTACGCTCAGTGCTCCTCGGGCAAGACCCGGACGAGATCGGCCGGCTAAACCTCGAACTGTTCCGTGCGGTATCAGTGCGTGGCGGGGCACTGACATCGACCATCGGCGCAGTTGACCTGGCGCTCTGGGATCTGAAGGGGCGCCGCTTCGAAGTTCCCGCATACGACCTCGTCGGCGGACGCCACCGGCATAAAGTACGACTCCACTTGCTCATGGGACAGAAGTCCTGGCCCCGTGCGTCGACGCCTGAAGACCTCCTTGAAGAAGCGAGGCTGGGGGTGGCAGAGGGTTTCACCGCGGTCAAGATCGACCCGTTCGTCGAAGGAGAGGACGGGTTCCACGTACAGACATCTGCCCGCCGGATAAACAAGGCGATCGAAATTGTCGAGGAACTGCGGTCGATCGTTGGTAAAGATGTCGATTTAGGCGTTGAATGTCATCGCAAGTTGACGACGGGCGAGGCCATTCAGTTCGCACAGCGACTGGAGCGCTTGAACATCCACTACCTCGAAGACCCGTTGCCCCCCGACAGTATTAGCGAATATGCCCGACTTGCACAGGCGATCAGAGTTCCTCTGGCTGTGGGCGAGCGGCACGATACCTTCTACGAGTTCGAGGATCTTCTCGACGCAGGCATAGGGGACTTTCTTCGACCGGATATAGGCAATGTGGGAGGCCTGAGCGCCAGCATCAAGATAGCCGCCCTGGCAGAGGCCCGACACCGCCGAATGATTGCTCACAATTTCTTGAGTCCCTACCTGACGGCTGCTGCACTCCAGCTTTATGCAGCGATTCCCAACACGGGCACCTTTGAATGGACCCCCTTGGATGAGGAGCCGCACCGGGCAGCGATGCTCACGGCACCGCTTCCTCGCAACGGTGGATGGCTGGACGTACCCGAGGCACCCGGGCTAGGAGTCGATATTGCACCCGGGTATCTTGAGGCCGGTCCCGAATTCGCCGCCCCGCCGGCGCCGGGCTCACTTCGGACCCAAGACGGCTCGATCCACGCCATCTAGTTGTATCGACCGTGGAGGTTGTTGACACTCATGGTCGGGTGACTTGACGAGGACCGCGGAAAGGAATGCGTCTGCATACACCACCCGCCCAGCTCTGGGCTCTGTTCAGATGCGGTAGGCCCGCCGTGCGGTTTCAGCAAACAAGTCACGGCGTTCGTGCTCTGACAAAGTGCCGGTTATCTCGTCGAAGGCCGTGTAGAGAGCGTTGAAGCTGGAGTAGAGGCTGTCGACTGGGAAGTTGCTTCCAAACATGGTGCGGTGGGGGCCGAACATGTCGATGGTGTCGAGGATGACGGGTCGGATTGATTGTGTCGTCCAGGCGTGGTCATTGGTGCCGAGTGCGGAAATTTTGGTGACCACGTTGGGCTGCTTTGCCAGTTTTTGCATGCCGGTTCGCCAGTGCCGGAGGGACTGCGGGTCGCGGTGTATGGGCATTCCGGCGTGGTCCAGGATGATGGTGGTGTCCGGATGGTTGGCGGCCAATTGTGCTGCCTGGTCCAGCTGGTGGGGGAAGACCTGGAGGTCGAAGGACAGCCCGAGGGTGGCAAGGTGCGAGAACCCTTTCAGCCAGCCCGGGTCCGTGATCAGATCTGGACGGGAGGTGTGGGTGTAACGGGGATCCGGGTGCCAGTTGAGGATGTCGCGGATACCTCTCACCGATGGGACTGCGGCGAGGCGTTCCAGGCGGGACTGCACTCCTGGCTCGGCCAGGGAGGCTTTGGCTACTTGAACCGATGGCACGCCGCTGGTGTCGTGAACATTCTGGATCCAGTCAGCTTCCCAGAGCGGATCCGCTGCACCGTTTTCGACGTGGACGGATGCCGCCAGAGCGAACCCCGCGGTGTCACGCAGGTAGTCCTCAATGAGGTAGTTTCGCCGGAGCGGACGGTCATCCCCGTGGTAGCGGAACGGTTCTGCCGGGCCTTGGAGCCATGGGTATGAGCGGGAGAAGTCGCACAGGTGGTGATGGGCGTCGATGATGTCGAATTCGAGCACTGGGAGCTCCTCTTTTCCGGGCGCTTTCCCCGGTCCGCTTGTTGCCTGGCGGGAGAGCGGGTTGAGCGTCAGCAGCACAGTGACACGGGAACTGGATGGCGTGAGGGGCGGCAGCGGTGTCGTCCGCTGCCGCCCTTGCCGCTGATGCTCGATGCCTAGGCATCTTCCTGAGTCCGGTCACCGCCAGGGTTCAGTCAGGCCGTTGCCGCCGCTTCCTTCTTTGGGGGTGATTTTTTCTTGAATAGCGGCCAGCCTTTGCTGCCCTGGTCCAGTGCGACGGCAATCACGACAACGAGGCCGGTGACGATTTGTTCGTAGAAGCTCGGGACGTTGAGCAAGACCAGACCGTTGGTGAGCGCCCCAAGGATCAATGCGCCGACCAAGGTACCGGCGATCCGGCCCTCTCCACCCATGAGGTTGGCTCCGCCGATCACGGCCGAAGCGATTGCTGTTAGCAGGTAGGGGCTGCCGGCGTCGGTCTGGGCGGCGTTGATGCGGGCGACGATGACCAGACCGCCGACTCCTGCGAGTACGCCGGAGAGGGCGTAGACGGCGATTTTCACCCTGTCGACGCGGACGCCGGAGAGCCAGGCTGTTTCTTCGCTGCCGCCGGTGGCGATGACGTTTTGCCCGAAGACTGTCCGGCGAAGCAGCAGCCAGCAGAGGATGGCGAGGACAGCCACGAGGATGACCGCGACCGGGATGCCGCCGACATAGCTGTTGAGCATGAAGACGAAGTCCTTGGGGACGTTGTAGACGGGCCGGCCGTTGGTGACCACGTAGGCGAAGCCCTGGTAGATGCTCATCGTTCCCAGGGTGGCGATGAACGGGGGCAGCTTGAGTTTCGTGATGAGCAGCCCGTTGATGGCGCCGCAGACGAGGCCGGTGCCGATGCCGGCGAGCAGTGCGAGGAACGGCGAGGTCCCGGCATTGACCATAAGGGTGGCGGATACGATGCCGACGAAGCTCGCGATTGAACCGACGGCCAGGTCGATGCCGCCGGTGATGATGACGAACGTGATGCCGAGCCCGATGATGGCGTTGACGCTGGCTGAGACGGCGATGTCCCGAAGGTTGCCGGAGGTGAGGAAGTTCGGGTTCAGCATCCCGAAGATGAGGAAGATGACGACGGCGGCGATGTAGATGCCGAGTGCCTGAAGGTTTAGTGCCGGCAGGGTGCGCGGTTTCCTGCTGGCGGCGGCATCGGGACGTCGGTTCAGAGGGCTCTTCCGGATATCTTCGCCCGCGTCATTCTTGGGCAGGGTGGGCTGGCTCATGTCGTTGTTCTTTCTGCGATTCCCATGGCGTTGGCCACGAGGCTGTGTTCGTTGATGTCGTCGCCGGTGTGTTCGGAGACGAACTGGCCCTGGCGCATTACTTTGACCCGGTCGCTGAGGGAGATGATTTCCGGCAGGTCGGACGAGACCACGATCACCGCGCTTCCGGACTTGGCCAAGGCGTCGATGAGTTCGTAGATTTCGACTTTGCCGCCGACATCTACTCCTTTGGTGGGCTCATCGAAGAGGAACACTTTGGTGTTGCGCCACGTCCATTTGGCGATGACGATCTTTTGCTGGTTGCCTCCGGAGAACTGGCGGGCGTTCAGGCGCACGTTCGCGGGCCGGAGCGACATCCGCGCAGCGGCTTCTTCCGCGGCCGCGATCTGTTTCCGCAGGCTGATAATCGGGCCGAAACCGTTGAACTGCCTGTCCGCGGTGAGTGCGACGTTGAAGTAGGCCGGGACCTGAAGGACCAGGCCCTGGTGCTTGCGTTCTTCGGGGATGAATGCAATGCCGGCGTTTCTGCTGTCCCGCGGTGAGCGGATCTTCCGCTTTTTCCCGTCAACGCTTACCGTCCCGGTGCTGCCCTTGTCGGCCCTGATGATGGCCCGCAGGAACTCGGTGCGGCCCGAGCCAACCAGGCCGGCGATCCCCAACACTTCGCCGGCCCGTACATCCACGGAAAGAGGCCCGCTACCGCTGGGATGGCTGACGTCCGAAGCTGAAAACAGTACCGGGGCGTCTGGCTGGACCGGGTGCTGTCGTTTGAACGACAGCAGCTCCCGGCCGACCATGTTCCGTACGATGTCCTGCTCCGAGGTCTCCACGATCGGCTTGGTGTAGTTGACGGTACCGTCACGCAGGACCACGACCTTGTCCGAGACACTCATGACCTCGGGCATCTTGTGGGAAACGTAGATGATGCCAACCCCGCGGGTGTGGGCGATTTCCCGTACCCGGCTCAGGACGCCTTCGACGTTGTGTTCCAGCATGCTGGTTGTGGGTTCGTCCAAAGCAACGATTTTCGCGCCGAACGCCAGGGCCCGGGCGATCGTCAGGGCGTGGCGCTGGGCGGGGCTGAGACCCCGGACCGGGGCTTTGGCGTTGAGCGGGAACCCCATTTGGGCGACGTCGGCCAGCGCCTGGTCGACGTGTGTGCCGGCGTCCCGGCGTTCGCGTGCTGTGCGGCCGAGCACGAGGTTCTGTTCCACCGACAGCTGCGGAACGATGGCGGGTTCCTGGTGGGCGATCCTCACCCCGTCAGCCAGTGCCTGGCGGGGTGAGAAGTGCTGCCGTTGGGTGCCGTCGATAATGACGGCCCCGTGGTCCGGGACGAGGGAGCCGCCGAGAATGGCGAGGAGTGTGCTTTTGCCTGCCCCGTTTTCTCCGGCCAGGGTGCAGATTTCTCCGCGTTCCAGCGTGAAGCTCACATCATTCAGTGCACGGACTCCGGGGAATGATTTTGCGATGTTCCGCAGTTCCAGCAGGGGTGCAGCCATGGTCCTTACCTTCCCTACGGCATGCCGGTCGCGTACTGACCGACGTTCTTGGAATCGATGATGAACGCGGGAACGTCGACCCAGCCGGGAACTTTCTTGCCGGCCAGCAGCCATAGTGCCGCGTCCACGCCGCTGGCGCCTTCGGTCACGGGCTGCTCGCTGACCGTGGCCGTCATGTTGCCTGCCTGGATTTCCTTTTTCGCCTGGGGAATGCCGTCAGTTCCGACGAGCAGCACCTTTCCGGTGAGGTTCTTCGCGGCGATGGCGGCGGCGACGCCGAGGGCCATGCCGTCGTTCTGGGAGTAGAACGCCTTGATGTCGGGGTTGGCGGTGAGCATGGCAGTCGCGATCTCCTGGGCCTTGGTCTGGTCCCATTTTGCTGTTTGGGATGCGACCAGCTGCAGGTTGGAGTGCTTGGCCAGGCCGTTCTTGAAGCCCTCGCCGCGGTTCAGGGCGTTGGATGATCCCGGGTCGCCTTCGATCATGGCGACCTTGCCGCCGTCGGGGAGTTTGGCGGCGATGTAGTCAGCGGCTGTGGCACCGATCGTCTGCGCATCTGGACCGACGTAAACGCTTCCGGGGACGTTACCCTTGGCGTCGTTGAGGATGACGACCGGCATCTTCTTTGCCAGGGCATCGGTGAAGACCGTGTCCAGGCCTGTCGCTGAGATGGGCGAGGCGAGCAGGGCGCTGCAGCCCTGGTTGGCGGCGCTCTTGGCCTTGTCCAGCTGCTCGGTAATGGAGGACTCGTCGGTGACATCGAATGTCTGGTACTTCACGCCGAGTTTCTTCGCCTCGGCTTCGAAGCCGTCGCGTTCGAAACCCCAGAACTCGTTGGACAGCGTGCGGGTGATGTAGCAAAGCTTGGTATCGGCCGATCCGGCAGGTTCGCCGAGGCTGGCCTTGACGTCCTTGATAGGTGTCTTAGCAGAGGCGTCAACGAGGCTTGCCAGGTCAGCGGACTGGCCCGACTGCCCCGTGGATCCTTCGGGGGTGGCGCTGCACGCGGCGAGCAATGCGACTGCTGCCGTGGCGGCAGCGATTTGGGTGGCCGCCTTGGGAAGTTTGTTCATGATCTGTGTTCCTTTCGTCTTTGGAAGGCCCGCCGGGGCGGGATTCATGCTCGTGATCGGCACCGCCCTTACTGTGGGGGCGGGGCCGAAGTTCGTCGTCCGGCTAGCGCACGTTTCGGGGTTGGGTGTTGGTCGTGTTCTTAGCCATGGACGTTCTCCGATGCTGGTAGGGCTGTCACTGCACCTTTGGCGAGGGGAACTCCAATGGCGTCCTCGATATGGCGGACATCGTCGGATGTGAGAAAGGATTCCGCGCGGCCGCAGACGAGCCTTCCGGCCTCGTTGGCGGCCCGGAGGCTGAGGGGGAACGGGTGGCCGTTGGCCATCGCCAGGACCATGGTGCCCAGGAAGCTGTCCCCTGCCCCGATGGAGTTCACGATGCGGGTCGGTTCAACTTTTTCCTGTATGAGGTCGTTGCCGTCCAAGGCCACAACCCCTGCGTCGCCCAGTGTCAGGACGGGGGTTTTGGCACCGGCCTCCCGCAAGGCCGTCAGCAGCAGCCCTTCGTCGGTGTGGGCCGGAACATCCAGGACGTGACAAGCCTCGCTGCGGTTCAGGACCACCACGTCGGCAAGCCGCAGGAGTGACCTTGCCTCGGCATGCACCGGGGAGAGGTTCAGGACCACGGTTGTGCCCAACTCACGGAACCGGGTGGCTGCGCGCCTGACGGCGGGAAGCGGGACCTCGAGGTTAAGGACCACAAAGGCGGGAGGTTCGTGGTTATCGAGGTAGGCGTCGACATCGGCGGCCGAGAAATTGCCGTTGGCTCCCGGGACAACGACGGTGTCGTATTCGCCCTCCGAATTAACCCTCACGTGCCCCACACCGGTGTGGATCCGGTCGTCCACGACGATGCCTTCGGTGGTGATTCCCCGTGAACGGAGAGTCCCGGTGATGAAATGCCCGAGATTATCGGAACCGACCCGGCCTATCAGCGTGACCGTCGGATCCAGCGATGCGATGCTCATCGCGGCGTTCAGGCTTTTGCCGCCGGCAGCCATCTCGAAGTTGGACCCGGTAGCGTAGCTCGCCGCGCTCCCGCCTTCACCGGTGTAGGCGATCAGGTCCGCGTTCAGCGAGCCGAGCACGCAGATACTGGTCGAGCGCACCTAGACACCCACGGCTTTCGACCAGAGAACAGAAGAGGAGTGCAGCGCGTCGCCCTGGGGCAGATCCGGGTGATCCCGGACCAGTTCGCGCGCCTTGTTGATGATGGTCCCCATCCTCTCGATGTTCATTTCACATTCGGAGACCGGGTTTTCGCGTACCGGGTCGGTGTCAAAGTAGAACGTTCCCTCGTAGCCTTCCCGGAGCAGGTAGTACACGAGTTCCAGTGTCTCCGAGAAGTGGATCGAGGCCACCACAAGGCCGTCGTCAGCGACGCCGTGCGAATCGTTGAGCTGCAGCCCGTACAGCTTCTGTTCCCGCAGGCACATCGCGGCGGACTGCGCCGGGTTCTCCCGGGCCATCAGCAGGTGGCCAAAGTCCAGGGTCACGCCGAGGTTCGGGCGGTCACAGTCCTTGATGAGGTTCATGACGGCCCCGGTGGTGTTCAGGATGGTGCGTCCACGCGGCTCGGCCGGCTTGTATTCGATCGAGATGCGGATGTCCTGGTCGACGTCGGCGACGGCCTGCAGGCTCTCGACCATCCAGTTCCAGGACTTCATGTAGTCCATCTGCAGCGGGTATTCGTAGCCGTCATGGGCCGGCCACAGCAGAACGTGGTCGGAGCCGAATTCCCGGCACAGGCTGATGGCTTCCTTCACCATTCCAACGGCTGCCTCGCGAAGAGCGGGATCGGGGTTGGTGAATCCCCCGTTGGCGAACTGGGGCGCAGGCCAGCGAAGCTGGATGCCGCGGACGTCCAAGCCAGCCTTGTCCAGGGCAGCCTTGATGTCCTCAATCGAGTGCTGTCCAAAGTGTTCCGGATAGTTCAGTTCGAGTGAGGTCAGTCCCTTCACGCTGCCCGCGAGGGCGATCAGGTCGATCACGGAATCTTCGCCGCTGGGGTATTTCTTGCCCTTGCCCAAAGCAAAGGAATTGAGGCGGGTGGAGTACTTGATGTCGGTCATTATTGTGTTCGCTTTCGATCGTGAAGGCCACTGGCCCACGGGGAACTGCGATCGAAATTCCTGACGGAACTTCGGCTCTGAAGTTGGGCTGATGTTGGAAGTCTACGAGTCATCTGGGCCCGCAGAGGCAGTAGATTGGGCTCGCCGGGCTAGAATTTTTCAGTACTGAATATTGATTCAAGGGACCTGATTGCAGGCTTACGGAGGCCGTGGGCAACGCGACGCGGGAAGCCGCGAAGGGCGGAGCGCGGAAAGCGGGAAGGCTGCAGATTCACTCCTGCATAAATATTCAGACTCAGTCGAAAGTGACGAATTATGACGCAAATCACAGGACCTTCGTCCTTATTGTCAGTGAGCACGGAACAGCTCCGGCTGTTCACCAAGATCGCTGTGCTGTACCACGAGGAAGGGATGTCGCAGGGCGAGATCTCCAAGCGGTTGAACCTTTCCCAGGCGCGGGTATCGCGCTACCTCAAGAATGCAGTTGAGTTGGGAATCGTCCGCACTTCCATTGTTCAGCCGGGTGGAATCTATGTGGGCTTGGAGAAGGCGCTCGAAGAGAAGTACCAACTCCGCGAGGTTGTGGTGGTTGATGTCATGGACGGCGCCTCACTGGGAATGCGTCTGGGCTCGTCCGCCGCTACCTACCTCGAAACCACCATCGACGCCGACGATTACGTGGGAATCTCCTCATGGAGCACGACCCTCCTGCACACCGTCGAAGCGATGCGCTCACGGCCACGAAAAATCGCCAACGAAGTGATCCAACTCATCGGCGGCGTGGGCAGCCAACAGGCACAACTCCAGGCAACACGCCTCGTTTCCCACTTGGCGGAGCTCACATCGGCCAAGCCCTACTACATGGCCTGTCCCGGGCTCGTCGCAAACCCCCAAATCCGTCAGGCATTCCTCGGAGACCCGGCCGTGAAAGCTTCCATAGAAGCATGGGACCGCCTGACCACCCTGCTGGTCGGAATCGGGACGTTCCCCGCGTCCCCACTATGGCAGGCCAGCGGAAACGCCCTCAGCAGAGCAGAAGAAAAAGAACTCTCCCAAGCCGGCGCCGTCGGAGAGATATGTCTGCGCTTCTTCGACATCAACGGCCAACCCATGAAACCCGCCATCGAAGAGCGAATGATCTCGATCGAAGCCGAAGCCATGATGCGGATACCCCGCCGCATCGGCGTCGCCGGAGGCATGCGCAAACTGGACGCCATCCGCGGCGCCATCACAGGAGGCTGGATCAACGTCCTGATAACTGACGCCGACGTGGCGAGACAGCTTCTGGAGCCGCCGCAACTCTAGGTGACTGCCGGCATTCAGCCGGGGCCGGTAGGGATTACTACGTAAAGAGTGGACCCGACGTCGCCGTCACACACGTCGCGGGATCCGCGCTAGGTTGACGGAATCACCATTTTCGGCGTTGGGTCTGGGTTCTCGGCAAGCGAGAGAATCACGCGCTTGCCGCACGGTGATCGCTGCGGCTGCAGCGGCAAGGTCTGCGCGGAGACGCTCAAACCGCGCAGACCTACAGGGACGCCAATGTTGCGAGAGTTGAGGCGAGAGCGTCTGCCAGCTCCTTGCCCTTGGTCACGAAATGCTGGGAAAACTGGTTGCGGTGCTCTTCGTGCTCGTGAAAATGGTGAGGAGTTAGGACACCGGAGAATACTGGCACGTCCGTTTCCAACTGCACTCTCATAAGGGCGTCCACAACGCTTTGTGCGACAAATTCGTGGCGATAAATACCTCCGTCCACCACCAGGGCAGAGGTTGCGACACCGTCGTATCGCCCCGACGCTGCGAGCCGTCGAACAAGTAGCGGAATTTCAAAGGCCCCAGGCACTTGATAGACATCTACGTTGACGATGCCGAGTTCCTTGAGTCGCGTCTGGAAGCCGTCGACCGCACGATCAACGATGTCGGCATGCCACCGGGCACTAACGATCGCTACCCGGAAGGAGGAAGTGGCAAGAGGTGGCAAGGCAAGTTCCTTTCTTTCATTGTGGATACTGGCGACCCGAGCGCCCCACCACATGACCGCAGCCTGCGGCGTATATCTTTCCCTTGCAGGAGTTGCCCGACAACTTCGCCGGTGGTCGTGTAGGTCGCGCGATCTTTCCGATGCGGCGTTCGTTGTTGATGAAGGGTTCCTGCAGGATCAGGGCTGTTGCTTCTTCTATGCGTGTTGGCGCCCGCCGCCGATGGCCACGAACTTGCCGTCATTGTGCTGCCGGGCCAGTACGGTGCTGGAGTGGTTGGGGGAGGTTGCCTCACGAAAAGCCCGGAGATTTTACACGGACGCAGGACTCACCAGATGACGAAGCCGCCATCAACGAGCAGGTCGACTCCGGTGACAAAGGATGCCGCATCGCTGAGGAGGAAGGCGACAGGTCCTGCGATGTCTTCGGGTTCGGCATTTCTGCCCAAAGGGGTGTCTTGTGCGTAGCCGGCCATGGCGCTGGCCTGTTCCGGACGTTTGGTCATGGGCGTGTTGGTGTATCCCGGGCTGACGCTGTTGACCCGGATACCCCTGGATGCCCACTCCCAGGCAAGGCTCTTACCCAGGTGGACGACGCCGGCCTTGGCGGTGTTGTAGTGGGCCTGGACCAGTCCCCTGTTCGCTATGGTGGCCGACATCGAAGCGATGTTCACGATGGATCCGCCGCCATTGCGCAGCATGGCGTTACCTTCGGCCTGGCAGGACAGGAAGACGCCGGTCAGGTCGACATCCAGAACCTTCTGCCACTGTGCAAGCGGCATGTCTTCTGCAGGGGCTGCGTTGGCGATGCCTGCGGCGTTAACTGCCAGCGAGATTGCGCCCAGTTCCTGTTCAACGCTGGCGACGGCATTGATCATGTCCTGGGGCTGGGTGACATCGGCCGCGAAGTACGCGGCGCGCCCTCCGGAGTTCTTGATCTCGGCGGTGACGCCTTCCAGGTCGCTGCCGGGCAGGTCGACGCAGCCAACTGCGGCTCCCAGTTCAGCGATGGCCACGGCGACGGCCCGGCCGATGCCGCTGCTTGCTCCGGTGACGACGGCGGTCTTGTTTTCAAGCGTGAACTTTGGGGCACTCACTGTGATTCTCCTCGTTGAAGGGGTCGGGTGTGTCCCGATGGGACGGTGTTTGCGACGGACTAATGCCCGTGGAGTAGAGACTGGTGGCTGGCAGCAGGTCGAAGACGTGTCGGTGCTGGTCAGGTTTGGTGGCGGCGGACGATTGCTTGGAGGTCCTGGAAGTTGCCCTGCACGTTTGCGTAGATGTTTTTGTACAGCTGGAAGTACTCCATGTACATGTCGTGGTTCTGCTGGTCGGGCTCAAGGTGCTCCCGGTAGGTGCACCATTCCTTGGCTACGCTGAAGTCGTCGAAGACGCCTACGCCGACGCCGGCCAGTATGGCGTCTCCCAGTGGGGCGCCGGTGCGGCCCTTGAGCATGGCCGTCGGGATGCCGAACACGTCGGTGATGATCCGGCGCCAGACGTCGCTTTTCGCTCCGCCCTCGTTGAAGATGAGGGGGTGGTTGATCGTCAGTCCCGTTTTTTGGAGCACGGAGAAGGAGTCAAAGAGCGCATAGGCGACACCTTCCATGAAGGCCCGGAAGACGTGGCCCCGGTGGTGGTGCAGTGAGAGTCCGAACATGACGGCGCGGGCTGATGTGTCCCAGATCGGGGAGCGTTCACCCATGAGGTAGGGAAGGACCAGGAGCCCTTCGCTGCCCGGGGGGACGTCGCGAGCCTGGAGTGTGATCAGGTCGTAGGAACTGACCTTCAGCAGACGCTCGACGTCTGCCTCTCCCTCGCCGAAGGTGTCGCGCAGGTACCGCAGGGCCTGGCCGCCGGTGGTAGTGACCGCCACCGCGGAGAAAGTGTCCCGCGGTGAGGTGGTGTACGGGATGTTGACCATGCGCAGACCATCCGGGGAGCTGAGGTAGTCCATGTTCTGGTGCACGACCCCGAGGACGCCGCTTGTCCCGAGGTTCAGCTGCATGTCACCTGGTTCAACCGCTCCGCCGGCGATCCAGCCGGCATTGCAGTCGACCTGTCCCCCCGCGACCCGGGTTCCGGCATGAAGGCCGGTGGCCCCGGCCGCCTCGGCCGTGATGCTTCCCACGATGTCGGTGCTGTCGCAGAGGCGGGGCAGGATTTCCGGGTCGATGTGAAGTTTTTCCAGGATCTCGTCGTGGAAAACGCCCTTGCGGATGTCGAAGGCCACCCCATAGAAAACGGCGGAGCTGGTGTTGAGCGTGAACTCACCGGTGAGCCGGGACACGATGAAGCCGTCGATAGTGAGTGCCTTATACACCTGGTCATAGATCAGGGGTTTATTCTGCTTGTACCAGAACAGGTTGACCAGGTTGGGGTGGTCTTCGATGCGGTTGGCCGTCACGTCCTCGATTACGGATTCCCCGACCACGTTCCGGATGACGTTGACTTCTTCCAGCGCCCGCCGGTCCATGAGGTTCATGGCGGGGGCAACGGGGCGGCCCTGGGTATCGACCAGCACCATGGAGGGCAACGCGCTGGACACGGCTATTCCCGCGATCTCCTGCGGAAGACACTGGGTATCCCGCAGGACCTGTTGGATCATTTCGCAGGTCACGCGCCAGTAGGTTTCCGGGTCGTGCTCTGACCAGCCCGGACGCGGGTGGAAGATGGGGTATTCACGGAACGCGTATGCCAGCACTTCGCCCTGATCATCGATGATGCAGGCCTTGGCGCCGCCGGTGCCGAAATCTATCCCAAGTAGCCGAGTGGCCATCTAATTTTCTCCTAGTTGCGGTAATGCCTGAATGTGCATTGTGCCCGTCGCTGTAGTGTAATCCGGTCTCCGGGGGCGCTATTTGACTACTGCCACGCCGCGGCGGTCGAAGGTCAGCAGCACCGCGAGGATAACCACGAGTCCCTGAACGATCTGCTGGGCTGCCGGCGGGAGGCCGATGATCAGCATGCCGTTGGTGAGCTCCACCAGGATCAGGGTGCCGATGAGACCTCGGGCTGCACCGCCCTGTCCGCCGGAGAGCGGCGTGCCGCCCATGACGATGGCTGCGATGGAGGGCAGGAGGAAGGAGTTGCCGATATCGGGGGTGGCAGCGGTTGTGGAGAAGAGCACGAGCACTCCGGCCAGGGCACAGCACAGCCCGGACGCGCCGAAGGCCAGCGCCTTCACCCAGCGGACGTTGACGCCGCAGACCTTTGCGGCGCGTTCATTGCCGCCGATGGCGTAGATGAATCGGCCGGTGGCGGTACGCCTGAGGAAGACGATCAAAAGCAGCCAGAGGATAACGGCGTAAACCAGGGGAAGGGGGAAGATGCCGAAGAGGCTGCGCTGGAAGGCTGCGTTAAGGGGGCCGCTGATCAGCTGGACGGGGAAGCCGCCGGACAGCAGAAGGGCGATGCCGCCAAAGGCGAAGGACGTTCCCAAGGTGACCAGGAATGAGGGGAGTTTGATGTAGGAGACGATGACGCCATTGAAGAGTCCGATGAGCAGGCCAAGGGGCAGCACGAGGAAGACAGCTGCCTGCCCCATGGATTGGGCCAGCAGTGCCGCCGAGACGGCGCAGAGCGACACAATTGCGCCCACCGACAGGTCGATGGAGCCGAGAAGGATTGGAGCGGTTCCCGCTGCGACGACCAGGAGCAGCACGGAACTCTGGCGCATCATGCTGTCGAGGTTTCCCGGCGAGAGATACTGGGGGTTCATGGAGGCAAAGACGATCGGCAGGATGACCAGGGCCGCGAACAGGAGCAGCGTCTGAAGCCGGTCGCGGTTCATGAAGCCCGTCATGGCCTTCTGGCCTGTTGGTCCGGATGTTGGCCCTTTTCGCGGGCTGCCGGTGCTGATGGGCAGCTTCGGGGCTGCCAGTGGTTCGGAACTCATGGTGGTTCTCCCTTGAAACTATGAGGTTGCTGCTGCAAGTTCGGTCAGCGTGGGTTCCGCCCCGGACCGGCAATTGAATTCTGCGCTGACCTTCCCGTTGCGGAAAGCGATAAGCCGGTCGCAGATCGGCATCAGTTCTTCCGGTTCGTCGCTGGCGACGAGGACCGAAACTCCGCGGTCCGACGCTTCCAGGATCAGGCGGAAAATTTCGGATTTTGCGTGGACATCGATACCGCGGGTGGGTTTGTCCAGGACGATCACCCGGGCGGCGTCCGACAGGGCGCGGGCGACGAGGAGCTTTTGCTGGTTGCCTCCGGACAAGGAACCGGAAGCCTGCTCCAGGCTGGCAATTTTCACCCCGTATGTGGATACGAGATCCTGGGCGAAGGCCTTTTCCGCCTTTGGTTTGCGGGCCAGGTTCTGGCGGCCTTCGGCGGCCATTGCGCCGAGTGCGAGGTTGTCCTGCACGGAGTGCAGGAGTGAAAGGCCTTCGCCTCCCCGGTCTGCGGGGACGAAACGCACTCCTGATTCCAGGGATCCTTTGACCGTTGCAGGGACCCGCGTCCCGTTGATGCGGACCTCCCCGGAGGACGGCTTGACGAGCCCGGATATGCACCGGGCAATCTGTGTCTTTTCTTCGGATTCCCCAATGAGCGCGACGACCTCGCCGGGTCGCAGGACCAGGTTGACCGGTTCCGCCAGGCTGGGCACGACAAGGTCCCTCAGCTCCAGCCTGCGTTCTGTCTGTTCGGACCGGGTTTCCCTGCGGGCGTGCCGGGTGACATGGGCTTCACCCACCATCAGCTGACCGAGTTCCTCGGCCGATGTCGTGCGCGGGTCGGGTTCGCCGACCACTCGTCCATCGCGCAGAACCACCACCCTGTCACTCCACTCCAGCAGCTCACTGCCCCGGTGGGTTGTGAGGATGATGCCCATCTGGCTGCGGAGGTTGTTGATGTGGCCCTCGAGGAAGTCGACCTGGGTCTGTGTGAGGCCGCTGGTCGGTTCGTCCAGGAGCAGGACTGGCTTTTCGATCCTGGCCAGACGGGCCATGTAGAGGGCCTTGGCGATTTCGACGAGCTGCCGTTCTGCCATCGTGAGCTGCTCGACGCGTTTCTTCGCGTCGAGGTCGCCGAGTCCGACGTCGTCCAGGAAGTCAGCGGCCGTCGCGGTCGTGCGCTTGGGCGTGAGCAGGCCGAATTTGCGGATGTACTTTTCGGTGCCGAGCGTGAGGTTCTCCGCCACGGTCAGGTTGTCAATGACAGAGAGTTCCTGGTAGATGCGGAAGACGCCGGCTTCGGTGGCCCCGGAGTACGACGTTGGACGGTACTTTTTCCCTGCAAGGGACATGGAACCGGAATCCGCGGTGAAGACACCGGACAGTATGTTCAGCAGTGTGGACTTGCCGGCGCCGTTATGGCCGGCAAGACCGACGACTTCGCCGAGCCGCAGGTCGAAGGACACCGAATCCAGCGCCTTGACCCCCTTGAAGGCCTTGGTGAGGTCCCTGATCTCCAGCAGGGAGTTGTTCGTCGCCATCATTAGAACTTCGTTCCGAAGACGGTGGCCCCCGTGGTCGTGAGCCGGACGGCTGCGGCATAGGGGTTGTTCTTGGTGTGCTGGGCATACATGTCGGTGAACTTTTTCACTCCCCCGGTATCCAGTGAGGCTTTCAGTTCATCGGGGAACTTGAACGACGCGGGCTGCGGGGTCGCCAGGTCTTCGGTGAAGAACTTCACCGGATCGACCGGTGCCAGGGCTACCTGCGTGTCCCAGTCATCGGGGTTCAGGTGGCGGGACATCTTTTTCCAGTCGAAGCCCGTGGTGGGGGAGGTGGCAATCTTCTTGTATTCCTGCGCGGCTTCCTTGGTGTCGATGATCAGGGAGTCCTGGAAGATCATGCGTTCGACCGGATCCATCTTGACGCCGTTGGCAAGGTCGTAGTTGCGGACGATCATGTAGCCGCCCAGCCAGGTTCCAAAAATGGACTGTACCGCCACGACGTTCGGGCCCTGGATCAGTTTGTCGAGAATGGCGATCTGCTCGTCGGTTCCGCCGACCTTGATGTGGTCGTTCCCTTTTTCCTCGAGGACGGACACCGCGCCCAGGGCTTCGGAGGAGTTGTGGCAAATGATGGCGTCGATGTTGTTGAAGCGGGAGAGCATGGTTTGGACGACAGGGCGGGTGTCCTGGCCGTTTTCCTTGCCGTCCTGCTTGGCCAGGACGTTGATTCCGGGGAAGTTGGCGACGGCCATGTCGAAGCCCTTCTCCCGGGCATTGGACGTCCGGTTCGTCGGAGCGCCTTGGATGTACACAACGTTTCCCTTGCCGCCAATGGCTTTGAAGACGGCCTCACTTAGGGCCTTCTGCCCCAGCACCTCGCGGGGGGTGAACAGTGTGGCGTACAGGTCCTTGTATCCGGGCTCGGAGGGGACCATCCAGGGCGTGGCGGCGAACGACGTCGCCAACGGGATGTTCTGCCCAGCCAGGATTTCCCCCATCTGGCGCACGGCGTCGTTGTTGATGGGAAAGGTTACAACCTGGCTTGCCCCGGCAGCCTTGGCCGAGCGCAGCTGGTCGATCTGGGCCGAAGCCGATCCTTCGTAGCTTTGCATCCGGTACGTCAGGCCCAGGGCCTGGGCCGCTTCAGTGCCGCCGGTTTTCCACATGGTGAAGTACTCATTGGTCAGCGTGGGAACGGATGCCAAGGCCACTCCCCCGGCCCCTCCCGCAGCCGTGGTGCCGCCGCCGGACCCCGACCCGAGAGGCTCACTGCAGCCAGCCAGGGCGCCGCCGACACCCAGCGCCAAGGCGCCGGCGCCGAGGCCCTTCAGGAGCTGGCGGCGGCCTACGGAGCTTTCGTTCAGGCGGGCGAGCAGGCGCGCCTTGGGACCGTCTTCAAAGTTCTGTGGATTCGTCATTGGATACTCACGTTTCAGAAGAAGTTGTCGGGGATCGTAGTTGCCTGGAAACGCGGCCCCTCCATGGGCTGGAGTTTCATCTCGGCTAAAACGAAATCACATTTGTGAGTGAAATCACGTATGTGAGATCTAGGCTAGTGTTTTGAGTCACAGATGTCAACGAGGCCGGGTAACGTCGCACGTCAGGTCTTGATGGACGACGGATGCCCCCGGACAGTTGCCGAGGAAGCCCCGGGACGCTTTCGATGGCATGCCTGCTATACAGGACGGCTCAGGGCGGGAGACGGCCGCCTGGTCCCTGATGGAAGCTTCAGGAAGCCAGGATCCGCCGCCATCCCCGGCCTTCGAAGGCACGCAGATGGGGCATGCAGAGTGCACCAGAGAAAGTGCAGGGCCGCGACGCTGCGCCCTGGTTTGGGCGGGGGCGCGGTGAAGGGTTTGTGGCGGGGGCCTAGACGGCTTCCAGGGACTGTCCGAGCGAGCTGTCGACGATGAGTACGTTGATCAGCCCGCCGCGGATGGCTGCGGCAACCGCCCCGGCCTTGTTGCTCCCGCTGGCGACGGCCACCACGGTCTCAATCTCCCGGAGGTCGTCAAGGTCTACTGAGATGATCCGCCGGTTGATGGCGAGATCAAGCTGCTTGCCTTCCCGGTCGTAAAAGCGTCCGGAGATCTGCCCTACAGCCCCGAGTTCGACTGCTTCCCGTATTTCGTCGTCCGACGCACCGGCGCGCTGAAGAAACAGGTTTGAGCTGTCCATGCCGTACTGGCCCACACCGAGAACCGCTACATCGGAGGTTCTTCCGAGTGCTAGGGCGTTCGCGACCTGTTCTGTCTTCATGAGCGCTGCCGCTGTGGCTTCGTCCTGGGTGGTTGCCGGGGCGTTGAAGTAGCGGTACCGGCCGCCGAGTTTTTCT
>Ga0307416_100000220_pt1 | contig 30200 bp, 26 predicted proteins | sample DK1Cmetagenome_2_FD_203821 | JGI IMG/M metagenome (GOLD analysis project Ga0307416, IMG submission 203821) | Maize rhizosphere microbial communities from greenhouse at UC Davis, California, United States - DK15-C-3 | ecosystem: Host-associated > Plants > Roots > Rhizosphere > Soil | place...
CAAGGTCCGGCTGGTCTTGTCGAAGAAGAACTCGCCCGGCGTGTCCAGGAATTCGAAGGCGTTCATGACCTTGTGGCTGCCGCCGACCTGGGCGTTGCCGTTGAAGGCACCCTGGGCGATGGCGGCGCCGGGTTGCTGGAACAGCGCCACCCGGTTCGCGCCATCAGCACTCGTGGCCACCTGGCGGACCCCCACGATGGCGGTGGTCCAGGTCGTCGCCGTTTCAATCTCGATATCGTCCTGGTTGCGGGCAATGGCCGGAAAATCGGCCAGACTGTATCGGGCGCCTTCGCACTGTGACCCTGATTCCCAGGCCCACGAGGCCTGCCCGGCCGTGACGTTGTACGTCCCGTAGCATCCGGCCGAGTTGATTGTCTTGGAAGCCATGAACGCCCGCTTCTCGTTGACATAGAGCGCACGCAGCTTGTTGGCGCGGTCGAGCGGGGCTTTCCAGATGTTGCCGCTGTGCTGAGTCCAGCCGGTCACTTGAACGCCGCCCTCGAGGACCGGCGTTTCGCTCGGGTACGCAGAATAGATGACCCGGAAGCCGTTGGTGCCGGAGTCGCCCGGCCCAAACTCGATCGTGCTGCTCACCGGGTAGTTTCCGCCGCGAAGGTACACGTAGATGTCGCCGGTCATGTTGGCGTTCGCCGTGCGCACGACGTCGCGCGCGCGCTGCAGGGTTCTGAATGGCGACGTGATCGTTCCCGGGTTGGTGTCGTTACCGTTGGGGGCGACATAGTAGGTTGCCTGGGTCGCGCCCGAAGCCGGGGTTTGACTTGCCACTATGACCGTCAACGCGGCGGAGACCAGCACCACGAGGGCCAGCAGCGACCATCCGACGGTGCTAACGGCTGCCTTCACGTACGGCTCCTTCCCTTACTGCGGCCGCCTGCATAGGCAACGCTCGTCAGACGTCATACGTTATGCGGATTATAGGGAACAGTCAATACGTCCGCGGCCGCCGCACGCCTGGCGCCGACCGCCGATGAACCGGCTTGACCGGCGCCCTCGGAGGGGTGAGGCGTATCCGCGTCACACCTTCCACCTATGGCCGAACGCAGACGGGGCCACACCGCAACGTTCGGTCCAAGCGGCCACCTGCTCCGCAATGCTCGTCGCCCGCAGCGCTTCGGTGGCGGCCGCGTCGCCGGGCAGCTCGACCGGCCACTCCGGCTCGCCGCGGGCGCCGTCATCGTCGGTGAAGGAGAACGGCGCCGCGAAGCGCCACCGCCGCCCGCCGGCGTCGCGTACCCCGGCACCGTCGGGCACCATCGGGAACGGCCGCAACAGGAGCTCGCAGTCGAACGTCTCGTCGGCCGAGGGATGGAAGTACAGCCCCGAATCCTCGACCTCAGGTTCGGGGATACGGCCGACTTGGAACCCGAACCAGGCCGACAGTGACGGCCACCGGCTGTCGATCTTCACGCCGAGCAGGTACACGTCCGTGGGCGGCACATGTAGGTGGACGACGTCGCCCGCCTCCACTCCGGACAGGTCCTCCCGGATGCGGTAGAGCACGTTGTCCCAGCCCTCGAGGTCGAAACCCCACCCGGACGGCTGCGGCGCGCGGACCGAGTTCAGCGTAATCGTGTACCGGTTGAGCCGCTGCACGACCATCTCGTGCTCGGCTCCGGTAATCCGCCAGACGTCACCGATCCGGCCGTCCTCGGGCCGCACGCGCGCCAAGTACAAAGCCTCCCCGCCGCATCGTGTGGATCTTGTTGCCCGGCGGACGCGGTCACGCTATCACGGTGTCACGCATGGCTTGGCCTGATCGGCGACGAACCGAGGACGTCAGAGGTGCAGGCCCATCCAAGGATTGTTCAAGCTCCGCTACCAGGTCGTCGGGAATCAATGACGTCGACCAGCCGACGGACGGGTCGGCTGGCCGCCAATTGTGAAGGGAATGGTGGCATATGCGGCTCTTCGGTCGGTCCGTGGGGGTCATCGCGTCGCTCGTGTCGGTCGCGGCCATGGTCGTGGTGTGGCCGTCGACGCCGGGCTACGCCAGTGTCGCTCTGACCCAGATCAGCGCGGACCCGTTCACGAACGCTGACGGCCAGCACCGCACCGAGGTGGCCCCGGACATCTTCCAGCCCGGCACCGCCACGATCTTCTCGGTGTTCCAGGCGGGACGCAGTACCACCGGCGGATCGGCCGGCGTCGGGTTCGCCCGGGCACTGAACCGCGAGGGCACGCTGTGGTCCGCCGGCTTCCTCAACGGCATCACGGTGCACCGGGGCGGTGGCCTTACACGGGCGTCAGCGACGTGGCGCTGGCCTGGCACATCAACTACGACCGGTGGCTGGTCTCCCCGCTGGCCACCGGCGGTCCGGGCGGCTCGTCCGCCGTCCTGGTCAGTACCACACAGAACAGCGGCCTGAACTGGAACGGGCCGTACACGGTCGCCACCGGCCAGCTGGCCAAGAACTGGATCGTCTGCGACAACCGTTCCTGGACGTTCGCCGGCCGCTGCTACGCCGGCTACTCGGTGACCAACGCCGGCAACGCCATGCGGATACACGTCTCAAGAGACCGGGGCGTCACCTGGGGACCCGCCATCGCCACCGCGGACAACGCCACCGGGCTGGCCGGTGGACGACCCACCATCCTGCGCGACGGGACCGTGATCATGCCGTATCTGGCCAGCAACGGCCAGATACGGTCGATCCGCTCGACCGACGGCGGCGTCACCTGGCGCTCGACGCTGGTCGCGACCGTTCAGCGCCACACCGTCGCGGGCGGACTGCGGACCAGCCCGTTGCCGTCGGCGCAGCTGGACAACCTCGACGTCACCTACGTCGCGTGGTCGGACTGCCGGTTCCGCTCCGGCTGCGCGGCCAACGACATCGTGCTCAGCACAACGACCGACGGCCTGACCTGGACCGCGCCGAGACGGGTGCCGATCGCCTCCACCAGCAGCCTGGCCGACCACTTCGCACCGGGTCTCGGCGTCGACCCGGCCTCATGGAGCACCGAGACCCGCATCGGCCTGACCTACGCCTACTATCCCAACGCCAATTGCACCGCTTCAACCTGCCAGCTCCACTTCGGCTTCATCTCCTCGACCAACGCCGGCGTGTCGTGGAGCGCGCCGACCCACATCGCCGGCCCGATGAGCCTGTCCTGGCTACCGCAGACGCCGCAGGGGCGGATGTTCGCCGACAGCCTGACCACGCTGATCACTCCGCGCGGCAACGCCATGGTGAGCTTGCCGGTCGCCCGGGCGCCCAGCGGCGGCCAGTTCAACCAGGCCATGTACGCGCCGACCGGCGGGCTCCCGTTGACCGGTGGCACGGTGCGCTGAGGCCATGCTGGGTATGGCTCGCGAGCTCGGCGGGGATGGCTCGGGCGCGAGCACGTAGCCCGGCCATTACCTGGGCGGGACGGTCCGGCGACATTGGCGCCGGGCCGCCCGCCGCCGGGCCGTACCTTGCTGGTGTTGGCCGGCGTAGCCCCCCGACGCGAGCGGCACGGCCGCCGGCGCCGACGTTTGTTCTCGACGCGCTCGTCGCGGCAAGTCGCCGGTCCCCCGGATAGGACGATCATGACGGACGCGCCGGGGAAGTGACGGGCCCAACACATCGCGACCCACCGGATGTTCTCCTAGGTGTTCGACTTCGGGCGCCCCCCGGGAGATCATGGCTCGATGCCGGCGCAAGGTCCGTCCGTGGACATCAACCAGCCTGTCGCTGTGGTCTTCCGCTACCTCGTTGAGCTCAACGACGCCCAGTGGCGCAGCGCGATTCTGGAGATGCGACTACTGTCCCAGTCGTTCCACGGCGTGGGCGCCCGACATGTCGAGGTACGGCGGGTTCCGGGTCGAACAGTGGAAACGGTCGCCGAGGTCACGGTGTACGAGCCAGACCGCCGGTGGGCCGTGCGCCGGGCAGCTGGTCCGGTCCGGCCCGAAGTGACCTACCACCTCGACCCGACATCGGCCGGCACCCGCCTACGCTTCACCTTCGATGTACCCGTTGTCGTCGGTCCAGCCAGGACTCTTCGACCGCTGATCCCGCTGCTGCAGCGGATCGTCTACCGCGCGTTCAGGACCGACCTCGTCCGGCTCAAGCGGCAGGTCGAGGCCAATGGTTAGCGCCGCGTGGCTTCAGCTCTGGCGGCGGCCGAACAACAGCACCGCGATTTCGCGTCGGTAGCATTCGCACTCAGCCGCCGTCGACACCGTAGATCGGATTCACTGGGGAACGGCCGTCGGTGCAGACCGCGTGGATGGGTGTCCGTCCAGGGTGTACTGCCCGGGGTTCGAATCCTTCGGGCACGCATCTCCCCCAGTGAGCCGGGGGTCGGCTCCAAGATCAAGCCACGCCCCTTTCGGTGGACCTCGCGCCGTGCCCGTGCGTCCATGCCGCCGCGTCGTCGTGAACCAGGCGACCCGGCACGCGCCCGGCGATGGCCACCGGCGCCCACTCCGGCGGACCCGCGCTCTCCCCGCCGTACCGGGCGTCGTGCTCCGCTACCGGATCCGTCACTGGATCAGCCATGCCGACCGACCGAGTGATGAGTTGTCGCGCCCGCACCCGTCACACCTACGACGGACACGACGAGGCGGAAGGATGACGTGATGAGTGCGGACACGCGGCTGAGGGAGCTGGGCGTGAGCGGTCTGGGCGAAAGCGGACTGGGCGTGAGCGGTCTGAGCGAGGTCGACGAGCCGGCGTTCTCGGGGCTGGCTGAGCGGCACCGGCGGGAGCTGCACGTGCACTGCTACCGGATGCTCGGGTCGTTCGAGGACGCCGAGGACACCGTGCAGGAGACGTTCCTCCGTGCCTGGCGGCGGCGGGAGACCTTCGAGGGGCGGTCGACGTTCCGGGCCTGGCTGTACCGGATCGCCACCAACGCCTGCCTGGACCTGCTCGCCAAGTGCCGCCCGGAGCCTGCGACCGGCGGCGAGGTGCTGTGGCTGCAGCCCTACCCCGACCGGCTGCTCGACGAGCTGCCCGCGGGCGACGCGGACGAGCCGGAGACGGTCGCCGTCGCGCGGGAGACGATCGAGCTGGCGTACCTGGTCGCGGTCCAGCACCTCGCGCCGCGCCCGCGGGCCGTGCTGATCCTGCGGGACGTGCTCGGCTGGCCGGCGAAGGACGTGGCGGAGCTCCTCGGGGACTCCGTCAACTCGGTGAACAGCGCGCTGCAGCGGGCCCGCGCCGGCATGCGGGAGCACCTGCCCGCCGAGCGGCAGGACTGGACCGGCGGCGAGGAGGACGCCGGGACGCGCGAGCTGGTACGCCGCTATACCGACGCCAGCGTGGCCACGGACATCCCCAGGATCGCCGCACTGCTGCGGGACGACGTCCGCTGCTCGATGCCGCCCACGCCGGGCCTGCACGTGGGACGCGACGCGGTGGTGAACGACTGGGTCGAGAGCGGCTTCGAGGACCTCAAGCACCTGCGCGCCGTCCGCACCTCCGTGAACCGGCAGCCGGCCGTCGCCTTCTACCTCTGGGGGGAGCGGGAGGGTGCGTACCTGCCGCTGACGATCGACGTCCTGCGCGTCACCGGCGGGGCGATCGCCGAGATCGTCACCTTCCACAACGACCAGTTCCCGCGGCTCGGGCTTCCGGAGCGCCTACCGGCGGACGGCACGGAGTAGTCCTCGTGTGGACGCTCGCGCTGCGCGCTGGCGCGCGTGTCGCGGTGGTTGCGGCGCAGTGGTGCGACGCGTTCGGCGTCGTCACCCGTGGGCGGGTGCAGCTGGAGCTGCGCGACGGCGAGCCCGGGCCAGTCCTCGGACGCGGCGCCGGGTTCTGGCTCCGCGGCACCGGCGTCCGCGCCCTGTGCAACCCCGGCCGTCGCACGGCGAGGGTACGCATCGTCACCCCCAGAGCCCGGACCGTCACACGCCAGTCAACACACCGCATACGCCAGTCACCGAATGATGGAGGAACGACATGAACAGCATGAATGACACCGGGGTCGTCGCAGGCCCGGCATCGGGCCAGACCAGCCATACCCACCGATTCCGCGGGCTCGCCGGCACCGGCTTCATTGCCACGCTCGCAGCGATGGCGGCCACCACCCTCGCTGCTGCGCTTGCCCAGGCCGTGGGCGTCGACTTCGAGGTCCCCGATGGTGGCGAGACGATCCCGTTGTCCGGGTTCGCCGTGGTGACCGGCTTCTTCTCGGTCGTGGGCATCGTCATTGCCGTCGCTCTTCTGCGTTGGAGCGCTCGCCCCGCCCAGCGATTCGTGTGGACGGCGGTGTCGCTGACCGCGATCTCGTTGGTCCCGCCCCTCCTCTCCGGGGCAGACACCGCCACCAGAGCCGCCCTCCTCGGCCTACACCTCATCCCGGCCACAGTGATGATCCCCACCCTGGCGCGGAGCCTCCGCACCCGGACCGATTGACGATCCCGCAACGGAACAACGCGCGGGGCAAGGGGCGTACGCGAGCGCACTCACTGGGCCACCCCGGCAAGAATACCCAGTGACGAGCGTGGGCATTTCGCCCGATGACGAGCCGGGTCACGTACCCCTACGGTGGCCACAGCCGCCCGCCTTGGTCGTAGGGCACGACACCGGAGTTTGCATCGCCTGCGAACTGGTGGCGCACCACCCGGCATTGGCCATCGGTGCGTGCCCGCCACCGGCGCGCGCGGGGCGATCGATCCAGAGTGGAGGAAGACCTTGACGAGCCACGGTGGTCAGAGGCACTTCGAGACCATGGTTGTCGGGGGTGGCCAGGCGGGGCTGGCCGTCGGTCACCACCTGGCGAAACGACAACGGTCCTTCGTCATCGTCGACGCCAACGAACGGATCGGCCACTCATGGCGGCAGCGGTGGGACACACTGCGGGTCTTCACGCCGGCGCGGTACAGCGGACTGCCCGGCTGGCCCTTCCCGGCGGCCGCGGGGTCGTATCCCTCCAAGGACGAAGTGGCCGACTATCTCGAGGCGTACGCGGCCCGGTTCCGGCTCCCGGTCCGCACCGGGATCCGCATCGACCGGCTCGCCCGGGAAGACGGCGTCTACGTGCTCACGTCCGGACCGGACCGGTTCACCGCGGACACCGTCGTGGTGGCTACCGGCGGATACGATGCGCCCCGGATCCCTGCGTTCGCCGCCGACCTCGATCCCGGCATCGTGCAGCTCCACTCGAGCCAGTACCGCAACCAATCGCAGCTGGGCGACGGCAGTGTCCTGGTGGTGGGAGCCGGCAACTCCGGGGCGGAGATCGCCCTCGAATCATCCGCTGGTCACCAGACGTGGCTGTCCGGCCGGGACACCGGCCAGGAACCCTTCCGCCCCGGGGGCGCCGCGGACCGGCTGTTCGTGCCGGCGTTCTGGTTCCTGCTCTCGCACGTACTGACCCTGCGAACGCCGATCGGCCGAAAGGCTCGGAGCCGACTGTCCAACCGAGGACTCCCCCTCGCCCGGGTCAGGCGGACAGATCTGAACCGCGCCGGCGTCACCCGGGTGCCCCGCGTCGTCGGGGCACGCGACGGTTGGCCGGTGCTGGCCGACGGCGAGATCGTCAAGCCCGCCAACGTGGTCTGGTGCACCGGCTTTGTCGAAGACTTCCGATGGATCGACCTGCCGATCCTCGACCAGGACGGCAAACTCCGACACGACCGCGGCATCGTCGACTCACAGCCCGGGCTCTACTTCGTCGGGCTCTTCTTCCTGTACGCCGCATCCTCAACGCTGATCGGCGGCGTCGGCCCAGACGCCGAGCACATCGCCCAGCACATCGCCTCGACTCGTCAGCCAGTCACCGCCCAGGGCAGGCCGCCGAGGCGCTGACCTGAGGCGAGTTCCGGCTCCTCGCGGTACGGGGCCTTCGTCCGCTCGTAGACGAACTGGCCGGGGCGGCGATCGGGGTCCCAACGAACTCCAAAGCCTTGGGGTCCGGCCAGGATTTCTCAGAGCTGCAGCTGTGACAGGTCGGTCGACGCCGGCACCGCCCAGCCGTTCGATCGCGCGTGGTCGACGAAGCCGTCCGGCAGCCGGAGGTGGTACGTCCGGACGTAGTAGGCGACATCGCCGGGCCAGACGTAGGTGCCGTCGGTCAGGTAGTGGGCCGGCCCGATCGGCGTCCGGCCGTCGACAACATCGGTCACGATGCCCGCCGTGGCGATGTACACGTGGCCGGCGTCCAGATAGGAGGCGAGCGCCTCCTCGTCCGGGCCGGCCACGTCCGCCGACGCCGCGGTGATGTCGGGATCGGTCGGTTCGCCGTGTGGCATCTGCCGGTAGAAGCCGACCCGCTGGAGCTTGGTCATGCCACCGTCCTACCGCTCAGGCCATCGCTGGTCGCCCAACGCCGCCGCAGGGCGGCGACAGTCGATCGTATCCAAGTCAGGTGGACGTCGCCGTCCTCTTCGGTGGGCGGGATGGCATAGCCTTCCGTGAAGCCGTTCCACGTGTCGACGGACAGGCCGCCGGACCCGAACTCGAGGGCGAGCTCCCGCTGAGCGCGCCGCCACGCCGGGTTGAACCCGTACACACCGCTGCCCGGGAACACGACGTGTGCGTCGTAGCCGGGGATCACCGGCGCGATGAAGGGAATCCCGGAGCCGGCCCACCGCGCCATGATGCTTCGGGCGTAGGCCAACCGCTCCGCCTCGGTGATCTGGTCCTGGGGCTTGGGCTCACCGGGTCCCTGTGAGGTGATGTTGAAGGGGTTGACGGCCAGGATGCTCGCAGCCTCTCGGAGCGCCGCCGGCTCCGGGCCCGCGTGCGTGCCGTAGGCCGGCAACGGCGACGGATCGACGACGAGGCCCACCCGGTACCCCAGCTCGTCGTACAGCAGATCGGCCGCGCGGTCGAATCCCGCCGCGAACTCGATGGGGTCGACCGGACCCACATGGATGGACTCGATCAGCCAGACGACGTGACGAGGCCGCCCGTCCTTGTCGAAGATCCGAAGGTAGTTGGGCGCGTCGCCGAAGTTGCGCAGCAGCCAGGCGGCCCGGCCGACCAGTCCCTTGAGGTTGGTCGGGAACTCCGCCCAGAAGCGGAAGGCCGGCGACACCTCGAGCATCGGTGCGACGAGCAGGTTGCGCTCGGCCGCGATGCGGAACAGCTCCCGACCTCGGACCACCTGCTCCGCCTCGGTGTAGAAGCCGGTGCCATCGCCGCTCCAGCGCTGCCGCGAGAACAGCCACGACGGGGACCACTGGTCGGTCTCGCCGTCGTGGCCGAAATACGACAGCTTGATGGTGTTGAGCCCCGGAGACGCGAACCGGCTCAACACGAATCGCACGTCGGACGGCCCGGACCAGTCCTGCCGGTCGGGCCAGAGCGGATGGCGGGTGTAGAGGGGCAGCGAGTTCGGGTTGGGTGGACCCGCGAAGAAAAGGGCGGAGAGCGGTCGCTCGCCACGGTGCGAGGGGTTCGCGATCCGTCCCCACAGTCGCGGTCTGTCCACGGGCGACACAGGGTCGGGCGGTTCCCCGGCGAAGGCGAGGGGTAGGCCGGCCGAGGCCAGCACGGCCGCCCCGCCCGCCAGAATGCCGCGCCGCGTCCAGGCTCCCGTGCCCCCGGCCATACCGCCTCCAACCCGTCACCGTCGTTCGGAACAGCGCCATTGTGTTCCCGGGGGACCGCAGGTTCGTCGCAGACAATCCAATTCGGCTGCGGACCGGACGAGCAGTCTGGGTGACGAGCCGCGTCCCGGCCGACGAGACACGCGGCCAACGCGTCAGTCCCTGGACGGTCGGTCGTCCGCCGGGACGGCGGGGAGACCCGATGACGCCTGCCCACGCAGGATGGCGACGTGGAGCTCGCGGGTCGCGATGGCAGGATCCAGGCCGAGCTCATCGGCGAGCCGGGCGCGGAGCCGCTGGAAGGCGTTCAGAGCACGCACCGGTTCGCCCGACGCAGCATAGGCCCGCATCAGTAGCCGGCAGGCGGCCTCATCGAGCGGGTCCACTGCGAGCGCCGATTCGGCGGCGGCGAGCGCGGTCGCGCTGTCGTCGAGCCGCAGCGCCGATCGGGCCATGCCGTGCCGGGCCCGACGAAGAAGGTCGCGGAGGTGCACTCTCGCCGGCTCGGCCCATAGCTCATGCGGCTCGTCGTCGAGTATCCCGCCGCGGCTCAAGAGGCGCAGGGCGCGCCGCGCGGCCGTGAGAACGATGAGCGGCTCGCGGTCGACCGGGACCACCTCGGTCTCCGCGACCAGCGCCGCCGCCTCGTCCAGGTCTACTCGGACGGCGTCTCCGAGCGTGTAGCCCGCCCGATCACCAACGATGGAGTCACCGCCAAGTGTCCGGCGTATCCGACTGACCATCGTCGCGATGTTGTGCGCGGGATCGCGGGGAAGTTCGGCCCCCCACATGACGTCGACGATACGGTCTTGACGCACGAGACTGCCGCGCTCCAGAGCCAACAGGGCTATGAGGAGGCGCGCCTTTCGGCTGCCTATGTCGGACTTGATCAAACGCTGATCGACCCGACGGACCTCCAACCGGCCTATGACCCGAACGGATAGTTCACTCCCCCCGACATGAGCACGACGGCCGATCACGCGGACCGGCCAGCGGGTCGTGAGCCGATGCCGGTCGGCGCCGGCACCGGGCACCGGACGTCCAACCCGTACAACGGGCGTGTGGTGAAAGGGTGTGTACGCGTCGATTTGCTGCCTCCCCGTTCGAGAGTGTTCAGGCCTCTGGTGGGGCGGTGCCATGACCGGAGGTGGCGATCGACCGGGCCACCATGGCGGCATCCTCGCCCACGCCGAAAAGCACTGCGGACTTGCGCTTGCGTAGAAAGTGGACGCCGCAGAAGTACAGACCGGAGATCACCGTGCTCGCACCGTCGTCGGTGAGTGGGAAGCCCATGGCGTCGAAGGCAGGCAGCCGTATCCAGCGGGTGTAGTCGGGGCGAAACCCGCAGGCAAAGATCGCAACGCCGAATTCGGTGAGGTCCAGTTCGAGTGGCGGGTCGGCGCCGAACGGCGGAGGGTCGGGCAGTTCGGGCGGCGTGATGCCCTTGGTGGAAAGTTGCTCGATGAGCAGCCTTCGAATGTCGGCGTAGCGGGCATCACCGAAGGCGACGGAGTCGACCAGGTCATCGGCGAAGGAGGCCCGGTGTCCTTGTACGCCGACCAAACGACCCAGGAGCTGCACCCCCATTGCCTGCAACGTCCGATAGTGCAGGTCATGACCGCCTCGCTGGCCGCTCACCAACACGTTGGCACCCAGCCGGGCCGCCGGTGACGGCAAGGCGCCGAGCGGGGCGTCGAAGAAGGTGGTCTCCCGCAGCCAGGTGACGATGTCGCGGCCGTTGATCCGCCGCGGCAGCCACGGCGCCCGGCCGCAGGCCAGGAACACCTCGCGGCCCGACTCACGTAGCTCCTCCGAGATCTGGCAACCGGTCTGGCCACTGCCCACCACCAGGACCTTCCCGGGCGGAAGCGCTGCCGGATTGCGGTACTCGTTGGCATCAATCGACCGCACATCGTGCGGGAATTGCGCCGCTACCTCGGGGCGATGCGGCCGCTGGTAGGCGCCCGTACATACGACGACGGACGTCGCCCGCAACTCGCCAGCCGAGGTGCGAAGCAGGAACCCGCCGTCGGGTCCGGATTCGAGACCGTCCACGTCGACACCGTCGCGAACGGGCGCAGCGAAGCTCGACGCGTACCGCTGCAGGTATCGCACGATCTCATCGCGGGGGACGAAGCCCTCCGGGTCATCGCCCACATAGGCGGCTCCGGGCAGACTCATGGTCCAGTTCGGCGTCACGAGGCAGAAGCTGTCCCACAGATCCCGCCACGTCTGGCCAACCCGCGCGCGCTCCAGCACCACATGCTCAATGCCGCGGGCTGTCAGCTCGTAGCTCACGGCCAGACCGGCTTGGCCCGCTCCGACCACGATGACTGGCGATCCGCTGGGCAACGCGACCATCACGCCTCGTTCCACTATTCGATGAAGGGCACGACCAGCCTCGATGGTGATGCGCGCAGGGCCGCAGATGTAGTGCAATGTCTGAACCCGCGACCCATCCCCACCGGTTCAGAAGATGAACTGGCGCCCTGCCCAGGCCGGCCGCGGGGCCGAACGGGAGGGGTCCGTGAGATTTCTCCTGGCAGAGTTGTCGGATCCGGGGCGAGGCGTTCGTAGTACAGACAAGAGGCGGCCGCAATAGGCCGCCGAGGACAAGGGAGTCATGGGATGACGCGGTATCTGATCTCGTTCGATGCCGGCGCGATGGACCACATCCCCGCCGAGGACATGCCCGCCGTGAGCCAGGCCGCGCACCAGGTGATCCAGGAGGCCGTGAACGCCAGCGTGTGGGTTTTCGGCGGCGGACTGGAAAGCCAGCGGGCGAGCGTCGTGGCCACCGACGGGACGGTCATCGACGGCCCGTACCCGGAGACCAAGGAGGTCATCGGCGGGTTCGCGGTTGTCGACGTGCCCTCACGCGAGGAGGCGCTGAAGTGGGCCGCCAAGATCGCTGTGGCCTGCCGTTGTGCGCAAGAAGTACGAGAGCTCCTACCCGACCCGGAACAAGACGCGATGCTGCGCCGAGTAGGCGCCTGACCCGTCACGCATTGTGACGCACAATCGTTTGACGGGTGAGCGCGCGCCAACCGAACGCGCAGGTCGGTCGGCCAATCGGCTCATTTTCACCCGAGGTCATGGCGCGTACGCTCCGTGACGTGCGCCGTCCGCGGGTGGCTCAAGGGTCGGTGAGAGGACGCGAAGGGACCGGGTGAGACGGGCCCGGCGCGGACCGGGGCATCCCAGCCCCAGTTGGAGGCTGTCGTGACCATCCGCCGCTCCGTTTCCGTAGCCGCCGCACTCGCCCTTGGGGCGGCGATGTCCGTCAGTGCACCGCTTCCAGCGCACGCCGACACTCCCGCGTGGACGATGGGCGGCCATGACCTGCAGAACACCAGGTCCAACCCCGTCCAGAAGACCGTCTCCGCCTCGAACGCCAGTCGGCTTGCCGCCAAATGGACCACTACCACGCAAGGGGACGTGTCCGCGACCCCGGCCGTCGTGGGTGGAGCGGTCTATTTCCCTGACTGGGGCGGCTACATCACCAAGGCTGACGCCAGGACCGGCGCGACCATCTGGACGAAGAAGCTATCCGACTACGGCTACAACTCCGCACCCGACCTCGTCGCGCGCACCAGCCCCGCCGTGGTCGGCCATGTTCTCTACATTGGTGATCAGGGCGGCGGCAGCTTCGTCGATCCCCGCCCGGGCCGGCTACTGGCGATCGACGCGAGGAACGGCAAGCTGTTGTGGAGCACCGTGATCAATCCACACCCGTTCTCGATCATCACCCAGTCCCCCATCGTGTCCAATGGCACGGTGTACGTCGGCGCAGCCTCCGCAGAGGAGAACAACGCCGCCTTCATCCCCGGCTACGTCTGCTGCACGTTCCGTGGCTCGTTCAGCGCGGTCGACGCGGCGACGGGACAGGTGAAGTGGACGACCTACATGGTCCCGGACAACGGCGGCGCTCCCGGCGGCTACTCCGGGGCGGCGGTATGGGGCAGCACCGCTGCTCTGAACGCCAAGTCGAACACGGTGTACCTGACCACTGGCAACAACTACGCCGTCCCGGATTCCGCAAAGACCTGCCAGGACAACGGCGGCAGCCCATCGCAGTGCCTGGACCCGTCCGACCACATCGATGCCATCGTGGCGCTCAACGCCACTACCGGCGCGATCAAGTGGGCCACCGGCGTGCAGGGCTTCGACGACTGGATCGTGTCCTGCATCCCGGATATCGCCCCGAACCCCTGCCCGACCGCGACGCCCGGCCCAGACTTCGACTTCGGCTCCGGCCCTAACCTGTACACCGTGAAAAACCCTACGGGCGGGACCCGGCAACTCGTCGGCGCCGGCGCCAAGAGCGGAATCTACTGGGCCCTGGACGCCACCACCGGCCAGATCGTATGGAGCACCCAGGCCGGCCCCGGCTCCACCCTCGGCGGCATCCAGTGGGGCAGCGCCACCGACGGCGTTCGCATCTACATCGCTGAGGCCAACTCCGGATTCCTGCCCTACGACAACAACCCCAGCCTGCCGCCCGTCGGCTCGTGGGCTGCCCTCGACCCCGCCACCGGCGCCGTTCTCTGGCAGACCGCCGACCCCAGCGGGAGCTTCGTCACCGGCGCGGTCACCGTCTCCAATGGCGTTGTGTACGCCGGCAGCATGAGCGGTCACATGTACGCGCTCGACGCTGCCACCGGCGCCGTGCTCAAGGACCTCGCCGGCCAGGGTTCGTCCAACGCCGGACCGGCAATGGACAACGAGGGCGTGATCTACTGGGGCAACGGCTACGCCCGATTCGGCCTCGGCGCCCCCAGCACCACCTTCTACGCCTTCTCGCTCGACGGGAAGTAGCCCAGGTCGGCCGCCGGGTGCCGTTGGTCGGTGGACGGCTGGGCTTCGCGGTTACTGATCCTGGCTGACACCGTCGGCAACGGGCGGTTCAGCGGATCGTGGCGGCCCGGAGGAGGGCGGCGACGAGCCCAGCGGTGGCGGGCGGGTCGGGTGGTTCGCCGTAGGTGGCGGCGTAGATCTGGCGGGGCGGCACCGGGAGCCGGGTCGCGGTGATCGCGGGGTGGCGGTGGGCGCTCAGGGCGAGCCCCGGAATGGTGGTGACGCCCATGCCGGCGGCGACGAGGCTCTGCATGACCACCATGTCGTCGGTGGTGTAGGCCAGGTGCGGGGAGAAGCCGGCGCGTTCGCACATGTCCACGAGGTGGCTACGGCAGCGTTCGCATCCGGCGATCCAGGGTGTGCGGGCGTGCTCGGCGAGCGTGGTTCCACCACGTGTCGTGAGCAGGTAGAGAGGATCGTCGAGCAGGTGGGTCAGGCGGACGCTGTCGTCCTCGGGGGCGGTGTCGTCGTAGCGGAAGATCACGGCGACGTCGACGTGACCGGCCCGTAGCTGCTGCAGGGCCTCCTCCGGGTGGGTATCGGTCAGGCCGAGTTCGAGGCCGGGATGCTGCTGGGCGAGGACGGTGGCCGCATGCGGGACCAGCGAGCTCATGACGGAGTTGAAGCCGGCCAGCCTGACCCTTCCCGCGTTCAGCCCGACCAGCGCGGACAGTTCCGCGGTCGCCGAGTCGACCCGACCGATGATCTCGGCCGCCCGGTCCGCCAGCAGCCGGCCCGCCGCGGTAAGCCGGATTCCCCGGCCGACTCGCTGGAGCAGTTGGGCAGAGAGTTGGGCCTCCAGCCTGGACAGGTGATGGCTGATCGACGGCTGGGTGTAGCGCAGCTCCTTGGCGGCTGCGGTGACCGACCCGTGCCGCCGGACGGCGTCGATCACGCGAAGCTGGACGAGGGTCACCATCCATAGATTCTAGGCATGGAAAAGCGAAGGATTTGGCATTGGACTTATCGGTCGCTCCCCGGCATCGTCAGCTCCAGAGCGGATTGAGGGGAGACGGCCATGACGACGTTCGCGATCGCCGCACTGGTGCTGATCATGCTGCCCGGACCGGACCAGGCGCTGATCACCCGCAACGCACTTGTCGGCGGCCGCTACGGGGGGTTGCTGACCATGCTCGGTGGCGTCCTCGGACTGACCGTGCACGCCGGCGCTGCCGCGCTCGGCCTGTCGGCTGTGCTGCTCGCCTCGGCGACGGCCTTCACCGTGCTGAGGATCGTAGGGGCGGTGTACCTGCTGTGGCTCGCGGCGCAGATGCTGTGGTCGGCGACGCGTTCGCGTCGCATGCCGGCGGCCGAGCAGGCTGTCGCGGTGCCCGTACGGCGGTCGGCGTACCTGCGGCAGGGGTTCCTGTCCAACGCGCTCAACCCGAAGGTAGCGCTGTTCTTCGTCACGTTCCTGCCGCAGTTCCTCTCCGCCGACAGCGGTTCACCGCGGACTGAAGCGCTGCTGCTGTCCGGGATCTTCGGCGTGCTCTACCTGGCCTGGTTCGGCCTGTACGTCACCGCCGTCCATCGGCTCGGTCGCTGGCTGCAGCGCCCGCGCGTGAAGGCGCGAATCGAGCAGGTCACCGGGCTGGTCCTGGCCACCGTTGCCGTCCGCCTGGTAACCGCCAGCCACTGATACCTCGATGCAAGGTAGGACGAGCACACGATGGGACCACGACCGCGGTCAGAATGTGGCGATCGGGTTGACCGGGCTGCCGGACGTACCGGCGAAGCGGACCGGCGCGACCGCGAGGTGGAAGTCCCACTGGCCGAGCTCGGCAGCCGTCGTCGCGCACGCCTCCAGGTCGCAGTTGTCGAGCAGCCACAGACCCATCGCGACGAGGCTCACGACGTGAACCGGCATCAACACCTCTTCGTACCCCGACGGCTGAACGTCCTGGGGGGTGTCAGCGCCGATCAGCGCGACCTCCCGTTCATGCAGCCACGGCAGGCACGACGCGTGCCAGCCGGCCTGCGTGAAACCGCTGGCCGCACCGGCCTCGTGCCGGACGCGACCATAGCCGGTCCGCAGGAGTACCGCATCGCCGGATCGCACCCGCACACCCTGGCGACGCTCGGCCTCCTCGAGATCGTCGGGAAACACACCCTGCCCCGGTTCCAACCACGGCACACCGCGGACCCTCGCAATGTCCAGCAGGACACCACGCGTGATCATCCCGCTCGCCGCGGCTGTGACGGCCGCCCACGCCGATCCCGTTGCGGCGTCGACCAACGAGTGCGACCGCCCGTTGTACATCGTGCCGCCCCAGAAGATGTGGCACGGCGAGTCGACGTGGGTGAGGGTGTTGCCGTGGAACCTGAGGTCGAGCCGCTCGGACGAAAAGCCCCAGCGCCGGTCGGCGCGGAATCCGGCCGGCATGTCCTCGGCACCCGGCATGTCGGCCGCGCACGGACACGTCGTCGTCGACCGCTCCATGTCCTCCGGTACGGCAACCTCCCATGCGCACGACACGCTCCTGCCGTGGCGCACCGCCCGCGCCGCCGCCAGCCGGACGTTGTCGGTGATGTGGTTCAGAGTCCCGAGCTCGTCGTCGTCGCCCCACCGTCCCCAGTTCGACAGCGTGTTGAGGTACTCGAGCACGTCGTCCTGTGTGGGCATCGGCCGCCCTGCCGTCATCATCGACTCCTCCGGTCACGCGGTTCGAGGCACCGCAGGCAGGGCATCCCCGCCCCTTCCTTCGACATCTCGATGATCTAACCGCATCGCACGGAGGTGCCGGCACCTGCCTTGTCAGTGCGCATGATTGTCCGATGGCCCGAGCGGTTCGCGGCTACCTAGCATTGGTCCACGGCCACAGTCCGACCAGGCTCGGTCGAGGTGCCAGGCGGGACGCTCCCTTCGCGGCTGTCCACTGTGGCTTGGGTCCGCGGGTGTGATGGAACGCCCCGGCGGGAACGGTGGATGTATGGGGCTCTTCGCGAAACTGACGGGGATGCGGCGATCACCCGACATCGAACGCTCGATCGCCGAAGTGCAAGAGCGGCTACCCGACGGGTGGCGGTTCGTTGAGTTCAGGCAACGCAAATTCTGCCGCCGACCAGTCAAGCTCGTCGCATACGGCGCCACCGCCGAAGGGCCGGATCGCCGACGGCTGCTCGTGGTCTCGTCGCACGAGCACGGCGGCGTGCCGGCCGTCCGCGGCTCCTCGATGCGGTCGCGGGCCGGGCAGTGCCCGCCCCGCGCTGGGCGCCACCACCGATCCGGCGCGGCGAAGGCGACCTCGAGGACCGGAGGCTGCTCGACCCCGATACCGCCGACGAGGCCGTGGCGCGCGCCGAGGTCCTGACCCTGCTGCCGACCGGTGCCGTGGCGATGAACGTGGACGCGGAGTGGTACGGCGATGCCCCGGTGCACGCCGTGGTCGCGCTGTTGCCGGCCGGGTACGGCGTCGCCGGTGTGGGCCGTACCCCGGCCGAGGCTTGGCACGCGCTGGCGGAGCGGCAACGGGGCTTGCTCTCGGAGTCCGCCGTCTGGTATCCGCCGATGGCCGACTGGCCCATCTAGCGGCCAGCCGGGACACCTGGGCCCGACGCCGCCGGCGACCCCGTCGAGCACCCGCCCCTACTTGCCTTCACGAGGAACGAAGTGCGCGGTGAACCGGGCCGGTGCCATGAGCTGTCCGCGGCATGTTCGTGCGTGGCAGGGTGGCCGACACGGTCTGGTCAGGGCTCTGTGGTCAGCGCGTCGGCGAAGGGATCGGCTTGCGCATCCGGATAAGCGGTACCGGGACGCCGTCGGCGGGGTCCTCGACGTGCTCGATCGGCACGAAACCAGCGGCCTCGTACAGGGGCTGACCCGCGAGTGTTGCCATGAGCTCCAGTGTCGTGAACCCCTCCTCGGCTGCGGCGGTTTCACACAGCGAAAGGATCAGGCGACCGACGCCTCGGCGGGTAAAGGTGGGGTGGGTGTACATCGCCCGAACCTTTGCCGGATCCCGGGTCGGATCTAGTATCGCCGCGTCTCTTGCGGCCGAGTGGTCACCGCCGTAGAGCGTGGCGCGGCGGCTCCAACCGCCACACCCGGCAACCTGTCCATCCAGTTCCACGACAAAGTACGTCCCGTCGTCGATGAGCTGGGTGTCGATGCCCATGATCGCATGACTGGACGTGATCTGCGTCGCGTCGAGAAACCCCCGCTGCAGCTCCTCGATCGCAGCCTCGACCAGCGGCCGTAGCACCGGTAAGTCCTCGCGGGTGGCGAGGCGACTCGTCAAGATCACGACAACCCTCCGCATTCGATCTTGTCACCGTTGCGGGCCAGACCATCATCGCGCGAGCGGACCCACCCGTACACGGACCCTCGGCAGGACAGACGGGATCCTGCCAAGGTGTTCTGTGTGCCAGGAGCTGCCCCATGTCTGTAAGGGAGCCCACGCCGATGTCGTCCACAAGTAGCGAGTTCATCACCGAGACGTTGGAGTACGACGGTGGGCGGCAGGTCACCGCCTACGTACCGGCGGCTGCGGCCGAGGCGGTCGTATTCGCGGGCGACGGGCAATTGATCGCGTCGTGGGGAGAGGTTCTGGAGGCTGCCGATCTGCCACCCACGATGATCATCGGCGCCCACCGCGTCGAGGACGAGACGCTGCGGCTGCACGAGTACTCACCGGGCCGTAGCACGGCCGCGTTCGCCTTCGACCCGCAACGGTTCGCGGCCCACGAGAAGTTCTTCGTCGAGGACGTCCGGCGATGGGCGGCGACCCGCCTGGCCGTCGGGCTGCCAGCCCGCCGAACCGCGGTGTTGGGTGTCTCGGCCGGTGGGGAACTCGCCCTGGCCATGGGGCTGCGCCATCCCGACATCTACGGCGCGGTCTTCTGCGCCTCGCCCGGGGCAGGGTACCGGCCGCCCTCCGAGCTGCCCGGCCGGCTTCCGCGTACGTACCTCGTCGCCGGCACCGAGGAACCGTTCTACCTCACCAACGCGAGCCGGTGGGCGGACGCGTTACGCGAGGCGGGTGGGGACGTTGTCATGGCCGAACGGGCCGGCTCGCACGGCGACGCCTTCTGGAAACACGAGTTTCCACTCATGGTGGCGTGGGCGTTCGGACACTGACCTACGCGACAGTAGTTGGGACGGCGGTCGAGGCCAGCGGCGCGACGAGGGCGTCAGCTCCTCGGTGGTCGGCAGCGCCTTGTGTACGGCGACCGGCTGGGTCTATCCGCTGATCGCCACCATCGCGAGCCGATCGGTGACGCGGTACAAAGGGAGGCATGGACGTCGTCGCGGTTCAGCGCTTGGCCGCCGCTGCCCTCCTGGGTCGGCTGGCGGATGAGGTGCGGGTTCTGGCCCAGCGGCCGCTCGCTGACGAGCAGCTGCGGTGGCTGGAGTACAGGCCTCGGCCGCGGCCAGGGGTGTGCCTGGCCGACCTGGATCGAGATGCCCGCAAGGCTGCCCACCGGTTGCTGGCCAGCGGCCTCAGCCCGCACGCGTACGCGCAAGCGATGGCGATCGTGGCACTGGAGGAGGTGCTCGATCGGCAGGAGCATTGGCGACGTGCCCGGCATAGCAACGACTTCTGGGTCGTGATCTACGGCGATCCGGGCGAGGAGGTCTGGGCCTGGCGGTTTGAGGGGCACCACCTGTCTGTGACGATGACGGTCAGCGGTGACGAGGTGTTCCCCACGCCCGTGTTCCTCGGCGCCAACCCCGCTGCGGTGCGGTACGCGGGGCGGGACGTGGTGCGCCCCCTGGCGATCGAAGAAGACCTGGCGCGGGCACTCCTCGCGGCGATGTCGCCACCCGAACGGCAAGCGGCGATCGTATCCGCGCACGCGCCGCCGGACATTCTCAGCGGACCCCGACCATGGACGTCCGACTCGGTGGGCCCGTCCGGAGTCTCCGGCGCCCACCTCGGCACTACGGCGCGGGACCTGCTCACCAAACTGGCCGAGCTCTACCTCAACCGCCTTCCCGATGAGCTGGCCGAACGCGAGGCCGCCCGACTCGAGCCACACGAACTGCACTTCGCCTGGCAAGGTGCCATCCAGCCCGGCCACGGCCACTACTACAGGCTCCAGGGAAGCGACCTGCTCATCGAGTACGACAACACCGCCAACGACGCGAACCACGCACACACAGTGCTGCGACGTCCTCGCTCCGACTTCGGCGGCGACGTCCTCGCCACCCACCTCGCCGAGACCCGGACCTGAGCCGCTCATGCCGTGGACAGCTCGTGCCCGCCGAAGGGCGCTTGGGTGATTCGGGGCGCCGATTGAACCGCTCGGGTTCCGGGCGTAGGCGGCGGCCAGGACCCGGGCGCGGGTGGTGCGGATTCTCTCGACGGTTCCGAAGTGGACGGATGCGGGGGCGTGCACCACCCGCGGCTCGCCGTAGACCCGAATGACATTCCGGGCGGGTTGCCGTTGGTGATGTTTGTGGCCCCGCCCGACGCCCGCGGCGACGGTCACCATGCGGCAGAACCACACAGCCGGCGGGAGCCTGGGAGCCGATGGATGGCCGGGGACGGCCCCAAGGACGCAGACCATCGGCACCGGGCCGAGGTGATCGCTGTTACCGTTTCGGTAAGATCGCGTGATGGCTAGGCACCATGACGAAGAATCCCGACTCCGGCCGATTCCAGGTGACCTGCCGGGCCTGGCGAAGTGAGTGCATGACTGCCTTCGTGCCCGAGCCGAGAATCATCGCCGCGCTCGCGACATCCGCGCGCAGCCCGCAGTCTGACATCCGCGAGGAAGCGTTGGAACGGCTTGGCGCGCTCGCGGATCAGACCGCGTTGCTGATTGCCGGGCTCGATGATCCGTGGCCGGAGGTCCGCGAAACGGCTGCCGCGAATCTGGGGCGTGTGCGGCGGGCGGCCGCGGTGCCGGCGCTCCTTGCCGCGGCACGCCGCGAGACTTCGGACGAGGTGCTTGGTCAGGTTGTCGGCGCCCTGGCCTCGTACTGCGACGCGGCCGTGCTCGCGCTGCTGCTTGATCTGCTCGATCGGGCCGAGTCATCACATCTGACACGGTTCCAGGTCGTGGTGCAGTTGTGGAAGTACGATCGAGCCGACGTGGTCGCGAAGCTGTCCGAGCTGGCAGTCGGAGACGACCATTGGCTGGTCCGTATGCACGCGGTCGATTCCCTTGAGCTGCTCGACGAGGTTCGGGGTCGCGACGCCGCGGCCGGGTCGCTCAGGCACCGGTTGGCGTCCTACGACATGGTGCCCGACACGCGCGTGGCGGAGAAGGATCGGGAGCCAACGGGCGATGTGCAACGCGCGCTCGCGAAGCGATTGCAGCACGCCGATGCCGCCGTACGATCGCACGCGCTCCACCGGCTAGGACTCCTCGCGCCCGACTCGGCACTCGAGCTCGCGACACCGCTGCTCAACGACGAGCACGACGAGGTGCGCGCCGGCTGCTGCGTATGCCTCGGGGTTCTTCGCGACGCGGCGGCCATTCCGCACCTGCTCCGGGCGCTGCGCGCGGATCCCGCGCCACGCGTGAAGGCGGCCGCGCTCGTCGGCCTCGAGGACTACTACGACGCCGAGCTCGGCGAGGCGCTGCTGGCCGCGCTCGAACGGAACGGTCTCGAATCAGATGCGCTCTCGATCCTCGCTCGCCAGCTCTGGCGATACCCCTCGGCGCGCACCGCGACGCTCCTGCGCGATGTCCTGGCCTCACGGCCCAGGCTCCCTCATCGGGCGGTCGTCGCGAGCAGCCTGGCGTTCGTCGTGCAGCTGCTCGAATAGCCCGATCGCCGAGCAGCAAGGAGCCTCGCGTAGGCGCCTGCCTCTGCTGGTAGGCGTGGGTCTGCTCATCGTCGGCGCCATGGCCGGTTACGTGGTCGGGTCGGTTCGGGAGAGCAACGCGGTGCGCAGCCGCCACGCGGCGACCGGTTGACATGAAGCTGTCGGCGGGAACATGACGACGCTACCGCCGAGGCGTGTGGCATCGGTGCAGTGCCCTGCGAAGCCAGGCGGACACGAGCTCGTCGCGGCAATGAACACACCAATGATCAGGGATTCAGCCGGAAGGGAACTGGTCCGGGTCCACGTCACTGGTCGGCGTATTGCCGCCGCCGGTCGCCTGCAGAGTGATCGTCCAAACGGTGAATTGCGTCGATGTGGTGGAGAACTTCAGAGTATCGTCGAATTTGCGGAAATCGCAGGTACGAGTGAAGGCGCGCAGCGAGCCGTCCCAGTCGACGCCACTGGCGACGAAGATGCGGTACGTGCCATCGCGCACTCCGGTCACGGTGAAGTGGCCCTTGCTCCTCACGTAGGCGATGCTGACCGCCTTGCTCCCGGACCGGGGTACCAAGCTCACCAGCGCGTCCATGGCTCCGCTGTTATTGATCTTCAATTGGCCGAGCCCTCGGTTCGAGATCCGCTTCAGGTACCCGGTGGAACCGCGGCGGTTGGTGCTCTTCACCGGCTCCGGAAGAAACGAGCCGAACGTATACGAGGCGGCCGCGAGCGTCTGGATGTCGTTCCGCAGATCAGCGGTCGCGTCGGCCGCGGTCACGTTGACGATTGCCGAAGAGGCCGTGCACACGTCGTGCTGGTCGGCGGCCGCCGCGGTGTTGCTGAGCATGTTGGCGTAGTCGCTCAGATCCGTGGCGAGTTGGGAGTTGACCGACTGCGCGTTGTCCGCCGGCGTCACTCCCATCAGCCGATCGGCGGCGGCCTGAACCGACTGGGACAACGTACTCGCCGCATCGTGAACCGCCGCGGGCTTGCGAGCCCTTCGTAGGGTGGCGAAGCCGGTACCGAGCTCGGTGTCAGTCGCGGTCAGAAGCTGCTGGTAGTCCAGCGTGGAAAGTTGCGGAGGCGCGGTGGAGCTCGGTGTGGAGGTCCCGGCGGTGCGGTTTCCGCCGACCCCCCTTGCCAGAATCACGGTCGTGACAACGCTGGCCGCCAGCAGAACCAGGACCACGGACGAGATCAGACTCACCCACAGCCAGCGCCGACGGGGCTTGCCCGGTGGCACCGGAGGATAGTCGGGCGGGGGATGGCCGTAGGCCGAATACCCGGAGACCGGAGCCCCGAACGTGCCCGGCATCCCGCCACCGGCCGCGGTCGGCCCGGCTGCCGCGGCGGGCAGGCCGAAGGCCACCGACGGCGCGACGGGGAGGCGTGGGGTCGCCACGACATCGGTCAAGCTCGATGGGCCTTCTGGGCTCGTTGCGGCGACGCCTGCCGACGGGAGCCCGACGGCGGACCACGGCGCGATCGGACGGATCGCGATCCGGACCAGCACCTCTGTGACGGCGCTCGGATCGGACGGGTCGGTCCCAGAGAGCCGGACCACGGCACCGTCCCCGAGGCCGGGCGGAACCTCTACCACCGCGGGGCGTGAGGCCGGACCGACGGATACCGTGCGAACCACACCTTGGGCGGCCTCGGTGGGGTCGAGCTCGATGGTGACAGCGTCGTGCGGCTGGACGTCGAAGGGACCGGTCACGCGAGCCTCCATAGATTCCTTCGCTCGCCGATGATATGACCCGGCACGGGCGGTCGGGATATCCGACGGCCCCCGATTATGCACGCGGCCGACCGCCCGACACAGTCCCACGGACCCAAAGTCGCACCACCCTCAGCAAACCCCACCAATGTGGCCACGTCAGCGCCTTGTCGTCCGCGCCGAGGTAGGCGTACGGCAGCTCAACGTCGGCTCGGTCGGCCGTCCGTCGCCGAGGCGTCGGGTCGACTCTCTCCCCCGTGCGGGGGAGACGAGCGGGCAAGGTTCCCCGCCTGTGCGGGAGGCCTGAACCGCCGATCTGCTGGCATGCTCCTGTCCATGGCGAACCCAGATGTTGCATATACGTCAACCGGCCCGGCGCCGCTCGGGCGCTCTGCCGACCCGACCATTCCGACCCGCCTGCGCGCTGTCGTGGCCGCGTGGGCTGCGCCGCTGGCCCTCGCGGCGCTCGTGGGGCTGGTGCTCCTCATGACGCCGTGGTCAGGAATACCGTCGTTCGGATATTCCTCCAACGGTGTCATGGGAGCCGCCGGCCCGGGCTCTATCGTGCTCGGGCTCGCCAACCTGGCCGCGATCATGGCGGTGGCCCTCTCCCGGTACCGGCTGGGGTTGGCCACTGTGCTGGCCGTCGTCCCCTGGTTGCTCTCGCCGATCGCCGCAACCATGACTTGGGGCTGGTGGCTCGCTGCGTTGGCCGTGTTCGCCGTGGCGATGTTCGACGGCGCCCGCAGGCGGGCGCTCCCCATCGGAGCCCTGGTCGTCGCCCTGGCGGTCGCCTACTGCACGACCGGCGTGTACTGGAACGTTCCGCTGGTGGGGCCGGTCAACCTGTACGGTCGTGACCCCAGTGTGCGGTTCGACGGCACGGTGCTGTCCTACCTGGCGCAATATCTCGGCGCGGTCGGTGCTGTCGCACTGGCCGCTGCGCTCACGGGCACCCTGGCCCGCTCCCGGCGGTCCACCCGGGTCGCCGGGGCTTTGGCGGTGCCGGTCGAACCGCCCACGCCAACGGACACCGCGCCCTCGATCGCCACCGAACACAACCCGACGGGGCCATGGGCTGAGCGGGTCGCCACGCTGACAAGACGCGAGCGGGAGGTGCTGCTCGCCGCCGCCCGCGGGCTGTCCAACGCCGAGATCGCCGCAGACCTCTTCATCGGCGAGGAGACCGTCAAGACCCACGTCTCCGAGGTGTTGCGCAAACTCGGCTGCCGCGACCGCGTCCAGGCTGTCATCGTTGCCTACGAGTCTGGCCTGGTCGCGCCGGCGTCGGCCAACCTCGGATGACCTTCGCCGGCCCGATCCGGAAGCACACCGCGCTGCGGTGGCCCGCCCGGCTGAATCTCATACCTTGGCCGGCCACCTCGCCGCACCGGGCGGCCGGTTGGGGACGTTCGCCGACGGCCGGTCCGATACTAGAGTGGGCTGGGAGGTGATCGATGGCTGGCGGCCGGGCCACCCGCGACGCAGGGAACCTCGCCCGGGCCGAGACGTGGATCGAGATCTATGACCGTCTCGGTGGCCAGGATCCGGCTCTCCTGTCCGCCGAAGACCTCGAGGCCTTGGCCGACGCCGCCTGGCTAGCATGCCGCCTCGACGAGTCCTACGCCGCCCGGCAGCGGGCGTATGCGAAGTTCCTCGACCGGCACGAGGACCGGCCAGCGGGGCGCACCGCCTGGCGTCTGTTCTGGGAGCAGCTGTACAACGGCAGTCAGGCGATCGCCCTCGGGTGGCTGCGCCGCGCACGCCGTCACCTGGCCACGATCCCTGAAGGCCCCGAGCACGGCTACCTCGCGCTGGCCGAATCGGAGCTCGCCCTGATGCGCGGGTCCCTCGGCGAGGCCGAGGGGCGCGCCGCGGACGCGGTCGCGATCGGAGAACGGTTCGCGACCCAGGCCATGGTCGCGTTTGGACTGACCCTGCACGGGCGCGCGCTGATCGCGCAGGGCCGGCTGGACGAGGGCTGCGCCTGCCTGGACGAGGCGATGACGTTCGTGCTCAACGAGCGGCTCGACGCGTTCTTCACTGGTGCGGTCTACTGCACGGTCATCGCCGAGTGCCGCGGTATCGCGGACCTACGTCGCGCCTCGGAGTGGACCCATGCCGCTCGCACGTGGTGCGACTCGCAGCCCGGCATCACTCCGTACCACGGCATCTGTCGCATCGACCGCGGCTGGGTGCTGGGACTGTGCGGCTTTCTGGAGGAGGCCGAACGCGAAATCCGGGCCGCCGCCGACGAGCTGGCCGCCTTCAAGCCACGGTCGGCCGGCGAGGCGTATTCCGCTCTCGGGGAGATCCGGCGCCGCCGGGGTGATCTGGATGGGGCGGAGGAGTGCTTCGTATTCGCGCACGAGCGGGGACGCGATCCGCAGCCCGGCCTCGCGCTCGTGCGGCTGGCGCAGGGACGGACAGCCGTCGCGGCCGCCGCCCTGTGGGCGGCGCTCGCCGACACGTCGGCCGAGCGCATGACCCGCGTACGGTTGCGCGCCGCCCAGGTCGAGACGACGCTGGCGGCGGGCGATCTCGTCCTGGCGAGGGAGGCCGCAGCCGATCTCTCCGCCCTCGCCGAGACGCTGAATCGGCCCGAGGTGCAGGCCGTCGCCGAGCAGGCCCGCGGCGCGGTATTGCTAGCCAGCGACGATCCCGGCGGCGCGATCACCGATCTGCGCGCGGCGCGAAGCCGATGGGCTGACCTCGGCCTTCCCTACGAGGAGGCGGGAGCGCGTCTCCTCGTCGCACAGGCCGCCCGAGCGCTGGGCGACGAGGAGGGAGCCCGGCTGGAGATTCAGGCCGCCCGGACGGCCTTCGACCGTATCGGCGCGCGCCGCGACGCCCTCCAGGCAGCCGCTCTGCTCGTCGCCGGAACGGATCGACCCGCGGGGTTGACCCCGCGGGAGATCGAGGTACTGCGGCTGGTCGCGGGTGGCCGGAGCAACCGGCAGATCGCCCAGGCGCTGGCCATCAGCGAGTACACGGCCGCCCGGCACGTCCAGAACATTCTCGCCAAGCTCGGGGTCTCGTCGCGTACGGCGGCGGCCGCGTTCGCGGTTGAGCACCAGCTGGCCTGACCCGCCCTGGCGAGCACTGACCACTCGCGCCGGCCCACCGCCGTGGTGGATCCGGGCGATGCGCGACGCGCGGGCCCGCGCCTACGTTCGCCCAAACGCCTATGGGACGGAGAAGCAGTGGAATCCACGACAACGTTCGATCCGGTGGCCTACAAGCAGATGCAGCGCACCGACTGGCGGGCCGCGGCCACGGGCTGGCGCGCGTGGCACCACGTGCTCGAGGCGGAGACGGCCGGCCAGGTGATCTCGCACAAACTGGTTGAGCTGGCCGCCCTCGGGCCGGGCGACACCGTGCTCGACATCGGCACGGGCTACGGCGAGCCCGCCCTCCCCGCGGCCCGCGCCGTGGGGTCGCAGGGGCGGGTAGTCGCCACGGACATCGCCGCCGAGATGCTCGCCTTCGGACGGGAACGCGCGATCCAGGCCGGTCTGGACAACATCGAGTTCGTGGCGTCGGACGCGGACGAGCTCCGCTTCGACCCCGATACATTCGACGCGGTCCTCTCCCGCCAGGGCCTGCAGTACCTGCCCGACGTGCCGGGCACGCTCCGGCGGCTGCACGCCTTCCTGAAACGCGAGGGACGTCTCGCGATGGCGGTCTGGGGACCTCCCGACACCGTGCAGTTCGCGCGGTCGCTCGCCGTCATCGTCCACCAGCTCAAGCTGCCGCCGCCTCCGCCGGGACGGCCGGGGCCGTTCGCGCTGGCCGACGCCTCCGCCCTGGCGGGGGTCGTCGCCGAGGCCGGGTTCCGGGATGTAGAGACCGGGATGGTGACGGTGCTCTACGAGGCCGCCTCGCCCGAGGACTTCACTCAGTGGACCCGCGATGTGGCCCCGCCCATCGCGAATCTGGTGAACACCCAACCACCGGAGGTGCAGGAACATATCTGGCGCGCGGTGACCGAGGCCTGGGACCCGCTCACGACGGACGACGGACGCGTCCGCACCGAGAACACCGCGATCTGGGTGGCGGCCACGAAAGAGGCCAACTAGCAACGCTGCGTCGTTACGCGTTCATTGCGGCGACCACGGTTCGGCGGCTTGGAAGGTCAGCCGCCCACGGTCCACAAGGTGCTGGTCGATGCCGGCCTGAACCGTAGGCCACCTGCGGCGGAAGTGTCGCTCGGCCGCCCATTTCCGCTGTGACCGCCATCGCCGCCTCGCGGGGGTCTATCTCCATAGTGGTCGTTCGTCGTCACCGGGCGCGGCAGCGAAACATCGACGACCCTTGACGTGTAGCCGCCGGAATCGTAACCTGCTTCATAGCGACGTAATGAAACGTTTCATGATCAACAACACATGGAGGCGCACAACGGCAACATCGTGACGGGCCACCAAGATGTCGTACACCGGCACCATCCCAGCCGGCGACGACACTTCGTTCGGCTTCGGGGGCGGCTCCGCGAACAGCAGCGCCAAACCACCTCCAGCCAGGCCGGCAGCGCTGCGCGTGCGGCGAGCACTGACGCCAACACCGGGCGAGATGGAAGGACGGCCGGCCTCGATTCGCATGGCCCATGCCGTGGCAGCGAATGGAACGGCACCGGCCACATAGATGGGCCACTGTCCATCTGCCCAATGTGGACATAGTTAGCACGTCCCCGCCGCACGAAGGGAACACAGCATGCCGCAACGCCCGACCGCGATGCCTACCGAACGGCCGCGACGACGCTGGCGCATCGCCCTCGCCGGTACCGCCCTCATTCTCGGCGTCGTCGCCACCACGGTAGCGATGACGTCCGCATCCGCTGACAGCCACTACCAGAGGGGTCCAGCGCCCACGGCCGCCAGCATCTCGGCACCGACCGGACCGTTCGCGACGGCATCGGTCAACGTTCCCCGCCAGAGCAACTTCGGTGGCGGAGTGATCTACTACCCCACCGACACCAACCAGGGTACCTTCGCCGCGATCGCCATCTCCCCCGGCTTGAACGGCACCTGGCCCGGCATTGCCTGGCTCGGTCCCAGACTCGCCTCGCAGGGCTTCGTCGTGTTCGGCATCGATACCCTCACCCTTGGCGACAATCCCTCGAGCCGCGCGACGCAGTTGCTCGCCGCGCTGGACTATCTGACCCAGACCAGTTCGGCCCGCACCCGCGTCGACGCCGGCCGGCTGGCGGTGGCCGGACACTCCATGGGCGGTGGCGGTGCTCTGGAAGCGGCCCTGCGGCGGCCGTCGCTCTGGGCCGCGATCCCGAATGCGCCGTTCTTCCAGGGCAGCGCGACCAACCTGCGGGTGCCGACACTGATCACCGCTATGCAGAACGACAGCCTGGTGAGCCAGAACCGCAGCACCTACAACAGCATCCCGGCCAGCACCGAGAAGGCCTATGTCGAACTCGCAGGCGCCGGCCACAACCAGATCGGGCAACCGACCACCGCGCTGGCGCGCACATGGATCCCCTGGCTGAAGATATTCCTCGACCAGGACACCCGCTATCACCAGTTCCTTTGCCCTACCACCGACATGTCCGGTCTCTCGCAGTACCAGAACACCTGCCCACTGATCTCGACCGCGCCAACCACCACGACGCGGCCACCGACCGGAGGGGCGTCGACCTTCGGCCTGGTCGGAGTCGGCTCCGGCAAGTGTGCCGACGTGCCAGGTGCGTCCCAAGCCAACGGTACGGGGCTGATCATCTACACCTGCAACGGCGGCTCCAACCAGCGTTGGACCCAGACGGCCGCCGGCGAGTTGCGGATCTACAACAACGCAAAGTGCATGGAGGCGGGCGGCACAAACAGCCGTGTACTGATCAACTCCTGCACCGGTGGCAACAATCAAAAGTGGACCCTCAACTCCAACGGCACGATAAGTAATGTCCAATCAGGTCTGTGCGTGGACGTGTCCAACGCCAGCACAGCCAACAACGCGGCTGTCATCGTGTGGAGCTGCCACGGCGGCTCGAACCAGCAGTGGACTCGTCAGCCTTAACCTGTCCTACTGGCCGCCCCCGGCCGCCCGGTTCACACCTCGGGCGGCCGGGGCACCGTGGTAACACCGCTGCGACGAGCCGGCGTCAGGAGACGGACGGCGGCCATCGGTGTCTGCGCCACTCGTCCCACGTCGGATATCCAGCCGGTGGGTCATCAATGGGTTCACTGCCGTCGAGTTCGTCGGGCGTTGGGATGTCGATGGTGGAGGCCCACTCGGCGAGTTCCTCGTCGGACATGGGCCAGGTCGTGTGTGGCGCTTCGGCTTGGCGCTGATCAAGTCGCCGCCGCTGCTCGGCCGGGGTGAGTTCGAAGTAGCGCATCTCCACCATCGCGCCCAGGTCCGCTGCTGCCTGCCGTAGGGCGGAGCGCTCGTCTCGACC
>Ga0307416_100000221_pt1 | contig 30062 bp, 27 predicted proteins | sample DK1Cmetagenome_2_FD_203821 | JGI IMG/M metagenome (GOLD analysis project Ga0307416, IMG submission 203821) | Maize rhizosphere microbial communities from greenhouse at UC Davis, California, United States - DK15-C-3 | ecosystem: Host-associated > Plants > Roots > Rhizosphere > Soil | place...
GGTCGACACCGGCATCGGCACGCTCCTTGCCGACTGGGCCAAGGGCGCGAACGTCTCGGTGCTGCTGCTGGCCTGGGTGCTGGCCGTGCTGATCCGCCTCGCGACCGGCTCGGCCACGGTCGCGACGATCACGGCCTCCTCGCTGATGATCGGCCTGGTGGAGGGCCTCTCCAGCACCGACACGTCGCTGGTCGTGCTCGCGGTCGGCGCCGGCTCGGTGTTCTTCAGCCACGTGAACGACGCCGGTTTCTGGCTGGTCAAGGAGTACTTCGGGCTCAGCGTCGGCCAGACCCTGAAGACCTGGTCGCTGATGGAGACCCTGCTCTCGGTCACCGGCCTGGCGTTCGTGCTGCTGCTCGGCGCCGTCGTCTAGGCGTTCCCGATCGGCCCGGTCCGGCGTTCTCGCGGCACTACGGTGGTGCCGTGAGCACGCCGGACCGGTCCTGGGGGTCGAGGATCCCCAGGATCCTGCTCGTGCTGCCGCTGGCGATCGTGCTCGCCGTCGCCGGCGTGGTCGTGTCCGGCATCGTCTCCGGGATCCCCGAGGACGACCGGGTCGGCGACCGCGGCTCGTCGCTGCCGCCCGGCGTCGAGCCCAGCGCCGGCCTGGAGGTGCTCTCCGTGGAGGGGTACCGCGACCTGCTCGAGGCGATCGAGGCGCGCACGGGCTCGACGGAGGTGTTCGACGCCGTGCTCTACCCGACGTACGCAGTGGGCTCGCTGCCGCTGGACTCCGCCACGCAGCGCGACGCGTCGTTCTCGTGGGACGGCGCCCTGGAGATCAGGGACGAGCGGACCACCTCGCCGTACTCCCGCATCGACCTCGACGCGGTCGACCCCGCGGTCGTCCTGCGGCTCCTGGACCGGGTGCGGACCCGGGTGGAGGACCCGACGGCGTGGTACGCCACGATCCGGGCCCCCGCTGGCCGGGACCCGGCGGTGATCGGGGTGTACGCCAGCAACGAGGCGGGGCAGACGGCCTACGTCGGCGCGACCCTCGGCGGCCGGGTGACGGCGGCCCGGCCGTGACCCGATGCTGACGTCATGGTGAGCCCGTGCTGACCCCGGTCCTCCGGCTGCCCGCGGTGCTGCGGGAGGAGCCGCAGTACCGCCTGCTGTTCGGCAGCCAGGTGCTCTCGATCCTCGGCGACCGGGTGACCTCGGTGGCGCTGCCGTTCGCGGTGCTGGCCACCGGCGGGGGCGTGGGCGAGGTGGGCCTGGTGTCCGCGGCGCAGTTCCTGCCGTTCGTCGTGCTGGCCCTGCCGGCCGGCGTCTGGGCGGACCGGCTGGACCGCAAGCGCATCCTGGTCGTCTCGGACCTGGTCCGGCTGGCCTGCCAGCTGGTCGCCGCCACGCTGCTGCTCGGCGGGGGAGCCACGGTGCCGGCGCTGGTCGCCATCGCCGCGGTGTACGGCGCCGCCGACGCGTTCTTCGCGCCCGCCTTCACCGGGCTGCTGCCGGCGACGGTCAGCCCGGTCAACCTGCAGCCGGCCAACGCCCTGCGCGGACTGTCCTTCTCGCTCGCCAACATCGGCGGCCCGGTCATCGCCGGCCTGCTCATCGCGTACGCCGGGGGCCCCGGCGGGGCGCTGCTGTTCGACGCGCTCACGTTCGTCGTCTCGGTGGGGCTGCTGCTGCCGCTGCGCCCGCGGGTGGTCGAGGAGGTCATGCACGAGGAGGACCCCACCGCGACCACGGACCACTTCTGGACCAGCCTGCGCGAGGGCTGGGGCGAGGTGCGCAGCCGCCGGTGGCTGTCCGCGTTCCTCGGCGGGATGAGCGTCTACCACGTGGTGGTGCTGCCCTCGATCTTCGTGATCGGACCGGTGCTGATGGCCCGCGAGCTCGACGGCGCCCGCTCGTGGGCGATCATCGTGGCCTGCTTCGGGGTCGGCAACGTGCTGGGCGACCTGCTGTTCCTGCGGTGGCGGCCACGGTTCGCGCTGCGGGTCGCGAGCCTGATGCTGGTCGGCTCGTCGTGCCAGGCCGCGATGATCGGCAGCGGGCTGGGCACGTGGGGGATCGGCGCGCTGGAGCTGCTCGCCGGCGTCTGCGTCACCGGTGCGTTCACGCTCTGGGAGACCTCGCTGGGCGAGCACGTCCCGGCCCGGTCGCTCTCACGGGTGTCGAGCTACGACTACCTCGCGACGGCCGGGGTGATCCCGCTCGGCAACCTGGTCGCGGGCGGGGCCAGCGCGGCGTACGGCCTGCACGCCACGCTGTGGACGATGACGGTCGTCGGCGTCGGGGCGTCGCTGGCGGTCGCGGCCGTGCCGGCGGTACGCCGGCTGCCGCGGGGACCGGCGACGGTGCCGGGTTAGGCGGGCTCGGCGAGCGCCGCGTCCATCGGCAGCGGCACGAGCGTGTCGTCGGTGGCGAGATGCACCACGTCGGTCTCCACGCCCGCGGCCCGGCAGGTGGCGTACAGGCTGCGCGCCCAGGCCAGGTCGTCCGGGCGCGGCCCGCCGAGCCCGGGGCGCGAGCGCAGGAAGACGATCCGCTCGGCCGACGGCAGCCGGTCGCGCAGGTGCCGGAGGAAGTCGGCGAACGAGGCGGCCTCCTCGTCGGTCGGCGGCCGGACGGCGTCCTCGATCTGGGTGAGCCGCGGCAGCACCCGCCCGCCGGGCTCGATGCACATCAGCCACAGGCTGTGGCCGCCGAAGCCCAGCGGCTCCATGAGGTGGCGCCAGACCCGCTCGAGCTCGGCCTGGGTGTGGACGGTGGGTCGGTAGGGGTTCTCGCTCATGGCGCCCAGCCTTCTCCGCGCGCCGGATCCTCGCGAACGGCTCTCCACAGGCGCCGGGGCCCGCCGTCAGAGGACGGAGCGGTAGAGCTCGACCGTGCGCTCGGCGATCGCCTCCCAGCTGAAGTGCTCGATGGCCCGCTTCCGTCCCGCCCGGCCCATCTCGGCCGCGCGCTCGGGGTCGCTCACGACCTCGATCAGCGCGGCGGCGAAGTCGGCGACGTACTGCTCGGGGTTCAGCGGCGTGCCGGTGCCGTCGGTCGCCTGCTCGATCGGCACCAGCCGGCCGGTGGCCGCTTGTCCTGAGGCTGTCGAAGGGTCGACGACGACCTCCGGAATGCCGCCGGTGGCGGTGGCCACCACGGCGGTCTCGCAGGCCATCGCCTCGAGGTTCACGATCCCGAGCGGCTCGTAGATCGAGGGGCACACGAACGCGGTCGCTGCGGTGAGCAGGGCCACCACGTCCGCGCGCGGCAGCATCTCGCGGATCCACACGACGCCGTCGCGGTCCTCCTTGAGGCCGTTCACGAGCTCGACGACCTCGGCCTCGATCTCGGGGGTGTCGGGGGCGCCGGCGCAGAGCACGATCTGCACCCCGGGAGGCAGCTGGGCGACCGCACGGAGGAACAGCGGCAGCCCCTTCTGCCGGGTGATCCGGCCGACGAACACCACCGACGGGCGGTTCGGGTCGACGCCGTGGGTGCGGACCCGGTCGGGGTCGTCCTGGGGTGCCCAGGCGTCGGTGTCGATGCCGTTGTGGACGACGTGGACGCGGTCCGGGTCGACCGAGGGGTACGACGCCAGCACGTCGTCGCGCATCGCCGCGGACACCGCGATCACCGCGGCCGCCGCCTCGTAGGCCGTCCGCTCCACCCAGGACGACACGGCGTACCCGCCCCCGAGCTGCTCGGCCTTCCACGGCCGCAGCGGCTCCAGCGAGTGTGCGCTGACGACGTGCGGCACGCCGTGCAGCAGCGACGCGAGGTGCCCGGCCATGTTGGCGTACCAGGTGTGGGAGTGCACGAGGTCGGTCCCGGCGCAGCGGTCCGCGATCGTGAGGTCCACGCCGAGCGTCCTCAGCGCCGGGTTGGCGCTCGCCAGCTCGGCGAGGTCGGGGTACGACGCGGTCAGCTCCTCGTCGCGCGGGCCGCCGAACGCATGGACGTGCGCCTCGACGTCGGACCGTCGGCGCAGCGCCTTGACGAGCTCGGCCACGTGCACGCCGGCGCCGCCGTAGATCTCCGGGGGGTACTCCTTGGACAACACGTCGATTCGCACGGGACCGAAACTACCCCTCCTGAACTGGGACTGCCCCGAAGCGTCTGTGGCCGCTAGCGTGACCACATGACCGCGACCCGCCGCAAACGTGTTCTGGCCATCGTTCTCGCCGGTGGGGAGGGGAAGCGGCTGATGCCGCTCACGGCGGACCGGGCGAAGCCAGCGGTTCCGTTCGCCGGCATCTACCGGTTGATCGACTTCGCGCTGTCGAACGTCGTCAACTCCGGCTACCTGCAGGTCGTGGTGCTGACCCAGTACAAGTCGCACAGCCTCGACCGGCACGTCACCCAGACCTGGCGGATGTCCACGATGCTGGGCAACTACGTGACCCCGGTGCCGGCGCAGCAGCGGGTCGGCAAGCACTGGTACCTCGGCAGCGCCGACGCGATCTACCAGTCGCTGAACCTGATCAAGGACGAGAAGCCCGACATCGTGGTGGTGGTCGGCGCGGACAACATCTACCGCATGGACTTCTCGCAGATGGTCGACCAGCACGTGGAGACCGGGGCGGCCTGCACGGTCGCCGCGATCCGGCAGCCGATCGGGCTCGCCGACCAGTTCGGCGTCATCGACGTCCAGCCCGACGACCCGCGGCGGATCCGGGAGTTCCTCGAGAAGCCGAAGGACGCGGTCGGCCTGCCCGACAACCCGCAGGAGATCCTCGCCTCGATGGGCAACTACGTCTTCGACGCGGACGCGCTGGTCGGGGCGGTCACCCGCGACTCCAGCGAGGTCGACTCCAAGCACGACATGGGCGGCGACATCGTGCCCTCGTTCGTGCGGCGCAACCAGGCCGGCGTCTACGACTTCCGGGACAACCGGGTGCCCGGGGCGACCGAGCGCGACAGCGGCTACTGGCGGGACGTCGGGACGATCGGCTCCTACTACGCGGCGCACATGGACCTGGTCTCGCCGTTGCCGGTGTTCAACCTCTACAACTTCGACTGGCCGATCTTCACCTCGTACGGCCCACAGCCGCCCACGAAGATCACCCCGGGCGAGGACGGCCACGGATCGCTGACCCGGGAGTCCCTGCTCTCGCCGGGCGTCGTGGTCAGCGGTGGCCAGATCACCCGCTCGGTGCTCTCGCCGGCCGCCTTCGTCGGCTCCGGCGCCGAGGTGACCGACTCGGTGCTGATGAACGGCGTGCGCGTGGGCGCCGGTGCGATCGTGCGCAACGCGATCGTCGACAAGAACGTGGTCATCCCGCCGGGTGCGCAGGTCGGCGTGGACCTCGCCGCCGACCAGGCCCGCGGGTTCGTCGTCGAGGACGGGCTCACGGTGCTGGGGAAGGACCAGCCGTTCCCTGCGTGAGGGGACAGATTCACCGCCCAGGCGGTGAAACTCATGCTTCTGTCGTGAAACTTCTCGACACCAGCATGAGTTTCGTCGATCAGATCAGCCCCGCGACCCGGGCCGGAGCCGCGTAGGCCTCGGCCAGGGACGCCACCGTCTCGTGCGCGTTCAGCCCGCTCGGGTTGGGCACCACCCACAGCTCGGCGCCGCCGAGGGTCTCGGGCTGGGGTCCGAGCACGGCGCGCGGCCGGCCGAAGGCGGAGCGGTACGCCGTGATGCCGGCGACGGCGACCACGCGCGGCGCCGTACGCCGGATCAGCTCCTCCAGCCGCCGCCCGCCCTCGCGCAGCTCCTCGGCGGTGAGCTCCGAGGCGCGCGCCGTGGCGCGGCGTGCCAGGTTCGTGATCCCGATGCCGCGCGAGCGCAGCAGGTCGCGGTCCGCGTCGGTCATGCCCGAGGCCTGGTCCACGGGCTCGGTGAGGATGCCGGCGCGGAGCAGGGCGGGGTAGAAGCGGTTCACCGGGTGCGCGAAGTGCGTCTGCGTCGCCGCGGTCCACAGGCCGGGATTGATGCCCACGAACAGCAGGCGCACGTCCGGGCCGAGGAGGTCCGGCACCTCGGCGTCGCGGAACGACTCCAGCTGGGCACGGGTGAAGCGGGGCACCTCACCAGCCTGCCAGCCGGCGGGAACCGCGGGCGGGCCGGTACCGTCCCATGGTCATGCGACGCACCCTCGGAGCCCTCCTGCTGAGGACCGCGCTGGCGATGCCGGCGCTGGCCGGCTGCGCGGACAGCGGCAACCCCGCGACCGGCGACGGAAACGAGGGCAACGACGCCGCGGACGCCCGCACTCAGGATTCGACGAGCCCCACCGCGTCCACCACGCCCTCGGCCTCACTCCCCAGCGGCGCCGCCGTCGACTTCATCGAGGTCGCGCTGCTGAGCCGGACCGGCGGCGGTGGCACGGTCGACTACCGCGCGACGATCCTGGACGACCGGGCGGCGGTGAAGCGCTTCGGCGCGCGGTTCCGCAGCCCGGCCCTGGGCAACCAGCTCCAGGTGGCGATCCGCAAGGCCGACGTGCCGGAGGGCCAGGTGCTCGCCGCGGCCGTGGTCGCGATCGGCTGCGACGTACCGCCCGGCGTCGTCGTGCAGCAGCTCGACGACGGGCTGGCCATCGTGCCGAAGGAGGTCACGAACCCGCTGCGCGAGTGCCTGGCACCGGTGACGACGACGGCCCTGGTGGCGGTCGACGAGTCGGCGGTCTGAGGGAGCCGGAAAGGGGGACCCAGACCAGCGAGCCCCGACCCCGGCGTGAGTTCAGCGACCCACCACGGGCAGGTGGACCACCGTGTCCTCGAGCACGACCGCACCGGGCGTGCGGCTGCCCATGCCGACGAACGTGTCGCTGATCGGGCTCGCGAGGACGTACAGCGCCTGACCCGCGGGTACGTCGATCGCCACCGCCGGGAGGTCGATCCGACGCTTCACGCCGACGACCGGAGCGAGCTCGTTGAGCGGCAGCACGTTGTTCTGGACCAGGTGGGCGTCCGCCTCCGACGTGCCGACCGCCAGGCCGTAGAACGCCCGGTTGTTGGCACCGAGCGCGGTGAGCGTGCCGGTGAGGTACGACCTCCCGGCGATGCGCAGCGGACCCTCGGCGATCTTGAACGGCAGCGCCGCCCCGCCGGCCGCGGTCGTGGCGACCGTCCCGACCGCGTACGTCTTGTCCGGCGCCACCGTCCGGACCGTCGTGCAGGTGCTGTCGGGCGTGGCCAGGTGGAGCTTGCCGTACCCACGCAGGCCGGTGTCGCGGTTCCGGAGCTGCTCGTTGAAGAAGCGGAGCGAGAGCTTCTCGAAGCTGCCGCCGCCGAGCTTCCTGCTGCACGGGTCGGAGGTGACGTCCACGCCCCGCGGGAAGACGGCGGGAAGCACGTGACCGCCGTTGTACGCGACGAAGATGCTGTCCCGGCGCGCCCTGCGGGTGATCGCGTGCTTCCAGTTGGCCAGGCCCTGCTGCAGCGGGAACAGCGAGTCCGTGGTGCCCTGGCCGAAGAGGACCGGGATGTCGAGCTTGCGGCCCTGGGAGACGTGCCAGCGCGGACCGTTCTTCTCGAAGAACGCGGAGATGTCCTGCGTGCCGGGCACCGTGCCGTCGGGCCAGAAGCCGGTGGCCGCCCCCTCGACGAGCGCGGCGTACACGTTCGGGGGGAGCGCGTCCGACGGGACGGAGGCCGCGGACAGCGCCGAGGCCCAGGCCGTGCGCACGACCGCCTCGGGCGCCAGGCTCTCGTTCAGGTCGTACCAGGTGATCTCCGGCGCGAGCGCGTCGAGGACGGGCTTGCCCTTCTTGCGCAGCTCCTCGAACGCGGCCAGGAACTGGTAGCCGCCGCCGTAGCTGCCGCCGATCGCCCCCATTCGCGGGTCGCCCTTGCCGTCCTTCTTCACCCAGCCGAGCCGGCTGATCAGCCGGACCAGCTTGCGGACGTCGCGGCCCTCGACGGCGGGGTTCTCGACGTACGCGTGGCCACCGCTCTCGCCGAAGCCGCGCTGGTCGAACGACAGCACGCCGTACCCGGCATCGAGGAACCGGTCGAACGCGGCCGGGTCCTTGGTCCGCGAACCGCCCCAGCCGTGGCTGTGCATGATCATCGGCGCGCGGTGCGACCTCGACGCCCCGGCAGGACGGAAGAGCGAGTAGCAGATCTGGACCTTCTGGGTCGTGCCCGGATCGGGCACGCTCGCCAGGCAGCCGTTGGTCACCCTGACCGCGGCCGCAGCCGCAGCCGCGGCGTGTGCCGGGGCGGAGCCCTGCGCGGTGGGTACGACGGCCAGCGTCGCGGCGCCGAGTGTCGCGCCGACGGCCAGGGCGATGCGCTGCTTCATGAGTCCTCGATCCGGTGGGGTGACTGCTGGGTTAACGGGCGCTCGCCGCGCGAGTCACGGGTGTGATCGGGGTCACGGAGCCTGTGAGGGTGGTACCCGGTTCTCCACAGCCCAAAACTGGGGGCTGCCGGGTGCGCGTCGGCGTGGGTACCGTGCTGGTGGCGCCGCTGTTCGGACGCCGAGATCTCGGGGAGGGATCTGCGCGTGAATCGCTCTCGGCCGGCGATCGCACTCGCGGTGTCGGCGCTCGTGCTCGGTGGGTGCTCGGGGGACCCCGAGCCCAAGTTCGGGCCGCCCGAGTCGTCCTCTGCCAGCGCTGCATCGTCCTCGTCTCCGCGCCCGTCGCCGCCCAACCCGGTCGCCACGGTGCGTGCGTGGGTGGCGGCGCGAAACGCCGCGCTCGATAGCGGCGAGACCGGACCCGTGGAGAAGCTCAGTGCTCCCGACTGCCGGACTTGCTCGGGGCTGATCGACCCGATCAAGAGAATCTATGCCGCCGGGGGCCACTTCGACACCGCCGGATGGCGAGTGGACAAAGCCAAGCAACGAGACACCTCTGCCTCGACGATCGTGGTCGACACCGCGATTTCCATCGCGGGAGGCACGACCGTCACCGAAGCCGGCGCCAAGCCGAACCGATACCCGAGTGAGAAGCACATCGTCGTCTTCAAGCTGGCACAGGACTCTCGCGCCTGGGCGATCACGTTCGTGGGATTCCTGTCGTGATTCGCCGACGCGCTCTCGCAGTCATCTTGTTCGTCGCCTCGCTGCTCTTGCCTCAGGAAGCGCGCGCGTCGGCGGAGTGCCAGTGGATCGACCGCGAGCACATGGTTGATGGGGCGGTCCAGGTGATGGCGCAGTGGTCGTGTCCAGAAGTCGCGGCCCCGGGCAGTGCCTCGGTGACGACGACGGCCGATCCGGTGAGGGACTCGGACTGGGACCCCGTATGTGTCCGAGCTGCCATCGCGGTCGGCGCCGAGCCCGCCACGTACTGCTCCTTGCCGCCCCAACCGGCCGCCCCGGCGCAGGCGCCCGCTCCGGCTGTCACGCCCGGTCTGGTCGCCCGCGCCTTCCGGACGATCGACCTGCCAGTGTCCGAGCTGATCATCCAGCCACCGCACGGTCGCACGCTGGTCAACTTCGACACGAACTTCTACACCGAGCAGCCGGCGTTCGACCGGACGGTGCCTCTTCTCGGAAAACAGGTGGACCTGCGGATCTGGCCGAGCCAGTTCCGGTGGGTGTTCGGCGACGGGGCGGAGCTGCCGAGCACGAGCCCGGGGGCGCCGTACCCGGACCTGCTGATCACCCACAACTACCTGCAGAAGGGCGGGGTGAGTCCGCGGGTCGACACGACGTACGCGGCGAGGTTCCGGGTCGACGGCGGTCCGTGGCGCGACGTGGACGGCACCGTGACGGTCCCGGGTGAGCCGGTGCAGCTCGAGGTGATCACGGCGAGGCCAGTGCTCGTGGGCGAGGACTGAAGTCGACCGGTAGGCCACCAGCGAGGGCAGTTCGAGGGCGTGCCGCCGGATCCGGGCGCCAGACGGCCGAACTGCCCTCCTGAGTGGCCGTCGCAACCGTCGAGGAAGGACTTGCTGACGGCCTCTCCGAGCCGGGCCCGCGGCCGCACTAGGGTGCGGCGCGTGGGACAGCCGTGGAACACGTTCATCGAGGGGGACAACCTCGAGGTGCTGCCGCGGCTGACCGAGCCCGTCGACCTGATCTACATCGACCCGCCGTACAACACCGGCAACGACTTCGCGTACGTCGACGACATCCGCGGCAGCGACGGGATCACGCGCCACCAGGCCTGGGTGGCGATGATGCGACCCCGGCTCGAGGCCGCGCGCGAGCAGCTCCGGGACCACGGCGCGATCTTCGTCAGCATCGACGACAACGAGGCGGCGTACCTCCGCCTGCTCATGGACGACGTCTTCGGTGAGTCGAACTTCCTCGCCCAGATCGTCGTCAACCTCAACGCGAAGGGCCGTCAGCTGGGCGGGGGCTTCGCGACGAGCCACGAGTACCTCCTCGCCTACGCGAAGGACAGCGCGTCCTGCATGCTCGACGCGAGCAGCACCGAGACCGTGAACGCGAGCGACTTCCCGCTGACCGCGAGCGACGGGCGGCGCTACCGGCACCTGCCGCTGCGCAACACCAACAAGAAGTTCAACCCCGCGACGGCGCGGACCCTGCACTTCACGATCTGGGGCAACCCGGAGACCGGCGAGGTGCGCACGGAGCGGTTCGCCGGCGCCCAGGAGATCGGGCCGGTGTTCGGCGACGGCAGGCCGGCGGTCTGGCGGTGGAGCCGGCCGCTCATCGACGCGCGCCCCGACGACCTGGTCTGCCGGGTCGTGAAGGGCACACGCGGCGAGCGGGTCGACGTCTTCCAGAAGGACTGGCTGCACGCCGGTCGGCGCAAGAAGCTGCGCACGATCTGGCTCGCCGAGGAGATCGGCTCGACCGACACCGCGGTGGCCGAGCTCAAGGAGATCGTCGGGCACGTCTTCGAGTCGCCCAAGCCGACCGGGCTGCTGCGGCGGATCCTGTCCACGATGCCCGACGATGTCGTGGTGCTCGACTTCTTCGCCGGCAGCGGTACGACGGGGCACGCCGTCGCGCTGCAGAACGCGGAGGACGGCGGCACCCGCCGCTGCGTGAGCATCAACTCCGCGGAGCCGACCCGCGAGGGGTCGAACGCACGCAACGCCGGCCTGCTGACGGTCGCCGACATCACCCGGGCGCGGCTGCGGGCCGTCGCCGAACGGGTGGGCGGCGGACTGGACGAGGCCTGACCGCCGGGCGCGGCTGGCCGGTTCCCGGGTCAGGTCGTCTTGCGCGGCTGCCGGGTCGACGCCTTCCGGGCGGGGGCCTTCTTGGTCGTTGTCTTGGACGCGGCCTTGGCCGTTGTGGCCTTCCTGGCGGTCCCGGCCCTGCTCGTCGAGGTCGTGGAGGTCGTCTTCTTCGCCGCCGCCGTGCGCTTGCGCGGAGCGGCCTTCTGAGCGGGGGCGCGCCGCGTGGCCGCAGCGGTCGCCTGGGCGGGCGCTTCGGACGCCTCGGCCGCCTCGAGGGGGGTGACGTCCTCGACCCGCTGCGTGGCCAAGGCGGCGGCCAACGCTGCCTCGGCCTTCGCGAGCTTGGCCTGCTGCTTGTCGTACCGCTGCAGCTCGTCGGTCAGCTCACGCTCGGCGTCGTGGCGGTCCTCCTCCACGGAACCGGACAGTGCCCGAGCCTGCTGGGTCCGCTTCTTCAGCCGCTTCGCCTTCTTCTGGGCCGCCTCGAGTGCGGCGCGCAGGGTGCGCAGCTCACGACCTGCCTCCTCGTCGGCCGCGGTCGCCGTGGCCACCCGCTCCTGGACCATGGAGACGACGGCGGCCGCCTGCTCCAGCTTCTGCTTGCGCTTCGTGACTCGTTGTTCGAGCAGTTCCGTGTCGTCGGGCAAGGCGACCTCCTGGCTTGGGTCTGGTGAGTTCACATGTACCCCGCGCGCGTCCACTCGAACCAGCGCCCGCGGCGGGTCAGACCCCCACGGCCCTCTCCAGCGCCTTCACCTCGTCGTCGAGATGGGTCAGCAGCCGCTGCAGGTGCGGCACGGTCCGGCGGCACCCGGTCAGCCCGAAGGCCATGTTGCCGTCGTACGACGTGCAGGTGATGTTGAGCGCCATCCCGTTGATCGGGATCGACAGGGGATACGTGCCGAGCAGCTGCGCGCCGTTCCAGTAGTGCGTGGTCCGCGGGCCCGGGACGTTGCTGATGATCAGGTTGTACGGCGGCCGCACGATCCCCTGCATCCGCAGGATCGGCGCGAGGATCGCCGGCGCCTGGCCCAACGCGCTCATGGCCATGATCTGCACCGGCGTCATCGACGACAGCGCCCGCTTCCCGTCCACCATCGACTGGTGGATCCGCGCGAGGCGATCGGCCGGGTCGGGCAGGTCGGTCGCGAGCTGGACCATCACCGAGCCGACCGCGTTGCCGCCCTCCGCCGAGGCGACCTGCGACTGCTTCGCCTTGAGGCCGACCGGGACCATGGCCACGAGCGAGGTGTCGGGCAGCGCGTCGAGCTCGAGCAGGTAGGTCCGCATCGCTCCGCTGCACATCGCGAGCACGACGTCGTTGAGCGTGGCGCCGGTCGCCCTGCCGATCGCGCGCAGCCGGTCGATCGGCCAGTCCTGGGCGGCGAAGCGCCGGGAGCCGGTGATCTTCTGGTTGAAGATCGTGCGCGGCGCGTAGAGCGAGAGCGACGAGGTCTCGTTCCGGAGCCCCTTGGACAGCGTCTTCACCAGGGCGGCCGGCATCCCGGCCGCCTCGGCGCTGATGCCGAGCGCCGTGCGCAGGGCCTGGACCGGCAGGTCGGACAGGCTGTGCTCTCCGCGGTCGACCGTCCCCGTCGGCCTCGCCCGCTCCGGCTGCTTGGCCCACATGGCCGGCATGTTCCGCTCGTCGGGGTCCGTGCTCAGCACGCTCGCGAGCAGCCGCATCGCGGAGATGCCGTCGACGACCGCGTGATGCGTCTTGTGGTACATCGCCACCCGACCGTCGCGCAGGCCCTCGATGATGTGGGACTCCCACAGCGGCCGCTCCCGGGCCAGGCGGGTGCCGTGCAGTCGCGAGGTCAGCTCGAGCAGCTCGCGGATCCGGCCGGGCCTGGGCAGCGCGCTGTGCCGTACGTGGTGCTCGATGTCGAACTGCTCGTCCTCCACCCAGACCCACTGGCCGGCGGTGCGGATCGACCGGTGCGGCCGCTTCAGGTAGAGCGGTGCGATGTCCTCGACCTGGCGCATCTCGTCGTACATCTCGCGGATGTAGTCGCGTCCCGCTCCCTCGGGCTTCTTGAACAGCTGGAGACCGCCCACGTGCATGGGCATGCTGCGGTTCTCGGCGTAGAGGAACGCCGCCGACGTCGGATCGAGCGGTGCGACCACGAGGGTGCCTTTCGTCTGGGACTGCCGATACTGACTGGGAACGGGTGTAACGACAACTGTCGGCTCGGGTCACACCGCGGGGCGGCTTGCGGTCGGCCGCCCGGTGCCGCAGGCTTCGCGACGTACGCACGCCCAGGCCGGCGTCGGCCGCTCAGCCCGGGGGGACTCACATGCTTCGTCGGATCCTGCTCGCGCTCTGCCTCTCGGGGGGACTCGCCCTCGGGGTCGTGGTGGTGCCGGTGGCCGCGTTCGCCGAGACCTACGCCGCCCCGCTGGACCAGGCGATCGCCGACCTGAGGGTGCGGTCGGAGGTGCGGACCGGGTACGCGCGGGACCTCTTCCCGCACTGGATCGACGCGGACGGCGACGGGTGCAGCACGCGCGACGAGGTGCTGATCGCGGAGGCCGACGACCCGGTGACGGTGGGCGACGGCTGCGACCTGAGCGGCGGTCGGTGGTTCTCCTACTACGACCGCGTGTCCTGGACTGATCCCGGTCGCATCGACATCGACCACCTGGTGCCGCTTGCCGAGGCCTGGGACTCGGGTGCGCGCAGGTGGAGGACGAGCACGCGGCGGGCGTACGCCAACGACCTCGGCGACCGGCGCTCGCTGGTCGGCGTGACGGACTCGGTCAACCAGTCCAAGGCCGACCGGGACCCGGGGGAGTGGATGCCCGAGTACGGCAGGTGTCGCTACGTGCGCCAGTGGGTCGCGGTGAAGCACCGCTGGCGGCTGAGCGTGGACCGGGCCGAGCGCCGCGCCCTGGCCTCGCTCGCGTCGGACTGCCGCAACCGCACGGTCCGGGTGACGCTCGCGCGCTGACGGGCCGCTCTCCGTCCACACGCCGCGCTTCCGACACAGTCGTCCCCAGGGTCGCCGGACGGGTCCGGCGGGTGTCGGCACGGGCTCCTAGCGTCTCGAGCACACCTGGAACCACCGGGAGCTCGACCCTCGGGAGCCGCCCATGAACCACCCCTCCGGACCGCTGGCCCTGCTCGCCGGCCTCGCCGCCCTCGTCGTGCTCGCCGTGCCCATCGTCGGCGGTGGGCTGGCGTGGGCGTCGGACCCGCCACCGCCCGGGGCGACGATCGTCGCCGTGACCGGCAACCGGGACACCGGCTTCGTCGTCGAGCACTACGACGGGACCCGGGACTTCCCACCGACGGTCTCGGAGGGCGTGGCCGAGTGCCGGGAGCATGCGCGCCGGGTCGCGCGGGTGCGGTGCCGGACCGCGCTGCGCGTCTGGTACCGCGACCTCGGCCGTCTGAGACGGGCGCTCGACCACGCCCACGCGTCGGGCTGAGGAGTGCCGATCGTGGCAGGATCTCGGCCATGCAGCTCGGGCAGCTCGACCGCGTGTGGAGCCTGGGGCGTACCTCGCTCCGGGCCCGCGTCGCGCGCTTCCGGGCCAAGCGCTGGCAGATCGCCCAGTGCGCGCTCGCCGCCGGCGCGGCCTGGCTGATCGCCGCCGACCTGCTGGGGCACCAGACCCCGTTCTTCGCACCGATCGCCGCCGTGGTCAGCCTCGGCACGTCCTACGGACAGCGGTTGCGACGCGTCGTCGAGGTCACGCTCGGCGTGGCCATCGGGGTCTTCGTCGGCGACCTGATCGTCGCGCAGCTGGGCTCGGGGTGGTGGCAGCTCACGCTGATCGTCGCACTGGCCATGTCGACGGCGTTCCTGCTCGACGGCGGGCAGCTGTTCGTCACCCAGGCCGCCGTCCAGTCGATCGTGGTGAGCACGCTGCTGCCCGACCCGGGGGCGGCGCTGACCCGCTGGACCGACGCGTTGGTCGGGGGTGCGGTGGCGCTGGTCGCCGCCACCGTGGTGCCCGCGGCGCCGCTGCGCCGGCCCCGCGAGCAGGCGTCGTTGGTGATGCGCAAGATCGCCGGGCTGCTCCGCGCCGCCGGAGAGGTGATGGTCGACGGGGAGGTGGACCGGGCGCTGGCCCTGCTGAGTGACGCCAGGTCGACCGACCACCTGATCCGGGAGCTCCAGTCCGCCGCGGACGAGGGACTGTCGGTGGTGGCGTCCAGCCCGTTCCGGGTGCGGCACAAGGGCAACCTGCGACGCATGGTGGACCTCGTCGACCCGCTCGACAGGGCGCTGCGCAGCACCCGCGTGCTGGTCCGGCAGACGGCCGTGGCGGCCTACCACGGGCGGTCGGTGCCCGCCTCGTACTCCCTGCTGGCGCTGGACCTGGCCGACGCCGCCGACGAGGTGGCCGACCTGATGGCGGAGGACAAGCTCGCGGTCGAGGCCCGGCCGGCGCTGCTGGCCGTCGGTGGCGCGACGGGGCAGGTGGAGCGGACCGAGGAGCTCACCGCCGAGGTGATCCTCGCGCAGCTGCGGTCGGTCGTCGTCGATCTGCTGATGCTCACCGGGCTCGACCAGATGGAGTCGACCGACTCGTTGCCTCCGCCGCCGCGATGACCGCCGCGACGGGCGACCGGCCGCCCGGGCAGCCCTGGGTGCTGCACGTCGACCTCGACCAGTTCATCGCGGCCGTCGAGGTGCTGCGGCGTCCCGAGCTGGCCGGGCTGCCGGTCGTGGTCGGTGGCCGGGGGAACCCCACCGAGCGCGGGGTGGTGGCGACCGCGTCGTACGAGGCCCGGCAGTTCGGCGTCGGCTCGGGCATGCCGCTGCGGATCGCGGCCCGCAAGTGCCCGGACGCGGTCTTCCTGCCCGCCGACCATGCGGCGTACGACGCCGCCTCCGCCGAGGTGATGGACACGCTGCGGTCGCTGGAGTGGGGCGGCGTGCCGGTCGTGGTCGAGGTGCTCGGCTGGGACGAGGCGTTCCTGGCGGCTGGGACCGCCGACCCCGCGACGCTGGGGGACCCGCGCGAGTTCGCCGAGCACATCCGGGCCCGGGTGCTCGAGGCGACCGGGCTGCACTGCTCGGTCGGCATCGGCGACACCAAGCTGCGGGCCAAGATCGCGACCGACTTCGGCAAGCCCCGCGGCGTGTGGCAGCTCACCGCGGAGAACTGGTTCGAGGTGATGGGGGACCGGCCGACCGACGCGCTGTGGGGGATCGGGCGCAAGACCGCGAGGAAGCTCGCCGCGCTCGGCGTCGACACCGTCGCCCAGCTGGCCGCGTCGGACGCCCGGAGCCTCGCGGCGGAGCTCGGCCCGACGATGGGGCCGTGGTACCACCGGCTCGGCCGCGGCGCCGACCCGAGCCCGGTCGACGCGACGCCGTGGGTGCCCCGGGCGCACGGGCGGGAGGAGACCTACCAGCAGGACCTCGAGGACTGGGACCGCGTCGCCGAGGAGCTGCGGGTGCTCGCCCGCCGCGTCGTGCTCGACATCGACCGGGAGGGTCGGCCGGCGGCCCGGGTGGGGATCAAGGTGCGGTACCGCCCGTTCGTCACGGTGAGCCGAAGCCTCACGCTGCCGGCGCCGACCAACGACCCCGAGACGCTCGGGGACGCGGCGGTCTCGCTGCTCGACCGGCTCGAGCGGGACCGCCCGGTGCGGCTGCTGGGGGTCCGGCTGGAGATGACCGAGCCGGACGGCGGCTACTGACCGAGGCCGCCGCGCAGCTCGCTGACCACGGAGTCGACGACCGCCACCAGGTCGCCGCCGGTGCGCTCGGCGACCGCGCGCTGCCGCTGGTACGACGCGCCGCGGCCCGGGATGTCGGACACCAGGGCCAGCTCGTCGGCGCAGCCCAGCCGGTCCGCGACCGGGGCGAGCCGCTCGAGCAGGTCGGCCAGGTCGTCGGTGACCAGGCGCTCCCGGTTCTCGGCGTCGAGCACCACGATGGCGTCCAGCCCGTAGCGGGCGGCCCGCCACTTGTTCTCCTGCACGTGCCACGGCGGCATCGTCGCCACCGTCTCACCGGCGGCCAGCCGGGTGTCGAGGTCGACCACCAGGCAGTGCATCAGCGCGACGAGCGCCGACAGGTCGTCGAAGTTCGACACCCCGTCGCAGACGCGGTTCTCGAGCGTTCCGAGATGCGTGGCCGGGCGCACGTCCCAGCGGATCTCGGAGAGCTCCTCGATGACCCCGGTCACGAGCTGGTCCTCGGCGAACCGCTCGAACTCCGACCACTTCTCGAACTGGAACGGCAGCCCGGCCGTGGGCAGCTGCTGGAACATCAGCGCGCGGTTGGAGGCGTAGCCGGTGTCGGTCCCCGCCCAGATCGGGGAGGAGGCCGAGAGCGCGAGCAGGTGTGGGTACTGGTTGAGCAAACCCGACAGCACCGGCATCACCCGCTCCTGGTCGGGCAGGCCGACGTGCACGTGGACCCCCCAGATCAGCATCTGGCGCCCCCACCACTGGGTGCGGTTGATCAGCTCCTCGTAGCGATGGCCCTCCGTCAGCTGCTGCCGCGTCCACGACGCGAAGGGGTGGGTGCCGCCGCCGTAGAGGTCGACGCCGAGCTCGTCGGCCACCGGGACGACGGTCTCGAGCGTGTGACGAAGCTCCGCCACCGCCTCCTCGACGGTGTGGCAGACGCCGGTCACGACCTCGACGGTGTTGCGGAGCAGCTCCTTGTGCAGCCGCGCCGGATCGGCCAGTCGGGGACCGGCGGCGGCGAACAGCTCGGACGCCGTGTTGCTCAGGTCACGGCTCGTCTTGTCGACGAGGGCGAACTCCCACTCGACGCCGAGAGTCGGTTCCGGGGAGCCGTGAAAGTCGATCCGCACCCGAACAGCGAATCACATCGCGGCCCTGACAGCATTGTGGGCATGCTCGAGGCACGATCGCTGAACCTGACGCTGGACTTCTGCCTCCGAGTGGGAGAGATCCTGCTCTCCTCCGGCGCCGGGGCCGCCGACGTCACCGCCACGATGCAGACGCTGGCCTGGCACTACGGGGTCCGCCATCCCGAGATCGACGTCACGTTCACGTCGCTGTCGATGAGCTACCAGGCCAGCCCGGAGGAGCCCCCGTTCTTCCAGGTCCGGCACGTGAAGCTCCGCGAGATCGACTACGAGGATCTCACGCTCGTCGACCACCTCGTCCGCGAGGTCGTCCGGGGCGACGTCGATCTGGCGGAGGCCCGCACCCGGCTCGCCCGAATCGTGTCCTCGGGCCACAGCACCCCGCGCTGGGCGGTCTCGCTCGGCTGGGGGGCGATGTGCGCGGGCGTCGCGATCCTGCTCGGCGGCACCGCGACCGTCGTCGCCATCGCGTTCGCGGCGGCGGTGTGCATCGACCGGCTCCAGCTCGTCATGGCCCGGCGGCGGATGCCGTTCTTCTACCAGCAGGTCGCCGGCGGCGCCCTCGCCACGATCCTCGCGGTGGTGGCCGCGTGGACCGGCATGGTCGAGAACCCCGCCCTGGTCGTGACCGCGAACATCATCATGCTGCTCGCCGGCATCGGATTCATGGGCGCGCTCCAGGACGCCCTGTCGGGGTTCTACCTCACCGCCGGGGCGCGACTGACCGAGGCGCTGCTCGCCACCTCCGGGATCATCGCCGGCGTCAGCGGCGGTCTCACGATCGCGAACGTGTTCGACGTCCAGATCGACCGGCTGGACCTCGGCACCACGGGCTGGGAGAGCGTGACGATGCTGGCCGTGGGTGCCGCGATCTGCGCGTCGGCGTTCGCGTACGCGTCGTACGCCCCGAAGCGGATCATCCTCCCGATCGGGCTCATCGCCGCGATCGCGATGCTGATCTCGCAGTCGTTCGTGGTGCAGGGCTTCGGCCGGGCCTGGCCGACGGCGTTCGCGGCGTTCTTCGTGGGCCTGGTCAGCTACACGGTCGCCGGGCGGGTGCGGGTCCCGCCGCTGGTCGTGGTCGTGTCCGCGGTGGTCCCGATGCTGCCCGGGCTGTCGATCTACCGCGGTCTCGCGCTGATGGCCGAGGGCGGCGCCGCCACCTCGCAGGGCCTCCTCGCAATGGTCACCGCGGCGTCCGTGGCCACCGCGCTGTCGTCCGGCGTGATCCTGGGGGAGTACGTCGCCCAGCCGATCAAGCGGGAGGGTCGCCGCCTCGAGAGCCGGCTCGCCGGCCCGCGCCTGGTCGGCCCCCCGCGCACGCGCACCACCCGCCGGGCCCGCAAGGCCGCCGCCCGCGCCGCCGCCGAGCTCAGCTGAGGGGTCAGCGGGGGGTCGGGTCCGCCGCGAGGCGGGCCAGCCAGCCGCCGGCCGTGCCGTCGTACGGCGCCCGCGCGGCCGTGACGTCGGCCTGGACGACGTCGCAGGTCGTCATCGCGAGCCGGGCGATCTCGTCGGGGTAGCCGAGCTCCACCCGGTGCCGCGCGAACTCGTCCTCGTCGTCGACCCAGACCCGGCCCGTCACCCCGCGCACGACGTCGAGGTCGAGGTCGACGGCCCGCAGCACCGGCCCGTCCCAGACCGGCGGCGTGGTCATGTCGACGTACACCTGCACCGGCCCGCCCGGCGCGTGGAACGTCGCGACCCAGCCGCGCTCGTCGTCGGGACCCGGGGGCGGGACCAGCACGACCTGGGCCACGGGCGCGACGTACTCGGCGCCCGGGCGCGACATGTGGGTGCCGCCGGGGATGCCCAGCCAGTCGCCGTGCTCGTCGGAGCCGAGCAGCACGGCGTCGTACTCCCAGTGTGCCCGTCCGCCCCACTTGGCCATCGCCACACGGACGGTCTCACCGGGGTGGGGGCGCGGGGCGGGGCTCACGCGGACTGTCTACCAGCCGCGCCGCCGCGGCACCGTCAGGCGACGCGGGTCAGACGACACTCACCTTCGGCGGCACGACCTTCTTGCTCGCCGACGCGACGATGTCCTGGTAGCGGGAGCCTGTGAGCTTCGCGAGATGGTGCAGCGCGTGCGCGTCGAGCCCGACCAGCACCCGAGCCTTGTTGCCGAGGATGCCCTTGACGATGATCTCGGCCGCGCGCTCGGGCGTCATCTTGGCGAGCTTCTTGTCGAAGAGTCGCGCGCTGGCCTCGGCGTCCTCCTGGGCGGAGTAGCGCGCGTTGCGGGCGATCGCGGTCTTGATGCCGCCGGGGTGGACCGCGGTGACGCCGACCCGGTGCCCGGCGATGAGCATCTCCTCGCGCAGCGCCTCGGTCAGGCCGCGCACGGCGTACTTCGTCGCGTTGTAGGCGCTCTGCCCCGGCATCGAGACCAGCCCGAACAGCGAGGAGAGGTTCACGAGGTGGCCGTCGCCGGACGCGATCAGGTGCGGCAGGAACTCCTTGGTGCCGTGCACGACGCCCCAGAAGTTGATGCCGACGATCCAATCCATGTCCTCGTAGGTGAGGTCGGCGAGGTCGCCGGCCAGCGCGACGCCGGCGTTGTTGATGACGACGTTGACCCGCCCGAAGTCCTCGGCCACCGAGGCGGCGTACGCCGCGAACGCGGCGCGGTCCGCCACGTCCAGGCGGTCGCTGCGCACGGTGGCGTCGCCGGCGGCGCGCACGAGCTCCACGGTCTCGGCCAGGCCCGCCTCGTCGACGTCGGAGAGCGCGAGCAGCGAGCCGCGCGCGGCCAGGTTCAGGGCGAGCGCGCGGCCGATGCCGGAGCCGGCCCCGGTGATCACGGCCACCTTGTTGTCGAGCGTCTTCATACGGTCACGTCCTCACGGGTCGGGGTGGGTGCCTGCACGTCGTACGCCGCCACGTCGAAGCTCGACAGCAGCGACCGGAACGTGAACGTCGGGCGGGGCCACAGGATCGTGTTGCGGCCCTGCTTGTCGAGGTACCAGCTCGAGCAACCGCCGGTGTTCCAGACGGTGCGCCTCATCCGGCGCTGCAGGTCGTCGTTCCACTCGCGGGTGGCGTCCGTGCGCGGCTCGACCGCGGCGTACCGGTGCAGGTCCATGGTCTTGATCGCGTCCCGCACGTAGTCGACCTGCGCCTCGATGATGAAGACCATGCTCGAGTGGCCCAGGCCGGTGTTGGGGCCGACGAGGAAGAACAGGTTCGGGAACCCCGGGACCGTCGTGCCCTTGTACGCCGCCATGCCGTGCTCGCCCCAGGTGTCGGCCAGCGTCCGGCCGGTGCGACCGGTGATCCGCTCGGCGATCGGCAGCTCGGTCGTGTAGAAGCCGGTCGCGACGACGAGCACGTCGACCGGGCGCTCGACGCCGTCGGCGGTGACCACCGCGTCGCCGGTCACCTTGGCGATCGGGTCGGTGACGAGCTCGACGTTGTCGGAGGCGATCGCGGGGTAGTAGCTGTTCGAGATCAGGATCCGCTTGCAGCCGATCTCGAACGTCGGGGTGAGCCTCGCGCGCAGCGTCGGGTCCGGGACGCCCTTGGCGAGGTTGGCCAGCGCCATCTTCCGGGCGGGCCACGCCAGCTTGGGCTGGAGCGTGAAGCCCGGCAAGTAGCCCTCACGGCCCCAGTAGATCGCGGTCCGGTAGAGCTTCTGCAGCCCGGGCACGTGCCGCAGGGCGAACCGCTCGAGGCGGCCGTAGGCGCGGTCGTTGCGGGGGAGGACGTACGGCGCGGTGCGCTGGTAGACGTCGAGGTGCCCGACGGTCTTCTGCAGCTCGGGCACGATCTGGATCGCGGAGGCGCCGGTGCCGATGATCGCGACCCGCTTGCCGGTCAGGTCCACGTCGTGGTTCCAGCGGGCGGAGTGGAACAGCTCGCCCTGGAAGCCGTCGATCCCCTCGATGTCGGGCAGGCGCGGCTCGGAGAGGCCGCCCGCCCCGACGATCAGGGTCGCGGAGGTGTAGTCGCCGCCGGAGGTGCGCACGCGCCACTGCTGGTTCGCGGCGTCCCACGCGGCGGACTCGACCGTGGTGTCGAAGCGGAACCGGTCCAGGGTGCCGGACTGCTGCGCGGTCCGGCGGAGGTACGCCTGGATCTCCGGCTGGGGGGAGAAGGACATCGACCAGTCGGGGTTGGGCGCGAACGAGAACGAGTAGAGCTGGCTGGGCACGTCGCAAGCGGCGCCGGGGTAGGTGTTGTCGCGCCACGTGCCGCCGACCTCGGACCCCTTCTCGATCACCACGAAGTCGGTCTCGCCGTCCTCCTGGAGCCGGATCGCTGCGCACAGCCCGGCGAAGCCGGCGCCCACGATCAGGTGCCGGACCCGCTGCGGTTCGTCGGTGCTCATGGGCCGACCGTATTGGCGTTATTGAACAAGTGTCAATAGAATGTCGATCGTGACCCACGACACACGGTCCGGCAGCCGCACGCGCCTGTCGCCCGAGGAGCGGCGCTCCCAGCTGCTGGACCTCGGCGTGCGCCTGCTGGCGACCCGGTCCCTCGACGAGCTGTCGATCGACCTGCTCGCCGAGGAGGCGGGGATCTCGCGAGGCCTGCTCTACCACTACTTCGGCAACAAGCACGCGTTCCACGAGGCCGTCGTACGCCGTGCCGCGGACGATCTCATCGCGCAGACCGCGCCGCCCACCGAGGGCGAGCCGCTCGAGCGGCTGCTGGGCTCGGTCACGGCGTACGTCGACTACGTGGTCGCGAACTACGAGGGCTACCTGTCGCTGGTCAAGGGCGCGGCGGGCGGCAACGACACGCTCCGGGAGATCTACGCGGAGGTACGCGCGGCGCTGACCGACCGGATCTTCCGCGAGGACGTCCGCGGCGAGATCCTCCCCGACACCCCGGCCACCCGGCTGGTCGTGCGCGGCTGGGCCGCGATGACCGAGGAGCTCGTGCTCACCTGGGTCGTCGATCCCGCCGGCGTGAGCCGGGAGCAGCTGCTCGAGGTGATCGCGGCCTCGCTGCCGGCGCTCGCCGAGATCGTCGCCTGACGAACCCGCTGACCCGTCACTCCTGGCTGCCGAAAGGCCGCCGACCTGTCACTCCTGGCTGCCGAAAGGCCGCCGACCTGTCACTCCTGGCTGCCGAACTCGGCTCGACCCGTCACTCCTGGTTGTCGGGCGCCAACCAGAAGTGACAGGTCGGCGCAGTGGGGGCAACCAAAAGTGACAGGTCAGCGGGGGAGGGTGACCGCGAGGGTGGTGTCGCCGGGGGTCGTGGTCAGGGTGACGGAGCCGCCGTGGGCGGTGACGATCGCGTGCACGAGCGCGAGGCCGAGGCCGGCGCCGCCCGGGGTCGCGTCAGTGCCGTCGCCGCGGGTGCGCGCCACGTCGCCGCGGGCGAATCGCTCGAACGCGTGCCCGGCAAGGTCGGGCGGGAAGCCCGGCCCGTCGTCACGCACCTCGAACCCCCCGTCGTGGGCGCGCACGGTGACCGTGGTGCCGGGCGGGGTGTACTTCCGGGCGTTCGTGAGCAGGTTCGTCACCACCTGGTGCAGCCGCAGCTCGTCGCCGCATACCTCGACGCCGTCCTCGGGCAGCTCGAGCCGCCAGCGGTGGTCGGGGGCGAGCACCCGGGCGTCGGACACCGCCTCGAGCAGCAGCCGGGTCAGGTCCACCGGCTTCCGCTCCAGCGGCCGGCCCGAGTCCAGCCGGGCCAGCAGCAGCAGGTCCTCGACCAGCGTGGTCATGCGCCCCGACTCCTCCTCGACCTTGCCGAGCGCGGTCCGCACGGCCAGGTCGTCGTCGGGTCGGCGGCGGGCCAGCTCGGCGTACCCCGCGATGGTCGCCAGCGGGGTCCGCAGCTCGTGCGAGGCGTCGGCCACGAACTGCCGGACCTGCTGCTCGCTGCGGTGCCGCGCCTCCAGCGACGACTCGACGTGGGTCAGCAGCGCGTTGAGCGCGGCGCCGACCTGGCCGACCTCGGTGCGCTCGTCGGTCAGGTGCGCCGGCACCCGCTCGCTCAGGTCTATCTCGCCGGCGGCCAGCGGCAGCGCGGCCACGCTGTGGGCGGTCGACGCGACCTCGTGCAGCGGCCGCAGCTGACGTCGTACGACGTAGGTCCCGATCCCCGCGGCGGCCAGGACGCCCAGCAGACCGAGCAGAGCCTCCAGCCCGACCAGGCTCGCGAGCGTGTCGTCGACGTCGTTGGCCGGCAGCCCGGCGACCACCGAGCCGTCGGGGAGGTCCTCAGCTCTCACGCGGTAGTGGCCGAGCCTGGGCAGGTCGACCGAGTGCGCCTCGCCGTCGGCCGGGACGTCGGCGAGACCGGCGAGCGCCGGTCCGGAGAGGCTGCTGCGGAACGGGAGACCCTCGTCCCCGGGACTGATCAGCGTCCCCTCCGGAGCCCCGGTGTCGGGGAGGACGGCGAGCACCGTGCCGACCTCGATCCCGAGCCCGCCCCGCCGCCCGTCCCCGTCCCAGTCCCCGTCCGCACCGCCGCCGTCGCCGTAGCGGTCGCGGTCGCCCTCGCCGTCGCCGTCGCCGACCGCCTCGCCCGGCGGTCGGTGCAGCGTCCGGTCCAGGCTCGCGCCGACCTCGGCGTCCAGCCGGTCCGTGAGGTAGCCGTGCATCGCCAGCGCCGTGGTCGCCCCTATCAGCAGCGACACCAGCGCGACCAGCGCGACCGCGGTGACGACCAGCCGCGAGGTGAGGGAGGCGAAGCGCTTCACGGGGCCGGCTTCAGGACGTAGCCGGCGCCGCGCATGGTGTGGATCATCGGCGCCCGACCGGCGTCGACCTTCTTGCGCAGGTAGGAGATGTAGAGCTCGACGACGTTCGCCTGGCCGCCGAAGTCGTAGCTCCACACGCGGTCCAGGATCTGCGCCTTGGACAGCACCCGGCGCGGGTTGCGCATCAGGAACCGCAGCAGCTCGAACTCGGTCGCGGTCAGCGTGATCTCCTCACCGGCGCGGAACACCTCGTGGCTGTCCTCGTCGAGCTCGAGGTCGCCCACGACGAGCGTCGACGTCGTCACCGCCTGCCGGGCGCCCGACCGACGCAGCAGCCCGCGCAGCCGGGCCACGAGCTCCTCGAGCGAGAACGGCTTGGTCACGTAGTCGTCGCCGCCAGCCGTGAGCCCGGCGACCCGGTCCTCCACGGCGTCGCGGGCGGTGAGGAACACGACGGGTACGTCGGGCTCGGTCGCCCGCATCCGGCGCAGCACCTCCAGGCCGTCGAAGTCCGGCAGCATCATGTCCAGCACGACCGCGTCGGGGTGGAAGTCTCTGGCCGCGCTCACCGCCCTGCTCCCGGTGTGCGCGGCCCGGACCTCGAAGCCCTCGTAGCGCAGGGCCATCGAGATCAGCTCGGCGATGTTGGCCTCGTCGTCGACGACGAGGACGCGCAACGGGGATCCGTCAAGGCGGGTCAGCTCCATCTCCATGGCGGTACCTTCGCGCGCGCGGCTGTGGGTTTCCTGTGGGCAACCTGGGGTGGACTCACGACCTCGTTCCGGCCGTCGCACAGGCGGCTGACGGGGAATCGGTTTCGCCCGGCCACGGGTCCGCAGGCACAATGGCCGCACCATGTCCGAGGCCAGCACGGTGGAGATCACCTACCCACCCGAGCTGCCCGTCACGCAGCGCCGCGAGGACATCGCCGCCGCCGTCCGCGACCACCAGGTCGTGATCATCGCGGGGGAGACGGGGTCGGGGAAGACCACCCAGATCCCCAAGATCTGCCTCGAGCTCGGGCGCGGCCGGCCGGGCCCCGGCGGCGGCCTGATCGGGCACACCCAGCCCCGCCGGATCGCGGCCCGCTCGGTGGCCGAGCGGATCGCCTCCGAGCTGGACACCGAGCTCGGCGACCTCGTGGGCTACCAGGTGCGGTTCACCGACCGGACCTCGAAGTCGAGCCGGGTCAAGCTGATGACCGACGGCATCCTGCTGGCGGAGCTCCAGCGCGACCGGATGCTGCAGAAGTACGACACGATCATCATCGACGAGGCCCACGAGCGCAGCCTCAACATCGACTTCCTGCTGGGGTACCTGCGGCGGCTGCTGCCCAGGCGGCCCGACCTCAAGCTGATCATCACCTCGGCCACCATCGACCCGGAGCGGTTCGCCGAGCACTTCGCGGACCGCGACGGCAGGCCCGCGCCGATCATCGAGGTGTCCGGACGGACCTACCCGGTCGAGGTGCGGTACCGACCGCTCCTCGAGCTCCCCGAGGAGGACGAGGAGGGCGAGGCCGTCACCCGCGACCAGACCGAGGCGATCGTCGACGCGGTCCGCGAGCTCTCGGCCGAGGGACCGGGCGACATCCTCGTGTTCCTGCCCGGCGAGCGGGAGATCCGCGACACCGCCGACGCGTTGCGGGACCTCAACCTGCGCAACCCGCTCGAGGTCGTCCCGCTCTACTCCCGGCTGTCGGCCGCCGAGCAGCACCGGGTCTTCCAGCCGCACACCGGCCGCCGCGTCGTGCTGGCCACCAACGTCGCCGAGACGTCGCTGACCGTGCCGGGCATCCGGTACGTCGTCGACACCGGCGTCGCCCGGATCTCCCGCTACTCGGTGCGCACGAAGGTGCAGCGGCTGCCCATCGAGCCGATCAGCCAGGCGTCGGCCAACCAGCGCTCCGGGCGGTGCGGCCGGGTCGAGGCCGGCATCGCGATCCGGCTCTACTCCGAGGAGGACTTCCAGGGGCGCCCGGAGTTCACCGACCCCGAGATCCTGCGGACCAACCTGGCGTCGGTGATCCTGCAGATGACCTCGCTGGGGCTGGGGGACATCGCCCGGTTCCCGTTCGTGGAGCCGCCCGACAAGCGGAATGTGAGCGCGGGCGTGCAGCTGCTCGAGGAGCTCGGCGCGTTCGCCACCGAGTCCCCGGGGACCGCTCGCCCCGCCGACGCGGGCCGGGCGAGGGGGGCGGGCCGCGCGGACCAGCAGGGGCCGCGGCTGACCAAGCTGGGCCGGAGGCTGGCGCGGCTGCCGATCGACCCGCGGCTGGGCCGGATGATCCTGGAGGCGGAGCGGCTCGGCTGCGTGCGCGACGTGCTGGTCATCGCGGCCGCGCTCTCGCTGCAGGACCCGCGCGAGCGGCCGGCGGAGCTGCAGGCGCAGGCGGACCAGCAGCACGCCCGGTTCAAGGCCGAGGGCTCGGACTTCCTCACCTGGCTGAACCTCTGGCGCTACCTCAAGCAGCAGCAGCGCGACCTGAGCTCCAGCGCGTTCCGGCGGATGTGCCGCAAGGAGTTCCTCAACTACCTGCGGGTGCGCGAGTGGCAGGACTTCGAGTCGCAGCTGCGCCAGGTGGCCCGCGAGATGAAGGTCGACCTGGGCAAGGACGCCGTGGTCTCGACAGGCTCGACCACCGAGGACGGACGCTCGACCACCGAGAGCGGACGCTCGACCACCGATGGCGGTGAGGGCGCGCCGTACGACGCGGACGGCATCCACCAGGCACTGCTGTCCGGGCTGCTGAGCCACATCGGGCTGCTCGAGGAGCGGGCCTCGACGGGCTCGACCACCGAGCGCAAGCGCGGGCCGCGGGAGTACCTCGGCGCCCGCGGCGCGAAGTTCGCGATCTTCCCGGGCAGCGGGCTGTACCGGAAGAACCCGCCGTTCCTCATGGCCGGCGAGCTCGTCGAGACGAGCCGGCTGTGGGCGCGCCAGAACGCCGGGATCAAGCCGGAGTGGGCCGAGCAGCTCGGCCGGCACCTGGTGAAGCGGACCTACTCCGAGCCGCACTGGTCGAAGAAGCGCGGCGCGGTGATGGCCGTCGAGCGGGTCACGCTGTACGGCGTACCCCTGGTCACCGACCGCCCGGTCAACTTCGGCTCGATCGACCCGCCGCTCGCCCGCGAGCTCTTCATCCGGCACGCGCTGGTGTACGGCGAGTGGTCACCGCTGACATCGGGAAGGGCGCACCGGTTCTACGAGAAGAACCTGAGGCTGCTGCAGGAGGCCGAGGAGCTCGAGCACCGGGCTCGGCGGCGCGACATCGTGGTCGACGAGCACACGCTGTTCGACTTCTACGACGCCCGGGTCGGCGCCGAGGTCGTCAGCGGCGCCCACTTCGAGCAGTGGTGGAAGCGGACCCGCCGCGAGCAGCCGGAGCTGCTGACCTTCGACCCGGCCATGCTCACCCACGACACGGCGGGGGAGATCCGCGAGGAGGACTACCCCGAGACCTGGCAGTCGGGAGCCGGCGAGGGGCTGACGTTCCCGATCAGCTACCACTTCGAGCCCGGAGCGGCCGACGACGGGCTCACGATCGACGTGCCGGTCGCGACGCTCAACCGGGTCGCCGCCGACGACTTCTCCTGGAACGTGCCGGGGCTGCGCGAGGAGCTGGTCACCGCGCTGATCCGCAGCCTGCCCAAGCAGCTGCGCGTCAACTTCGTGCCGGCCCCGAACCGGGCCCGGGAGTTCCTCGCCGCGGTGCCCGCGGGGGAGGAGCCGCTGCTGGACGCGCTCGAGCGGTACTTCCGCTCCACCACCGGCGTGGTCGTCCCGCGCGAGGCCTGGGACTGGACGAAGGTGCCCGAGCACCTGCGCCCGACGTACCGCGTCGTCGACGACCGCGGCCGCGAGCAGGCCCGCGGCAAGGACCTCGAGGCGCTCAAGGAGCCGCTGCGGCCGACGTTCGCGCGGGCGATCGCCGAGGTCGCCGCCGACAGCGGCGTCGCCCGGACCGGCGAGACCGACTGGGTCTTCGGCACGATCGAGCCCTCGTTCACGCAGAAGCGCGCCGGCCACGAGGTACGCGGGTTCCCGGGCCTGGTCGACGAGGGCGAGACGGTCGGGCTGCGGGTCTTCGGGTCCGAGTCCGAGCAGGAGGCGCAGCACCGGCTGGGCGTCCGGCGGCTCCTGCTGCTGACGACCCCGTCGCCGGTCAAGCGGGTGCTCGACGGCCTCGACAACGCCCAGAAGCTCGGCCTGGCCGCGTCGCCGTACGCCAGCGTCGCCGAGCTCCTCGAGGACGCCCGCGCCGCCGTCGTCGGTGCCCTGGTGGACACCCGCCCACCGGTGCGCGAGGCCGCCGCGTTCGCGGCCCTCCGGGACGCGGCCGCGGCCGACCAGGAGGCACACCTGCGCGCGGTGCTGGCCGACGTGCTCACGGTCCTCGCCGCGTGGCGTCGTGCCGAGAAGGCGCTGAGCGGCCGCGCCGACATGCTGATGCTGCCCGCGCTGTCCGACATGAAGGCGCAGCTGGCGCGGCTGGTCCATCCCGGCTTCATCGGCGAGGCCGGGGCGACCCAGCTGCGCCGCTACCCGACGTACCTCGCCGGGCTCGAGCACCGGCGGCAGCGGCTCGACGAGAACCTCGCCCGGGACCGGCAGGCGATGGACCGGATCGCGGAGCTCCAGGACGCGTGGCTGCACCAGGTGGCGGCGCTGCCCGAGGGCCGGCCGCCCGGCGCGCACCTGCGCCAGGTCCGGTGGATGCTCGAGGAGTACCGCCTCTCGCTGTGGGCTCAGCACCTCGGCACGGCGTACCCGGTCAGCGACCAGCGCATCCGCAAGGCGCTGCAGGGATGAGGCTCTGGTCGTAACCTGACCGGATGAGCAGTCGACCGCACCACCGCCCGCTGACCCCCGGGGCGAGCTACTTCGACGACCTCGTCGGTGGCGACGACCCGGCGCTGATCTCCGAGGCCGCCGACCGTGCGGCCACCCTGCTGGTCCGCGGTGCCCGCGAGGCCGGCGACTCCGAGATCGCCGACCGCCTCCTCCACCTCGCCGACACCGAGGGCATCGAGGCGATCGCCGAGGTCTGGTCGGGATCGCCCGCCGACTCGCTCGCCGGGTGCCTGTGGCGGCTCTACCTGCTCCGTTCCTGGGTGTACGCCGCCCCCGCGACCGTCGCGCGCGAGTTCGACGCCGGCCGGGCCCGGGCCCAGGTGGCGGGCGTCGTCGCGGGCGTCGCCGACCCGCCCGGCCCCGAGGAGCTGAAGGCGATGGCCGACGAGGTGCTGCGCGGCATCGCGGGCAGCGACTTCGCCGACGTGCTGTTCCGGGGCGCCGCGTTCGCCCGCGTGGTGGCCACCGGACGCGCCGCCCTGTCGGGGTCCACCGAGGCGGAGGTACGCCGGATGCTGGTCCTGGCCGAGCAGCTCGAGGCGGCCGGCCACGCCGAACTTCGCTCTCGGCTGGTCTGACCCGTAGACTGTTTCTCGAGTGCGCCGGGCCGCGGCAGCCCCGGGTCCCACATCAAGCCGCTGCGAGCGGCCACGCGCCGTGAGGCGCTCCCGGTCCGGTGCACTCCTCTACTCTCACTTCTCGTGAGATCTCCCCGTGCGTTCGTGTCCCGGAT
>Ga0307416_100000222_pt1 | contig 30040 bp, 28 predicted proteins | sample DK1Cmetagenome_2_FD_203821 | JGI IMG/M metagenome (GOLD analysis project Ga0307416, IMG submission 203821) | Maize rhizosphere microbial communities from greenhouse at UC Davis, California, United States - DK15-C-3 | ecosystem: Host-associated > Plants > Roots > Rhizosphere > Soil | place...
GCGCCGGTCGCGCCGGGCGAACCGCGCCGGGACGATGCTTCCGCTTGTGGAGCGAATCGGAACACGCGCGACGTGAGGCGTTCGAAGCGCCCGAGGTCCGTCGCGTCGATCTCGCCGAGTGCGTGCTGTTGCTCAAGGCGGCGGGCGTTGCCGAAATTCGGGACTTTCGTTGGCTCGACGCACCGCTGGAAGAATCGCTGCAACGGGCGGAACGATTGCTGCATGACTTGGGGGCGCTGGATTCGCACGGCGTGCTCACCGACGAAGGCCGGAAGATGGGCGCGTTGCCGCTCGAACCCCGGTTTTCCCGCCTGATGCTCGCGGGGATGGAGCACGGTTGCGTCGCGGAAACCGCGTTCATTGCGGCGGCGGTGCAGGGCGACGGAATCTTCACAGGGCGCCCCGGTGGTGTCGGGCGAAAGGATTTCATTTTCGCCGACGACGGCACCGACTTCGCGGGCGAATGGCGTGCGTTCGAATCGGCCGAAGCGATGAACTTCGACCCGCAACGCTGTGGCCAACTCGGCATTCTCGGTCGCGGCGCGCGTGAAGTGGCGAAAGGGTTTGAACGGCTCGAATCGATCGCCAAGCGCGAGGGCTGGGATTGGAAACCGGTCGATTTCAAACGCCGACGGGAAAACGTCGCCAAAGCGATGCTGGCCTCGTTTTCCGATCGTCTCGGGATCCGTCTCGGCCAAGGCACGATGGCGTGCAAAACCGTGACCGGGCGACGAGGCAAACTCGACGAAGAATCGTGCGCGAAACATGCCCCGGCGTTCGTCGCCGCGGAGATCACCGAGGTGGAGGCGCGCGAGGTGATCGTGCATCTGCGTCGCGCCACCGGGGTGGATCCCGAGTGGCTGAAGGAGTTGTTTCCCGAGGATTTTCAAATGGTCGACGGTGCGGCGTGGGATGAAACGAGACGTCGCGTCGTGGCTCGCAAGGAAACGCGTTTTCGCGACCTGGTGATCGAATCGAGCGAGCGCGACCAAGGCGTGAACCTTGATGCCGCCGCGGAAATTTTGGCCGCGCGGGTGCTATCGGGCGAACTCGTCTTGAAGAACTGGGACGCGTCGGTCGATCAATGGACGGCGCGTTTGGCCGGGCTCGGTCAATGGATGCCGGAGCTCGGTTTGCCCGGTTGGTCCGAGGAGGATCGTACTTCCGCCGTCGCGCAGATTTGCCATGGCTCGGTGGCTTACAAGGACATCAAGGAGGCCGATGTTTGGCCGGTGCTGCGCGAGTGGTTGAGCTATCCGCAACGCGAAGCGCTCGACCGTCATGCGCCCGAACGCATCAAGCTGGCGAACGGGCAGTCGGCGAAGATCACCTACGAAGCGGGCAAGGATCCGTGGATCGCCGTGCGCGTGCAACATTTGTTCGGCGTGTGGGAAACGCCGACGATCGCTGGGGGTCGCGTGCCTTTGCTCGTTCATATTCTCGCCCCGAGCCAGCGGCCGTGGCAGATGACCAAGGACCTCCGCAATTTCTGGGCGAATGGATACCCACAGATGAAAAAGGAAGTCGCCGGACGCTATCCGCGTCATCCGTGGCCGGACGATCCGAGGACGGCGGTGTGAATGCGGGGGAAACCACGAAACACACGAAGGGACACGAAATCAGAACCTTTCGTGAAATTTTGTGTCTTTCGTGGTTTCCATTCTCTTCCTCCTGATCAAGCCGCGAGGATCTGCGTGATCTCGACCTCCAGCCCGCCGACCGGACGGTTCGCGGCGGTGATGTTTCCACCGGTCGCTTCGGCGCAGGTTTTGGCGATCGCGAGGCCAAGACCGGAGCCGCCGGTTTCGCGAGTGCGGGCGGTGTCCGGTCGATAAAAGGCGTCGAACAAATATGGCAGCGCGGTTTCCGGCACGCCGGGGCCGCGGTCGCTGATCTGGATCACGACATTGTCTCCTTCGATCTTCGCGCTGAGACTGATCGGTTCGCCTTGGCTCGCGTAACGAATCGAATTGCGCAGCACGTTGCCAACGGCGCGCGAAAGCAATTCGGGGTCGCTCATCACCCGGAGACCGGTCGGAACGTGAAGCCGGGTAATCGCGTTGTTCTGTTGCTCGCGCTGGATCACGCGTTGCAACAGCGGTTCCAGGGCGACCGGACGAAGCTCGATGGTGCGTTTGAGACTGGCTTTGGAAAGTGAAAGCAACTCCTGCACGAGCTGGCCCATGTGTTGGAGTTCGTCGTCCAGGCGACAGATGTAGCGAACCGAATCGGGTTGGGTGTCCGGGTCGATCTGGTTTTCCAAAATCCCCACGACCGCCTGCATGCGCGCAATGGGCGAGGAGAGCTCGTGGGCGATGTCGCCGAGCAAACGCTTCTGGCCATCGACGAGGCCGCCGATCTGGTCGGCCATGTGGTTCACCACCTTGCCGAGCGCGCCGAGTTCATCGAGCCGCTTGTCGTTCACCCGGGTGGTGAAATCGCCGCCCGCGATCTTCGTCGCCGCCGTTTGCATCTGCTTCACGCTGAGGGTGGTGGAGCGGACGAAAGGCAGCCAGACGAGCACGCTGGCGACGATCAGGCCGGCAATGATCCAGTAAAGCGTCTGATGATCGCTGTAAAACCCGTGGCCGGTGGGCGAATCCGAGCGGGCGATCAGCGCGACCTTGCCGCTGTAATCGTCGTGATCGACCTGAGTGAAGGTGTAGGACCAATAGCCTTCGGGCGACATCAGGACCGGCGGCGTGCCGGTCGAGGTGGACGGTGAGTTTTTTTCAGCAGTGGAAATTTCAGCCGGCGGTTCGCTTTTCGAATCCCGTCGAGGTGGGGGAGATCCGCCCAATTCGTCGGGCGGCCCATCGCCACGCCGATGGGGAGGGGGCCCGAATTCATCAGGCGGACCGCCCCCACGGCGATGCGGAGGCCCGCCGAACTCATCGGGCGGACCGCCTGCGTGCCGAGGCGGTGGATCGTCGCCGAATTCGGGCGGGCGAGGCGCGGGACCGCGGCGTTGCGGGCGATCGGTAATCGCCAAACTGTGGACATTGCCCGGTAGTTTGTCGGGTGAACCGGCGAGCCGCGGACCGCGTTGACTGTAGAGAAAGAACGTTACGCCGTATTTCTTTTCGGCGGCAGCGAGCACGTCGTTCCATTGCCTCAGCGGCGTCTGGTCAAGTTCATGCACGATCGCTGCCGCCGCGAAATCGAGCTTCTGCGAGCGAACCGCAGGTATTGCGGCGACACTCCAGGTCTGCCGCATCAGGAGATAACCGGCGACGATCAGCACCAGCAGATTTAACAGGAACAGACCGGTGATCTTGGCCGACAGGGGGAGACGGACGCTTTTCATGGCTCAGTTTTCCGCGTTGGGGTCGATGAGCATGTAACCGACGCTCCGGTAAGTGCGGATGAAACGAGGCTCTTTAGGGTCGTCACCGAGTTTTTTCCGCAGCGCGGAAATGTGCATGTCGATCGTGCGGTCGAAGACCTCGTATTCGCGGTCGCGCACCTGCTCTAGCAGCCAATCTCGACTGCGCACGCGGCCTTTGGTTTTCGCGAGCGCGTGCAGCAGATCGAATTCGATCGGGCGAAGCGGCAGCGGCTGATCGCCCAGCACCGCGCGACGCGTTTCCGGGGTGATGCGGAGATCGCCCACGACGAGTTGATCGAGCACCGGTGCGGCGTCCGCGGGCGCGGTGGATAACGCGCTGCGACGGGTCACGGCGCGTAGGCGTGCGAGCAACTCGCGCATGGAAAAGGTTTTCGGCAGGTAGTCGTCGGCACCGACTTCCAGGCCGACGATGCGGTCGGTTTCGTCGCTGCGCCCGGTCAGCATCAGCACTGGCGTATTGCTGACGGCGCGGAGCTTTTTCAACACCTCGAAGCCGTCCATGCCGGGCATCATCACGTCGAGGATGATCGCGTGCCACGGCTGCTCGATCGCCCGTTGGAGGCCGCTGGCACCATCGTGGACCGCTTCGAACGCATAGCCCATCGGCCGGAGGTAATCGCCGACCAATTCCGTGAGGCCACGGTCGTCGTCGATCATCAGAATCGGGGGCAAGGGAGCGGACATGCCCGCACCGTATCGGGATTTTCACAAGCGGGGAGCGGATTTACCCCCCGTTGACAAAAAATCGTGCGTTCCAACTTGGCGGTGAAAAAACGTGAAGGCGCGTTCTGGCCTGTGGCCCGGCGAAAGAGCGATCCTTTTACACTCCGTTGACAATTCTCGCGCGGATCGAACACACGCTGTTGACGAACAAGATCGATGGTAGGAGGCGAGCTTGATCGTTCCCCCCACGGTTCAGCGAGGCTTTCCGCGGTCCCCCCTCGGTGCAGTCCGGCTAGAAGGACTGCATCGCGCGGCACGCCTCCGCCAATCAAGAAGCGCTTATCCCGCCTTGTCGCGACTTCGGATTCGCGGTACGTGAGCGCCCACCGTGATTGTCTGGCGCCTCTTGTTTCTGTGTTCCGCTCTGATGCTGGCGGCTGCCTTGCTGTTGCGCGGGTGGTTCGGCAAGCGCGGACTTGTTCAATTCGGCGGGCGAGCCTGTCAGCCGGATCCGGAACGCTGGCGGGCTTGGGCGGGCGATGCGTTGCCGGAGAAAATGGGCGCGGAAACGCTTGGCCGGGAACTCAGACGGATCGCGCTGAAGCACTGGGCCGAGCGCGACCCGAAAGCCGCGCGGGGGAGGGAAGCGGCGCGACGTTTCGGTCTCGCCGTGCCGCCGTTAACGCTGGTGGTGCTGGTTTTCGCCTTGGTGTTGGCGAAATTGCCGTTGTTTGGGGCGCTTTCGCTCGCTCTCGGCGCGACGGCGTTGTCGGCCGCGATCGGCTTGCTGTCGGTTGGTTCGGAATTGCGCGCGGTGGCCAGAGCGACGGGGGAGGTGCGGGAAAAGCGGATTTTCCGTCGAGCGGATGACGAAGAAGCCGTCATCGCTTGCGCGCAAGCGGCGGTGTGGATGGCCGCTTTGCCGCCGATCCTGGGGAAATGATTTTGCGGTTCGAGTAACCCATCATCTTCATCCCGCAAGGGATCACAGCGATAGTAGCCGGAGGTTGAGGAGCGAAGCGACGACACCTCCGGAGAACGTGCATCGCAAAATTCGACCCCGAAGGGCGTCGCAGCCGGGCTGGCACCCGCTCCGGGGTGCGAAACATTGGCACGACGATTCCGGTGATGTCGCTTCGCTCAATCACCGGCTACTGGAGCTGTAATGCCTCTCGGCATTCACGTGTGAATCCGCGTCCCTCCGTGGTTCCGTTTCTACATCCCGTCTCTCCGGCGGGCGAAGTCCGAGGGCGACATCCCGAAGACCCGCTTGAATACGCGAGAGAAATGGAACGGATCCATGCCGAGGCTGGCGGCGACTTCACGCACGATGCTTCGCCCGCCATCGAGCAGATCGGCGGCGTGGGTCATCTTTTTCCGCAGGAGGTAACGATAAGGCGACTCGCGGGCGTATTTCGCGAAGAGACGCGAGAGATAGGCGGGATCCAAATGACAAGCGGCGGCGACCTCTTCCGCCGTGGAGAGTTCCAGATAGTTCGCGTCGAGGTAATCGCGGCAACGAAGAAAGGTTTGATGCGATTGCCCCTGAGCGGGCGAGGCGATCCGCGTGCCGGCGATTTCCAACAGCAGGATCTCCAATTGCAGCATCACGATGCGCGCTTGATTCGGTCCGTGATGGGAGCCGGCTTCGAGCAATCGCGCGAAGGCCAGTTCGATCCGCTCCGGGTCGCCCGCTTCGAGGCAGGCACCCGGATTCATGCCGTTCTCATGCAGCAACCGCAAAGACGCCGAGCCGGTAAAGTCGACGTAGTATTTCGAAAGCGTCCGGTCGGGATCGGTGGTGATCGAGTGAAGGTGGCCGGGCCCGTAGGCGAACACCACTCCTCGGCGAAGCGGGCGCTTCCCGTTATCGAGCACCAGTTCCCCTTGGCCGTCGGCGACGTATTCGAGGCAGAAATAGGGCAAATCCCGCCGGGCGATCCGGTAGTCCGGCGCGCAACGTTCCCAACCGCCGCAAACCACCGCGAGCGGCGTGGAGGCGGGAGGGTTCAGGTCCAAGTAAAAGCGCCGCGCGTCCGTCACTTGACGGGACACGAAAGCCGGCGGTTCGGAGTGCGGCTGGGCCATGGGAAGGGAAACATCGTCCCGACCGGGAGCGAGTCAAGAATCGACAGGGATTGGCGGGAAAGTGCTATGGATCGGGCAACGTCGGTGCGTTAGCGTTGGCGGAACCGATGGAGCTGGCCGCCGACCGCGCGCCGCCGCTTCCTGTCTTTAAAACGTCATGCAATATCGCAAATTGGGTCGCACGGGAATGGAAGTGTCCGTCCTTGGTTTTGGCGCGTCTTCGCTCGGTGGAGTGTTTCGTCCGGTCGCGATCGACGACTGCATCGCCACCGTCAACGCGGCGCTCGATGGCGGGATCAATTTCATCGACGTTTCGCCCGCTTACGGCGGCACGCTCGCCGAACTGAACCTGGGCCGCGCCCTCCAAGGGGTGGCTCGCGACCGCTATTACCTCGCAAGCAAGATCGGCAGCTACAGCGAGGCTCGCGGCGATTACGATTTCTCGAAAGCGAGCACCGAACGCAGCGTCGAGCACAGCCTTGTCCGCCTCGGGGTCGATTACCTGGACCTGATCCAATGCCACGACATCGAGTTCGCCGATCACGACCAGATCGTGAATGAAACCTTGCCCGCGCTCCACGCCCTGAAGGAGCAAGGGCTTGTTCGCCACGTAGGCATCACCGGGTTGCCACTCGGGGTGTTTCGTTCGATTCTCGACCGGGTCCCCGAGGGCCTGGTCGAGTCGATTCTTTCCTTCTGCCACTATGAGCTGAACGACACCTCGTTGGCTGACCTCTTGCCCTATTGTGAGGAAAAGGGCGTCGGCGTGATCAACGCATCGCCCACCGGCATGGGGTTGCTCACGGAACGCGGCGCCCCCGCCTGGCATCCGGCGTCGAAGGCGATTCAGGAAGGCTGCGCCAAGGCCGTGCAACATTGCCAGTCGAAGGGCGAAGACATCGTGAAACTGGCCGTGCAGTTCTGCTGCGCGAACCCGGACATCGCGACGACGCTCGTGGGCTCGGCGAATCCGAAAAACATCCGCGACAACATCGCTTATGTGGACGAGCCGTTGAACGAGCAATTGCTGACCGAAGTGATGGAGATCCTCGCCCCGATCCACAATCTCACCTTCACCCGCGGGTTGCCTCAACATCGCGACCCGGCGGAAATCCTCGGCTGATTGATCCCATGAACTTCCGCATTCTCGATCTTTCCCAGCCCCTCGGCGATGGCTCGCCGAATTGTCCGGTGCATCCGCCGGTGCGGATTCCCGTGACCGCCGATCATCCGGCCGACGGCTGGCGCATGGAGGAATTCCACATGGCGTCGCACACCGGCACGCACCTCGACGCGCCGCTGCACAAGATCGCCGGGGGAAAATCGATCGACCAATATCCGCTGGAAGCCTTCATGGGATCCGCGGTGGGCTTGGATCTCACCGGTCGGGTCGAAGCGCACACGCCGATTGACGCGGCGATGCTGCAAGCGGCATGCGACGGGATGGAGCTGAAAGATCGCATCGTTTTATTGGAAACGGGGTGGGGGCGTAAACGGGCGAAGACCGTCGAGTGGCATTACGAGTCGCCCTACCTCTCGCCGTCGGGTGCCGAATGGCTTGTCGCTCAGGGCATCCGGGCGGTCGGCATCGACCACTTTTCGATCGGTGGCATGGATGATGAAGACAACGTCCGCACCCACGAAATCCTGCTCGGCGCGGGAGTTTGGGTGGTCGAAGACCTGCGTTTTTCGGAAGGTTGGCAAGAGTTCGCGGCCAACGCCGTATTCCAGGCCCTGCCTCTCCATTTGCCCGGCTTCTCAGGTTCGCCCTGCCGCGCCGTCCTGATCCAAAACGCATGAAACGTCTCGTTCAAATCCATCCCGACGACAACGTCGCGGTCGCTCCCGAAGCCATCGCGCCCGGAACGGTCGAGGGATCTCTCACGCTCGATGCCATCCCGGCCGGCCACAAGGCCGCGCTGCGCGATCTGCAGCCGGGCGACCCGGTCATCAAATACGGCTTTCCCATCGGCGTGGTCACCGCTCCGGTCCATGCGGGCGAACACATCCATTCGCACAATCTGAAAACCGGCCTGCGCGATGACACCGAGTTGTCCTGGACGCCCGACGCGGCGCCTGCTCCCGCGCCTTCCGGCGAAGCTCCGGTGTTCATGGGATTCCGTCGCGCCGATGGCCGCGCCGCGACCCGCAACGAGATCTGGATCATCAACACGGTGGCGTGCGTGAACGTGCCGAGCCAACACATCGCCGATCTGGCGGCGAAAGAGCTCGTTACGCCCGGCGGTCCGATCGATGGCATCTACGCCTTCACCCATCCTTACGGTTGCTCGCAGCTTGGCGACGACCTCGGCCATACGCGCAAGATTCTTTCCGGCCTCGTCCGTCATCCGAACGCCGCGGCGGTGTTGATCCTCGGCCTCGGTTGCGAGAACAACACGCTGAAGAGTTTCCTGCAGGAAGTCGGGTCGTTCGATCCGAAGCGCGTGCGTTTTTTCAACGCGCAGGAAGTGCTCGACGAAGTGGAGGCCGGCGTCGAGGCCGTGCGCGAACTCGCCGCGAACGCATCGCAGGCGAAACGCGAACCGATCCCGGCGTCGGAACTGGTGCTCGGCATGAAATGCGGCGGTAGCGATGGTTTCAGCGGCATCACCGCGAACCCGCTGGTGGGCCGCATCGCCGATCGCCTGACGTCATGGGGCGGCACGGCCGTGTTGACCGAAGTGCCGGAGATGTTCGGCGCGGAAACGCCGTTGTTCTCCCGCTGCGAGACGCACGAGACCTTTGATGAAGCCGTCGGCATGGTGAACGAGTTCAAGGATTACTTCCGTCGACACAACGAACCGATCTACGAGAACCCGTCGCCCGGCAACAAGGAGGGCGGCATCACCACGTTGGAGGAAAAATCGCTCGGCTGCATCCAGAAGGGCGGTCGCGCGCCGGTGAGGCAAATCGCGGGTTATGGCGAATCCGCCCAGCAGGGACTCGGCGGGCTTTGCCTCGTGCAAGCTCCCGGCAACGACGGCGTTTCGGCGACCGCGCTTGCGGTTTCCGGCGCGCATTGCGTGCTGTTCACCACCGGCCGGGGCACTCCGCTCGGCGTGCCAGTGCCGACCTTGAAGATCGCCTCGAACCACAGCCTGGCCGAACGCAAGCCGGGATGGATCGATTTCGACGCGGGTCGTTTGCTCGATCCGGAGGTCGATGCCGAGGCGGTGACCGATGATTTGATGAATCTGATCCTCGACGTCGCCAGCGGTCGCAAACAAGCGCGCAACGAGGTGAACGGCTTCCGCGAAATCACGATCTGGAAACAGGGGGTGACGTTGTGAGTTTGCCGGAAACCGTTCTCCAATTCGGCGCGGGCAATTTCCTCCGTGGCTTCGCCGACTTCTTTATTTCGCAGGCGAACCGTGGCGCGAACCCGCCCGGCAAAATCGTCGTCGTGCAGTCGACCGGCCTCGAACGCGCCGAAGCGATCAACCGTGCCGATGGACGCTATCACGTCGCCGTGCGTGGGGTGCTCGATGGCGCGATCGTCGATGAAACGGCGGAGGTCGATTCGATTTCCCGCGCGCTGCATGCCGGCACGCAGTGGAGCGACGTGCTCGCGTTCGCGGCTTCGCCCGACCTGCGATGGATTCTCTCGAACACGACCGAAGCCGGTTTCGTGCTGGATGAATCGGATGTCGCCCGCACGACGGAAGCGCCGAAGTCGTTCCCGGCGAAATTGCTCGCCGTGCTGCTTGCTCGTTACGAAGCCGGTCAACCGGGCGTGACGATTCTGCCGTGCGAACTGATCGAGAAGAACGCCGAAAAACTCCGCGCGCTGGTGCTCGAACAGGCGATTCGCTGGGGCGTCGACGAGCAAGCCGCACATTGGCTGCACGACGAGTGCCGCTGGCTCAACAATCTGGTCGACCGCATCGTGCCCGGCGCGCCGAAGGAGCATCCCTTGCTCGGCATCGATCCGTTGCTGCTCGCGGTGGAACCGTTCGCCTTCTGGGCGATCGAAGACCCCGCCGGTTGCGGCATCGAGCATCCGGCGATCGTGGCATGCGACGACATCGGTTCTTACTACCTGCGAAAAGTCCGCATCCTGAACGGCGCGCACAGCGCGCTTGTCTGCAAGGCCTTGCCCATGGGCATCGCGACGGTGCGCGAAGCGGTCGAACATCCTGAGGTCGGTCCTTGGCTGGAGAAATTGTTGTTCGAGGAAATCGTGCCGGTGCTCGAAGGCCGCTGCGAAGATCCGGCGGGCTTTGCTCGCGCGACGCTCGATCGTTTCCGCAATCCCTTTTTCGATCATCAGCTCTCTGCGATCGCCCTCAATCACGAGGCGAAGATGGCCGTGCGGCTCGTTCCGACGCGCGCCGAGTTCGTCGAACGCTTCGGCCGCGAGCCCGCGATTCTCGCTTCTTTGTTTTCATGAAAGCACTTGTTCTTCAGGAGCCTGGTTCCCTCGTTCTTCAATCGCACGACGAACCGGCGATGCCGGGGGCGGGCGAAGCGCTCGTCCGCGTGCACCGCGTCGGCGTTTGCGGCACGGACATTCACGCCTTTCGCGGCAAGCAGCCGTTCTTCACCTATCCGCGCGTGCTCGGTCACGAACTCGGGGTCGAGGTGATCGCGACCGGCGATGGCGTGACGAACGTGAAACCCGGCGACCGCTGCTCGGTCGAGCCCTACCTGAACTGCGGCACGTGCATCGCTTGCCGGAGCGGGAAGGGGAATTGCTGCACCAAGCTTCAGGTCATCGGCGTGCATGCCGATGGTGGCATGCGCGAACGTTTCGTGTTGCCCGCCGTGAAACTGCATCCGTCGGAGAAGCTCAGCTATGAACAACTCGCGCTCGTCGAAACGCTCGGCATCGGCGCGCACGCGGTGCAACGCGCGGCGGTGAAAGCGGGCGAGTTCGCCCTCGTCATCGGCGCGGGCCCGATCGGCCTTTCGGCCATGCAGTTCGCCGTCGAAGCCGGCGCGAACACGATCGTCGTCGACATTAACGACCAGCGGCTCGAGTTCTGCCAGCAACAGCTTGGCGTCCAGCACGCCATCAACGGCCAGCGCGAAGACGTGTTGGAACGCCTGTTGGAAATCACCAACGGCGATCTGCCCACCGCGGTCTTCGACGCCACCGGCAATCCGACCTCAATGAAGAACGCCTTCAACTACCCGGCCCACGGGGGACGTTTGGTGTTTATCGGTCTATTCCCCAGCGAAGTCACCTTCGACGACCCGAACTTCCATCGCCGCGAGCTAACGCTCATGGCCAGCCGCAACGCCGCCCCGGAAGACTTCGGCCGCATCATTAAAGCCATCGAGGACGGTCGGATCGACACGCGTCCATGGATCACCCACCGCGCCGAAGCGAATGAAGTGCCCGGTCTTTTCGAATCCTGGACTCTGCCGGAGACAGGTGTGCTGAAGGCGGTGATTGGGTTTTGAGACTCAGCCGCCTCGACTTTCTCAAACCGTCTCCGGAGTTCTTCCGGAGGCGGTTTTTTGTTTGAGAAACAAAAGTCGCAAATTGCATGACTTCCGCCTTTTCGCCACTTCATGAATGGTTAGCCTCCCGTTTGCCTCATGCCCGCCCGCGGTAAAGCCTCGTTCTCGAACAACAATCCCGTACCCTCGCCACCCAGCGCGACACGCTGCTGCGAAGCTGCTGAGCGGGAAGCTTTCAGTCACAAACAGCCAACTGGAATAAATCAAGATTATGGCAACGATCACTGGTCGGGCACGGGCCGCAGCTCGCGCCCGGTGGATCGGCGGCGGAGCGGGATTCGTTCTGCGAGGGAGTGCTGGCAGGTCGCTTGTGCGAGGCCATCAGGCGCTTAAACCAGCTCTCCCGAAGGGGAAAGTAATCCCATGAACCGATGAAAGAGATGCTTTTATTCGGCGCGGGCGCCTCGCAGGAAGCAGGAGTCCCGACGGCTTACAGCTTAACGCAGCACATCGCCAACGAGTTCCGCAATCAACCGCACCTCAAGCGTCATTCCCGAGTGGTTTCTTTTGTTCTCGGCGGACTCTTGTTTAACCGTGGCATCCAAGGAGAAGACCCATTGGCTTGCGGGGTCAACGTCGAAGAGTTTTTCAATGCGATCCAATTGCTTGCAGATCGCAACACTCTTGAAGCATCGCCCTTTGTGGGCTCTTGGCACTCCATGGTCGAGGAACTCGATAAAATTCCTCCATCCACTCCCCATCCGGACCGCCTTCAGGAGATCATTTTCAAGAACGTCACCGGGAAGATCATTGATTCCCTGCCGACGTCTTTTCCGTCGTTTGCCAGCAATGACATCGACCGGAAACTAAACGAAATCATCAGGAAGAGTATCGAAGAATCCAGTAAAGGCCGGTCATTCGGTCATTATTCGAGCCATAGCGGCTTGGGCCGCGAGGTCAGTGACTTTGTGAGGCAATTGATGAAGGATTGGTTTTTCAAACTGAAGAATGCTCGCCCAAGCAGTTTTGAATTTGAACGCGAATTCAAACTCGCAATCGATCAGCAACCGAAACCCGGCGAAGGCCGGGTCTTCAGAGAAGTGGCCGATCGGATGATCGCGATGCTAGTGAAGTTTGTCTATGTTCAGGAATCTGCCAGAGTTTCGCACTTAGCTCCCCTTAAACATCTGGTCGCGCGGCAACCACGGTTGACGATCGCCACGCTGAATTACGACAATTGTGTCGAACTCTTCTGCGACAGCGCCGGGATTCTCTGCGAAACCGGCATCGACGAATGGTCCAATACGGGCGAGTTCAACATGCAGGGCGATGGGATTTTTCTGATCAAGTTACACGGTTCGATCGATTGGCAATCCAGCGAGGGCCAATGTCCCGAGCGCCCCATGCCTCACAAGGCGATTGCCCGGATAAGTCCGGAGGAAGTGTTGAAGGAGAACCATTGGCCGGCGGTAATTTTCGGCCATCGAAATAAACTGACCGCAGAGGGCCCGTTCCTTGATCTTCTCAGATCCTTTCAACGGGAACTGGCAGCAGCGCAGCGTCTGACGATTGTCGGCTATTCTTTCGCGGACGTGCACATCAATGTTTACCTGTCTCACTGGTTGAACAGCAATCGCGGCAATCGTCTCCGGCTGGTGGAACCGAATTTCAAAGGCTTCCCGAACCCCTACCTCAGGGATTTGATACAATGTGCGGGCAGCCAACTTGAAGTGGTAACGAAAAAAGCAGGCGAAGCGCTCACGGAGCTTTTTGGAGCTGAATCTCTCGATGCCTCCGAACAACCGGTCTAGCCGGCAACCCTTCTCCAAAATGAGCGATTCTCTCTTTCACCAACTTAGCCGCGAGGAACTCTACGAGAAGGTTTGGTCCGTTTCCGGGATCAAGCTGTCGAAGGAATGGGGCGTGTCGGACGTCGCGATTGCAAAGCGCTGCCGCAAACTGAACATTCCGCGACCGCCACGCGGGTATTGGGCGAAGCTTGAAGCGGGTCGGCGTTTGAAACGTCCACCCCTACCGCCTACGACTGAGCAGGTTTTTATCAAGGAAGCCGGAAAGCCGGTGGGCAAAAGGATCGCTCTGCCCGGGGATTCCGAAGTGTTACATCCGCTGGCCGCGGAATTTCTCAAAGCCTTGGAAGGCGAGAAACTAACCTATGACAAAAAGCGGGTTCATTTGAGAGAAAGCCAGCTTCCCCGGGCGGAAATCACCAAGGCGATGGCACCGCGTGCGGCAAAAGCGTTTCATTCGCTGCTAGGGATCGCGGAGTCGAGAGGCATTCATTTTCGCAAATCCCAAAGCAGTTACGACGGGGGACATTTTCGCAAAGGCAACGACCGTCTGTCCCTGATGTTTGAGGAGCCGTTGGTGGCCGAAGCGGGCGCGGAAAGCCGTGGGCGGGGGTCACCCTATGGGTTTCAAGAGCAAAGGACGAAACCGAGCGGCAAATTGACGATCGCGATCGACACGCATCGGCACGATGCCTCGAAAGGAAGGAAGTGGGAGGAGTCGGAAACTCGCGCCCTGGAAGTCATCCTTGCGGAAGTTGCCACCTACATCTGCAACTATTACGTCGAAGCGCAAAAACGTCGCGAACAGGAAAAGATCCAACGGGAGAAGGACCGCGTGGAATCGGAGATCCGCCATAAAAAGTGGTTGGAGGAGCAAGCCTTGCAAAGGCAGGAGGAGGCGAGGATACGCCATGCCGATTCGCTGCATCAGGCGGCGGAACATCGCAAAACGGATCTTGCGAAAGCCGCCGAGTGGTGGCGGCTTCATGAATCAACCAACGCTTTCATCACCGAATGCGAACGACGCTGGCGCGTTGCTCAAGCCGACGAGCTGACTCCTGAGCAACAGTGTTGGCTCTTTTGGGCATTGGAGACGGCGAAAGGTTTGTCTCCCTTTGAAAGTGGCTACCCGAACCCCGCCAAGGATGGTGAGTTTGATCCGGCTGACGTTCCGTTCGGCGGCCCTTATCCCGAAATTCGTCAATTCCCCAAGCCGCCCAGCATGCCTGAAATCCCCGCGCCGGTGGTGGTACAGCAAGGCTACGGAGCGACCAGCCACCAACCGCCTCCAAAGCCGTATCCTTTTTGGCTGAGATATCCTCGAAGATAGTAATCATGAAGCTTCCCATTACGATCACCGAAGTCATTGGTCGCTCCGAGCAAGGGGCGACGCGCCCGTTTCTTTGTCATGCGGACGATTGGATGGCGTATTACGTGAAAGGAGCGTATGCGGGAAAAAATTCGCTGTGCTGCGAGTGGGTGGCGTCAAGGCTGGCGAAGCTGTTGGTGGAGGAGGAACCTCTTTCATTGCCCCCATTCCGCATGGCGGAAGTGCCGACGGAATTGATTGATGCCAGCGCAAGAGCAGACATCCGGGATCTCGGTGCGGGAAAGGCATTTGCCTCATTGCTGATCGTGGGCGGACAGGAGCTGACATGGACGGGCGCTCAAGGCTGGCCGGAGGAAACGATGGCCATGATCCTGCTGATGGATCTATGGTTGCAGAACGAGGACCGGAGCCTATCCGCCCATGGCGGGAACCCGAACCTGTTGGTGGAGCGGTTGCCGCCATTGCCGGACAGCGATCCGGAGGAAGCTTTATGGTCGGCGCACCCACGTCGCGAGATGCTATGGGTGTATGATTTCAACCTGGCCTTCGACGAGCATTTCGACCGCAGGCGGTTGTTCGACGCGCATGTCTTCGGCGGCATGCTGAAGCAATGGCCGCAGGGATTCCGGGAGCGGATGGAACCGCGGATGCGGCAGGCGCTGACTCAATTGACGAACATTTTTGGCGAACTGCCGCTCGAATGGCTGCATGTCGATGGAGACGATTCTTTGCCTGTGCAACTGGACATCGCGCGGGTAACGTCGGTCTTGGAACTTCCCTTCACCGATCCGGAGAACTTCTGGAAACTGTCATGAACGCCCGACCCACCGCCTGCAACTACGCGATGCTCCGGTTTCTTCCCTATCCTGAGACGGGGGAGTTCGTGAACGTGGGCGTGCTGGTGAACTGTCTTCAGCCGTGCCTGCTGGAATTCCAGATGGAACAGGAGATGCCCGACCGGGTGAAAGCCTTGTTTCCCCGGCAGCACGCTGGAACCTTCCATGATGCGGCACGGGCGATGCGGGAGGAAATGGAACGGGTGAAGAGGATGATACGGGATTCCAAGTCCTGTCAGCTTGCGTTTCGGGAGGCGGTGCGCCCTAGGGAGTCGGTTCTTCGTTTCGGGGAACCGAGGACGATCCTGACCGATAATCCGGCCAACCTGGCGGGCGACTTATTCCGCCGCTACGTGAGGATGGAAAAACCCGCATCCAACGACCCGCATCTGGCAGGGGCTTGAGCGTAGAATGGATCCATGGCGGGATTCGTGCGGTATATTCGGTAGAATCCCGTGAAGACGGGGGAGTGTCGGTTGCGGGAGTAGCACAAGTTTTGAACTTGTGGCTGTGGTAGGGACACAACTTCGGAAAGTTATGCTACTTCGCGAGAAACGGATTCTTCTTCCTCTCCTCCCCAATCGTCGTTGCAGGTCCATGACCGGGGAGGAGGATTGTTTCATCCGGCAGGGTGAAAACATGCTCGCGCAAATTCGCGAGGGCGAGGCGGTAGGTCTGTGAGTCCGGGCAGCCGCCGATGGAGCCGGCGAAGAGGGCGTCGCCGACCACGCAGACGGGCACCGTTAGGCCGTCGATGAGATAGCCGAGCGCTCCGTCGCAGTGACCGGCGAGGTCCATCGTGTGAAGCGTCAGCGCGCCGCAGCGGATCGTTTCGCCCGGTTGGAAGGACGAAGGGAAATGCACCGGGTAGCCGCGTGCTTGGAGTTTGTCCGCGCCGCCGGTGTGGTCGGGGTGGATGTGGGTGAGAAACACGCCGTCGAGGGACGAGACGTGGAGGGGATCGAGGACTTGCTCCAACGCTCCGGCGGAAGGACCGGAGTCGAATAACAACGCGGTGCCGCTTTCGCGGATGAGCCAGGCGTTCACCTGGCCGTCGCCACCGAAGGGCATGTCGAGCTGACGGATCGAAGCAGGCAGGGGCGTTTTCGCTTCGTACGCGGGCAAAGTCGCCAAGGCATCCGCCGAAAGTCCGAGCACGGGAGCGATTGCCCGGGCGGCTTGCTCGGAGAATTTCCCGCGCAAGAGGCCCATGACCTCGGCTTCCTGCAAGCCGGCGAGCGCCGCCGCTTCCGCGGGCGCGAGGTCGTGGCCGCGCAGCGCCTTGCGGATCACGTAGGTGAAATCGTCTTCCATCGTGAAGACTTGCGGCCCATTCGCTTCGAAAATCAAGCGCGCCGACGCGCTTTCGCCCGCAAACCGATGAACAGCAGCAGGCCGACGATGCACAGGAACACCGCCGCGGCGATGCCGAGGGCTTTGAACAGTCGCGAACTGGCGAAATCGACCTGATCCCGGGTGATCGTCTGCGGTGGGATTTCGCCCGACTTTTTCCGCAGGATGACTTTGCCCTCTTCGAACTCCAGGCCGGTCAGTTTCGCCAACGCCGGTCCGATGGTCGTGTCGGTCTTATAGCGCTCGGTGATCCGGTAGGGCGACATCTGCTTGAGGAACGGCTCCGGCACGGTGGCACCGGGGATGTCGAGCGATTCGATCCGGAAGACCACTTCGCCTTGGGCGAGTTCCGGGCGGGCGACGAGTTTGCCATTCAAATAGCGCGGATCGGTGGAAAACATTCCCGACTCGCCATCGCGGGTCGGACGTGGCTTGCCGTTCATCGGGAAGGAAATGTCGGCGATCAAGTAGCCGTCGGCGTGCAACTCTTTCACCCGGAACGTTCCGCGCAACTCCTTCAGCGGCTCGTAGGCGGCGATGGCGAGGTTCAGGTCGTCGAGGGTGAGTTCGAGTTTAGTATCGCCCTCGCGGTCGAGCGACTGGCGGAACGTCTCCACGCGTTCGGCCAGTGCGTTGGCCTCGGTTTCCCGTCCGCTGACGGACGAAACTTCCACCGGAGCGGGTTTGTCGGAAGTGAACTTCGCGATTTCGTCGAACTGGCGGAAAAGCACCCAGCCGCTGAACACGACCAGGAAGACCATCAGGACCATGAGGACGATCATGATCGTGCAGCCCGCGAAGGGGGAACGGGCGGTGGCTTGCGGCTTCTCGGGCGCGGCTGACATGACGGGAGGGAAAGGCCGGAGCCGCCGGTTGCCAAGTTTCGACTTTCAGCCCGGCGATTCCTCGCGTCTGCTCCGCGCATGGCGAAGGTGCTGGTGGGATTGTCCGGCGGAGTGGACAGCTCCGTGGCGGCGGCCTTGCTCGTGGAGCAGGGGCATGAAGTCGCGGGCGGTTACATGAAAAACTGGATCAACGCCGAGGGCATTCCGGGCGATTGCCCGTGGGAACAGGACATCGAGGACGCCCACGCGGTGGCGAAGTCACTCGGGATCGAATTTCGCGTGATCGACCTGATCGACGCCTACCGCGACCGGATCGTCGAGTATCTGGTCGAAGGCTACCGCAACGGGATCACGCCGAATCCCGACGTCTGGTGCAATCGCGAGATGAAGTTCGGCGTGTTTCTCGACTACGCGCTCGGGCAGGGCTTCGAAGCGGTGGCGACCGGCCATTACGCGCGTCGCCGGACGCTTGCCGACGGTCGCGCGGCGATTTTGCGCGGCGCGGATCCGAACAAGGACCAGAGTTACTTTCTTTCCCTGATGACCCAGCAGCAGGCGTCGCACGCGCTGTTTCCGGCGGGCGAAATGCTCAAGCCGCAGGTGCGCGAAGTGGCGGAACGTTTCGGCCTGCCGACCGCCGGGAAAAAGGACAGCCAGGGGATCTGCTTTCTCGGGCAGGTGAAGATGAGCGATTTCCTCAGTCACTACATCCCGGAGAACCCGGGCGAAATCGTCGATCCCTCCGGAAAAGTCCTCGGCACGCATCGCGGGCTGCACCTTTACACGCTCGGCCAGCGCAAGGGCCACGGCATCGCTTCGCCGCGCGAAGGCATGGCCTATGTCGTGGTCGGGAAAGACGTCGCGAAGAACCAGCTCATCGTTGGCTGGGATCACAGCGACAGTCCGGGGCTTTACGCGAGCGACTGCCTCGTCGGGAACCTCAGTTTGCTCGACGGACCGTTCGATCGTCCGGTGCGATGCGAAGCCCAGCCGCGTTATCGCGCGAAGGCCGAGCCGGTGGAAGTCACGCCGCGCGACGATGGCCGGGCGGACGTTCGGTTCCTCCACCCGCAGCGGGCGCTTTCGCCCGGTCAAATTTGCGCGTTCTACGACGGCGGCCGTTTGCTTGGCGGCGGCGTGTTCGAGGAAGTGAGAAAGTAATAACCGCTGTGCCGTCCATGGCGAGGTGAGCCACGTTCCAGGAGCCCACTAGGTGGGGACGTCCGGATATCGTCGGTCTTCCTGTAAAGGCATGACCTATTGTGCCGGAGGAATGTCCCCGTGTTTTTAGCATCGGTTCGGGCACGCTTGCCAGAGCGGACGAACACAGCAGTTGGGAGGATGCTACTCCTCACGCTTCGCGAGGCAAACGATTTTGTTCCGGAGGTCGAAGGATTCTTTTCCGGCGAAGAATGCGAAAAGTTTGATGAATACGAGATACCCTGTCATGCGTCCTAAACGGCACCTTCGCTAGAAGGCCACTCAAAGAATCCACCATGAAACCTCATCGATTCCTTTCGTTCGCCGCTCTTGCCGCCATGGCTCTCAGCGGGTGCGAGAAACGCGGATTGAGCGAAACCGAACGCGCCGACCTGGAGCGCAAGAGCCGCGAGGCCGACGACCGGGTCTCCGCGTTGGAAAAAGAACTCGAGCTGCAAAAGCTCGCCAACGAGCGCGACGCTTTGGAGCGCGAGCGAGCCAAGCTCGAAGAAATGCAGGCGGATCTGGAGCGGCGAGGGGAGGAAGCGGCGGCGGCCGATGCGGAACGTCTGCGGAAACAGGATGCCGATTTGCGCGCACGGGAGGAAAATCTGAGGGCGCGACAGGAAACGGTGGATCTGCGCGATCAATACCTCGACGACCGGGAAATCGATTTGGCCGGTCGGGAATCCTTGCCCGAACTCGATCCGACGCCTGACTTCGACGACGCGCCGGCGGTCAGCGACTACAACGTTTTCTATGACTCACTGGCGGACGATGGCTCCTGGTTTGAAACGCCGGACTACGGTTACGTGTTCCAACCGACCATCGTGATGCAGGACCGCTCATGGCGTCCATACACCCGCGGCCGCTGGGCGTGCAGCAACCGCGGCTGGATGTGGGTTTCGGACGAACGTTTCGGTTGGGCGTGCTATCACTACGGTCGCTGGGCGCTGATCGCCGGTCGCGGCTGGGTGTGGATTCCGGGCGACGAATGGGCGCCATCGTGGGTGAGCTGGCGCAATGGCGGAGACTACGTCGGCTGGGCGCCGCTGCCGCCTGAAAGCCTTGGCTATCGCCGTCGCTCGTGGGGCACGTCGGTGGAAGTCGACCTCGGGATCGGTTCGAGCTGGTTCACGTTCGTTTCGGTCCGGAATTTCGGCGGCCCGATCCGTCAGCATTGCCTGCCGTACGCGCAGAACAACATTTACATCCGACAGACGACGAACATCACCAACATCACCTACCAGAACAACCAGTTCTTCAGTGGTGGCCCGAGCTACCGGGACTTGAACCGTCGCATCGGTCGTCAGCTGCCGTTTTATCAATTGAATCTCGATCGCTACGACGGCCGGTTCCGTCGCGACCGGACGCGGCCGCAGCTGGCGGGCAATCAGTTGAATGTGTTCGCTCCTACGGTGAACGCGAACTGGAACGAAGGTCTTCGTCCTTCGCGAGTGCGTGATCGCTGGCGGGACGCCCGCGTCGAACGCGGTGATGCCCAAGTGAAGGCGGAGGTGGTGGAAAAATTCCGCGAAGCCCGCAAGGAACGTCGTCAACGGGCGGAGGAGACCATTCAAAAATTCGGCGGCGAACAGGCGCTCCAGCAACAACGCGTGGAAGTGCTGCAACGCAACGAGCGGGAAGCGAAGCAGAAGTCGGAAAAGGTCTTCGCCGAACGTCGGGAACAGCTCGACAAGCGTCAGCGGAAGGACTTGGAAAAAGCCCGGGAAACCGCCGGCAAGCTTCGCGAACGCCAGGCGGAAGCCCAGGCCGCGGCTCAAGCGGAAGCGCAGAAGCGCGGTGAAGAAGCCCAGACTCAGGGTCGCCCGCGTCAGGAAGAAGGCCGCGACCGTCGCGAGCAAGCGAAGGAAGAGATTCAACAACGTCAGGGCGAGCAACGCGACCGGGTTCGCGATCAACGCGAACGCGCGCAGGAGCAAGCCGTCCAGGGGCGCGAAAACGCCCGCGAGCAACAGCAGGAAGCTCGTGAACGCCAGCGCGAAGCCCGCGAAGAAGCGACTGAAGCGAAGCAGCAACAGGACGCGGTTCGCGAACAAGGCGAGCAGGAATCCGCTCGCAAACGCTCGGAGCAACAGGAACGTGCGACCAAACCACAAGAGGAAGCACGTAACCAGACCCGTGAAGCCCAACAGGACGTGATGGAACGCCGTCGCGCGGAACAACTCCAACAGGCGAAACAACAGCAGGAAGAAGCGAGCGAACGTCAGCGCGAAGCTCAAGAACAGGCTCGCAAGCAACAGCAAGAGGCCGCTAGACGTCAGCGTGACGCGCAGCAAGAGCGTGCGACCCAGCAACAAGAGCAAGCTCGCAAACAACAGGCGGAAGCGGCCGAGCGTCAACGCGAAGCTCTGGATAAAGCTCGCGAGCAGCAAGAGGCCGCGGGTCGTCAACGCGAAGCGCAACAAGAACGCGCCGCCCAGCAACTGGAGCAAGCCCGTAAGCAACAAGCGGAAGCGGCCGAACGTCAGCGCGAAGCGCAACAGGAACGCGCCGCCCAGCAACAGGAGCAAGCCCGCAAGCAACAAGCGGAAGCGGCCGAACGTCAGCGCGAAGCGCAGCAGGAACGCGCTGCCCAGCAACAGGAGCAAGCCCGTAAGCAACAAGAGGAAGCGGCCGAACGTCAACGCGAAGCGCAACAGGAACGTGCGCGCCAACAGCAGGAAGAAGCGCGTGAGCGTCAGCGCGAAGCGCAAGAGCAAGCTCGCCAGCAACAGCAAGAGGCGATGGAACGTCAGCGTGAAGCGCAGCAGGAGCGTGCCCGTCAACAGCAAGAAGAAGCGCGTGAGCGTCAGCGCGAGGCGCAACAGGAAGCACAGGAGCGCGCGCGCCAACAGCAACAGGAAGCGATGGAGCGTCAGCGCGAAGCGCAACAGGAACGGGCGCGTCAACAGCAGGAAGCCATGCGCGAACAGCAAGAGCGCGCACGCCAGCAACAACAGGAGGCCATGCGCGAGCAACAGGAACGCGCTCGCCAACAACAGCAGCAACAACAGGAGGCGGCTCAGGAACGCGCGCGCCAGCAGCAGCAAAAGCAGGAAGAAGAGCGGAAGAAAAAAGAGCGCGACAACAACTGACGTTCGTTACTTCGACATCCATTCGATCGAACGGTCCTCGTCACGGGGACCGTTCTTTTTTTGCTCAGGATTCCAGATAATCCTTCAGCGAGTCGCGCAAGCTGCCACGTGCGCGGAAGAGCAGGCTTTTCACCGCCGGCACCGTGATTTTCAGCACCACGGCGATCTCTTCGTAAGGCATCTGCTCGTATCGTCGCAGCACCACCGCCATCCGTTGAACGTCGGGTAATGCGGCGATCGCCTTATCCACCGCGTGCTGGAGTTCCGTTTGCAACAACTCCGCATCCGGTTGGGATTCGGGCTTGGCCGGGAGCGAAAAATGCGTCGCTTCTTCCCGTTCCTCCACGGAGACTTCTTTCTTACGGCTCCGTCGCCGACTTTCATTGAAGACCAGATTGCGGGTGACGGTGAAAAGGTAGGTCGTGAACTTCGCTTCCGGCCGGTAGCGTTTCGCGTGTTTCCACAGGCGCACGAAAACCTGCTGGGCGATGTCCTCGGCTTCGGTGGCGTCGTTGAGCATCTTCGCCACGGTGCCGACCACCGCGTTCCGGTGACGTTCCACCAATTGCCGGAATGCGATTTGATCGCCTTCACCGGCACGGGCCATCAACACCGCGTCGATCGACGTGTCATCGGCTTCGGGCTTGGCTTCCGCATCGGTCATGACGATCGGCGGTCGGGTGGCGACTCCGGCGCTCCACATGGTCACCGGGTTCAACCCCGGCGACCGGGAAAAGTTTCAATTTTCAAGGTGCGAGCGGTGCTTGTTCCGCCCATTCCTGCACTTCGGGATCGAGGAAAACGCCCTCCAAGGTCTCGCGCGCCCAATCCTCCCGTTTGGCGAGTTCCTGCAACATCCGCCACGCCACTACCTGCACGGCCGGATTTTCGCTCCAGACCGCTTCGGCAAGGCAACGCCATTGCTGTCCGGCGAGCGTGTTCGGGCGATTCAACGCTTCGAGACAAACCTCGCTGACCAGAATCGTGCGATTGAGATCCGGTTCGTCCGCCACCGGCGGAATTTCATACGGCTGAAGTCTGACCCCGCCTTCGCCCGTGAGCTCGCATTTCGACTTCGCCCGGCGCGCCAAATCCTTGCCCAAGCCCTGCAATGCCATCACTCGCGCCTGATGAAGTTCTTGTCCCTTTGCCATGGCCGCAGCCTAGGTGAGGCGGGTGAATTTCCGCAAACTTTGTATGGTCTTCAGTTGAGGAAAGGATTGTGCGGCGCTTCGGCCAGGATGCGGTGGAAAGGCGACAAGTGGCGCAGAATTTCCGCCCACAGTTCGCGGTCGTGGCTTTGGCCGAGCAATTGATTGTCCGGGCGGATCGGGATCCACGAATGCCGCTGGATTTCGGTTTCCAACTGTCCGGGACTCCAACCTGAGTAGCCAACGAATGCGCGGATGAGCGTTCCCGGGCGGTGGCTGTGGGCGATCGCGTCTTCGGCGGAAATCCGCACCGCCCAACGCAGCGCCCTTTTCTCCGCATTCCACCAGAACGCGGAAAATGTCAGATGATCACGTGAAACCGGGCCACCGTGATGCACCGCGATTTTTTTCAAAGGCGCGAAGATGTCGTCTTTTAAGAAATCGCCGACCACATGGCCGGTCGGTTGGTTCAGCACCAAACCGAAAGCACCTTCCTTCGGCTTGTGTTCGGCCAGCAACACGACCGAATGGTCGAAATAGCCGTCCTGCAGCGTCGGGTCGGCAAGCAAGAGGTGGCCTTGCAAGGCGATCGGCGCGTCTGAGGCTGGGGCGTTGCCTTCCATGGTCTAACTGTAACCCCAGCCTGCTGGTGCGCCAATGGGAAAGACGCGTACGCCGGACCCTGCGTGGACCGTGGGATTGCATGCGTTATGCAACGCTGCCGCCGCCTTCGGTGACGTCCTTGACGAAACGGCTGAAGAAGCGCGCGCCTTCCTCAAGCTGTTCGATATCAATGAATTCGTCCGCCGTGTGGGCTTGGTCGATGGAGCCCGGGCCGAGGCAAATGCTCGGAATTCCGCCATGGGAAAGGTGGGCCGCATCGGAAAACCACGGCGCGCCCGCGAGGCCGGTGCCCGGAGAGGTCGCCAGCAAGGCCCGGATCATCGGGTGGTCCGCCGCGGTTTCCATCGGTGGATTTTCGTGCGGACGAACGATTTCCAACGGCAGACCGAGCGAGGCGATCGTTTCCGTAAGCAACTTCAGCGCCCCGCCTTCCGCCGCCAGGGCGGGGGTGATGCGGAGGTCGATTTCCGCCTCGGCGAGGTCCGGCACGATGTTCGGTCGCGATCCCGCACGCAGCACGCCGACGTTCATGGTGCTGCGACCGAGAACCGGATGAAGAAAGGTCGCCAGTCTCGGAGTTAATTCACGATCAAGGACATCCAAGGCGCGGGCGAGTTTCAGGGCCGCGTTTTCCCCGCGTTCCGGTTGGGAACTGTGGGCCGCTTTGCCGGTGGCGCGCAGGGTGGTCCAGAGGGAGCCTTTCGTCACGTGGACGACTTGAAGGGAGGTCGGCTCGCCCACCACCGCGAAATCGTAGCCGGCACCATGTCGCGCGGCGAAATCCTTCGAACCCCACTGGCTGGATTCTTCGCCCATGAAGGCGACGAAATCGATGGCCACGGGCGAATCGGCCAACGCGTCGCGGTTTTCAAAAAGGCCCCACAGCATCGCGGCCATCGGGCCTTTGGTATCGGAGGCACCGCGACCCCAGAGTTTACCGTCGCGAATTTCCGCTCCGAACGGATCGATCGTCATCCCGCCGACGCCCACGGTGTCCAGATGGGGGCCGAGCAGGATGCGCGGACGACCATCGAGCGGCGCGAGGCGGGCGATCAGGTTCGGTCTTCCCGGCCGGACGTTTTCGAGGGTGACCTCCGCATCCAGCAGTTTGAACCAATCGACCAGATGATGGGCGAGATCCGCTTCGCCGGTGCGATCCGTCCCGGGCGCGTTATCGGGATTCACGGAAGGGATCCGGACCAAATCTTGTAGCAAGCGGACGACATCGGCAGGCATGACTTAAACGGTTAGACCGCTCGCTTTACGCAGGAAAGGCTCAAGTGGCAGGTCACGGTGAATGAACCGTGACCGCCGGTCCGCGGATGCTTGCTCGACGAGGCGATTTCGCCTTAATTCCGTGCCGTGCCGTCGAAATTTTCATCGAACCTCGCCCTCGTGCTGCGCGTGTTGCTCGGCGCGTGGTTCGTCTATTCGGGAGGCGAAAAGCTCTTCGTCACCGGTTTGACCGAATTCACCCGATCGGTCGGGAATTACCGGATTCTGGCCGCGCCTTGGGATGCGGTTCTGGCCTACACGTTGCCGTGGTTCGAGTTGTTTGCGGGTTTGTGTTTGATGTTGGGCGTCTTGCGGAAAGGCGCCTTGCTGGTGATCGCGGGCTTGGTCGCGGTATTCGTCTTCGGCGTCGGCCATGCCTGGAGCCAAGGGCTGAACATTTCTTGCGGTTGTCGCGGGGGAGCCTCGGCCATGAACTACTGGGGAAAAATGGCGGAGTTCGCGGGCTATGCCGTGGTGCTTGTCTTTCTGTGGGCGATGGAGCGGGCGGAAAAGGCCAGGTGAAATTGGATTGCCCGAGTTGCGACCGCGCCACACCGTCCGCGCATGCGCTACACTGAACGTCTCCAACAGCGGATTCGCCAAACCGGTTCCCGGCTTTGCGTCGGGCTCGATCCTCGCCCGGGCGAGGGCGGGGCCAAGGAAGCGGGCGAATTCCTGCGCCGGGTGATCGGCGAAACGTGGGAATACGCCGCGGCGTTCAAACCGAACATGGCCTATTTCGAAGCGCTTGGGATTGAAGGCGTGAGCCTCCTGGAAGAATTGCTCGGCGAAATGCCCAAGGAAGTGCCCGTGATTCTCGATGCCAAACGCAGTGACATTGGGGAAACGCAGAAATATTACGCACAGGGGTATTTCGCCCGTTGGAACGTCGACGCGGTGACGCTCAACCCGTTTCTCGGCTATGACTCGATCGAGCCGTTCCTCGATTGGACGGGCAAGGGGATCTATCTGCTCGCCGTCACCTCGAATCCCGGTTCGGCCGATTTTCAGCGTCAGACGCTCGCCGATGGTCGCTCGGTCTTCGAGCTTGTGACCGCTCTGGGCGAACGCGCGGCGCGGGAAAGTCGTTCGACCGACGTGGGTTACGTCGTCGGGCTTACCAATGCGGCGGGTGTGTTGGAGCGCATTCCGGACGCGCCGTTGCTGGTTCCGGGTCTCGGGGCGCAAGGCGGCGATCTGGCATCGTTGGCCGCGTCGAATCGTACCGCGCCGGACACGATCAACGTCTCTCGCGGGATTCTTTATGCAGGCGACGATCGCTCGTTCGCGGCGAGGGCGAAGCATTGGGCGGATCAAATCGCGGCGGCCTATCAGCTCTGATCGGTGAATTTCACGCTGAAATTCCGTTCGGTTCGACGTAGGGTTTCAAACGCGTGAATTATCATCAGACACCACCGAGCCAACGCGTCGATTACGCCGGACTGAGGCCGCAAAAAGGATGGCCGAAGCGCAATTACCGATTCTGGCGTCATCGGATCGTGCCGGGCATGTTCCAGCGGGAAGGGGGCGAGGTCTTGCAGCCGGTCGTCGCGCCGCCGGTGGACGGCCGAGTGCGCATTACCTGGATCGGGCATGCGTCGTTTTTCCTGCAATTCGCCGGTCATTCGGTGATGGTCGATCCGAACTGGGCGAGCTGGCACGGCCCGGTGAAACGCCAGATCAAGCCGGGGTTGAAGATTGGCGACGTGCCTGAAGTCGATCTGGTGCTGGTGACGCACGCGCATTTCGACCACCTCCACAAACCGAGCCTGAAAACTTTGCAGGCGCGTGAAGGCATCGTCGTTCCGCGCGGCAGCAGCTCACTGGTGCGGCGGCTGGGTTTTCCCGCCGTGCACGAGATGAAGGTTTGGGACGAACTTTGTTTCGATACGCTCGAGATCATCCATACCCCCAGCCATCATTGGGGCGCGCGTTTCCTGCATGACACCCATCGCGATTACGGCGGTTACATCGTCCGCACGGGGGGCAAGAGTGTGTTTCACTGCGGCGACAGCGCGTATTTCCAAGGCTTCGAGGAAATCGGCCGGCGGCATGCCATCGATGTCGCGCTGATGCCAATCGGCGCCTATGACGCGCCAAGCGGGCGTGACGTCCACCTCAATCCCGAAGAAGCCGTCCGCGCGTTCGCGGATCTCGGTGCCAAGGTGCTGATTCCCATGCACTACGGCACGTTTCCCTTGGGCAACGAGCCGCTGCACGAACCGGTCGAGCGTTTGCTCGCCGAAGCGGATCGACTGGGGATTTCCGATCAGGTGTTGATCCCGGAAGCGGGGGTGGGGATCGAGTGGTGAATGGTCAGGCGGTCGCGTAAAGCAGGCTGATGATGCTCCGCAATTCTTCCGCGTCTTCGTTCGTTAGGACGTCGATCCGTTTGATCAAGCGATCGATGCTTACCGCCCGGATTTGATCGACCATGATTTCAGCGTCCTTCGAAGCGCAGCGGATTTGCAGACGATGCGCCCATGCCGGGTGCAGGGAAGTGGTTAATGGACAAACCACTGCCATGCCTGTGACATGCATGGCATTCGGACTGACCACCACGCATGGGCGGGTCTTCTGAACCTCGCGCCCCACGGTCGGGTCCAAGGCCACGAGATAGATGTCGTAGCGTTGGATGGTGCGGCCGGTCGTTTTAGAAGCCGGATTCTTCTTCGAGGCCATCGTTGAGTCCGGTTTCCGCCCATTGGAGAGCCTCTTGGGTATCCGCTTCATCGGTCGCCATCGCCGCAAAGGAATCTTCCAATGACAGTTTTCGACCTTCGGCCGGTTCGATCAGGATTCCTCCTTGGACGGGTTTCATGACGAAGCCCCGTTCCAAGTGATATGCGCGAATAAGGTTCGCCGGAATTCGCGCGCCCCGCGAATTGCCAATCCGGATCGGCTTTTGGACATGCAGCATGTAATTACCGTAATTACATGCCGCCGCTTTCGCAATCTGGATCTTTTTCAGCGCCGTTTCTTCCCGCCCTGCGGCTTCCGGCGCACCGGTTTCGGCGGCGAGTCATCGAGCAATGCCGTGTAGATATAGGGGAAACTCTCCAACTTCCGGCGCTCGATTTTCTTATCGACGTAGATCTCGACCGATTTCGCCTGATCCAGTTCGTCGGCGGTCAGGATCGTAAACGCATCGCCTTCCGCTTCCGCGCGGCCCGTACGGCCGATCCGGTGGACATAATCCTCGGCGTTTTCCGGCACGCGGTAGTTGATGACGTGGGAAACTCCCGAGATGTCGATGCCGCGGGCGGCGACGTCGGTGGCGACCAGCACTTCGTAGGTGCCCTCTTTGAAGCCCTGCAGGGCTTTCATGCGGTCGGCCTGATTGATGTCCGAATGCATCGCCGCGACCTTTTCGTGACCGCTTTGCTTGAGCATCGCCGTCACCGCGTCCGCTTCCTTGCGTGTGCGGGTGAAAATCATCACCGAGTGGTAATCGGTCTTGTCGAGCAAGGCCACCAGCAGCTCGTCCCGCTGATCCATCGCGACCGGATAGAACGCATGGGTGACGGTCGAAGCCACCGCGCGACGGGCGATTTCCACCTCGACCGGGTCCTTGAGGCACCACTGGGCGAAGGTCTGGATCGCCGCCGGCATCGTAGCCGAGAAGAAAAGCGTCTGGCGCTCGTCCCAAGGGCAAAGGTTCACGATTTTCCGGACCTGAGGGAGGAAACCCATGTCCAGCATGCGGTCGACCTCGTCGAGAATAAGAATCTTCAATTCGCCGAAGCGCATCGAAGCCCGGTAGAAATGGTCCATCAGGCGGCCCGGGGTGGCCACCACGATGTCGGCGCCCTCTTTCAGTTCTTCGCTTTGCTGGCCGTAGCCGACACCGCCGTAGAGCAGGGCGACCTTGAGGCCGGTGTGCTTGCCGTATTTTTTGAACTGCTCGGCAACCTGGTGGGCCAGCTCGCGGGTCGGCTCGAGCACGAGGATCTGCGGTTTGCCCAGCGCCTCAATCTTGCTCAGCGACGGCAGCGCGAAGGCCGCGGTCTTGCCGGTGCCGGTTTGCGAGGCGCCCACGACGTCCTTTCCTTCCAGAATCAGCGGAATCGCCTGCGCCTGGATAGGGGTAGGAGTAGTGTAACCGGATTGCTCGATGGCCTCCAGGACGGCTTCCGTAAGCCCGAGTGTGTCAAATCCCATGCGGGGCGTTCCTAGTGACGTAAATAGAATGGGTCAAGCGTAGTTCCGAGGGTTCGTTCGCTTGGCTGGAGACGGGTTTACGGATCTTCGCGTGGGGCCCGCTGGGAAAATTCCCCGTTTCGGCGGTCGTAAGCTCTTGCCCGATGCGCTTGGAATCCATTTTTTATGCCAGACTCGATCAACCCATTTTTCCCATGTCCAAGATCCGCAAAGCCTTCGTCATGTCCGTCAACCCGGGGTCGGAAGAAGAATACGAGCGTCGTCACCAGCCGATCTGGGCCGAGCTTGAAGCCACCCTCCAAGGTCATGGCGCTTCCAACTACTCCATCTTTCTCCACGAGGAAACGCGCCAGCTTTTCGGTTACGTCGAAATCGAGGACGAGGATCGTTGGAACGCCATCGCCAACACGGAAATTTGCCGGAAGTGGTGGAAACACATGGCGGACGTCATGCCGTCCAATCCCGACAACAGCCCGGTCGCGACACCGTTGCGGGAAGTTTTCCACCTCGATTGATCCGCGACGTCATTTGCGAGCGAGCTGGTTCGGTGGTTACTTGAAAGATGAAGTTCCGGCTTCTGGCGGGAATGCTGTGGGCGGTGACGTTGCCGATCGATACGGTTCGGGCGCAGAACCCCGTGCCGATCATCGACAACCCGCTTTATCTCGGATGGCCGCAGGTCGTGGGCACCAAAGCGGAATTCGATCGTGTTTTTCGCGTCAGCGGGCCGTTGCTCACACCAGATACGGTGACGAAAAGCGTTGTCACCTACGAGCTGGTGAAAATCACGCCCGACGAATTGACGATCGAAACCGAAGGGGGGCGTTTCACCATTCCGGCCCGGACCAATCCG
>Ga0307416_100000224_pt1 | contig 29968 bp, 34 predicted proteins | sample DK1Cmetagenome_2_FD_203821 | JGI IMG/M metagenome (GOLD analysis project Ga0307416, IMG submission 203821) | Maize rhizosphere microbial communities from greenhouse at UC Davis, California, United States - DK15-C-3 | ecosystem: Host-associated > Plants > Roots > Rhizosphere > Soil | place...
GCTTTCACGTCCGGGCTCGTGGCCTTGGTCAGCGCGTAGGCACCGGATGCGCTGTCGGCCATGTTGGCCTCATCCAGCAGAGCCACGATGTTGGCGTCGGATAGCTGGCCGGATTGGCTGCCAAGGGATTGTCCCGTGTCACCGCCCGCCATCTCCGTCGTCCCGGACATCGTGTCGGCTCCCATGGTGGGGTAGTTGGAGGTCTTCCCCCGGTTACATCCCGACAACAGGATGAGGACAGCTGCCGCTGCCGCTTGGGCGCGGCGCTGAGTCAGAACGGGCACATCTGCCTCCTTAATATGGAAGACTTCTCGTTGCTGGCTCGCATAACGGTTTAAGACTCTGCTGCCAGTCGGGTCCACACCTGCTCTGCCTGCCATAGATGGCGATGCTCGTGCCGCGGCAGCACCGTGAGACACGCATAAAGGTTATAGCGTACCCGGGCATTGAACGGAGACGTGATCCACACCTTGCTCAGAGGAAGACCGTCTGCGGCTTCCACCCGGCGGACCTGCTCGCCCTGCAAACGATCGAACGTGGCCACGAGGGCGGAGGCCGGAGTGCGGCCGCTGGGGACGAAGGGTGCCGCGGTGCGAACCCGGTGCCGCACCGGCGGACCAGCCGTACGCCACAGGATCCAACCTACTGGGTCGCGGCGATATCGCCTCGGCGGCGAACCGTCCAGCCGGCGCGCACGGGCAAGCGCCTGGTCCAGCAGAGGCAGAAAGACCTCCGCCGTCAGGTTCAGGTGGGCAATGCATTCGCCGACCGACCAGCGGCCAGGCTCGGGCCGTTGGTCCCACCGCTCGGCAGGAACGGCCCCTACCAGCGCGTGGAGCCGCTTTGTGGCGGCGCGGAATTCCTGGACCACTGTCTCGAGTTGAGGATGCACCCGTCACCTTGACTAACCCGCAGCCGACGCCCGCTCTTCCACCCCCTTCACCAGCAGCCAGCCCGCCACCGCCAGGTGGCTCACCGCCAGCGAAGGGCCCAGGGCCGGGATGCTCCGGTAATCCAGGAACACCGGCAACGTGATCGCTGCCATGTGTACCACCACCATGGCGACGCCAAGACCAGCCAGCACCCGCGGAACCAGCGAGAAGCGGAAGAACAGGCCATACAGCACGAAGAACCAGGTGTCGATCACCAGCAACTCCGTATAATGCATCCACCTTCTCGTGGACCGGAGTGCTGCCCCCGATGTCGCGAACACTTCCAGGTTCGAAGCTCCGCCCTCGGTATATCGCTGGCTCAACGAAAGCATAGATAAAATCTGCGCGTTGTCGACTGCCTGGATGCAGAACCAGATGACGCTCAACGCCACCAAGCCGAGGGCGGCTGTCTCGCTCCGATTCCGAAGGAGCGGAAGCGCGGCGAGCGAGATGCCGATGGTCAGGCCGCCGTTGGCAAGCAACAGCAACACGGCAATCCTGACCTGAGCGGCGACTCGGGTCGCACCATCCAGGAAGTCGGGAGCCGTGATCGGCAGCAGCAGGACGAATGGCAGGATCAGTCCGACGAGTTGCACGATCAACATCAGGCCGACGACTCGGCCGCTGGTCCTGGCTGGTCTCATGGTGGTCTCCCGGGGAGCCGTGGGCGACTGACTGGCAGAGTTTCGTCTGTACGGAGAACCACCCGGGAGAGTTGCAGAACGAACGTAGGGCTCAGTACTGGCGCAGGTGGTGGTACTGCCACCCATAGATCAATGCCGCAATCAGGAGATAGAAGGCCACCCCGAAATCTGCTCCTGCAAGCACCAGGCGCCCATACACCAGCCAAATCCCGGCCAGCTTTGCCACCACCGCCAGGAGTAGCCCGATCAGAGGCACGGTGCTGCGCCGGTACCGGTTGCGTCCTCTGGTGTACCACAACAGCACGCCAAGAGTAATGACAGCCAGGGCCAGGTCCCCGGCCCGGCCGCTCCAACTGCGCGCCAGTTGCAGACTGTGGACCAGGCTTGTTGTCAGGAGCGCGAGTGTCGCCACCCCGAAAAAGTTCAGCCCCCGATTGAGAGCTTCGCGTACCGTAGGGGACTCCCTCATTGTCACGTGTCTTCTCCCTCCCTCATGCTCACCGCTTGGAACGGCTGACATTACCGGCCTTGGTCCGCAGCAGGCTTACGGGAGCGCCGCTTCTCCAGCTGAAGGTGCCGGTGTCCATCGCGCGGAGCTCCGTCCGATCAAGGCGCCGACGCCGGCGCTCAGGGCGACAAACGTGATTGCACCAGCCACGCGCTCTCCGGTCCAGGGTGCCGGGCTGTCTCGATCCGCAAACGCTGCTCGCCCGAGTCCGAGCACTGCGACTCCAACTCCGGCCCCGATGAGCGCCCCTCGTCCGCCGTGTGAGCCACGGTGAACTTCCACTCTCACCAATCCGCTGATGGACCTGGACTCCACGCCCGAAGGAGAGCCGGACCTGCAAGGGGGGCCAGGATACCGGCAATAGGTAACCGAGTCGCTGGTCGGCTGGAGCGGAGTTAGGAGTCTACCGATCCGCCTGGGCTGCTCGCGCCAGGTGAGTCGTACCACCGCGCCGCTATCGAGGGTTGCGGGAGCACCTTGCGCGAAGGCGGAGGAAACGGCGAGCCCGAGAACGAAGAGAGCCGAGTGTAATAGTCCCGCCCACGTGTGCATGCGTGCGCCTAGGATCGAAATAGGGCGGGGCTCAGCAGAAGAGCCCAGAGGTAGAGGCCCACTCCAAATACCGTGTGGGTCATCAGACTCTTCAATCTGGCCTGGTTGGGATTGGGCGTCTTTGAAGCGGCAAAGCCGAGGCCGAACGATGGCTGCATGACGAGATAGGGCACCAGCGTGGTGGCCGCACCGAAGGCCAAAGCTGGTAAGAGGGTCGGTCGCCGAAGCCAGCTTTCCGGGGCAACGAGGACGAACAGCAGGGCAAAGGCAGTACCGATCAGGTAATGAGCGACCCAGCCCAGGGTGCACTCCCCCGGCTTTGGCTGGGCGGCCGCGATACTGCGATGGACGATGGTTCCATCGGGCAGGTGGAGCAGCCAGCGGCCGAGCAAGCAGTAGTTCAGTGAACGGATGTTGAAGCCGCGCCTCAGGAACAAGGCCCACAAATCGATGAGGAGGGTGGCGCCGAGTCCGACCAGAGCTGCACCAATGAAATATCGTGGTTCGTGAATCATGAGCCGCCTTCGTTAAGGTGCAGCTGCGCCTCCGTCGAGAGACCCGGTGGTTCCACCAACACCCAGGCTTTCATGGGACGCCCGGTCAGATCGAACGCACGGGTATGCGGGTCCGCCATGGATCAGCGGATTACTCCTCAGTCCGGACGAGCGAGCCGACGAGCGCCCCCAGTGCGGCGCAGGGCACGGCAATGATGAGCACAGCTCGGCCAACTTCGTCAGCCCCGCACGACGTATCGGGATCGCTACAGAATGCAACGAGGAACACTGTGGTGGCGGTTACACCAATCAGCCCGCCAATGAGCAAGCCCGTCTTGGTGTGGGACCGGGTGGCGTGGGTCTGCCGGGTTAGAACGAGAGTCTCAGTATTCGAGGTCAAATGGTGCTGGCCGGTACTGCCCAACGACCCAACATCCCACGTGGGCAGCGGGCGACTCGCTATCTGCGCCGGTAGGCTCGCGGGCGCACCAAGGATACTCCAGAAGATGAGCATGCCACCGATCAAGGTCAGGCGGCGGCGCTCAACGCGAATCCGATGCGGTGCGGTGGGCAAGTTGTCGAGGGCCATTTTGTTATGACTTGGACGTCCTTGCGTCCACCTCACGCACCGCGTCAGGTGGAGGGGATCAGGGCCTGTGCCCACCAACTGACCAACTCGCTCCCGATCGCAACCCGGGCCCTCCAGCCCGGCGGCTGCATGCGCGGGTCACGCCGCTCGGACAATGGCCGAGTATTGCTGGCTCCGCCCGCTTCGCTGCAAAGCTCACTCCATAGTGACCTACGAACACGAGCGACCTCTCCTTGCCCTGACCTGAAGCGCCCGCCCGCTGCCTGTATTTCTCAGTCGGCGCCCTGCACTGGTGTGCGACATACCAAGTTTCCGCTGCTGTCCGGACCGAAGCGCTGGGTGAGGGAGTCAAGTCGCCAGACGTGGAGGAAATCCGTGTACATCTCCTTCTTGCTGGCTCGAGCGAGTGCCACCACACCACCGTCGGGCAGTGAGTCTCGCGGGCTGCAGTCCGTGACGAGATCGTAGCCCTTCGGGATCCTCCGCAACTCCGATCGCTCTACCTGCACCCAGGAAGTGGCCGCCGGCGAGCCCTTCCGGCGCCGTGCGATGGTGTCGACCAGCACCCTATAGGTATCGCTCACTCGTTTCACCGACACTCGGGCGTTTGTGCCGCTGACGAGCCATCCCTCATAGGTTGGGGCATTTGTGATAACCACCAACTCCCTGCCCGAGGATGGTGCCCTTCCCCCACAGGAGTCACGCGCGCCCAGCAGGAGAGTAGCGAGAGCGTCGAAGGCGCTGTCCCCTCGCTCTCCGGTAAATATCTGTTGGATGTTCTGGTAGGAAGTTTCCAGGAATGCGCCGGAGTCCCGCCGGATCACCTGCGCGATATTGGCACCGCCGGAATCCACTCGATACGCCGCCTGGCTCGACTCGTTGAGGCCGGACCAGCGTTTTGCTTTTTTAGCTTCTTGACCGGCGAAAGCCGCGAGTTGGCGTTTGATGCACGCCGTGTCCACCGGATGGGTCAGCGGCGCCCGAGCCCGGAGGTAAGAGGGCGTCACGCAAGTCGCAGCGCTCACCAGCAGCGCTATGCTGCACACAATCAGCTCGCGCATCATCGCTCCTCATTCGGTGCAGCGCAAGAGATCCTGCACCAGCAGTCGGCGCCGGCCGCTGGATATAACGTTACATCTGAGGAATGAATCGCCGCCAGCCGACTGCGGCAGTCAGGCTGGACCAGCAGGGAATGACCAGAGGGGATCCTGGAGCTCGAGCCGGAGCTCGGCGCCGAATGGTGTGGCGCGCAGCTGCGACAGGAAGCGCAGGCCCCAGGTGGCAGCCGTAAGCTGCTCGGCGGCGTGGGTCGTGGTGAGCGCCACGGCGCGCATTCCGGCAGCCCGGGCGGCATCGAGTCCGGCTGGGGCATCCTCTACGACCACGCAGTCCTTGGGCGGGACCCCCAGGCGAGCTGCAGCAGCCAGGTAGCCTTCGGGATCGGGCTTGCCGCGATGGAGGTCTTCAGCCGTGATCAGGACGACTGGCTCCGGAAGATTGGTGTGCCGAAGGCGCAGCGTCGCAACCGACCAAATGCCGGCGGTGATGACTGCCCAGGCTGCCGGCGGAAGTGCCTGCAGCAGGGCCCGTGCCCCTGGAACCTCGTAGACACCGGCGGTCTCATGGGCCTCACTTTGCGCGAGGCCGGCCACTTCAGCTTCAGTGGCGAGATGAGGCGCAACCAGCCGCAACGTGTCCATGGTGCGTCGTCCATGGGCGACACCCAGTATCGTCTCAGGGTTGACGCCGTTCGCCTGAGCCCACCGGCGCCAGGTGCGGGTCACGCACTCCGTAGAGTCGACTAGGACGCCATCGAGATCGAAGAGCAACGCGCGGCAGGAGGTGCTGAGTACTGGCATGAAGTCGAGTTGCTGGATCACCGATCCGCATCAGCTCCGGCGAATTTGCCCCGGTGAGGCGGGCCCGCGGGTCCGGAGCTCGTGCACCAGCAGGCCACCAGCTTCCTTCAGGAAGAGATCACGCATTTCACCCGGCGTCCAGTGTTCGTTCCACCCGGGACCGACGATCTCCATCTGCCAGGGTGTGCGTTCGCCTATGATGCCACCCGCGCAGTTTGTCGCCACGTCACCAATACGCAGGGCCGCCTGCGGTTGGAGCGTAAGTGTGATCGTGAGTGTCACTTGAGGGCCGGTGCTGTCGTACTTGAAGGCGGTGCTATCCAGGGGCGTCCACTTCGTGCGCTTGAGCTGACGCGTATCGGCTGTCGGTGTTGTGCCGAAGCCCTCGTGAACAAAACCGTCCGGGCAGCGACAGTTGGCATCGGTGGAGTCGCCGCGTTCGGGCTTTAGGATCACCGTCACTGGCTGGTCGGACCGGTTGGCAACCACCAGATCCGACATACAGGAACATGCCAGCCCGCTGCTCGCCGCGATGGCCACAACGAGCAGCCGTTGAGCCTTTGCGGGAATCACGCTGCCCGCAGGTCGGGTCCGGGTTTCTCCGCCTCCTGGCGGATCTGCTCGGCGCGCCGCTCCAGGTCTCGCAGGATGATGAGCTGAGCCAGAACGATCGACTGTTCGAAGCTCGCCGCGGCCGGTAGGCCGTCGTAATTGCTGTTGGGCACAGTGTCCTCTTCCCCCTCGGCGGATGACCAGGTCGTGGTCGCAAGTGATCGAGCGTTCATCGGTGCCAGACAGCCATGACGTTATGCATCGAGCGTGCCGCACCTTCCAGGAATGCTCTCCGTGTTGCCCATCACGGTCGCACTCCTCCGCCGGGCGTACCATCCCGAGATGACCTCTCGACTCCAGCGGTTCTGCGCCTCATGACCGACCTCGGGCGAGGCACCCGCCTGCCGGCCTGGCTCCCCGGTGGAACGCACGCCCTGCTGCGGGTGATTACCGGCGCGCTGTTCATGCAGCATGGATTGCAGAAGCTCTTCGGCCTGCTGGTCGATCCCTCCAAACCCTGGGACGGCGCGCCGCCCGCTTTTTCGCAGTTCTGGTTTGCGGGAGTGCTCGAGTGCTTTGGCGGGCTCCTGATCGTGATGGGCTTGCTCACCAGGCCGGTCGCATTTCTCCTGGCCGGCGAGATGGCCGTGGCGTACTTCACAGCCCACGCGCCGCGGAGCTTCTGGCCCGTGCTCAACGGCGGGGAGCATACAGTGCTCTACTGCTTCGTTTTCCTGTACCTGTTCGCCACCGGTGCCGGGCCCTATAGCCTGGACGGCGTGCTGCGCGGACGCGGGGTACGCCCGCTGGGCTGAGCCACACGAACAAGGCATGGGCAATTCTGCCCAGGCGGGAGACTTCCCGAGCAGTGACATAGCACTGCCTCAGTTTTTCATCTGGCAACTCCAGGGCCCGTTTACTAGTTTTGTCCCAGTGGCAGTTCCAGCCACGGGAGAGGCACCCCGCCTCGTCCGATCACGCTCCCATCGCTTTGCCCCACCCCCGGGACTCCCCGATTCGAGTGCATCATTGCACCAATGGGGGTGGCTCGTGGTGAATGAACGTCCAGTGGTGCTGCTGGTAGAAGATGAAGCCGATGTGCGCCGGCTGATGGTGCGCATGCTGGAAGACTCTCCCGTCAGAACCGAAGAGGCAGACAACGGCGCATCCGGGCTGCAGGCAGCCCGGCGGCTGAATGGCTCGCTCTGCCTGATCGTGACCGATATCGATATGCCCGTCATGGACGGCTTGGAGTTCGCGCGGATTCTCCGGCGGACCGACCGGAGAGTCCCGATCCTGTTCATTACCGGCAGCGATCCTGCGCTTGCCGCGGAGGCGGGGCTCAACGGCGAGGTGTTGCGGAAGCCATTCGGAGTCGAGGTCTTCCTGGACCGAGTCATGCGCCTGATCACGGCCGGAAAGTCGGCCGGGCCCAGGTTCGGGTAGCCGCACGCGGCCGCATACCCTCCGATTGACGGTGGCTCGGGTCGACGGCTAGGTTTCCCGCCGATCGACCCGGGTGATGGGGCTCACCCTGAACCGCCGGTGCGTTACGACTGGCTGATGGCTCCTACGCAGCGCATGCGTAGGAGCTTCTTCATTTTGCTCGAGCTGTTATGCGACTGATCTGGTACGTGGCCCTGGGCGGCGCGGTTGGCAGTGTAGCCCGCTTACTGGTGGGCCTCTCGGTTCAGAACCGAAGCGGCCTCGATTTTCCGCTGGGCACGCTGGTCGTGAACCTCACTGGCTGCATGCTGCTGGGCTTCCTGGCTCATTACGCTCTGGGCACGCCGGGAATTTCGGCCGAGGTCCGGGCGTTGCTGACCACAGGGCTCTGCGGAGGGTACACGACGTTCTCCACCTTCAGCTATGAAACCGTCACCTTGGTCCAGGATGGCGACTGGCGCCGGGCGGCGCTCTATGTCTGCCTGAGCGTGGTCGGCTCGCTGGTGGGCATCACGTTCGGCATTCTCGGTGCGCGTGAGCTTCTCGACTTCAGGCAAGCATTGTAGACGGAGTGCCTATGCATGGCTTCAAGGGTGAGCGGACGCTCATGCGAATTCACATCGGCGAGTCGGATCGGTGTAAAGGAAAGCCGCTGTATAAGGCGATTGTGGACCTGCTGCGCCAGCGGCACTATGCCGGGGCCACCGTGTTCAGGGCAATGACCGGTTTCGGCGCCAGCGCGAGGGTACGCACCGACCGAATCGAAGTGCTGTCACTGGACTTGCCCATCGTTATCGAGGTAGTCGAGACCGAGGAGCGGATCCAGGCGATCCTTCCCGAGCTGGATGAGATGATCGGTGGCGGCTTGATCACGCTGGAGCGCGCGCGGGTCATCATGTACCGCCCGGCGGTTACCCGGGAACACCGAGGCGAAGGTTGGCAGATCGATCGCACGGGTGGAGAGGAATAGGTCGCTGTGCGGGCTGCTGCGGATTGCATCTGGATCGGTAGCTCGGCCCCTGAAGTGCGGCTTCGGATCGCCGGCGGAGAGCTCAGGATCTCGACGTGCTGAGTCCCTTGATCACGGTTCCGACTGTCCCCAGCAGGAGCTCGAGCGGCACCGGCTTGTGCAGAAAGGGCTCGTCCACCCCGATCTGCCCTCTCTGCACCTCGGCCTCACGGGTATGCCCCGACATCCAGATGATGGGAATGTTGTGATACTTCCGCCTGAGCTCGGCCGCCAATTGACGGCCGCTCATGCCCGGCATCACGATGTCGCTCAGAACCAGGTTCACGGCGCCGCCGATTTCATCCAGCTCCTGGAGCGCTTCCTTTCCGCTGCTGGCGCCCAGCACCTCATAGCCCTCGTCCTGCAAGGTGCGCATCACCACCGCTCTCACCGCATCTTCATCCTCCACCACGAGGACCCTGCCACGTGCTCCGCTCCCGCGGAGCTGAGCCGCCGACTTCGGCTTCAGGGTGGGCTCGGCGGCGAACGGCAGCAGGATCTTGATGCTGGTGCCCCGGTCGACGACGCTGTCTACCTGGATGTATCCATTGCTCTGGGCGACGACACCTTCCACGGTGGCCAGTCCCAGACCAGTGCCCATGCCGACTTCCTTCGTAGTATAGAAGGGCTCGAAGATGTGAGGCAGGTGCTCGGCTGCGATTCCCTTTCCCGAATCACTGACCGAAAGCTCAGCGTAAGCGCCTGCCTCGACTGATGCCTTCAGCCGGTCGAAGATCCGGCCCGGCCTGACTTCATGGGTGAGGGTCCGGACCTGGATCGTTCCTCCCTCCGGCATGGAGTCGCGGGCATTGATGACCAGGTTCAGCAACACCTGGACCAGCTGGGCTCGATCCACCCGCACCCACTTGGGACCGGGAGCGAGATCGAGCGCAATTTTCGTGTTGCTGCCGATGAGCCGCCGCAGCATGGGCAGCGTCTCTTCGACGGCTGCGTTCAGATCGAGCGTCTCGGGGCTGAGCACCTGTTGCCGAGAGAACGCGAGCAGCTGACGGGTTAAGCTGGCCATCCGCTCGGCGACCTTCTGCAGCTCGATCAAATCCTGCCGGGTGGCCGGGCTCAGGCCCGGGTCGCGTCCGATGAAGTGGGCAAAGCCACTGACCGCGTACAACTGGTTGTTGAAGTCGTGCGCCAAACCTCCGGCCAGCACCCCGATGGCCTCCATCTTGGCGGCCTGGCGCAGGGATTCCTCGGCCCGGCGCCGCTCGGAGATGTCCCGCTGAATGGACGACACCGCCACGATCTGGCCGGTGCTGTCCGTCATCGGCGAAAGGGTGAGCGAAATCTGGATCTGCGTGCCGTCCTTGCGGCAGCGAAGCGTCTCGTAGTGCGCCACGCGCTCGCCCCGACCCACCCGGGCCAGGATGGCCTGCTCCTCCGCTTGCAGATCGTTCGGTACCAGATCGTAGATCGACCTTCCCACCATCTCCGCGGCCGAGTAGCCGTACATCCGTTCAGCGGCGGCATTCCAGGTCAGCACCGTGCCGTCGATTGCCTTGCTGACGATCCCGTCGTCTGAGGACTCGACGATGGCGGCCAGCCGGGCAGAGGTTTCCAGAGCCCGGCGCCGCTCGCTGATGTCGCGCTTGATGGAGGAGGCGCCCACGATGGTCCCAGTCTCATCGCGCACCGGAGAGATGCTCAGCTCGACCGGGAAGAGCGTCCCGTTCTTGTGCCGCCGAATGGTCTCGAAGTGGGCGATGTGCTCGCCCCGCGCGATCCGGGTCAGGATTTCGCCTTCGTCCGCGTGCAGGTCAGGCGGGATGAGCTGGTAAATAGACGAGCCGATCATCTCGGCGGCGGAGTACCCGAAGATCCGCTCGGCCGCCGAATTCCAGGTGAGAACGGTCCCGTCGAGGGTCTTGCTGACGATGGCGTCGTCCGACGACTCGACGATGGCGGCGAGCCGCGCCGCGGTCAGGGCCTCGGCGGTAACTGGGTTGCGTGACGGCAAATCGGAAGCTGGCAGGCAGGCTCCTAGCGGAACTGGTGCCGGAGTGAATCGGGCAGAAGGGAATGTAGCAATAGCGCCTGAGGGGCGGCAACGCTGCGGTGACGCACGTCACACGTTATCGCACGAGAAAACGGCTGCCCGAAGGCAGCCGCTTGAAGCCACAGCCTCTGAAGCTTGGTGCGAAATCTCAGAGTGCCCCTGCTACTCGTGTGGGGATCAGGCGGGGAGACGTCAGTGTGGCGTCGCCGATCTGCCCGCTTGTATTTGAGCCCCAACAGTAGCCGACGCCTACGGTGGCTACGACGGCGCAGGTGTGAGAGCCGCGAGTACCCAGCTGGCTGAATAGCAGGCCACTCTTTACCGCCACGGGCGTCAGACGTCTGGTGGTAGTCCCATCACCGAGCTGGCCGGAGTAGTTGTATCCCCAGCAGTAGGCCTTCTTCGCGGTCGTCAGGCCGCACGTATGGGTGCTACTCGCGAATATCCGGCTGAAGCTGAGTGTCTCGGACACAAGGCGCGGCGAATAGCGATCAGTGGTTGTTCCATTACCCAGAGCACCATAGTAGCCGTATCCCCAGCAATACGCCTTACTGCCGGTGGTGGTGCCGCAGGTGTGGTACTGGCCCGCACTGACGTTGCGAAACGGGAGCCCGCCCAACACCGCCGTCGGCTCGTAGAAGATGCCGCCGTTTCCGGTTTGCCCGTTACTTGCCTCGCCCCAGCAATACGCCACGTTCGCCGTACTGACGGCACACGCGTGGTAGCCGCCGGCCGAGAGCTGCCGATAGGTCACGCCCACATTGCTGGTTTCCGTGGGCCAGGAATAGCTGTAGTAGTCAGCTGAACCATTGCCCAGCTGACCCGAGCTGTTGTATCCCCAGCAGTAAACCCTGCCACTCGTGGTGAGCCCGCAGGTGAAGCTCGACCAGCTGTAAGAGCCGCCGACTTCGATCTGCTGCCAGGAGTGGCCCCCGCCTACCAGCTTCGGCGTCCAGCGATCGGTAAACGTGCCGTCCCCGAGCTGCCCGCTACCATTCGCTCCCCAGCAGTAGGCCTTGGAATCGGTGGTGATCGCGCAGGTGTGACCGGCACCCGCACTCACCCAGCGAAACTGCAATGAGCTCGACACTGCGGTGGGCCGCTTCTTGTTGTTCAGCGACGCGTTCCCGAGCTGGCCACTAGAGTTGTTCCCCCAGCAGTACAGCTTTCCAATATTCAGCGTCCGACCACAGCTGTGGTCCTGGCCCGCACTGATCTGTGCGAATGACAGATTAGTCGCCACGAGCAGTTCAGGCTGCACCAATTGGGCGGCATCGTTTGGGTCGGCACTGCTCGGCCCGGTGTTCTCTGTACACGCCACAGCCACGGCTGCCGCTAGTAACCAGGTCCATCGCAACATGTTCACTCCGTTCTACCGAGGAAGAGCCACTGACTACGACTGCTGTTTGCGAAATCCGCGGTAGGCTCGTAGCGGACGCGGCTACACTAGGCACCCGTAGTCAAGCACAGATCAAGCGCTTCGGATTTGGCTGAGCGAGGCGGTTGGGGGAAGCTAAAGCCGGCTTTATGGACCGATTCTGACGAACTTGCCCTGGGAAGGCACTCCGGAGGTGTTGACCAGGAAGAGCATGTAGGGACCGGGCGGTGCAAGAGTCCCGTCCCGCGGAGCCGTGGCGCTCAAGGTAGTGGGCCCGGCCACGGTGAAGGTCAGCGGGTACAGGAGCTGACTCTGATTGAACGCGTGGGTGACCGATGAGAGCCGGATCAGGTTCCCGCGCGCTATCGACTTTGGGTCGGACGTCTCGACCGTGAATGACTGGCCATAGGTCAGCGAGGCCGGCGCCGACGTAATGGCGGGCCGTGCCGCGAGGCTCCCGTCGGCATTGAACAGGTAGGGCGGGGAGAATATCTGGGCCGAGAACTCGGCGTTGACGTAGGAGACGTCGCCGCCTTCGCCGCTGCCGCTCGACAGCACTCGCCCGCTGGGGAGCAGGACCGCCGCCGAATGATAGGTGCGGTTCTTCAGCTCGGATGCCACCGTAGTCCAGGTCTCCGTCTGCGGATTCCACAGCTCGGCCGCATGCACCGCACCGGCCTGATCGTTGAACCCCGGTCCGCTGGTTCCGCCGGTCACCAGCACGCTGCCGTCCGCCAGAAGCGTGGCGTTGAGCTGACGCCTGGCATACTGCATTCCGGCTATCGTGCGCCACACCGGTGACGTCTTGTTTAGATCGATCACCTCCGCGGATGCAGTGGGCGCGCCGTCGTACCTGGTCGCTACGCCGTTGCCACCGCCGACGTACAGGATCTTGCCGGGAGCGTACATCACCGCGGTGCCGAGTATCCGGTGGGGCTCGTTTCGGCTTCCGACGGTGGTCCACTGACCGGTTCCGGTGAAATCGAGATACCGGCTTGCCTGAGCAACTCCGTTCCGGTCATCAAAGCCGGCGAGGAACACCTTCCCGTTGGGGGCCACGAACGCCGGCGGGTAGTAGGGGGCCGGGATGGCAAGCGGAGCGCTGGTGAGCTTGCGCCAGCCAGTCGGGGTGCTGACCTCGGGTATCGTCACCACCGCCAGATTGGTGTCATGACCGGAGAGGGCGAGCAGGCTGCCGTTGGGGAGCGTCGTGATCGTCGGATAATAGCGGCCCTGCGCCATCGGCTTGCTGGTGCTCCAGCTGGCAGACGAGGGTGTGAAGAGCGACGCCAGCCGCTGACCTCGGGTGCCTGCGGAAGTCCCACCCACGACCAGCAGGCGGCCATCCGGCAAGAAGCTGTGGCCACTGCAGTAAATGCGGTACGGTTTCGTCACCCGGGTGAAGCCGGCCGCAGCTCCCCAGAGATAGGAGTCGCCGGTGTCCCCCCACAACAGCAGCTTGCCGCTGGTCAGCTGATGGATGTGGACGGCCACGACCGGCGTGGTGAACGGCGGATCCCACCGGCCCTGCACCGCTGGGCTACCCGCGGTGATGGTGGAGAAGGTTACCAGTGTAGTGAGGTTTTCAATGGCCTTGAACTGACACTTCCCGGTGCCGCACCCGGCGATGCGCCAGCCATTGAAGGCAAAGCCGGAAGCGGGGATCGCAGTCAGGGTCACATCTGTGTACGCGGGATAGCTGTGCGCGCAGCCAGTCGGGGCCGGAACCCCGTTGCTGATCCTGCAGGTGGTGGTAGTTCCCGCGCCCTGCAACTTCACCGTCCCGGTTCCGCCGCTGGAGGAGACGCTCGAGATCCTGATGAGGAACGGACCCTTGTTGAACTTGGCCGTCACCGTGCGGTCGACACCCATCTTGACCTTGCAGGTGCCGGTTCCGGTGCAGGTGCTCACATTGGACGACCAGCCCCCGAATGCATGCCCGCTGACCGGAACCGCTTTCAATGTGACTGTCGTCGTGGCATCGAAGAACTTGGTGCAACCGGTCGAACCGGTGACCCCGCCGGAGATGGTACAGTTGATACCAGTGGGGATGGATGTGACCTTGCCGCTGCCGTTACTCGACGCCAGGATGGTCAGCTTGTGGGTGAGGGCGGCGGTGCTTGCGGAGGGCTGGGTAAGCTCGGATGTGTCCTGGCAGGCGTACAGGATCAGCAGACCAACCACGAGGCTGATGGAGGTGAGCAGCGGAACAGGAGTGAGCCCCTGCAGCCAGAACCGGATCCTATGCTTCCACTCACCCATGCTGCCTCGCCTACGGTCACGGTACTACCCAACGCTACACCCGCCCAATCAAGCCGGCGTCAAGTGCGGCCGACGGCCCGATTTTCACCACAAAAATGCCGAGTCACCTGGTGGGCGGCTCGGCGTCCTCAATTTCCCGCGCTTGCCTGGAACTTCAGACCACAGGTCTGTTGTATGACTTACGTTCGGGTTCGGTAACCGTCAAGAAGCTGGGACACGCCCTGCTAGTGCTCCAGACCCCAGCCCCGGTCGGCCATACGAAGATCCGGTCGGGCGAGCGTCTGCGACGAGCGTCGCCCCGGCTTCTGCTGAGCCTCCCACAGCTCTATTGCCTCTCGTTCATCTTCGGGGGCGTCTTCCCACCCGTTGTATGTCGGTACCATGGCGACTCCTTGATGCCTGGTTCGGACAGGAGTCTGCCGCACGGCCCTCAAGTGGGAGTCAAGCGGCCCGGGAGCGGGAGCGCCGGGCTCGCCGCGCCAGCGCCGGGAAGCCGTAATGCCGGCGAACCAGCATCCAAAGCACCGGAGCGATGACCAGAACCAGAGCCAAGATGATGCCCGTGCTCTTGGTGGAGAAATCCAGCAGCTTCAGCGCGGACGCGAGCAACACGAACGCCAGCGCTCGGCGGACCAGCCCGCCCGGTGCCCTGGCCGAGAGATGGGCGCCCACCCAGACCCCCGGGATGCAGCCGAGAAGCAGTGACGTGGTGAGATCCATGTGAAAGTCGCCGAAGAGGAGATGGCCCAGTGCCGCCGAGGCCACCAGCGGGACTGCCTGCACCAGATCGGTTCCCACCAGCTCGTTAGCCGTCAGGGTGGGGTAGAGCGCCATCAGAGCGATGATGATTAGAGAGCCGGAGCCTACCGACGTGAGGCCCACCACCAGGCCGCCGAGAGCCCCGACGATTATAGTGGGCCAGGGCCTGAGGCTCACCCGCGGTGGACCCTCGGGTAGCGGCGCCGCCCGGCCGTCTCGAACCCGGGCATACTCCAGCAGCCGCAGGTAAGCCCGGGCAATCAGGCCCGCCGCGGCCAACAGCAGGGCCAACCCGAGCGCCAACCGAATCATGTCCTGCACCGCCTGGCCTCGGCCGAGTGCCCGCGCGACGAGCACACCGCTGAACGCACCGGGGATGGAGCCGATGCACAGCCACTTGACCAGCCCCAGATGGACGGTCCCCTTGCGCAGGTGAACGAACGATCCGACTGGTTTCATCACGGCACTGGCCACCAGGTCGGATGACACGGCCGCCAGGGGCGGAACCCCAAAAAAAAGCACCAGCACCGGTGTCATGAGGGCTCCACCACCCATTCCGGTGAGCCCGACGACGATTCCAATCCCGAAGGCCGCAAAGGCGAGCAGGTAGTCGATGCTCATGCTTCCACCATTCTCTTGCGCTCCTCGGGTGTGGGAAACGAGCACACTGACGCGGGGCCGAACCAGCGATGCCGCCGCCGGGCAATCCAGTCGTAGAGGCGGTCGCGGAAGCGTCGGGGGATCAGGCGGGCGGCACCAATGAGGCTCCAGGGAAATCCCAGATAGCGCGCCAGCCGAAGGATGGCATCGGAGCGGACCAGCACGGTGCGGCCGCTGGGGTCGGCCGCTTCCACCCATGCGACCGAGTCGATGCCTTGCAGCTCACGGTGCTGCTGCAGCACGCGGCGGGCAAACGGACTCTGAAGCGACGCAAACCACAGCGTCTCCTTCCGCTCGAGCCGAAGTACCAGCTGCACGATGCGGGTGCACAAGCCGCAATCGCCATCGAAGAGCAGAATGTCGTTTCGCTGCAGATCCATGCACCTCATTATCCCGACAGCGTCAGGCAGCATGATGTGGGCCGCACCCGGGTAACTTAAGCCGGGTATGATCCCGCGAACTGTAGGGCTCGGAATCCTCGGATTGTTGCTGACCGGCTGCACCCGGACTATCAATCTGCTCAATCCCACCAGTCCGGGCTTCTTCGGCTTCTATGCTCCGGCACCGGCACTCACCGGCAGTTCTGCCCTACGGGTGGTGACTTTCAATATCAAGCTGGGGCGGAACATCGACGGCGCGATTCAGGTGCTGCGGAACGATACTCTGGCCGGAGCGGACGTCATTTCCTTGCAGGAGGTGGACGAAGCCGGGGTGGAGCGGATCGCGCGGGCTCTGCAGCTCAACTACGCCTATTACCCCGGTTCCATCCACCCCACGGATCATCGGTACTTCGGTCCCGCGCTACTCTCCCGCTGGCCCATCGAGCGCAGCTGGAAGTTGATCCTGCCGCATGAAGGACGAATCCGACACCAGCAGCGAACAGCCACGGCGGCCATGCTCCGGATCAGAGACCGGCCCGTCCTTGCGTATGCCGTGCATCTGGAGACGCAGCTCAAGATCTCCGAGGCAGGCCGGAGGGACCAGGTTCGAGCCATCCTGGACGACGCGGCGCGCTTCGTAGGCCCGGTGGTGATCGCCGGTGACTTCAACAGCGAGGGCATCGGGCCCTACCTGGTGAAGCAGGGCTACCGCTGGGTCACGGCCCGGGTGAGTCCCAGCATCTCCATTTTTTCGTGGGATCACATTTTTGTACGCCAACTCGCGCCCCGGCGTGCCGGCGTGGTGCACGGGGTCCGGGGCGCCAGCGACCACCGGCCGGTGTGGGGAGTTGCAGTCCCGGCGGAGAAGACTCTGCCGGAGCATGCGGAACGTTGAAGTAGTCAGTCAGCTGGCCTGAAGCGGGTTGGGAGGCATTGCCGCAGCCGGCCGCGCGGCAGCCGCTGCTCTCGCCGTTTCGGAGGCGGAGCTTGCCGTCAGGAGCAGGCCGCAGGTCGAGCAGAAGATGGCGTCCGGCTCGGGCCGGGGACCACAGGTCGGGCACGAGGGCTGACCTGTGGAGTTGGGGACGGACGGGCCGACTTCCTCGGCGCGCAAGGCGTCGAGTGCTGCCGTAGTGTATTTCGCCTTGAGAAACCGGTAATCCGCGTCGGACAGCTTGCCGGTTTCCCGGTCAAAATCGATCTCCTTGAGCGCTGCCAGCGCGATGCCCCGGGGAGTCTCCTCCGGATCGAGTGGCTCGACCGGGCGGTGGAGTTCGCGGCCCGGAGCCAGGACCGGCTGCAGCACCAGCCACAGCGCGGCCACGCCGACCAGCGCCGCCGCGAGGGCTTCCAGCAGCATCAGTCGTTCACCTCTTCCAGCGCCCGCTGCAGCCGCGCCAATTCATCGGGGCTGGCGTGGACCGGAGGCACCGGAGTGGGCTCCGCCGTCTGAGCGATGGCCGCCCGCCGGCGCAGCACCGCAAGCAAGGCCACCGCCGCGGCGCCGATGGCCGTGCCGGGCAGAAGATAGCCCCACAGATTGAATCCCTTGGGCTTGGGCGCCATCAGCGCCTTCTCGCCATACTTGCCAACGAAGGCATCGAGGATCTCGCGCGCGCTCTTGCCCTCGTTCCGAAGGGCCAGCACCTCACGATGCAGGGCGGGGGAGTAGGTGCAGGAGAAGTCGGTGGTGCGGCAGGTGAACACATCGAGCGTACAGCCGCAGTTGCAGGCGAGCTGCTGTTCGATAGCCTGGATTTCGGAGTCGTTCTCTTTGTGATCGGTGGGGGTACGGGGACGCCCGATCACCGAGGGATCGCGCAGGGTGCCGGTCGCCCCCCGGCCGGCCAGCGAGTCTCCCTGCTGCTGTTCGGCCCAGCTCTTAATTGCCGGGAGACTCACCGGCGCGACCAGCGCGAGCTGCTCGAGAAACTTCCGGCGGCTGAGGGTCACGGCTCGCCGGCTCCGACCAGCGTGACCTGGTAGCTGTCGGCGTGGGTCCGCCGCGGCCCGGTCATGACCGGACCGCCTCCGGGCCACATCGTGACCAGCCCGCCCATGACCAGCACCAGCCCGCCAAACCAGACCCACCAGACCAGCGGATTGAGATTGAAGCGATAGACCGCCTCCTCGGTCCCGTTCACCGCGCCGGCAAAGACGATGTAGACGTCCTCCTGTAGGCCGCTCCGAATGGCAACTTCAGTGGATGGCTCGAAGGTGGGACGCTTGAAGCTGTCCACGTGCTGCCGCTTCTCCGAGGTCATCAGTCCGGCGCGACGGCCGTCCTTGGTGACCTCGACCGTGGCGGCGGACACCACCCGGTTCAGCGCCTCGTACTGCGAGATCCCCAGGTGGGTGAACCGGTAGGTGTGCCCGAAGGGACTCTGCATCTCGATAGAATCGCCCGGCTTGAGCGTGGCCTCGCGTTCTCGCTTGAAGGCCATGCCGGCAAACGCGACGAAGTAGATGACGATTCCGGCGTGCACCAGGTAGCCGCCATAGCGCCGGCGATTGCGCCCGATCAGCCGGCCGAAGGCGAGGGGCGCTGACTCGCCATGCATCCGCCGGCGGGCCCGGATCCCACGATAGAACTCCTGCACGATCGTGCCGGTCACGAACCCGGCCAGCGCGAGCGCCATCACCGCATACAGGTCCCGCAAACCCAGCGCGAGCAGCCCCACCAGCGTTACCACCCCGGCCAGAGACGGAGCGATGAACTGCCGTTTCAGGTTTGCGGTTGAGGCCTTGCGCCAGGCGATCAGCGGGCCCACCCCAGTCAGTCCCAGGAGCAGCAGCCCCAGCGGCACGTTCACCCGATTGAAGAAGGGCGGGCCCACGGTGATCTTGGTGCCCTTGACCAGCTCGGACAGGATGGGGAAGAGCGTTCCCCAGAGCACCGAGAACGCAATCCCGACGAACAGCAGGTTATTGAAGAGAAACGCCGCCTCCCGGCTCACCATCGACTCGAGGCGCACATCGGCCTCGAGCAAAGGCCAGCGGGTATACAGCAGGGTAAATGCCAGCACGCAGATCACCACCAGGAACGCCAGGAAGAAGTATCCGACGTTGGACTGGGTAAAGCTGTGGACGCTGGCGATCACGCCCGACCGGGTGATGAAGGTGCCGAAGATACTGAGCAGGAAGGTCCCGAAGATCAGGCCGAAGTTCCAGCGCTTCAGCATGCCGCGCTTTTCCTGAATCATGACCGAATGGAGAAATGCGGTCATCGTGAGCCAGGGCAGGAAGCTCGCGTTCTCCACCGGGTCCCAGGCCCAGTAGCCGCCCCACCCCAGCTCGACGTAGGCCCACCACATCCCCAACGTGATCCCGATAGAGAGGAAGAGCCAGGAGACCAGGGTCCACTTTCGGATGGCCTGAATCCAGCCGCCGTCCAGTCGTCGGGAGAGGAGGGCCGCCACCGCGAAGGCGAAAGGGATCGTGATGCTGATGTACCCCAGGTAGAGCATGGGCGGATGGATCACCATGCCCACGTTCTGCAGCTGGGGATTGAGACCCCGACCATCGGCCGGCGTAAAGCCCATGCGCTCGAAAGGGTCGGCCGCGAAGAGCATCACCGACACAAAGAACGCGATGACCGCGGCGGTCACACCCGCCACGTAGGGCATCAGGTGAGCATACCTGCGGGGAGTGAGTAGCTGCGCCGCAGAGGCAAACAGCGACAGCACCACCGCCCAGAACAACAGCGAGCCCTTCTGGCCGGCCCAGAACGCGGAAAAGATGTAGTAGGAAGGAAGGTTCCGGCTGGTATAGGCGGCCACGTACTCGATGTTGAAGTCGTGGCTGATCAGCCCCTTCCACAGGGCAATCGAGGCCACTGCCAGGCAACCGAACACAGCGTAGACCGAGCGGACCACCGAGCGGGCTAGCTCGGGCTGATCCTGCCACCTGCCACTGAAGGCGATGGCCACGCACCAGAGCCCAACCAGGAGCGCGGCCCAGAGGGCAAATTGACCCAGCAGTGTCATGGAGTCTCAGGCCTTGGGAGTGGCCTCGTAACGGGAACCGCACTTGGCGAGCACATCGGTTGCGCGGATTACGCCGTCGCGTCCCAAGCGGCCTTCGACCACGACCTCGATGTCACTGGCGTCAGTGAAGGTATCCGGTACCAGTCCATGGTAAGTCACCGGGTAGGTCTTGATCCCGTCCGACACCTTGAAGTCGATGACCCTGGCGCCCGGGTCGCGACGGACCGATCCGGGAACCACCTTGGCCCCCACCTTGAAGCCGACGTTTTCGACGAAGGTAGGATCCGCCGCCGTCTTGGCCGACAGCTCGGCGGGAGTGAGAAAATACACGCCGGTTTCCTTGACCCCTTCCGTGATCAGGAAACCAACGCTGCTGACGATGATGGCGGTGCCCAGCAGAAACTTGTGACCCGCTTTCATGGAATAAAAGTCCTCTCCATTGCGTCAAGGATCAAGAGCAGGCGACATTTACCAGCTCTCTGACCGGGATGGGGACGGCTGACCGGATTGCTGCGCTCATCGATTGCTGGCTTGGTCACCCTGTGCTTCGCGCTCAGCGCGTTCACTTGGGGATCGATGCCCGGGTGTGCCGTGCCATCCGGAACCCCGGTGGCTCACGCAGGCCACGGGCACAGCTCCCACCAGGCTCACTCGCAGTCCGGACTCACCAACTCAAACCAGTGCGCGGTACACCTCTGCTGCGTCCAGCTCAGCGGTGCTGCCGGTGACGCCTGGGCTTCCGGCCGGCTCAGCCTGCCGCTGCGGGGTGAAGGGTCGGTCTCTGAGAACGTATTTCTCCTGCTGCGCCCGTCACACAGCCTTCCGTTCGCCCACGCACCGCCCCAGTCCCCCATAGTGTAAACCTATCCGCCCCGGACAATCCCGGCGCGGATCAGTTCACCACAGCAGTCGCTCACCCAGGATGTGACGCCATCGCGCGTCAGCCGGGCGTGAGCGGCAATGGGGCATACTGGAATGTACAGGACAGGGGCATCAGGGTCCCCGCGACGACAGGTGTGGCTCACCGGAGTCTTTCTGCTACTGGGCCGGTCGCTCTGGGCGCAGGCCGGTGATTCGACCCGGATCGATACCACCCAGGTACGGCAGCTCGAGGCCATTACAGTAACAGCCGAACGGCCCCGGGCCGCGGCTCCCCCGGTGACCAGGATCGAAGTCTCGGCCGCCGAGTTGCGCCGGACCTTCGCCAACGACCCTTACGATCTGCTCCGGCGGACCAGCGGCATCGAGGTCCATGAGCAGGGGCAGGGGCCCGGGTTCGCATCCGATGCGGTGATCCGGGGATTCTCCTCCGACCATTCCTCCGACGTGCTGCTGGTGATGGACGGGGTGCCGCTGAATCTGCCGGTGCACGGCCATGTGGAGGGCTACTCCGACTGGAGCATCCTCTCTCCCGCGGGCGTGAGCGCGCTTCGGGTGATCACCGGTCCGGCCAGTCCGCTCTATGGGGATTTTTCCCTGGCCGGAGTGGTCGAGGTATTTACCGCGGCCGACGCGGTGGGTACCGCCGGATCCGTGTCCGGCTCGAGCTACGGAGATGCCGGAGGGTGGCTCCGCGGCGGCAGCCGGGGTGATCGGGGCGGGTTCCTGGTCGCCGGGGAAGGGCGGCGGCAGCAGGGATGGCGGGACAACTCGGCCTACTGGCTGGGAAATGGCCTGCTGCGCGGCTGGCGCCAAGTGGGGTCCGGTCGTCTCGAAGGCGGCCTGGCGCTGTACGGCTCGACCTGGGACTCTCCTGGTTTCGTCTCGGTCGATCAATACAACTCTGGCTCCCTCACCACGGCGATGGACCCGACCGACGGCGGCTCGGCCTATCGCGGAATCGCGCACGGGCGCTTCACCACCGTGGCCGGCGAAACCGGCATCGAGGCGACCGCCTGGGTTCAGCGGGTTCACTCCGACGTATTTCTGACCATTCCCGAAGACGGCCTGCTCGATCAGAGCGACGAGCTGGACCGGCGCACCGCGATCGGCACCCGCTTTCAGGTGAGTCATCCGTTCGGCGGGGGTGACGTGAGCGCCGGATTCGACGGGCGGGCCGATTTCGCTACCTACGATCTGTACCACACCGACCAGCGCAATCGGCTCGCTCCCGAGAAGGGATACGACGCCCGCTATCTCGGCGGGGGCGCCTTCGTGCGGTGGCGTACCCTGGTGGGCTCGCATGTGGCCCTGGATCTGGGCACCCGGGCAGACGGTGTGCAATATCGGAGTCTGGACCGCGTGGTGGGCCTGCCGCGCAGGAGCGGAGGCGAGGTGATCGTCAGCCCGAAACTGGGTCTCCGCTACCTGGTGGCAGGTGGATGGTCGCTGCTGGGCTCGGTGAGCCAGGGCTTCCGCGGTGCTCCGGGCGTCGTGGGCGATCCCAGCCTCGAGCCGGTGCGGGGGTGGAGCAAGGAAGTCGGAGCCCGGTACGATGGCGGCTCTCTGACGGCTCAGCTTGCCCTGTTCCGGCTGGACGTGTCGCACGAGCGGATTCAGGACCCGGTGACTCGCGAGGTCTTGCCCACCGGCAAGAGTCTGCGACAAGGCATCAACCTGGACGCCGAGCTCCGCCTGAGCCAGGGGGTAACGGTCAGGGTTGACGGCACCGTCAATGACGCCCATGTCAAAGGGGACCCGGGCTCGACTCCTGAACCCCTGGTGGTCCCGGACCTGGCCGACGGAGCCATCGCCGAACCGGTTCGCCCGTCATTTCACATCGAGCCCCTCGAGCCGGGAGATCCGGTGCCGAATGTGGCCAAGTGGCTGGGGCGGGTGGGGCTGGAAACCGCCTGGAGCTCACGGGCGTCCACCCGCGCGCTGATTCGATTCTCCGGCCCCTATACTCCGATGGGAGAGCCGGGGGTGGAGACTCAGTCCTATGCCGTGCTCGATGCCGGAGCTTCGCTCGAGCTGGCGCCGCTGAACGCCGTACTCGACTTGGAGCTGCAGAATATCTTCGATACCAGGTACCCGGAGATCCGCGCCTCCGGATTCATCAACCCGGGGGCGCCCCGCACCCTGCGGGCCGCGCTCCGCTTTGCCGATCACACCGAATAGGAGTCAATCGCCATGCTGCATCGCACGCTGCCGATGAAGGCTCGCTGGTACGCTGCCACTCTGCTCGGTTTTGCAGCGGCATGTGGCGGAGACGAGACCCAGTCCAATGACGCTCACACGCCGGTGTCGTACACCATTTCGATCGACGGTGCGCCGGCCAGCGCTCCCTACCACTTTACCGCTGGCGAAACGGTGCTGGTGAGGATCGAGTTTCTAAACCAGGCAGGGGAAAGTCTCGACGACGTCGAAAGCTCCCACTTTGCGGGCATCGTGATACAGCCTAACACGCTTGCCACCGCCGTTCGACGGGCGGATCACCATTTTCAGTTCGACGTGACCGGCGGCACTCAGGGCACCGGAACGCTCATTGTGGGCTACGGTCACGAAGACACGGCTGACGAGGTGTCCTTTCCGGAAGCCCCGGTCACGGTGAGCAGCGGAGGCGGCGGTCCCAATCCTCTCTGAGCGCATGGCAGCGCGTTGCCGGAAACCGCATATTGACGCTGTGGGCACTCAGGGCGACTCTCGATGAATTCCGCCAGGCGAGGACCGGTTCAGCTGGTCACCCTGTCCCGGGAGTACGGCGCGGGCGGCAGCGAGCTCGGGGTGCTCCTGGGACAGAAGCTGGGCTGGCCGGTGATCGACCACGAGCTGGTTCGGCAGCTGGCGGCGCGGTTGCGGTGTGAAGAGGGCGACGTAATCGCCATGGACGAACATGCGCCCAGCTTCTTCGAGCGGCTGGCGGCGGCGGCCACCGTGACCGCGCCCGAGTCCAGGGTACACTCCGCGCCGTGGGCGACTGATCCCGACTGCGTGGCCGCCGCCGCCCGTGAGGTGTTGCTGGAGGCGGCCGAGCATCCACCTGCGATCATTGTGGGACATGGAGGGAATTGTCTGTTCCGCGGCCGGTTCGACGTCCTGCGGGTGCGGGTAGTCGCTCCATTCGAGACTCGGCTCCAGCGGGTGGCGCGCCGAACCGGTGGCTCGACGCGGCAGGCCGCCGTGGATATTCGGCGGCGGGACGCGGACCGGCAGCACTACCTGCAGCGCTACTATAAGAGTGACATGAACGACCCCTGCAGTTACGACATCCAGATCAATACCGGAACTGTATCGCTCGACGCGGCGGCTGAACTCGTGCTGCAATTGATCCGCCCCGACGCGCTCCAGCAGTAAAATCTCGCCGGCCGTGCATTTCAGATGACCGCCAACGCTGCGCCCAGTGCCGCCGCTGTCCGGGAAGCGCCGCATCGCGTGACTGCGGCGGAAGAGGCCGCCGCGTACGTCAGCCGCTATCGCTGGCTCATCATGCTGGGCCTCATCACGGCAGCCATCATGGAGGTGCTCGACACCACGATCATCAACGTTGCGCTGCCGCAGATGGCGGGGAATCTCGGAGCTACCCAGCAGGAGATCAGCTGGGTCAGCACCGGCTACATCCTGTCCAACGTGGTGGTCCTGCCGATGACCGCGTTCTTCACCGAGCGCATCGGCCGGCAGCGGTATCTCACCATCTCGATCGTCATCTTCATCGTGGCGTCGTTCTTCTGCGGGACATCCAATTCACTGACCGAGCTGGTGGTGTGGCGCATCCTGCAGGGCGCCGGCGGCGCGGCGCTGCTTTCGACGGCCCAGGCCACGATCCGGCAGATCTTTCCGCGGGAACAGCAGGGTCTGGTGCAGGCCATTTTCCTGCTGGGAATCATCGTCGCGCCCACGCTCGGCCCAACACTGGGAGGCTGGATCACCGACAACTACTCCTGGAGCTGGTGCTTCTTCATCAATGTACCGATCGGGATCGTATCGGCATTCCTGGTCAGTCAGTTCCTCCGGGATCCGCCGGGTCAGGAGCGGCAGCGAGGGAAGGTGGACTGGCTCGGAATCGGCCTGCTCACCGCGGGCATCGGCTCGCTCCAGTGGGTGCTGGAAGAGGGAAACTCGAAGGACTGGTTCTCGGATATCTGGATCGTACGGTTCTCGGTGCTGGCCGGCGCCAGTCTGATCACGATGCTCTGGTGGGAGCTCTCGTCTCGGAATCCTCAGCCGATTGTGAACTTTCGGGTCCTGAAGAATCGCGACCTCGCCGCATCCATCTTCCTGTTCGTGGCGCTTGGGTTTGGCCTGTACGGGGGCATCTTCATTTTTCCGCTGTTCACCCAGAGCCTGCTGCATTTCACGCCGACGGAGACCGGATTGGCGCTGATGCCGGGCGGCATTGCCACGGCCGTCACGGCCCTGGTCTGCGGAATCATGCTGAACGGGGCCCGCCCCCTGGTGGACCCCAGGGTGTTGATCGCGATCGGCGTGGCGCTGTTCGTTGCCTCGATGTGGGATCTCGGACATCTGACGACCGCCGCCGGTGAGGCCGATGTCCGCTTGGCGCTCATCGTCCGCGGACTCGGCCTGGGCTTTTTGTTCACCCCGATCAACAACGTGGCGTACGCCAGCCTCAAACCCGATGAGGCGCAGCAGGCGTCCGGGTTGATCAACCTTTCGCGCCAGCTGGGCGGGTCCTTCGGCATCGCCATCCTGGTCACCTACGTGACCGTGCACACCCAGCTCCATCGGGTGGACCTGCTGGCCAACGTCTACTCGGGCAATCCATTCGTCGAAGAGCGGCTCCGGATGCTCACCGCCAACCTGCTGACTCATGGCTACGATCCCGAGGCGGCTCGGCGGGGAGCATTGGCGCTGCTGGACCAGCAGACCATGCGCCAGGCATCCATGCTGAGCTACAACGATGCCTGGATGCTGCTGCTGCTCACCTTCGTCTGCGTCTCGCCGGCCGTCCTCCTGCTGCGGAAACCGAAGGGCAGGGCAGCGGCAGTGGATGCGCACTAGGGCTGAGAGCAGCGAGTCCAGGCTTCCAGTTCCCGACTCCTGGCTCCTGGCTCCTGGCTCCCCTACATTGCCACCATGACCGTCAGCGCCAAGCCCTCCACCCCGACTGCCGCCCAGAGCACCGGAACGCCCATCATCTGGCTCGATGGCAAGTGGTGCGATCGCGGTACCGCGATGATCTCGGTGTACGACCATGGGCTGCTCTACGGCGACGGCGTGTTCGAGGGCGTCAGGGTGTATGGCGGGAAGATTTTCCGGCTGCAGGAGCATCTGGAACGGCTCTACGATTCCGCCAAGGCCATCTGGCTCACCATTCCCCAGTCGCGGGACGAGATGGCGGAGATTACCGCGGAAGCGGTGCGCCGCTCGGGGATGGCCGAAGCCTACGTGAGGCACATTGTCACCCGTGGCGTGGGTGACCTCGGGCTCGATCCGCGCAAGTGTCTCAAGCCATCGCTTATGATCATCGTGGACACGATCAGGCTCTGGCCGGAGCAGGTCTACGAGGCGGGCCTTAGCGTCATCACCGCCGGCACTCCCATTCCGCAGCGTGAGTCGCTGTCACCCCGAGTCAAATCCCTCAATTATCTGCCGCACATCCTCGCAAAAATCGAAGGCATCAATGCCGGCGCCGACGAAGTGATCATGCTGGACAGCGCTGGATTTGTCGCCGAGGGCTCGGGGCAAAATATTTTCGTGGTGAAACACGGGGCGGTGCGGACTCCGCCGCCGTTTGCCGGCCTGCTGAGGGGTGTCACCCGGGACGCCGTCATGGAGCTGGCGGTGGAGGCGGGCTATGAAATGAAAGAGTCCATGCTGAACCGCTACGACATCTACACGGCGGACGAGGCGTTCTTCACCGGCACGGCGACCGAAATCGTGGGCATCCGACAGCTGGACGGCCGGGTCATCGGGAACGGCAAGGCGGGCCCGGTCACGCGCGATCTCCGCGCGCGATTTCAGGCGCTGGTGCGCAGCTGAGCTGATGGCCTGGCGGGTGCTGGAGCACGCCGGCCGGACCTGGAACGTGTCGCTGGCCACTGAGCGCGGGCCCAACTCCTCGCAGTGGAATCTGGTCTTTTCGTTTCGTAGCGGCGATCCGGGGCAGCGCTCCATCTGGGCTCCGTATCCGCTTTCGTCCTCCTCCAAAGCCGCGTTGTTCGCCAAGGCAGACCGCGTTACCAACAAAGAGCTCGCCGAACTGCTCGACGCCAAACTCCCTTAAATGGCATGGGCTTTGCCCTGCCCAGCCGCGTGTCTCTCCCTGATATCGGGCCCGACCCAAGGACGGCCATGTCGTCAACCCCTCTCCCGGAACGGCTTCGTTTCGCGGAGTTCACGCTCGACCGACTCCCGAACGGGCGATGCCGAGCTCGGGTGGGTTTGACATGGAGAGACTCCGAGCAATTCACCGGTGAAGGAGAGGGTCTGGCATCTCAGGCGGGAGAGCTGCGCTGTTCGGCTCAGGCCTGCGTAGTGGCTCTGGGGCAGGCGGTTCAAGGCGGGTTGAGCTTTGAGCTGTTAGGGGTGAAAGCGGTTCGGGCATTCGATTCAACCGTGATCATCGTATCGCTCGCGGTTCATGGCGAGGGCCCCGGCGCCGGCCAGCGCGTGGTGGGCTCGTTTCTTACCGAGAACGATACGCCCCGCGGTGCCGCGCTCGCCGTACTGAACGCAACCAACCGGATCCTGGGAAATCGGTTGTTCATGCGCTAGCGCTGCTCTTCTCGCCGCCTCAGTTCGCCTTCGGTCCTGCGGTTTGCACGTCATCAGCGGTGGGTAATCCAGACCACCCGAAATCTTGCCGAAAGCGCCACGTCACCCCGACGAAGCGCCACAGGAGTAACTATGCGCTACTGGTGGGTTGCACTCACGATCGGGGCCGTGGCCGGATGCAGCGGCCAGAGGACGCCGGGATCGGTTTCCCCGACCGCCCAGGGATCTCCCCTCACCGGCAACACTCCAAGTCCAACCAGTCTCAGAACCGTGCTGGATTCCCTAGGAATCCCCCAGGCTCCGGTCATGGATTCAGCGCTTCTGGTCGCCGACTTCGATGACGAGCGCCGGCAGGCAGCCGACTCGGCGGCCGACGAAGCGGTGCTGGAAGAGCTGGCGGACGCGCATCCGGAAGACGAGTCTGATGACGACGAAGCCGCTGAGTCGGTGCCAGGTGGTGCCAATGCGGTAGCGGACGCGGTGACCTGGGACATCGATGTGGCCACCTACAACAGCCACGACCGGGTGCAGTATTACCTGGACTTCTTCCAGGACCGTGGGCGCGAGCGGATGAGCATCTGGCTGACCCGCTTGCCGCGCTACGAGCAGATGATTCGGGAGCGTCTGCAGCGGGAGAGGCTGCCCAGCGATCTGGTGTATCTGGCGCTGATCGAGAGCGGCTTTTCCAACACTGCCACGAGCCGCGCCAAAGCCGTGGGCATGTGGCAGTTCATGAAGCGCACCGCTAAGGGCTACGGTCTTCGGGTGGACTCGTGGGTAGACGAGCGCCGCGATCCGTACAAGGCAACCGACGCCGCGGCGCGGCATCTGGCGGATCTGAATCGCCGTTTCGGATCACTCTACCTGGCGGCTGCGGCCTACAACGCGGGATCGGGAAAGGTGTCACGCGGCATCATCCGGCTGCCCGATGAGGAGAGCGACTCGGTCAACTCGGATGCGACCTTCTTTCGGCTCTACGACACCAAGCTGCTGCGGCGGGAAACCAAGGACTACGTTCCCAAGCTGATCGCCGCCGCGCTCATTGCCAAACAACCGAAGCGCTACGGCTTCCAGGTTACTCCCACCGAGCCAACCTCGTACGACTCGATCGTCGTTCCCGACATGACCGGACTGGACGTGATCGCCCGGCTGGCCGACACCACCGTGGCGGCTATTCGCGAGCTGAACCCACAGTACCTTCGGCTGACCACTCCTCCGGGCACCCGGTCGGTGGTGCGCCTGCCGCTCGGACGGGGACAGGCAACGGTTGCCGCCTACGGCGTGTTGCCGGCCCGGCAGCGGGTCACCTTCATCGAGCATTTCATGGCCCGGGGAGAGACGCTGGGGCACATCGCCCGGCGCTATCACGTGAGCCAGCCGATGCTGCTGGCAGCCAATCCCAAGCTCAATCCCCGCCGGATCCGCATCGGACAGCGGGTGGTGGTGCCCACCGGGGGGATTCCATCGACCAGGGTGGCTCGTCGGATGTCTGAGGCGGTGGTGGCGGCCGGAACCAGCACCGGCGCCTTTCATCGGGTCCGGCGGGGCGAAACTATTTCGGAGATTGCGGACGAGTACGGCGTCACTCAGCGCGAGCTTCGGACCTGGAACCGATTGGACAACCGGAGTCGCATACGGGTGGGGCAAAGACTCCGAGTCGTCTCGCCAGATACGCCGATCCCGCCGCCGCCGACCGGCGGCGTCCAGCCCCGGACCCACGTGGTACAGCGGGGGGAAACGCTCGAGGGCCTGGCGAGACGGTACGGTGTCCCTATCCAGGCCCTCAGGCAAGCAAATGGGATGAGCGGCCGCACCACCCTCAAAGCCGGCGTGGCCCTGAAGATTCCGGGTTAACGCGCTCCGATCGAGCCGATCGGGCGGTAGCCCTTCAGAACCGCATCGGAGTAGCCGTTGGCGGGGTTTCCGCCCTGGGCCAGGATCTCGTCGACCCGCGCGGGCCCGCGGTTGTAGGCCAGCAGCGCCAGATGCACATCGTAGTGGAATCGCGCCAGCAGCTCGTTCAGAAAGCGGAATCCGAGGCGCAGGTTGGTCTCGCGGTCGTAGAGGTCTTTCTCCTTGATCCCCGGCTGATAGAACTTGGCCGTGGCGACCTGCAGCTGGGTGTAGCCGTAGGCCTGCATTGCGCTCTTCGCCTTCCGATTGAACTGACTCTCGATCTTCACCAGCTGGTAACCGAGTGACGGATCGATTCCCTCGCTCAGGGCAATGTCGTAGATAGCCGCCGAGAGGTCAGCGGGGATTTGATAGCGGGTCGAATTCTCCAGAATGGCGTTGGCCCGCTCGAGCTGCAGCTTGATTACCGTGGTCTC
>Ga0307416_100000225_pt1 | contig 29948 bp, 33 predicted proteins | sample DK1Cmetagenome_2_FD_203821 | JGI IMG/M metagenome (GOLD analysis project Ga0307416, IMG submission 203821) | Maize rhizosphere microbial communities from greenhouse at UC Davis, California, United States - DK15-C-3 | ecosystem: Host-associated > Plants > Roots > Rhizosphere > Soil | place...
ACATCCAGGTCAAACTGTCCACACTCATGTGCCTGGACGACGACCCGGCGCTGGTTCCCGGCTGGGGGCCGGTCATCGCCGACATCGCCCGCCAGGTCGCCGCCGAGCAGGAGGCCCGACCACCCTGGTACTGGGACGTCACCGACGAACGGGGCAACCTGCTCCACCACGGCCACACCCGGCGAAGACCCACCCCCACCGAGGCGGCCTTCGTCAAGGCCCGGGATCGGACCTGCCGGGCCCCCGGGTGCCGAAGACCGGCCCTGTGGTGCGACCTCGACCACGAAAAGCCGTACTCGGCCGGCGCACCCAGCCACCGCGGCGCCCTCTGCTGCCTCTGCGAACACCACCACTACCTACGCCACGAACACGGCTACGTCTGGCACCGCATCCACCACGGCACCTACCTGGTCGACAGCCCCTCCGGACGCCACTACCTGGTCACCCCCGACGCCGACCTCATCCTCACCGCCGACGACCTCCCACCCCGACCACCCGAAGACCTGGCCACCCTCTTCGACCACCCCGACGACCACGGCGACGGCGAATACCGCGACACCACCCCCGCCCCGTAGCGACGCCGCCGAACGCGGCGACGTCGCGGCATCGAGGCGCCTACGGGTTGAGGCGCCGGGCGGCGTCGAGTAGGTCGAGGTAACCGTGCACGGCCTCCCACAGATGGTTCTCCGGGTACGTCCCTTGTCCCTTGTGGTCAGTGCGCCACCCTCCTTCCCAGAACTGCGACTCCACCCGGCGGAGGTGAGTGAGGCTGACCGCCAGCTCGTCGGCTACCTGTTCCCGGAGTTCGTCATCGGTGGGTGCCGGCATCCGCAGCGCCCGCGGCCTCACCTTTCGCCAGCGCGTCCAGCGCCACCTCGTCCACACCGTTCTCGAGCGACCAGATCCTTAGCGGACGGCGGATCAGATGGTTGGCGATCGGCCATACCGATGGCCGCAGAAACCAGTTCACGGGCGCCTTGCCAAGCTCGAGCACCCGCGAAAGGCCCGCGCAGCTTGGCGGCACGGTGCACCAGGGCAGCTCGTCGGCCGGTAGGTCGACCACCAGCGCCACCTGGACCCACTCCATGTCGGCGCCCGGCTCGAGTATCGTCCCGAAGGCGTAGGCACCAATCAGGAATGGCTCGTCGAACCAGACGCCGGCCACCGCCTGGCAACGCTCGACGGCTTCCGGGCCGAGCGGGCGCGACCTCGGCTATGGTCCGTACCCGACGAACCGCGGTTGGATAACGCACACGGACATGATGCCGCAAGGCGGGTCGCCCGTGGTGCGATGTCCACGGGCGACCCGGGGTGCGGTCTCAGGCGACCTGGCAGGGTGTCCCGTTGAGAGTGAAGCTCGCCGGTCGGCCGGAGTTGCCGGTGTGCGACGCGTTGAACCCGATGCTCTGCGACCCGCCCGGCGGGATCGAGGAGTTGTAGGACATGTTCTGCGCCGTCACCGTCCCGGACAGGGGTGAATACACCGCGTTCCAACCAGACGTGATCGTCTGTCCACCTGGGAGGGTGAAGACGAGGGACCAGCCGTTGATGGTCGCGGTGCCGGTGTTGGCGATGGTGATGTTCGCGGTCAGGCCGGTGCTCCACGGGTTGACCGTGTAGGTCACCCGGCACCCGGGCGGCGGCTGTGACGTCGTGGTCGTCGGCGGACGCGAGGTCGTTGTCGGCGGCCGGGATGTGGTGGTGGTGGTGACGGTGGTCGGCGGGCGCGACGTGGTGGTCGAGGTCGGCGGCATGTTCAGCCCGAAGAACTCGATGGCCATGCGGGCCTGCCCCCCGAGCGGCAGACTGTGGCCGACGCCCTCCAGCCTGATCGCCTCGACCGGGGACATCAGCCCGGTTCCGCCGTACCGGGTCCGGGTCCAGCCGGGCTGCGGGGTGTCGGTGAAGCTGGGCGTCTGGCTCAGGCCGTGGACGTTGGTCCACTGCTTGATCTGCTCACCGAAGTTGGGGAACTGCAACGTGGTGTCGGCGGTGCCGTGGAAGATCTGCATCCGCGGCCGGGCACCGGTGAAGCCCGGGAACGCGTTGCGGACCAGGTCACCCCACTGCTGTGGGGTCATGATGCGCTGGCCGTTGGCGCACTGCGTGTTCCACATTGACCCGTCGGTGGTGGCGAAGCAGGCGAACGGCACACCCATGAACGCGGCGCCGGCCTTGAACACGTCGGGATAGGCGCCGATCAGGACGTTGGTCATCATGCCGCCCGAGGACGCGCCGGTGACGTAGACCCGGCCGGCGTCGCCGTTGCGATTGGCCACCACCCAGTTGACCATCGAGACGATCCCGAGCGAGTCGCTGCCGCCGTTGTGGCGCAACGTCTGCGGCGAGGAGACGTCGAAGCACGACCCGCTGCGGGTGGCCGACGGATAGATGACGATGAAGCCGTACTGGTCGGCCAGCGACCGGAACTCCGTACCGCTGAAGAACGCCGGTCCGGATCCGGTGCAGTAGTGCACGGCCACGAGCACGGCCGGGCGGGGCGGGACCACGTCCGGTACGTACAGGTGCATGCGCAGGCCGGTCGGGTTGTTGCCGAAGTTCGTCACCTCGACCAGTGTCGCGGCCGATGCCGGTGGCGCCACGGCCATGATCGCCATCCCAGTCATGACGGCGGCCGCGGCAGCCGTCGCGACCAGGGCCTTGCGGACTCTCATCGGTCCTCCTCAGGCTTTACGGGTACGACAGGGCCCTGGCCAGCTTCAGGAGCTTCGAAATGTTTCCAGCTATCGACCGATAGCTTTCGATCGAGGCTAGGCGCTCGCGGCCGGCGGGTCAAGCGCTCCGAGCGGGTCCGGGTCGAGCGGCCGTGATCGATTCAGCGCGGCGGTGCCGTGCTTCTTTGCGCTCGCTCCGCTCGCGCGGGCCCCGGGGCCGGCGCCGTGCTCTGCCGGATGACGAGTTCCGTGGCGAGTTCGAGGCGGGTGTGCTCCGGGTCCTGCCCGGCGGCGAGGGCCAGCACGAGCTCGGCCGCGGCCGCGCCCATCTCAACCAGTGGTTGGCGGACGGTGGTCAGCGGCGGACCGCACCACAACGCCGGCTCGATGTCGTCGAAGCCGACCACACTCAGGTCGGCCGGGATCCGCACGCCGGCCTCGCGGGCCGCCTCGTACAACCCGAACGCCAGCAGGTCGTCGGCGGCGAAGACGGCGGTCGGGGGATCGGGCAGCCGCAGCAGCGCCCGGCCGTGCTTGACCCCCTCCTCGAACGAGAATCGCCCGGCCCGCACGAGCTTCGGGTCGACCGGGGCGCCGGCACCGGCCATGGCGGCGCGAAAGCCGTCCAGCCGGGCCTGGGCGGACAGCATCGAGCGCGGGCCGCCGATCATCGCGATCCGCCGGTGTCCCAGGTCGAGCAGGTGGCGGGTCGCGGCCACCCCGCCGCTCCAGTTGGTGGCACCGACCGACGGGGTGGCGTGCAGCGGTTCGCCGGTCGGATCCACCACGACCAGCGGGATGCCGCTCGCGACGAGTCGCGCCTGCCGCTCCGGCTCCGGGTCGGGGTACACGGCGATGACACCGGTCGGCCGCCGGCGCAGTACCTGATCGATCCAGCTGCGGCGGCGGGTGGCACCGCCGCGCGCCTCGGTGAAGGCGACGGCCAGCTCGTGCCCGTCGGCCACCCGCTCGACGCCGCGCATGATCTGGATGGCTTGATGCGTCTCCAGGGCATGGAAGAGGACCTCGATGACGGGCGTGACGCCGACGCTGTCCGGCCGCCGGTACCCCTGCTCGCGCATGACCGCCTCGACGCGCAGCCGGGTCGTCGCGGCCACGCCCGAGCGGCCATTGAGCACCTTGGACACCGTGGGAACCGAGACGCCGGCCAGCCGGGCGATCCCGGCCACGGTCACGTCGCCCCGACGCCGCCCGCGCCGCCCCAGGCCCGTCGTGCTCATCGCCGCAGTCTAGCCACGGCGATCGGGTCGTTCACCCCGCGCTGACCCGGTCCAAGGTGAACCGGCCGATCTTGGCGAACGGGGCGTCGCTCTCGAGGCCGACGTCCAGCAGCGTGACGCCGAAGAAGATGGCCCACCCGATGGCGCGCCGTTTCGTCGGCTCCGAGATCGGGCCGTACGAGCGCCACAACTCGTCGTGCCTGTCCGGCGTGAACAGCATCCAGGCGGCGCCGAGGTCGACCGCCCGGTCGCCGGTGGTCATGTCGCCCCAGTCGAGCACGGCCGCGAGGCGGCCCGAGTCCACCACGATGTTCTTGGGGTGCAGGTCACCGTGTACGCAGGTCTCCGGGGTATCCATCGCCGCGGCCAGGGCCGCCTCCCACCGTTCGCGCACCGCCCCGGGCGGCGCGGCGTCGCGAGTGGAGAGTCGGCGCCACCGCTCCTCGACCCGGTCGGAGACCTGGGCCAGCGGCACGCCGCGGTAGTCGTTGCGCGGAAAGCCATCCGGCGCCGGCCGGTGCACGGCCGCGAGGAACCTTCCGAACGGTGCCGCCTGGTCCGGGGACAGCGTCTCGTGCTCACCGGACCGCCCGGCGACCCAGTTCACGATGCTCCACGGCCACGGGAAGTCCGGCCCCGGCTCGCCCACCCGGACCGGCGCGGGCACCGGAACCGGTAGTTCCGGCGCCAGCCGCGGCAACCAGGTCTGCTCGTTGCGCAGCAGCCCGACGGCCGCCTCGATACGGGGAAGGCGGACGGCCAGATGCTCACCCAACCGGTACGTGGCGTTGTCCCATCCGGTGGCGACGAGCCGGATCGGCAGGTCGGCCAGGTCGGGGTGCTGGGCCCGCAGCACGGTTCGCACCAGGGCGTCGTCGATGTCAACCTCGGCCGGCGGTATCCCGGCGGGCAGGGGTACGGTCACCGGTCGAACAGTACCGGCGTCATCGGCCACTGTGGAACAGGACGGGGTGCAACCGGTGGGCCAGGTCGTGCCGGTCGGCCACCGGGCGGGCGAAGGCCAGGCGGACCCAGCGGCAGTGGGCGCTGTCGGGCAGCCCGACGTCAAGCGTGAAGCCGTACCGGTCCAGTCGCACGGCCCGCGGTGAGGTGATCCAGTCGACGCGGGCGGCCGCGAGGTGACGGCGGAAGTAGCGCTCCATCTCGGCGCGGTGATGGTCGGCCAGGTCGAGCAGGAGATCACGCTCGTACTCGTGCAGCGGGTCGGGGTCGGCCGCCATGTAGTCCTCGACGTCCACGCCGACGACCTCGCCCGGGCGCGCGAGGCTCACATGCTCGGGTTCGAGCAGGTACAGCGCCATCTCGCGGTCAACGTCGAACAGTTCGGGTACCGGGTTGGCCTCGGCGAACTCCAGCACCGCGGTAGCCGACACGTGCCCGTCCAGCGGGCGGGGCCGGCCCCCGATCCTCGCCTCGCCGTGGCTGGGCCCGGACCCGAGCGGCGGTGCGTCCGGTACGCGGAGCACGACCCGCGGGGCGGCCGGCGCGACCAGCGCGTCGTCCACGCGGCTTCCTCGCCGCACCAGCAGCATGGGCAGCCCGGCACAGTCCGTCGCGTGGATCACGGGTTCGCGGCGCGGGAACCCGGCCAGGTACACGGATCCGGGCAACCGCCCCCGCAGCAGCGTCCGGGTCACCTCGGCCACCGATGGTCCCATCCACACCTCCTTAGGTAAGCCTTACCTTATCATCGGCGTCGTCTGGGGTACCGTCAACCCGTGCGACTGGTGTCGTTGTTGCCGTCGGCGACCGAGATCGTGTACGCGCTCGGCCTCGGCGAGCAGTTGGTCGGGGTGACGTTCGAGTGCGACGAGCCGCCGTCCGCGCGGCGCGACAAGGCCATCGTGATCGGCGGCCGCGACACCCGGGGCATGGGCCCGCGGGAGATCCACGAGTACGTCGAGGAGCAGACCCGGATCGGGGCGGATCTGTACACATTGCACGCCGACGCGCTGGCCGAACTCCGACCGGACCTCATCCTCACCCAGGACCTGTGCCGCGTCTGCGCGATTCCCTCGGGCCAGGTCGCCGACGCGCTGGACTACCTCGGATGCCGCGCGGACGTGCTGTCGCTGGACCCGCACACCCTTGAGGAGGTACTCGAGTCGATCGTCGACATCGGCGTTCGAGGCGGCGTGGCGGACCGGGCCGAGGCGCTGGTGGCCGACCTGCGCCGAAGACTCGCCGACGTCGCGTCCCGGGTCGCCGGACGCACCCGCCCCCGCGTCGTCGTGGTCGAGTGGGTCGACCCCCCGTTCACCGCCGGCCACTGGGTACCCGACCTCGTGTCGGCGGCCGGCGGGGAGCCGGTGGCGGCCACTCCCGGCGGATACTCGGTGCCGACAACGTGGACGGACCTCGTGGCCGCCGCCCCCGACACCGTCATCGTGGCGCCGTGCGGGTTCCACCTCGACGGCGCGGCCGAGCAGGCCAGATCGGTGGTGCCTCGGTTCCCCGACGCGCGGGTCTGGGCCATCGACGCCGACGGCATCGTCGTGCGTCCGGGCCCGAGACTGGTCGACGGCGTCGAAGCCCTCGCCTCGATCCTGCACCCCACCGCCGTCCCGGCCTCGCCGTCCGCCGTCTTGTGTATGCAGGGACCCCCTACAAACACTTTTTGATTAATAGGGGGCCCCTACCGACACGCGGGCCCCGGTGGCCTCGTGCAGCGCCGCCACGAAGTTGGCCAGCCGGACGATTCTCACGACACGACGACCACCGCGGGAGCGGCGTGGGGGGAAGCGGGCGCGGAGGAGCCGGCGACGGCGCGATAGTGGTCGATCAGCTCGTCACCGACGGCGGCCCAGGTCCGGGCGGCCACCGAGTCGCGGGCCGCCACGCCGTACCGTCGCATCAGGTCCCGGTCCGCGCGGAACGAGGCGACGGCGTCGGCAATCGCGCCGGAATCGCCGGGCGGCACGAGGACGCCGGTGAGACCGGGGGTGACCAGGTCGAGCGGGCCACCGGCGGCGGGCGCGACGACCGGCACGCCGCTGGCCAGCGCCTCCTGTACGGTCTGGCCGAACGTCTCGTGCGGTCCGGTGTGGACGAACACGTCGAGGCTGGCGTAGATGCGGGCCAGCTGCTCGCCGTGGCGCTCGCCGAGGAAGATCGCGCCGGGCAGCACGCCTCCGAGCTGGGCCCGCACCGGGCCGGGGCCGACCACCACCACCCGCACGCCGGGCTGGCGCGAGGCGACGGCCAGCAGCTCCACCCGCTTCTCCACCGCGAGTCGGCCGACGTAGCCGACGATGAGCTGGCCGTCGGGCGCGAGAGCGCGGCGCAGCGCGTCGGACCGCTTGCCGGGGTGGAACCGGGTGGTGTCGACGCCACCGAGGGAATGCGGACCACCGGGTACGGGCAGGGGCCGGCCACGGCCCGGGCGGCCGACGACGGCCGGGGCGCGATGACCAGCGGCTGATGTCCACGATGGACAAGATGTTCGGCGACGCGCACGACGCTGTTCGCCACGCCGTTGACGTCGGGCGGATACGATTCGGTAATGATCGCGACGCGCATGCCTTCACAGTCGGCCGCCCGAGGGTAGGGCAGGCGTCGAAGAATTGACGTGTCGGCGAACTCTGCGTGGCCGCCCGGTCGCCCGGGTCGACAGATGGGCCCCGATGCGGGCGCATCATTTCGCCGTTGCGTGGGCGACCTTGACCGAGACCGGGAGGTCGAACCCGTCGCCGGAAGCGTACGGGGCGGTGATGCGAGCGAGGGCCGCCCGGATGCGCGCCTGCGTTTCCTCCGGTTGGCCGAACACGAGGGATCGCGCCCGCACGGTTCCGTCGACCAGGCAGTCGAAGAGATCGCCGGCGTAATGGTAGGTGAAGGCGACCGTGGACACCGCCACGTCGACGAGCCCGGCCTCGCTGAGCAGGCGGGCGAACTCGGATTCGTCGGCGAACCGGTAGAAGGGCGGTCCGGTCGGCAGGTCCGGCGGCGGCGTCGCACCGACCTCTTGTATCGCGTCGAAGAACACGCCGGGCAGCCGGGATGCGCCGGACACGTCCCAGGTCGAGAGGGCCACCTTCCCCCCGGGGGAGAGCACGCGCGTGAACTCGGCGGTGGCCCGCTCGGGTCGGCCTACGTGCAGGATGGCGAAGTTGGCGACCACGGCGTCGAACGAGTGGTCGGCGAACTGGAGGCGCTCGGCGTCGCCGCGGACGAACTCGACCTCCGGATGACGCGACCGGGCCAGGGCCACCATGGCGTTCGCGACGTCCACCCCGACGACCGTGGCGCCGCGGGCGGCCGCGGCGGCGGCGATGTCCCCGGGTCCGCTGCCCACGTCGAGTACCCGCGTTCCCGGGCCGACCGCGGCGGCGTCGAGCAGCGGCTCGGTGATCAGTCTCGTCACCGGCAGGAGTTCCCGCTGATAGGTACTCGCCCGCTCTCCCCAGCCGGCGGCCTCGAATGCGTTGAAGGCGTCAGGATCGTTCGGCGAACTCATGTGAATGATGGTCGCCGTAAGCCGGTCGGCGCGGATCGGCCAGGTCGCCTTATCTTGCGCCGCGGTGATCCCTACCCGTTCCAGCGCGATCAGGAGGCCCGGCTCCAGCGCCAGTTCAGCTCCTCGGACCGGGGAGCCGGGCCGGGTAACCGTGGGCCGTCCCGGGTCGCGAGCCCGTCGAGGAGCAACGCCAGCTGGCGGCGCCGCAGTTGCCGGGTGCGGTCGGCGTCGGGGACGCGGATCGCCGAGCAACTCTCCAGCGCCAGTACGGTGTCGGCCACCGTGGCGTCGCGGCGCAGGCGCCCGCCGGCGTGGGCCCGCTTGACCAGTGCGGTGGCGAGCGAGTTGGCGCGCTCGGCGTCCTGCCACATGTCGGGGGTGGGCGTGAACAGCCCGGCCAGGTGGACCGTCAGCGAATGCACGTCGGCGTCGACGACGCGTTGCAGGAAGCCGGCGAACGCGCTCCAACCGTCGGGGTCGTCGCCGGCCGCCTCGGCCTCCGCGATGAAACGGCGGAGCCCGTCATGGCAGAGCTGGCGCAGCAGGTCCTCCTTGCTCGCGTAGCGGCGGTAGAGGGCGCTGATGCCGACCCCGGCCCGTTCGGCGACCGCGGCGATAGGGGCCTTCGGGTCTTCCAGGAAGACGGCGCGGGCCGCCTCCAGGATCAGTTGGTCGTTGCGCGCGGCCTGCCCGCGCCGGCCCGGGAGACCGGCGGGCGGAGCATCGCGGGGCTCGGAGCGAGTCATGGGACGAGAATACCACTGGAACGGACCGTTCCGCTCTGATATGCTGAGACGGAACGAAGCATTCCGCTCCGATAGCGAGAGGGCCCGCCATGAGTACCGAGATCCGCCCGTTCCGCATCGAGGTTTCCCCGGCCGACCTCGACGATCTGCGCGAGCGCCTACGCCGGACCCGCTGGACGTCGGAGATCCCCGGGCAGGGCTGGACCCGGGGCGTGCCGGTCGAGTACCTGAAGGGCCTCGCCGCCTACTGGGCCGACGGCTACGACTGGCGCCGGCACGAGGCCCGCCTGAACGAACTGCCGCAGTTCACCACCGAGATCGACGGACAGACGTTCCACTTCGCACACGTCCGCTCCTCCAACCCGGACGCCGTACCGCTGCTGCTCACGCACGACTGGCCGGCCTCGTTCGTGGCGTTCCTGGAGGTCGTCGAGCCCCTGTCGCGGGACTTCCACCTCGTGCTGACCAACCTGCCCGGCGTCGGCTATTCCGGCCCGCTCGCGGCACCGGGCTGGAGCACCGGGAGGATCGCCGCCGGGTTCATCGAGCTGATGTCCCGGCTCGGCTATGACCGGTACGGGGTGCAGGGCTCGGGCGGTGGCGGCTGGGTCGCCGTGGAGATCGGCCGGCAGGCGCCCGAACACGTCATCGGAGTACACGTCAACGGCCATGTCACGTTCCCGTCCGATGACCCGGGCGACTTCGCCGATCTGACCGGGGCGGAGCAGGAGCGCCTGGGCCGGCTGCAGCACTTCCGCGACGACCAGATGGGTTTCAACGCGATCCAGTCCACGCGACCGCAGACCCTGGCCTACGGCCTGCACGACTCGCCGGTCGGACAACTGGCCTGGATCGTGGAGAAGTTCAAGGAGTGGACCGACCCGGCGGCCGAGCTACCCGAGGACGCCGTCGACCGGGACCTCCTGCTGACCAACGTCAGCCTGTACTGGTTCACCGGAACCGCCGGCTCATCGGCCAACCTGTACTACGAGAACGCCCACGATCCGGCGGCGTGGGCGCCCAAGCCGCGCAGCACCGTGCCGACCGGCGTCGCCCTGGCCCGCAACACCGACATCACCATCCGCCGCTACGCCGAGCGGGATGCCCCCGTGACGCACTGGACCGAACTCGACAAGGGCGGCAACTTCCTTTCGCTCGAGCAGCCGGCCGCGTACGCCGAGGACGTGCGCGCGTTCTTCGGCGGTCTGTAGACTTCGGCGATGTCCGATGCCGAGCGGGTGTACCGGGCCCGACCCACCGATGATGAGATCGACGACGTGCTCGCCCAGCGACTCGTGGCGACGATCGGCACGCTCAACCCGAATGGGTCGGTCCACCTCGCGTACGTCATCTTCGATTATCACGGCGGTCGCGTGTACTTCGAGACGTCGTCGGTCACCCGCAAGGCGCGCAACGCCGAACGCACCGGGCAGGCCTCGGCCCTCGTCCAGGGCCGGGCCGCCACCGGGCGCAGCCTGATGGTCTCCATCGAGGGCGCCGCCCGGCTGATCAGCGGGCCGGAGGCCAACGACATCAACCATCGGCTGCGGGCCAAGTACATCAAGCCCGACGCGTTGCCGGCCGTCGACAGCGTCTGGGGCCGGCTGGACGACGTCGCGGTTGAGATCACCCCCGGCACGCGGCGATCCTGGACCGGCGCGGTGCTGCACGCCGAGACGCAGAAGGAGCTCAGCGTGCCGTACGGGGAGATCTGGCTGGACTAACCGGTGAAGCCCTTGAAGATGTTGGTGAACTGGTAGGTCGACTGGGCGATGGAGCTGCAGGTGGCAGACACCCCGCCGCCGGGGCAGCCGCCGTTGTCCCGGCCCACGGACCAGAACGCGAGCAGGCCGATGTCGTTGGCGTTGGCCCACGCGACAAGCTGGTTGCCGTCCTCGATCTGGAAGATCCGGCCGTTGAAGTTGCGCCCGATCATCGGGGTGACGCCGAGCATGCGCCGGCGCTGGGCGTCGGTCTTCTCCGGCCAGATCTGGGCCATCTGACCGAGCGTGGCGTTGGCCGCCGCGATCACCGCGTCGCCCCAGTCCGAGCGGGACGACCCGAACTCCATCGTCATCGGGTTGACGACGCCCACGTTCACCCCGTTGGCCTTCGCGTTGACCAGCAGGTCGAAGCCCAGTTGCGGCGTCAGGCCGTAGTCGTCGCCCTGCACCATCAACGTGAAGCTGATGACCGTCCCGGGCCGCTCCCGCTGCACCTGGGCCAGCGCCTTGTTCATCATGTCCACATTGACCGAAGCCTCGATGTCGATGTCGAGGTGGGTGACGCCGAGCGCGTCGACGACCTGCTTGTACGCGTTGGCCAGCGCGGCCTGGGTGCCGCAGACGTGCTCGAGGTACGGTCCGATCGCGCCGCCGAAGGCGACCGTGACGTCGCCGCCACCGGCCTTGACGGCGTTGATGTCGTTGCGGATGCGCGCCTCGGTCAGCGGGATGGTGCCGCCCCAGCTGGGAACGCAGCCGGCCGCCGACCCGATGACGAACGCCGCGGTGAAGTGCCGCTGACCGGTCGCCGCCGCGACCGACGCCATCGTCGGTGTCGTCGCGGTCACGTCCAGATACGGCCACGACCGGGCCGAGCCGGCCGGCGGGCACGACGGTGTGGTGGCGTTGACCGGACCCGACTGGGCCGATTCCCCGGCCGCGTTGACCGCGCTGACGCGGAACGCATACGCCGTGCTGGCCGACAGCCCGGTGACCGTGGTGCCGGTACCGGTGACGGTGGCGGCCAGCGCCGTGCCGCGGTACACCCGGTAGCTGGTCGCTCCGGACGAGGCCGACCAGGACAGGGACACGCTGGTGCACGTGGTACCGGTGACGGCCAGTCCGCTGGGGGTCGGGGGCACCTGGGTACCGCCGCCACCCGTGGTCGCCGTGACCGGTGCCGACTGGGCCGACGAGCCGGCGCTGTTGGACGCGCTGACCGTGAAGGAGTATGACGTGTTCGCGGCCAGGCCGGTGATGGTGGTCGATGTCGTCGAGACGGTCGCGGGATTGGCCCCGTTGCGGCGGACGGTGTAGCCCGTCGCGCCCGCGGAGGCGTTCCAGGTCAGGGAGACGCTGTTGCTCGTCGTGCCGGTGACGGCGAGGCCGGTCGGCGTCGCCGGCGTCGCCACCGGGCCGCCCTGGCCGTTGAGCGAGACGTCGTCGGCGTAGTAGGTGCCCTGCGCGTACCAGCCGTGCAGGTAGACCTGCAGGCTCGTGACCGAACCCGAGTTGCCGGTGACGGTCAGCTGCGTCCAGTTGGTGGCCGAAGGCGTCCACGTGCTCGAACCCCCGACGACGCCCAGGTACACATAGTTGCCCCGGACCCAGGCCGTCAGCGTGTACGCCGAATTGGCGGCGACGGGGACGGTCTGCGTGCACCGCGCGTTGTCGCTGGCGCTGGCCGCTCCGGCCAACGCCCTCGCCCCCGAACGGACCGGCGCGGTGACGACGGAGCCGGTGCCGCCGGTGCAGGACCACGGCCCGAGCGATCCGCTCTCGAACCCGCCGTTGACGACCAGCTCGGCGGCCAGGGCCGGATCACTCAGCCCGACCGTGGCGGCGGCCGCGAGCACGGCGGCGGTCAACCCGGTCAGCATCGATCGACGCATCGGTGCCTCCGCCTCTATAAGGAAAGTTTCCTAAAGGAGAGCGCACACAGCCGTACTTGTCAATATCCCGTGTGGGGGGTGACCGTGTGCGGATGCATCCGAACCAACTTGTCGTGACGATCGACGTGGTCCGGTCACTGGTGTCCGAACAGTTCCCGGTCTGGGCCGACCTCCCCGTCCGGGCGGTCGTCACGCACGGCACGGTCAACGCGTTGTACCGCATCGGTGACCGGCTCGCGGCCCGGTTCCCGCTCGAGCCGGGCGACGCCGACAGGGTCCGGCGCTGGTTGGAGTCCGAGGCGGACGCGGCCGCCGAGCTGCTCGGGCGGACACGGTTCCCGACCCCGGAACCGGTCGCGCTGGGTGAACCCGGCCCCGGATACCCGCTGCCCTGGTCGGTCCAGACCTGGATACCGGGAACCGTGGCTACGCGAGCGGATCCGGCCGGGTCCCGGGCGTTCGCCGACGACCTGGCCGAGTTCGTCGAGGCCGTCCGGGCCATCGACACCCGGGGCCGGACGTTCTCCGGCTCCTGGCGGGGCGGTGAGCTGATCTCGCAGGACGACTGGATGCGGACCTGCTTCTCCCATAGCGAGGGACTGCTGGATGTAGCCAGGCTGCGGCGGATGTGGGCGGTCATGCGCGGGCTGCCCCGAGGCACCCGACCGGACGTGATGAGCCATCGCGACCTGATGCCGGGCAATGTCCTGGTCGCCGGCGGGCGTCTGGCCGGGGTGATCGACGTCGGTGCACTGGGTCCGGCGGATCCGGCGCTGGATCTCGTGGGGGCCTGGCACATGCTCGAGCGGGGCCCGCGGCAGGCGTTCCGCGCGCGGCTCGGATGCGACGACGAGGAATGGGAGCGTGGGCGGGCCTGGGCCTTCGCCCAGTCCATGGGCCTGGTCTGGTACTACGTGGACAGCAACCCCACCATGGCCGGCATCGGACGTCGCACCCTGGAGCGCATCGTCGCCGACGAAAGTCGGTAGCGTCGCGGGCGCTGTGTCGGTGACGCTGAATGACGATGACAGTCATGGACATGATCGCCGCCAGGGTGGCGGGCGGCGAGACGATGGCGTTCCGGCCTACCGGGTCGTCGATGGTACCGCTGATCCGCAGCCGACAACTCGTCACGGTGGACCCCGTTGATCCGGCCACGGTCGAGGTCGGCGACATCGTTCTGTGCCGGGTGGCCGGCACGACGTATCTGCATCTCGTTTCGGCGGTCGACGACGCCAAGGGTCGTGTGCAGATAAGCAACAACCGTGGGCGGGTCAACGGCTGGACGAGCCGCGAGAAGGTCTTCGGCATCTGCACGGCCGTGGAGGGTGTCCCCCGTCCCCGCATACGGGGGAAGCTCCGCCAGCGGTAGGCGGGACCCACAGATCGGGTGGCCGTGATCGTCGTCGGATTTCTGGGTATCCACCCGGCATGACGAGCAGGATCGCCGTGGTGACGGTCGACGCGGCCCAGCCCCGTGCCATAGCCGACTTCTGGGTCGCCGTGCTGGGATGGCGCGTCGTCGAGGAGGAGGACGGAGGCGTCAGCATCGCGCCGCCCGACGGTGCCTGGCCCTCGATCGACTTCGTGCCCGTGCCCGAGGACAAGACGGTCAAGAACCGGCTTCATTTCGACCTGCGGGCCGACGGGTCGACCGCCGAGGAGGAGGTCGCCCGGCTGGAGAGCCTGGGAGCGCGCCGGGTCGACGTGGGCCAAGGGCCGGACGTGTCGTGGACGGTGTTGGCCGATCCGGAGGGCAACGAGTTCTGTGTTCTGTCCCGCTCCGTGCAGGACGTCCGCGGAAGCTAGGACGTCAGCGCGGAGCGCAGGGCCCGCACCACCCGCTCGGAATGTTCCGACAGGACGAGGCCGTCCATGTGGTTCAGGTACTCCCACGCGACGGGGACCGGTGCGGAGAACGCGCCGCGGACCGCGCCGATGGCTTCGATCTCGACCGTCCCGACCTGTGCGGAGCGAATCCGTACTTCGCCATTCGACGGCAGGGCGTGCATGTTCTCCAGGAATTCGTCAAGATCGATCACGTAGTGGTGGACGGGCCAGTCCTCGACGACGCCCTCGAGGTACCGCAGGGCCGCCTCCGGGCCGGCGACCGAGCGGATCGCCTCGGCCGTGTCGCCGTCGGCCAGGGCCCGCCAGCCCCGCTCGCTCGACTCGGTCCGATCCCGGTGGGCGACCTCGCGGTCGTACTGGGCATCCTGGGCCCGCCACATGTCGCGGTCACGCTCGTACCGATCCCAGTCGCTCACGAATTCCTCCCAGGGCCGGCCCAACACAGTAGACACGACCGGTCGGCTCCACATCGGAAGAATTCCCTATCCCGTGCCCCGGTGACGGCGATCCGACCAGCGCTCGACCGGCGCGGTCGGCCGGGACCAGAATCCCAGCATGTCGAGTTCCGAAGCTCCTACGTCGTCGGGCCGTCGATGGGTGGCCGTGGGCGCCGGCGCCCTGGGCGTCGCCGCCGTGGTCACCACCGTGGCGGTGGCCCTCGGCGGTGACCCCGCCGGCACGCCGGCGGCGGACGCCGCGTCCAGTTCGGCGAGCCCACCGCCGCCGTCGGTCGCGACCGCACCGGGCGGCCCGCCGGGCGGCCCGGCGAGCGGCGTAGCGGTGGCGCCCTCGGTGACCGTTCCCGGCGGCGGAGGGTCGGGCCCCAAGGGTGACGCGACGCATCCGGGCGACGGCACGTGGGGAGTGGGTCCGGCTCCGGCCAACCAGACGGTGGCCAGTGGCACGTACGAGACGACCGTGCCGGCCGACTCGAGGGACTGCACGTACATCCGGGTCGCGTTGAACCACACCATCATCTCGACCCATCACGCTCGGGCCGGCCAACATGTCACGGTGACGATCGCGCCGACCGACGGCCTGTTCAACACGAAGGGATGCGGCGAGTGGCAACGGGTGCCCTGACGCCCGAGGCGTAGGGAGTCCGGGCCCGACGTCTAGGGCGCCGGCGCCCGCTCGCCGGCACGTCCCGGCCCGCGGCGTCGCCCGGGTCAACTCGTCCGGAACGTGGCCATCATCGCCATGTCCTCGTGTTCCAGATTGTGACAGTGCAGCAGGTACCGGCCCGGGTAGTCGGTGAAGCGCACGGCCACCTCGACGGATTCGCTGGGTGACAGGTCCACAGTGTCCTTCCAGCCGGCGTCGTGCGGGCCCGGACCACCGCGGCGGCGCGCGAGGACCTGGAACGGGTCGAGGTGGACGTGGACGGGATGGTACAGATCCGAGGTGAACCGCCAGATCTCGATGTCGCCCAGCCGAACGTCGGCGTCGATGCGAGCGGGGTCGAACGGGCGGCCGTCCAGCAGCCAGCCGGGGTGCGCCCCGGTGGCCGCCCGGCGGAAGGTCCAGGTGCGGGTGCGGACCGCCCGATCCGGCGGCAGCGGTTCGATCCGGCTCAGCTGTTGCGGGATCCGGCTCTCGTCGCTGGCCCGGGACGTGACCCGGAACCGGATGACCTCGCCGGCGTTGCCGGTCCCGAGTCCGTTGCGCAGGGTGACCTCCGCGCCGGGCCCGAAGGCGGCGAAGTCCACCACCACATCGCAGCGCTCGCCGGGGGCCAGCAGCACGGTGTCCTGCTCGACGGGCCGCTCCAGCAGGCCGCCGTCCGATCCGATCTGCACCAACGGTGTGCGCGACGGGTCGAGGCGCAGCCGGTACCGGCGGGCGCCGGACGCGTTGAGCAATCGCAGGCGGTAGCGGGCGGCGGTGACCTCGTGCACCGGCCACGGCGCGCCGTTGACGAGAATGACGTCGCCCAGCACGCCTTCCATGTATGCGTCGGTGACGCCCGCGTGGTGGTCGTGGGCCGGGTAGCGGAACGAGCCGTCCTCCTCGAAGGCGCGGTCGGTGATCATCAATGGGATGTCGCGGTCGCCGGTGGGCAGCCCGAGCGCGACCTCCTCGTCGTCGGTCACGAGGTGGAAACCGGCCAGGCCGCGATTGACCTGCGGGCCGGTGAAGTCCATCCGATGATCGTGGTACCACAGCGTGGCCGCCCGTTGCCGCATCGGGTACCGGTAGTCGCGCCGACCGCCCGGGGGGACGACATCGGTCGGGTGGCCGTCGCTGTCGGCCGGCGTGTGCCCGCCATGCAGGTGCACCGAGATGGGCACCGTCAGGTCGTTGCGATGGGTGACCACGGCCGGGCGGCCGCCCCGCGTGACGAGCGTCGGCCCGGGGAACCTCCCGTCGTACCCGAGGACCGGGGTGCGTAGTCCGGGCAGGATCTCCAGTTCGGCCTCGCGCTGGACAAGCTCGTAGAAGTCGGTGGTCGCGTCGCTGCGGGAGGGTCGGACGACCGGCGGGATCGGCAGCGGCACCGTGTACGGGCGGGGAAGCCGCGCGCCGCTACGCAGCGGTTCACCGGTCTGTCCACGTGGGAAGGTGAGACCGAGCCCGCCGAAGCTGGCGGCACCGAGGGCCGAGAATCCGAGTGCGCCCAGGATCTGCCGGCGGTTCACGACGCGCGCTCCGGTCGGGCCACCCGGGGCGCCCGGGCCTTCACGGCGGCCGCGCGGAACAGCCACACGGTCGCCAGGATCTGCCCGGTGATGAGCGAGACCCCCAGCGGTAGGTGCACGACGAGCTCGCGCGTGTAGCCCATACCGATCTGGACCTCGACGGCCACGGCGATGGCCAGGCTGGCCCAGATGGGCCAGGCGGGCCCCCGCCCCTTCCAGAAGAAGACGATGGCGCAGATGAGCTGGACCAGGTCAATGGCGCTGATCAGGAACGCGTTCGTGGTGTGCGTGGCCAGCGAGTCGACGTCGCCCATCAGGTACCCGCCGGCGAACACCGGCTGGGCGAGGAACGCGAGCGAGTGCAGGACAGCGACGACGCGCAGCACCTGGAGGGTGGCGTGGGGTCCCGCATCCCGTGACGGGTTCGGTGCGGCCGGTGTCCCGGTGACGGCGTCGGCCGGTGAGGTCATCGTCGCTCCCTGCGAAACGCGGAGTTTGTCGTGCCGCTCGATGCTATGGAGCGAAAGTCTCCGCGAACATCAGGTTGACCCCCTAATCCGGGTGAGGCTCAACACCCTGGCCGGCCCGATGGGCTCGGGCACTGCCGGCCAGGACGTAGATCTCGTCGCCGGGCCGGTAGCTGAACGTGATTCGCACCCGTTCCCCCCGCTCGGCGTAACAGGGTGCGGACAGCGGCACGACGAGGTAGTGCATCAACCACTCCACACCGGGCCGGGCGATCGGCGCGACGAGGATGTTCTTCGTGATGACCCGGATCGCGTTGATCCAGCCGGCCCGATCGGTGGTGAACTCCAGATCGGCCGCGCAGGTGTCCGGGATGGCGTCGTCGTAGAAGAACTGTTGGTACACCTGGGGCGCGGCGAGCTCGATGGTGCGGTCCTGAGGCGAGAACGGGTACTGGAACTGGGTGCCGCCACGGCGTACCCGTGAAAGGTGAAGTCCTGCTGCACCGGTTGGACGGCCTGGACGCACGCCTCGGGCATGAAGCGGGGCAGCGGTGAACCCTGGAAACGTGCGCTGTAACGTCGCTTGAAGCCCTCGATGACCTCCATCTGGCGTTCCCGCAACTGTCCCACGTGCATCATCTCGCACACGACCACGTCGACCGGGTCGTCGGGGACGAACTCCCGCGCGTCCGCGTGCACCAGCCGGATGCGCCGCCCGCCCGCGTTGGCCAGGGCCGAGCGGGCGGCGGCCAGGACGATCGGCTCCCGCTCGACCGCGGTCACCCGAGCCCCCTGCTGGGCCGCGAAGAAGGACAGCACGCCGGTGCCGGCGCCCAGGTCCAGCACGTGCATGCCCGGTCGTACCGCGTCGGCGATGGCCTGCTGGAAGGAGTCCATCCGGTGCTGGTCGAGCAGCATCGGCACGTGGTACTGGAGCGGAATCACGTCGGCCGGCAACCCGGTGTGCGGCCGGAGAAGGTCGAGCGAGTTCGTTGCCATGGACGCCTCCCCGTTGGCGGCCGCCCTACCGGCGCTGAGCCCGATTCTAGAAGCTGTGATCGTGGCAGGTCCTCTGCATTGAGCATAGGAAATGTCTCGCCGAGTCCCGCAGTGACCTCAACAACCGGCCGGACGACCGCGATCGAAACCCCGCATCGTCGCCCATGACGCGAAGAGGCCACGCGACGCCGAGGGATCAGGTGTCGGCCTGGATGCGCCGGGCGATTTCCGGGTCGAGCGGGTACGGGCGTTCGGGAGGAAGCAGGCGTTGGGCCTTGGCGCCCTGCCCGGACTGGGCCATTGTGGCGATCTTGCGCACCGTGGGTGTGAGGTCGGTCAGCCCGACGATCCAGTCCTCGGCATAGTCGCGGATTAGCGCCCGACCGACGCCGACCTGGATGCTGTAGTGGTTGAGCGCGGCCCCGCGAAGCGACCGTTCCGGATCCCACTGCAGGTGGACGCTGGCCGCGGCGAAGGCCCTGCTCCAGGCGGCGGCGCTGCCGTGGATGGACGGCTCGGGGGAGGTGAGGACGGCCTCGGACAGCGCCCGCTCCCAGCCGGCGCGGGTGATGCGTACGGCCAGGATGTGTTCCTGGCCGGCCTTGCGGGCCCAGTTGCTGCGGTGCATCAGCCACAGCAGCGACGGCTTGATCCAGGTCATGCGGTTGAAAGAAAACGGCGCGACGAACCGGCCGGCGGCCAGCGCCGCCTTGGCGATCGCCGGTCCGTAAGCCTGGTACACCACGATCGTGTCGCGGTCGAAGTCGGCCCGGATCTGGCGCAGCAACGGATTCTCCCGCAAGGTCGTCGACGGTGCCCGTACAAGGATGAGGGCTGCCGGCCCACGAACAATCGCTTTTCGCCGGGAAACGGTTTCGCGTCCACCGTAGACTGTTCGGTCAAAGGCGAAGGGGGTACTCCGATGCTGTCTGAGATCACGCCGGTCTCGACATTGGCGACCGCGGACCTGTCGAGGGCCCGTAGCTACTACGAGGACACGCTCGGGCTCACGCTGCAACGCGAGGGGCTGGGCGGCCTGTACTACACCTGCGGGGGCGGCCACATCTTCGTGTACGAGTCGGCGTTCGCCGGCACGAACAAGGCGACGGCGCTGAGCTTCGAGGTCCCGCTGGACGCCTTCGACGGCGAGGTGGCGGCGCTGCGGGCGAAGGGCGTGCGTTTCATGACCTTCGAACTGGAGGGCGCCGACTGGGACGACGGCGTCGCCTCGATGGGCGACCGGATGAAATCGGTCTGGTTCGCCGACCCCGACGGAAACATCATCAACGTCGCCGCCGGCGAGATGTGACCCGAGCCCCGCTCGCGGGACCACCGTCGGGCGCGACCCGCCCGGTGGCCGCCCGAGAGTCGGACGGGAGCAGCCCACGGACGGTGGGCCGCTCCTCGCCCGTCGCGGATCAGAATGCGACCGTCAGGCACGCGTGCCGCGGGCCGGCCGTTCCGGCCGAACCCGGTACGCCGTGAGTCGTGTGGCGGTCGTGGATGACGACCGATCCGGCCCGCCGATCGGCGGTGAATTGCCAGTCCACCACCGTCTGCGCGCTTGCGTTGCCATCGGCATCGGTGATCAGGTCGAGCCAGATCTCGTTGTCCGGATTGGCGAACGCCGGATCGGTCGCGCCACCCATCACATGCTGGAAGTGGGCACCGGCGTCCGTCCCCAGAGGGCCGCAGGAGTTCTGGTGCGCATGGGCACCGTAATGTCGATCCGGCTGAAGGCCCCAGACGTGCAGCGTGATGACGCTCATGCCACTACCGGTGTATTCCGCCCGTACCCGGGCCCGTGATCCGACCGGTACGGCGGGGTTGTAGGTGTAGGCCCCGGCGTCCACACCGAACGTGCCCTCGGCGCGGACCGAGCTCGCGCCGGCCTGGGCCGACCCGCCGCGGCGGCCAGGACGGCGGTCACCACCGACACCGCCAGCACCGTGATGGCGGCGAGCCGACGCCACATGTCTTGCTTCATACGACTTCCCTTCTCGAGGCTTGACGCCTAGCGACCTTATGCCTAGCGTCGCTAAGTATGAGGGGAGAATCGCTCAAGGGTCACCTGGACGTTCTGGTACTTGCTGTGCTGGCCGATGGTCCACTACACGGCTACGCGGTGATCGAGGCCTTGCGGGAGCGCAGCGGCGAGGCCTTCGACCTACCCGAGGGCACGGTGTACCCGGTACTGCACCGCCTGGAAGACGCGGATCTGCTGGAGAGCACATGGCAGGTGACGAATGGGCGCCGCCGTCGCGTCTACCGGCTGACGAGTACGGGCCGCCAGGTCTTGAAGAGCGAACGGGCCGCCTGGCAAGACTTCTCGACCGCCGTCACGCGCGTACTCAAGGGGCCGACATGGACAACGGGCTGATTGACGGCTATGTCGAGGAGCTCCGGCGGTCCCTGCGTTGGCGCCGCGACGCCGACGACGTCGTCGACGAGGTTTCCGACCACCTTCGCGAGCATGCCACCCGGCTCGTCGCGGCGGGCGTCGCGTCGGGCGACGCACAGCGCCAGACACTGGCCCGCTTCGGCGATCTGGGTACGGTGACCCGATCGTTCGCCCGGGCCGCGACGGGCGATCTCGCGGTGCCGACCCGGGCGACCCGAGCCGCCGGCATCGTCGCTCTCGGTGCGGGCCTGGCCTGGGGGGCGGCCATCGTGGGCGCCGTCGCCGGGGGCCACACCGAACTCCTGACCCCGTGGACACTGCAGCGTTACCAGACATGGATCGGGCTGCTCGTCGTGGCGGCCGGACTCACCACCATCGCGGTGGCTGGTGTCATGCTCCGGGCCGGATGCCTGCGTCGGCCGGCCGCCAAGGCGGCGGTGGTGGTCGGCGGCCTGGTGACGGTCGCGCTTCTCGAGGTCGGCTGGGCCGTGACCATCCTCATGGCGCTGCTCGGTGTCGCGCTGCTGGCCGGACTCCGGGGCCGTGCCGGTCCGGCCGACCGCATCGTCGGGCCGGTGCGCGTGTTGGGTGCCGCGTGGCCGATGGGCGCGGTCGCGCTGGTGTTGGGGGACGAGGTCTACCGGATCGGCCCGGTCGACTCCTACGGCGACTACCCGGTGGCCTGGCTCGTGCCGTTCTGCGTCTGCGCGTTCGTCTCGGCGGCCACCCTCGCGGTCATCGGCGTGCGGCTTCGCGCGGAGCGCCCCGCCGAGTTCGGCCGGCGGCCGGGTACCCCGATCGGGACGTCGCCGGCGGACGGACCGCTGGTCACGAAGGCGCGGCCGTGACCCATCGCCGGCTGGTGCGGTTGCTGGCCCTGGGAATGGCGCTCGTGGCTGGCGCCTGCTCGAATGCCCCGGTCGCTGACCCCGGGCCGGGGCGCTCGCCGTCGTTCGCGTTCCGTGCCTGCCCGGACCTGGCGGACTGGGACGCGATGAACCTGCCCGGCGACCGCCGGCAGAGCCTCGAGGTGCGGTGCGCGACGCTCACGGTACCCGTGGACCACACCCAACCCGCCCGGGGCACTCTGGATATGGCCGTGATGCGCGTCCGGGCCGCCGACCAGCACGACCGCATCGGTTCGCTCGTCCTCAACCCCGGTGGCCCCGGGCTGTCGGGTCTGGACTTCATGCCGTGGTGGGCGTCCTGGCTGCCCGATGAGCTGCTCGCCCGCTTCGACCTCGTGACCTTCGACCCGCGCGGGACCGGGAAGTCCTCTCCCGTCCGCTGTCGGGAGCTGCCCGACGGACTGGGCACCGCGCCCCTACCGAGCCTGCTCACGGCCGCCGGCCGGGCCGCCGCGACCCGCCTGCTTCAGGCGCGGTCGCGGGCGTGTCTCGAGGCGCTCGGTGACCGGGCCTCCCTGTTCTCGACCGACGCCACCGCGCGGGATCTCGATCTGCTCCGGGCCGCGCTGGGCGATCGCGTACTGACGTTCGTCGGCTGGTCGTACGGCGCCCGGCTCGGCGCCCACTACGCCCACCTATTCCCCGACCGGGCCCGGGCGCTCGTGCTCGACGGTCCGCCGGATCCTCAGGCCCGTCGGAACACGATCGTCGAATCGCAGATCGCCGGCTTCGAGGACGCCTTGGCCACATACGCCGCGCAGTGCCGCGGTCGCGCATCCTGCGCGTCCATCGGCGATCCCGCCGAGCTTCTCGACCGCGTCGTCCGGACGGCCCGCGCCACGCCCATCCGGAGCGGTCGTCCGGCCGGCGACCCGCCGGCGACCTGGGACGTGGTGCTCCGGTCCGTCCTGGGCTTCCTCGCCGCCCCGGAGTCGTGGCCCCACCTCGACGCGGCACTCGACGAGGCCGCCGGCGGCGACTCCGGCTCGCTCTACGACATGATCGACTCGTTGGAGGGCAAGACGCCGGCGCACCCCGACGCGGACAGCGACCACGCGGCAACGGTGATCCAGTGCAACGACACGGCGAGGGACCCGGCGCCGGACGGCATGCGGGCCGAGGTCACCCGGCTGGCCCGACTGTATTCGCGGCTGGGGGAGTTGGGGTCGTGGTGGCTCTTCGCGTGCAGCTACTGGACCGTGCCGCATCCGACCCTGCCCGCCCCCGCGTCCGCGACCACGGCGCCGATCCTGGTGGTCGGCACTCGGGCCGACCCCTCCACGCCGTTCTCCGGCGCTGCCGCGATGGCGCGGGTGATCGGTCCGAGCGCGGTGCTGCTGACCTCATCGGGGGCGGGCCACACGGCCTTCGGGCGCTCGCCGTGTGTGGGGGAGCAGGTGACCAGATACCTCGTCGACCTGGTCCGGCCTCCACAGGGGACGGTCTGCCCTTGAGGATCACTCTCCCCGGGTGATCACCCCGTGCCTCGGGCCTTCTGGCCCATCGCACCCGTCACAACGCGGACCTGCTTCGAACAACCAACAGAGTGGCCAGGCAGGACGCGAACCGGGACGGGCAGCATGGAGGCATCCACACATTCACGCGGTCGGCTACCATCGGCCGACCGTCCGGAGCCGTTGGTAACCGGGAGTGACTGATGGACGACTCGGATCAGACGCCGGCCTGGACCGCCGGCCAGGCGCGGGCCGGTGCCGACCGGCCCCGGCCCTTCATGACCGTCTTGATCGGACTGGCCCTGGTCCCCGTGGTCGCCGTCCTGGCCTTCGCCGGCATCATGCTCTCCCGCGGCCGGACGCCCGCCCCGGCGCCGCGGGCCGAGGCCACAACGCCGGCCGCGGTCATCCGGTACCCAGAATCCGGTGGCACGATCCCCGCGACGTCATCCCTTCCGTCGTCGCCTGTTGCGTCGTCGTCGCCCGGTGCGACCGGCGATGTCGGCGGGGGAACCGCGAGCGGAGGCGCCGGTACGGGTACGGGCGGGGGCGGCGGCTCTGGCGGCGGTTCCGGTGGCGGCGTCTCTGGCGGCGGCTCTGGTGGCGGGTCGACCGGGGTGCCTCCACCGCCGCCCCCTCCTCCACCACCCCCTCCCCCTCCTCCGCCGCCGCCGCCCGGGCCGACCATCACGAGCTTCGCGTGCGGGACGAGCGGAGGTGGCATCTCCTGCACGGTGCTATACCAGGCGACGGGCACGGTAGCGATCCGTTGGGTCAAGGACGGAGACGCCATGACCTCCTGGAACGACAGGGCAACGGTGAGCGGTGGCTGCGTGTCCGGCGAACCCACGTTCGTGCAGGTGACCGTGTCGGACTCGAACGGCGCGGACTCGGCCTGGGATTCGGTCCGCTGCCCCGGCGTTCCGAAGTGAGCGATCTAGGGTGTACCCATGCGCACACTGCACGTCGGCCTGCGGGTCAACGACCTCGAGCGGTCGCTCGCGTTCTACACCGGCGTCGGCTACATGGTTTTGGGTACCGTCGAGGGGACGCCATTCGGTAGCTTGACCATGCTCCGGCTGCCGGGCGACGACTTCGTGACCATCGAGCTGGTCCACGACCCGGCGAAGGGTGGGGTCGATATCGGCGCCGGCCTCAACCACCTCGTCATTCAGGTCGAGTCGCTCGACGCCACCCTCGCCGATCTCGCCGCCAAGGGGATCGCGGCCGAGCCGGCAGTGTTGCACGACGGCTCGGACGGACTGCGGACCAGTTGGCTCACCGACCCGGACGGCTACCGGATCGAGTTGGTCCAGTGGCCGGCCGGCCATGCCGACGGCATCACCGAGGCCGACCTCGCCTGATCGCGAGACACGAAGGGTTGTACGAGCGTGACGACGGACGAACCGCCACGGCTGACCGTGGTGCACCCCGGTGAGGGTCGAAGCGGCCTGCTCGGCTCAATCGGGGTGCAGTTCAAGTTGTGGGGGGCCGACACCGGTGGCGCTCTGTCCGTTGTGGAGCATCCGTTCCCCGTGGGCGCCCTCGTGCCGCCGCACCGGCATACCCGCGAGGACGAGTACTCCATCGTCACCGCGGGAGAGATCGGCTTTCGGTCCGGCGACCGCGAGGTCGTGCTCGGCTCGGGCGGGTACATCACCAAGCCCCGTGGCGAGCTGCACGCGATGTGGAACGCCGGCGATGTACCGGCTCGAATGATTGAGATCATCAGCCCGGCCGGCTTCGAGCACTTCTTCCGCGAGGTCGTCGAGATGATGGAGGCCGGTCCGGTAGCGGCCGAGCAGGGTGCGGTCCTCATCGAGCGGTTCGGCCTCGAGTTCGAAGAACCGGATTGGCTGCCTGACCTCGTCGCGCGGTACGGGCTCAACCCGCCGTGACGCCCACGCGAGCGGTTTGGCTCGCCGGCGACCTACGAGCCGTCACGAGCCGTCGGTGGTCCAGCGGTAGCGGTGCCCGCTCTCGACCACCACGTAGGCATGCGAGCGGATCCTCTTCTGTACCTTGGGCCAGGCCCGGTCGGTGTCCTCCTTGGACAGACCGCCGGCTTCGAGCGCCTGCTTGATCTGGCCAGCGGTCAGGGCCGAGCCGGCGCGTTGCAGGACCCGGAGCACAGCCTCCATGGCGTCGTCGAGGTCGGTGCCACCTCGGTGCGCTCGCAGTCCGGCGGCGGCGAGTACGGACGGGATGCCGGCCACCGCGGTGCGGTCCTTGTCCCGTTCCGACTCGGAGAGGCGGTCCCACGGTACGAGGCTGGGATGATGCCTGGCCTTGTCGTCGCGGACCGGCCCGTACGACCATCCGGCGGCCCGCCGCTGGTCGCTCCACCGGGAATGCTCGTCGACGGCCAGCGTCTCCAGTTCGGTTGCCGTGAAGGCGAACGGCGTCTCGTCGGTGCCGGCCGGGCCGACCGTGCACGCGATCCGGGCGAGCTTCGCCTCGATGTCCCGGGCCTGGGCCCGGTTCGCGTCCCGCAGGTCCTCATCGAGGTCGGCCCATGACACCATCACCGGGCTCGAGCCGATCGCGACGCCGTTGGCCGTCTGTTCGGCCAGGTACCGTTCGTGAATCACGCGGGCGATCCGCTCCACGACATCGTCGTCGATCACGTACCCCACGGTAGTCAACGTCGGCAACCCGCGAGGCTAGGCCGGCGGATCGGTCAGTCTGATGACGCGCAGCCCGGCCTCGGCCAGGACGATGGGAAGGTCCCGGATCACCTGTCGGTCGTTGTTCCGCGACTTCTCGGTCAACTCATCCCATGGGACCAGGTCCGGGTGCCGCTTGTTCGCGTCGTCGCGCTCTCCGCGTTTCCATCCGGCGTCGGTCCGTTCCTGACACCAGCGGGCGTGCTCGTGCCGCGACAAGCGTTCCAGCTCGTCGCCGACATAGCTGAACGGAGCACCCTTCGACGAGGATGGAGCCACCGTGCAGCCGATCTTCTGTAGTTTCCGGCCGATGTCCACGGCCTGCATTCGGTTGGACCGCCGGAATTTCTCGTCCAGGTCCGGCCACGGCTTGATGGCACCCACGCCGGGCGTCGCCCCGGCCTGGAGCTGCCCGATCAGGTACCGCTCGTGGATGGTCTGGGCCAGCCGCTCGACCAGGTCCTGGCGGATCAGGTCGGGATCGCTGGCCAGCTCGGTCAGGCCGACCAGCCGCAGCCGTTGGCCAATGTCGTCGAGCAACCAGCCGCCGTCGCCGGAGAAGACGCTCCGGTAGGTCGCCAAACGGCCCAGGCGCACGACCAGAGAGTGCGGCTCTCCGCGCCATAGCCGCGTGGCGGACAGCACGGTGAGCAGGGCCCGATCCTCGTCGTCGTCGCAGACGTAGATCCGGTACGGGTCGGGGCCGGCGACCTCGTCGAGGGAGGCGACGGCCGTGATGTCACAGACCTCGTCCACCACCGGCCACTGCTGCCGGAGCCGCCGCGCCACCACGTCGGCATGGTCGCCGACGAGGGTGACCGGCAGCTTGGCGAAGCTGCCCGGCGAGGCCAGCCGCCACGTGCGGGCCAGCTCGACAACTAGTGCGCGGCCGAACGCGCTCGGGCCCACCACCAGGATGGAGGGAGCGTCGGCGGTGGTGATCGCCGGACCGTCCAATCGCATCAGTGCCCGCGCGGCGACCTCGTCCAGGTGGACCACGTCGACATGGCGCTGGCCCGGGTCGGGCAGTCCGAGGCGGCGGGCGCGTAGGGCCAGCGCCAGGTCGGAGTCGCTGACCTGTGCGTACACCCGTCGGGCGCCCATCTCGGCGGCTCGGGCCGCGGTGACGAGGTTGATCGCGCTGTCCAGGCTGTCGTCGCCGAACGCGTACAGCGCCTCGGCCTTCGCCGCCCCGGCCAACCGCAGGGACTCGGGATCACCGGTGGCCACCGGTATGACGCGTCGGCTCGACGCGTGCAGCTTCTTCGCCAGGACATCGGCCGCGGGTGTGGCCCCGACCACGATGACGTTGTCGGCTCGCCGGCTGATCCGCCACCGCTCGTAGCGGCCGGCGAAGAGCGCGTGGCCGGCCTCGAAGATGGCCCAGATCGCCGCGGCCGGGGCGGCGAACCGGGCGATCTCCAGCAGGAGCGGGTACGGACCCGGTTGGTCCAACGGGTTGGAGGAGAGGACGAACAACTGCAGGTCGTAGTAGGCGATGGCGTACCACGCTGTGCCGTACGTGCCGGGCTCCAGCGTCGCGACGAACTCCCGCAGGCCGAGGTACCCGGTGACCAGCGCGCCGACGACCGTCACCAACCAGGCCGGCCACAACCACAGCCGCGCGACCACGCCGTCCACCTCCGTCCAATCCCGTCCTGGGTAGCGTGCGCGATCCGACGCGCCCACGCATCCGGTGTTTGTACACCACAACGATCCACTCGGGCGGGATCGACGGTGGGGCGCGTCGCATCACATCTCGACGGGCTGGGTCGTCGTACTGGTGAGACGATATTTGGCCCGATTGGAGATCGCATTGACTCGTCAAGGTGGTGCCGGCGAGAGCGGGGGCCACCGCCTGCGGGCGGCGACACCGTTGCGCTCCCTGCTCAACAAGGTCTTCCCCGACCACTGGTCGTACCTGTTCGGGGAGGTCGCCCTGTGGTCGTTCATCGTGCTCCTGCTGACCGGGGTCTATCTGAGCGCCTTCTTCGAGCCCTCGATGAAGGAGGTCGTCTACGACGGTAGTTATGTGCCGCTGCAGGGCATGCCGGTGTCGGCGGCCTTCGCGTCCACTATGGACATCTCCTTCGACGTCCGTGGTGGCTTGGTGATCCGGCAGATGCACCACTGGGCGGCCCTGCTGTTCATGGCCTCGGTCGTGGGGATGATCCTTCGCATCTTCTTCACCGGCGCCTTCCGTCGACCGCGACGGGCGAGCTGGGTCGTCGTCGTGCTCCTGTTCTGGACCGGGTGCCTGGCTGGCTTCACGGGCTACACCCTTCCGGACGACGCCCTGTCCGGGACGAGCCTGCGGATCGCCACCGGAGTCATCCTTTCCATACCCCTCGTGGGGAGTTGGCTGACGAACTCGATCTTCAACGGTGAGTTCCCGGGCACCGTCATCATCGGCCGGCTCAACATCGTGCACACGCTGGTGGTCCCGGCCATCATGGCGGCCCTGATCGCGGTACAGATCGTCCTGGTCCTGAGGAAGGCGCCGATGCAATGGCCGGGCCCGCGCCGTACCAGCGCCAGTGTGGTGGGGGAGCGGCTCTACCCGCGGTACCTGCTGAAGCGGGCCGGCCTCGCTTGCGTCGTGTTCGGCGAGCTCGCGCTACTCGCCGGTCTCGTCCAGATCAGCCCGATCTGGCTGTACGGACCGTCCAGGTCCGCGGTGGCCGCCGCGGCCAGCGGTCCCGACTGGTACATGATGTTCCTTGACGGAGCGAGTCGTCTGATGCCCGCCTGGGAGATCACCATACCGATCGGCGAGGGCTACGCGATCCCGCCGATGTTCTGGGCGACGGTGGTGCTGCCCGGCGTCCTGTTCGTGGTGTCGATGGCCTATCCCTTCATCGAGGCACGTCGCAACGGAGACACCGGGGTCCACCATCTGCTTCAGCGGCCCCGGGACGTGCCGGCCCGCACCGGCGTGGGCGCGATGGCGATCGCCTTCTATCTCGTGTTGACCGCCGCCGGCGCCAGCGATGTCATCGCGGCCAGGTTCAGCATCAGCACCAACGCCATGACCTGGGCGGGCCGGATCGGGTTGGTCATCCTGCCGCCGCTGGCCTACTACGTCGCGTATCGCCTCTGCCTGGGCCTGCAGCAGCACGACCGGCAGGTGCTGGCCCGCGGCGTGGAAACCGGCATCATCCGCCGGCTGGCCGACGGCCGGTTCGTCGAGGTGCACCAGCCGCTCGGCGCGACCGAGGGGCACGACCTGGAGTACGCGGGTTGGGTCGTGCCCAAGAAGATGAACCGACTGGGCGCGTTCGCTCCCGCCCCCAAGGGCTTCTTCCGGCCGGTCGAACCGAGGTGACGGGCACCGTCACAGGTGGGACGCTGGCCGGTTGACGGTCAGGACGCTACTGGTCCTTACCGTCGAGTCCTCGGGGGCGCCCATGCCGTGGACGTGATACCGGGCCACGACCTTCAGCACGTCCATGCTGACATGGCCGCGGCCCGGCTCGCCCACGAGCACTTGCGCCCCGCGGTCGGCCGCCCGGATCAGGAACGGCACGACCCGGTCGGCCAAGGACCGGTTGTAGAGAGCATCCCCGGCGAGGACCACGTCGGCGGCCTCCCCGTCCCCGTCGAGCAGATCATGGGCGGACAGCGTCACCCGAACGCTGTTGACCCGGGCGTTGGCCCGGATCGCCGCCATGGCGTACGGGTCGATGTCGTTGGCCACGACGGCACTGGCGTCCGCCATCGCCGCGGCGATGGCGACCAGGCCGGACCCGGAAGCGACGTCCAGTACCCGGCGGCCGGCCACCGTCTCGCGGTGGTCGAGCACGTGCCG
>Ga0307416_100000226_pt1 | contig 29922 bp, 25 predicted proteins | sample DK1Cmetagenome_2_FD_203821 | JGI IMG/M metagenome (GOLD analysis project Ga0307416, IMG submission 203821) | Maize rhizosphere microbial communities from greenhouse at UC Davis, California, United States - DK15-C-3 | ecosystem: Host-associated > Plants > Roots > Rhizosphere > Soil | place...
CCCAGCGGTTGTGCCAGTAGCAACGGAATCTGCTCGTAGCGGTCGACCTGAATACCGTTGGCATGGAACACCATCGCCGCGCAGGCCAGGGCCGCGATCGCAACCGTACCGCCGAACCCCATGCCCAGTCCGGCAATCAGCCGGTTCACTCCGAGGTGGCCTTCGTCCCACTGGTCCTCGATCGCACCCGCCGAGTAGAAGTAGAACAAATACGGACTCACCGAAGCGCCGATGATGCTCACAGCCATGAACCAGTATTTCGCGGGATCCTCTCGGGGCAGGCTGGGCAGCAGGTGAGCGCCGACCTCGCCCAGCGGGGTGTGCAGCTTCAGCGCACCCACCACGAAAACGAGGGTGACCAGCCCCAGCATCGACGCGCCTTTTTCGACCAGGCTGAAGTTATGAGCCCATAGCAGGAGCCACACGGCCATTGCGACGGCGGGCGCCCACCACTGAAACCGGATGCCGGTGATCAGCTGGAGAGCCAGCGATACCCCGCCGATTTCGGATGCCAGCACCAGAAAGGAGACCAGCACCACCACCACCAGAGGCACGGTAAAGAATCGGATACCGAACCGCTCGCGCATCGCGTCGGGAAGAGTATGCTTGCTGACGGCGGCGAGCCGCCCCGCCATCTCCACCAGAAAGGCAATGCAGATGGTGCCCAGCGCGATGGCCCATACCAACTGAAATCCGAACGAAGCGCCGGCCTGCGCCGCGGTGGCGAGCGATCCGGCCTCGAGAAACCCTCCGATGCCGGTCACCAAACCGAGCGCGATCTCGATCAGCTTGTTCACTGCGAGCTCTTGGCTGCCTGTTGCCGCACCTTCTGCTTGCCCTGCTCTACCGCCTCCGACACCTGACGCACGTAGACCCCCGGCAGCGCCCCTCGCCGCGAAAGCTCATGGGTGAGCCGGGCCGTCGCCTCCCAGGATGCCAGCTCCTGACGCAGTTTTTCCTGTTGGCTCGAGGAAGACTGGTGACAGGCTGTAAGCAGTAAGAGGCAAGAGATTCGCGGTAAGAGAGAAGCAGCAGCAGCAAAGGTGGGCCTCTGACCTCTCACCTTTCACCTCTCACTTTAAAGTGTAGAGATAACTCGCGATGTCACGGGCGGCCGGCTCAGTGAGGCCGACGTCGGGCATTGCCGTCAGAGGATCCACCTGCTGCGGGTGGTGAATCCAGCGGATCAGGTTGGTGGGTGTGTTGGTGAGGACACCCGCGATGTAAGGCCGCCCACTGATACCGGCCAGCTCGGGGCCAACAGTGGCCCGGGCGCCGGGAATGCCGGGAATGGTGTGGCAGGCGGGGCAGCCGTACAGCCGAATGGCCACTTCCCCCCGGGCCGGATTGCCGCCAGTAATCTGGGCGGCGGCGGCGTCCGACATCGCGGTGCTGCGCTTGCAGGCAGTAAAGGTGAGGATGGGTCCGAGCAGGAGAAGAAGACCAGGATTCAACCGGCCGACCAGCGCCAGCTTTCGCCTGGGCTCTCGGAGCCAACTGGCGGTGACGGCGAGCGCCGCAATCAGATAGGCGATACCGGCGGGAATCCACATGATCAATCCGGCGAGCTGCTGGTCTTCCAGCGGAGTCAGACCCCAGGGGGCGGTGGTCGAATCGTACAGCGAGTACCACAGGCTTCCGGAGAAGGTCAGCAGTACCCCAAGCAGACTGGTATGCACGGCGGTGGTAAACAGATAGAGCACGGCGGCGGGGCGGCCGAGGCGGCCTTCACGGACTCGAAGCAGCGACCACCAGAAGAGGAGCGCTGAGCCGAGGAAGCTCAGGTGCTGCGTGACATGGATCAGCTCGCTCTCGAGCGTAGCCTGAAACAGCGCGGGGACGTGCCAGAGCCAGATCGCGACAGCATGGATGCTCCAGGCGGCCGCCGGCTGAGTGAGCCGGTCCCAGGGCCTCTGGATCCAGGAGAGCGAACTGAAGGCGCCGGCATTCCGTCGCCAGGAAACCGGCACCCCCCAGAGAACAGCCACGATCGGCCGGCCGAGCACGAGGAGCGGCGCCGCCGCAACCATGAGGAGCTCGTGCTGCGCCATGTGGGCGGAGAACAGGGCTCCGCCGAGGCGGTGGATTGGAGAGATCAGGGCCAGAGCCAGCAGCAGCCAGCCGACGCCGAAGATCGCTGCCTCCCATCGGCGAATGCCCCGACCCACGCCAGCGGCCTGCCACAGCCGAACGAGACCGAAGGAGTACAGCCCGGCTGTAACGGCCAGGCCGATGATCACTCCGGGTTCGAAGGTCCAGGCGGACCAGAGGTCGTGTGGCGCCAGTGCTTGACCGTCATGAGCCATTGCGTGAGCTGCCGGCGCAAGGAGCATATCAGGCGATTGGATGTTTCCCATCCCTCCCGACGTTCCCGTCCTTCCTGTCCTTCATTGACATGGGCTCAGCACGAAGCTGGGGATCCACTGGGCCACGATCACCATCACAATGAAGAGGCTCAGCAGCAGACCCAGGCCGGACATGAAACGGCTGCGGGAGAGGCGGCCACCGGCACCGCCGGGCCAGGTCTCGCCGGTAAGCTGCCATCGGCGCCAAGCGGTGAGCGTGCCAACGACCGCGAGCGCCAGGCAGACGGCATGCACGACATGCACCAGCAGCTTCGTGCTGGATGCGCAGGCGGTGGGCACCAAGGCGTACGCCACCTCGAGATTGATCAGGAACGCGGCTGGTGCGAGCAGGAGTCCGGTCCAGAGCGCCCTCAGCTCGCCGGCATCAGGCAGATCGGTGCGGGGGTCGACCGTCATCCTGGCTCCCGCTACATGAAGTAGGGTGAGAGATAGACCGCGATGTACAGCGGGATCCACACGCCGGTGAGGAAATACCAGTACAGGGCATTGTCGCTCACGCCCGAGAGATCCCGCTCCTCCACCGTCGGGCTGAACATCAGCGCCGTGATCGCGAGGGTCTCCGCCGCCTCGAGGACCAACAACGTGGTGTGGGTGAAGACGACGGCCCACGCCACCGACCCATACGCACTGGTGTCCCACCGGACCTTGAGCGCCTGGAACTCGAAAATGCGGAGCACGCACATGATCAGGATCAGGCCGGAGCAGATCAGTAAGCCGCTCCGCACCCCGCGGATGTCCATGCGGCTGGAGTGGCGGTCGACCCACCGCATAGGGATGATGCTCACCAGCATGAGCAGCGCCTGGATGGTGGGGATGACCAGCGCGGGCCGATAGATGTGTTCCGGAGGCCAGGTAGTGAAGTTGTTGCGCCGGAGATAGAAGTAGGCCATGGCGCAGATGAACAGCGTCGTCCCCTCGATGACGATGAAGCCCATGGTGCCCCACCACATCAGGGCGCGATGCCCGAACACGGTGCGGGGCAGTGCCCGCACGTCCGCCACGGCCCGCGGGGCTCTCATGCCTCACTCTCCACCAACTGCTGCTCCCACTTCTCGCGCCCCCGCGGCCAGCCCCAGCCCAACAGAGTGAGCAGGAGGAGCGGCGTGCCGATCACCGCTCCCCAGGGAGTGAAGATCAGGGTCACGAAGAGAACTGTGGTGGCGACCGCCGCCAACAGCGGCCAGATGCTCGGATTGGGATGCCGGTGCTTGCTGTCAGGCTCCGCGTCGAGCAGCGTCGTGACCAGCGTGTCGCGCACGTCGGTGCGAAGACCAGTGACGACGGGCATCTCCGGACCGCTCTCCCACATGGGCGAGCGGCTCTCCACGACCGGCGGGTACTCGAAGTTGTAGTGTCGCGGTGGAGAGGTGGTGGCCCACTCCAGGGTCTCTCCCCCCCAGGGATCGTCGCCCGCCGGCAGGCCGGCCCGGAGACTCTTCACCACGTTGATAACGAAGAGCAGCATGCTGGTCGCGATAGTCACCGCGCCGAGCGTGGCCAGCAGGTTCAGGTCGCCCCAGCCGGTCTCCGGCAGGTAGGTATACACCCGGCGCGGCATCCCTTCGAAGCCCAACTGGTGCATGGGGAAAAACGTGAGATTCATCCCGATGAAGAAGAGCCAGAAGTTCCACCGGCCCAGCCGCTCGCTCAGCATCCGGCCGGTGACCTTGGGGAACCAGTAGTAGAACGCGCCGAAGAGGGGGAAGACCGCGCCGCCGATCAAGACGTAATGGAAGTGAGCCACGATGAAATAGGAGTCGTGCACCTGCTGATCGAAGGGCACCGACGCGATCATCACCCCGGTAAACCCGCCGATGATGAAGAGCACCACGAAGCCGAGCACGAAGAGGAACGGGACCGTGAACCGCGGCCTCCCGGCCCAGATCGTCGCGATCCAGCAGAAGATCTGAATGCCGCTCGGAATGGCAATCATCATGCTCGCGCCGGTGAAGAAGCTCTGGCCCAGCTGGGGCAGCCCGGTCGTGAACATGTGATGAACCCACAGTCCGAACCCAAGGAATCCGGTAGCGATCATGGAAAGGACCATGACCGGATAACCGAATACCGGACGCCGGGTGAAGGTGGCGACGATGGAGGACACGAACCCCAGGGCCGGCACGAAGATGATGTAGACCTCGGGATGGCCGAAGAACCAGAACAGGTGCTGCCAGAGAAGAGCGTCGCCGCCTTCGGCTGGATTGAAGAAATGGGTCGCGATCAGGCGGTCCATCGCCAGGAACTGCGTCGCGGTGGCCACCCACGGCATCGCGAACAGCACCATGAACGCCTGCACCAGCATGGCCCACACGAAGAGCGGCATCCGGTTGAGCGTCATGCCGGGCGCGCGATTCTTGAAGATGGTGACGATCAGCTCGACCGAGCCCACCAGCGCCGCGATCTCGGTGAAAGTGATCGCCTGGGCGTAGACGTCGGCCCGCTTGCCCGGACTGAACTCCGGCCCCGACAGCGGCACGTAGCCGAACCAGCCCACGTCGGGTCCGGTATTGAGGAAGAACATCAGATAGAGGAAGATCCCGCCGCAGAGATACACCCAGTAGCCGTACGCGTTGAGCCGGGGGAAGGCCACATTCCGTGCCCCGATCATCAGCGGCACGAAGTAGAGACCCATCGCCTCCATGATGGGCACGGCGAAGAGGAACATCATCGTCACGCCGTGCATGGTGAAGAACTGATTGTAGGCATCCGGGCCGAGCACGTTGTTCTCCGGCCGCGCCAGCTGAGCTCGCATGGTCGCGGCTTCAAGCCCCGCCAACACGAAGAAGACGAACGCCGTGACGATGTACCGCTTTGCGATGGACTTGTGGTCCACACTCGTGAGCCAGGGGACCAGCCCCGGTGGCTGGTCCCAGGTCTGCTCCAGCTCCCGGCGCACCCGCTCCCGGTCTTCAAAGGCCGGCGGGGGCTGGGGCACTGGAGCCGGGGCAGCGGCGGCGCTCACTTGAGACTCTCCAGGTAGGCCAACAACGCCTGCAGGTCATTCGGGTCCAGCTGATTCGGCGGCATCCGGGTTCCCGGCTTGATCGACTGGGGATTCACGATCCAGCCCGCCAGGTTGCCCCTCGTATTCGGCAGCGTTCCGGCGGCGATGGTCTGCCGGCTTGCCAGATGGGTGAGGTCGGGGCCGATGCGGCTCCCGGCCGGGGTACCGCTGATGGCGTGGCACATCACGCAGGTCGAGGCCAGAAAGACTTCCTGGCCCCGCCGGGTAAGCGCGGTCGTTGGCGTCAGCGCAGTGTCTCGCTGGCGAGCGAGCCAGCTGGCAAAACTGTCGGGCCGATCGGCGATCACGAGGAAGCCCATCTTGGCGTGCTGATTGCCGCAGTACTCGGCGCACTGGCCCCGGTAGACGCCGGGTGTGTCGGCCTGGAGCCAGAGGCTGTTGTCCTTGCCGGGAATGAGGTCACGCTTCTGGCTGATCGTGGGAGGCCAGAAGCTGTGGATCACGTCATTGGAGAGCAGCTCGAGGGCGACAGGACGACCCGCGGGGATGTGAATCTCGTTGGCAGTAGTGGCCCAGTTCTTCGGGATGGAGTCACGGTACTGCACCTCCCACCACCACTGGTGCCCGATCACCCGGATCTGGAGGGCCTCCTTTCCGAAGCCTCGGGTCAGCTGGCGTCCCACGGCGACGTCGTAGATGAGAAAGCCGAAGAGGATCAAGACGGTAAGGGCGGTCGCGATGCTCACGGCCGTGGTGAGCGATCGCTCGCGCCCTGGGTCGGTCTCGGGTGCTTCCGGACCCCGTCGGCGAAATGTGCCCCAGAGAAGCGCCGCCACGACCAGCAGGAAGACGATGACCGAAACCAGGTACATGGCGTCCCAGAGCCGGTCGATGAGCCGGGCCTGCGGGCTGCTCGGGTTCAGCACCGAATGGGATTGCTGGATGAGGCTGAGCATACCGGACGCCGTCATTGCCGCTCGGCGGAGGGCGGGATCACCGACTGCACCGGCTTTGCCTTGTCGGCGGCCTGCTCCTGGCTGCGGACCTGCATATCGTCGTTGCGGCCCGTGGCCACGTCCTTCCGGAGCAGACCGCTCATCGAGCGGACATACGCCGTGATCTGCCAGATCTGATCCGGACTGATCTTACCCCCGAACGACGGCATGCCGTTGGGACGGCCTTCAACGATAGTCTCGAAGATATTCTCCGGGCTGCTCCCGTAGACCCACTGATCGTCCATCAGCGGTGGTCCGATGCCGCCGCCACCCTGGAAGTGACAGCCGGAACAGTTGAACTGGTTGTAGAGCGTCTTGCCCTGGGAGACTCCATACGCGTTCTGCTCGTAGGGACCATTCATGGGCCCGCTCCGAACCGGCGGACCGGGCTGCAGCCCGGTCTGGCGCGTCGCCGGCATGGTGGAGGTGGCGCTGGGCGGCATGCCCTGGAAGTTCCGCTCCTCACGCTGGCAACCAACGAGCGTCAAAACGGTGGTAGCAAATATTGTCATCCTGAGCGAAGCGATTGTCATCCTGAGCGAAGCGAAGGAGCCGAAGGGTCGATTGAAAGCCATAGCTATGGTCCCTTCGCTGCGCTCAGGGTGACACCCGTAGCCAGACCTGCCCCGCTGCCCCGCGAACGCAGTGTTACGGAAGCGCGAAGACATAGAGCATGCCGCCCTTGGTTGTTGCCTGCGGCAGATCTTTCATCGCGTTCACGAAGCCGAGCGCGGCGCTCGAGTCTCTGACGTCGAGTCCACCGGCAACCACGGCGCCGGCCCAGCCGCCCACACCGGAGAGGACGGCGACATACTCCTTCCCGTCCGGCCCGCGATAGACGATCGGCTGCCCCACGATGCCGGAACCCACCTTGAAGCGCCACAGTTCAGTGCCATCGCGGGCATTGAGCGCCTTGAACCAGCCGTCCATCGTGCCATAGAAGACGACATCACCAGCGGTGACCACCGTGCCGCTCCAGACCGGGAACTTCTCCTTGATCTTCCAGGCGGCTTTCCGCTGCAGCGGGTTCCAGGCGGTGAGCTCACCGCGATGGCCGCCTGGGCCGGCGTACATCTTCACGATCGCCGCGACGTATGGGGTTCCCGCGATGTAGTTGGCTTCCACCCCCTCTTCGTCCTGGCAGAGGTTCTGGTGCGGGATGTAGAGCAGCCCGGTGCGGGGCGAATACGAGGAAGGCTGCCAGTCCTTGGTGCCCGGCGCCGCAGGACAGATCTCGCGCACCACCTTGCCGGTCTGGGGCGCCTTCTCCGGAACTTCTATGGGCCGGCCGGTCTTGAGGTCGATGCCCTTCGTTGTCGTGATGTAGCCGTACGGGTCGGCGGACAGGACTTCTCCCGTCGTCCGGTCCAGCACGTAGATGTAGCCGTCGCGCTCGGGACGGATCAGGACCTTGCGAGTCTGACCCTTGATGGGCAAATCGAGCAGCACCAGCTCGTTCACCCCGTCGTAGTCGAACAGGTCGTGGGGGCTCCACTGATACGCCCACACAGCTTCGCCATTGTCCGGATCCCGGGCGAACATGGCGGCGGTCCACTTGTTGTCGCCCGGCCGTACGTCTGGATTCCAGGGACCCGGGTTCGCCGTTCCGTAGTAGATCAGGTCCAGGTCGGGATCATAGGAGATCCAGCCCCACACCCCACCGCCTCCGATCTTCCAGGCATCGCCCGGCCAGGTGGAGACACCGAGATCTTTACCTCTATCCTGGGAGTAAAACGGCTTGAACCGCGAGCCGATGAGCACGTCCTGGTCCGGCCCTGTCGTGTAAGCCCGCCAGGCCAGCTTCCCGGTATTGGCATCGAGCGCCGTCAGCCAGCCGCGGATGCCGAATTCACCGCCGCTGTTCCCCACCAGCACTTTGCCTTTGACCACGAGCGGCGCCATCGTGGTGCTCTCGCCCTTGTTGATGTCCCCAACTCGCGTCCGCCACACTGATTTGCCGGTCTTCGCGTCGACCGCGTGGGTCGTGGCATCGAGACTATTGAAGTAGATCTTGCCATCCCAGTAGGCCGCGCCCCGATTGACCAGATCGCAACAGGCCACACCTTGCGATGCCAATGCGGGGTCAGGCTTGTACGTCCACTTCGTCGGCGCGCCGGGTTGGGTGAGATCGAGCGCGTAGAGATAGTTGGGGAATGGAGTCACGATGTACATCGTGTTCTCCACCACCAGCGGCGCGGCTTCGTGCCCCCGGGTGAGTCCAGTCGAGAACGTCCAGGCCAGCTGCAGCTGCGCCACGTTCTGAGCGGTGATCTGGGTCAACGAGCTGTAGCGGGTGGAAGCGTAATTCCGGGCCGGCATGATCCACTGCCCGTCGTCTCCGCTGCTGTCGGTGGTGGTGACCGGAACTCGCGATGGAAGACTTGAGGTCTGCTCGGCGGTCTCGGCCGGCCGATCCGCGGTGCCCGAACACCCCAAGAGAACGAGGAGGGCGCCACCTGCCAGCGACGTACACCTGCCGAGCTGCGAGCTCACGCTCATCCTGCCGTAAAGGAGGAGTGGCAATCATCGCGAGCGGTGGGCGGGGCTGCTGTGACCCACGCTACACTCACACCGGCGCTATACTATTTACCCCCATGCGTACCATCATCGAGCCGTTCAAGATCAAGTCGGTGGAGCCGATTCGGATGACCACCGCGGAAGAGCGGGACCGGAAGCTCCGCGCCGCGGGTTTCAACGTGTTCCTGCTGCCGGCGGAAGACGTACTGATCGACCTCCTCACCGACAGCGGTACGGCCGCCATGAGCTCGGAACAGTGGGCCGCGGTCATGCGGGGCGATGAGTCCTACGCCGGCAGCCGCTCGTGGTACCGATTCGAGGCCGCGGTGCACGACGTGTTTGGGTTCCGCTACGTGCTGCCGACGCACCAGGGGCGTGCCGCCGAACGAATTCTGTTCTCGGTATTGTGCCAGCCGGGACACGTGGTCCCCAACAACACCCACTTCGACACCACCCGGGCCAATATCGAGTATACCGGCGCGGAAGCGCGGGACCTGGTGATTCCCGAGGGGCGCATCCCGTCGGCTCGACACCCGTTCAAGGGAAACATGGATGTCGCCGGGCTGCGCCGGTTGATCGCCGAAGTGGGTGCCGAGCGGGTACCGCTCTGCATGCTCACGGTGACCAACAACTCCGGCGGGGGTCAGCCGGTCTCGATGGCCAATGTACGGGCGGTCTCGGCGGTGTGCCAGGAGTATGGAATTCCCTTGTATATCGACGCGTGCCGGTTTGCCGAGAACGCGTACTTCATCAAGTTGCGGGAGGAAGGATACGCGGGGAAGCGGCCGATCGAGATCGCGCGGGAGCTGTTCTCCTACGCTGACGGCTGCACCATGTCGGCCAAGAAAGACGGCCTGGCGAACATTGGCGGGCTCCTCGCCACGAACGACGAGCGGCTCGCCTCCAAGGAGCGGAACCTGCTGATTCTCACCGAAGGTTTTCCCACCTACGGCGGGATGGCGGGACGGGATCTGGACGCCATCGCGGTGGGCCTGCACGAAGCGTTGGACGAGGACTACCTGCTCTACCGCATCCGCTCCACCACGTACCTGGGTGAGCACATCGCCGAGGCAGGCGTGCCCATCGTGCAGCCGCCCGGGGGACACGCCATCTATGTGGATGCGGCTGCGTTCTTCCCTCACATTCCGCCGCTCCAGCTTCCCGGGCAGGCCCTCGTGGTGGAGCTGTATCGTGAAGCCGGGATACGCGCGGTAGAGATCGGCACCGTGATGTTTGGCAAGCGCGATGCCGCCACTGGAGAGGAGATAGCCGGACCAATGGAACTGGTGCGTCTGGCAATTCCCCGCCGGGTCTATACTCAGAGTCACATCGACTACGTAGTCGAGGCCATTCTCCAGGTGTGGCAGCGGCGGGCAGACGTTCGGGGCTACCGCTTTGCCGAACAGGCGCCCTGGCTGCGACATTTTACCGCGCGGTTCGAGGAGGCCTGATCTTCTGGAGCTGCTTCGCCGCCTCGCCACTCAGGACGTACTCCTCTTGCCGGGTCGACCGGAATCCCCGTTTGAGATAGTTGGGCAGGGCGGCTGGATGGTCGAGGGTACAGGTGTGCAGCCACACGCGATTTGCGCCGAGCTCCCATGCAGCCTGCACCGCACGGGTGAGGAGGTACTTTCCCCAACCCCGGCCAATGAAGTCGGGTAGTAGACCGAAGTAGGCGATCTCCACGGATTTATCTGCGTGTTCCCGGAGCTCGAAATATCCCGCCGCCTGATCCTCCCAGGACATGAGCCAGATCGAGACTTCAGGCGTGTCCAGATGGCCGCGAACGGCCTCATCGCTCCAGGCAAGCCGGTCTGTCCAGTGATACGCCTGCCCTACTTGCTGATAGAGAAATCGGAAAAATGGGACCGTGCACCGCTCCAGCCGCTGAATGCCTGGCACTGGCGGCACTAGGCTGGCAGGTCGAAGCTCGTCCGGCGAGCTCATCTCGAGAAATGTCCTCACGACTTTCGTCGGAGCCACCTGCAGCTCTCCTGGCGCGGGCACAACCCCGCGCAACTCGTTGGATCGGTAGTTTGCCCAGACCGGAACATATCACTGCTGGATCAGCGTACCCGGCGCAAAGCCTGCAGCACATGAAGAACGGGCCCCGGAAAAGATCCGGAGCCCGTCTACGCTCGCCACCCGCCGGTGACTACTGGTTGGTGGAGGTCGTGTCCGTGCTGGTAGTATCGATTCCGGTCCCGGAGGTATCCGTTTGCATGCCACTGGTGTCACTCTGCATGCCAGTGGTATCGCTGGGATAGGCTGGGGAATTGGGCTCACGCGGGCCCAGGGTATCCTGGGGGATGGAGGTCATGCTGGTATCCTGGCCCACCCCCGCAGAGGTGCTATCCATTGCACCCTGGGTGGCGGCACTGTCCACGCCCACACTATCGGGTGTCACGGTGGCATTGCCGGGCCGCCCCCCAACACCGGGAGGTCCCGTGCGGGTACTGTCGATCTCATGAGTCACTGCGGTGGTGTCGGTTCGTCCCTGATCGGGGGCCGCACCGACTTCCTCCTCCGATCGGTTGTGGCATGCCGCTGACAAGGCAGCAGCCGCTACAAGAAAGAACAGTTTCCTCATACGACGCACGCTCCTACCTGGTTGACGGTTGCAGATCGAGGCCGCTGGAATCCTCAATCTGGCCAGGCCAATGGAAGAACGACTAGGTCGTGGATCACATTCGCGAACGGGAGAGCAGACTCCCGAGCAGCATAAACCCCAGCGCGCCGATCAGCAGGAACATCCAGTCGTACGCGGGAACGTGGGTCGGCAGATCACGCACGTGGTGCAGACCCAGTATCTGGTGATCGACGATTCCCTCCACCAGGTTGAAACTCCCCCATCCCAGGAAGAGTTGCCCGGTCAACCCGCGCTGAGTGGGCAGGCGCACTCCGCGCCGGGCATGCCGGAGCAGCAGGTACACCCCAGCCACAGTGAGAAGCCAGACAGCGGCATGGAAGAAACCGTCCCACCGCATGTTTTGCCGGACAGCCTCGAGCGTCACCGGTGGAACGAGGGCCGACCCCATGTTGTGCCAGTGCAGAATCTGGTGGAGCAGTATTCCATCGACAAAACCGCCCAGTCCCATGCCAAGAAGCCATCCGGGAACCCTGCTGCTCCTGCTCTGGTGCATCGGCCGCTGTCCTTCAAATAGGCGGGCAAAACAAAGCGGCCCCGATACGCGGGGCCGCCGTACAGCGACTGCGGATTGATCTTACTGGTTCGGCTGTGCGGTGCTGTCAGCCGGCATGGACATGTCGGTGCTGTCCTGGCCCATGTTCCCCATAGTGCTGTCGCTCGGAGTACCCGTCGAAGTGGTAGTGTCCGCGCTGGGCTGGCTCAGCGTGTCGGTCGGCGTGTTGCCGCTGGGGGTGTAGGTGCTGTCCACACCGGTCGGCGCGGCCGTGGTGTCCGGCTGCACGAAGCTGGTGTCGGTGGCACCGGGCAGCTGGCCCATCGTGCTGTCGGTCGGAACCGTCGTAGTGTCCGTGGCGGTCACCGCAGTGGTGTCGCCCCGGTCCGGCGCCGCTCCGACTTCATCTTCGGAACGGTTGTGGCAGGCCGCCAGAGACGCCGCGGCAGCCAGCATCAAAAGGTATCGCATGGTTTGCTCCTCGGGGCCAAGGACCCTGCCCGCCTGAGGGTCTCAGCCGCTGTTGTCCGTGTGCCGCGGGCTAAACATGGTAAGAGATCGCGCTGATTCGAGCCGCGTCGCGAGAATGTACTCCGACTTTTTCAATCCCGATAGGGCACACGTCACAGGCGGAGCGGGTCAGTGACTGAGACTAGGTGGTCAGCTCCTTACGGTTGCGGAACTGGTCCAGGGCACTGGGATTGGCCAGGGCGTCCACATTCGCAACCGGGCGGCCGTGGATCACATCGCGGACGGCCAGCTCGGTGATTTTGCCGCTGATGGTGCGGGGAATATCGGCGACCTGCACGATCTTGCGGGGAACATGGTGCGGGCTGGCGTACTCCCGAACCCGAGCCTTTATCCGCCCCACGAGCTCGTCGCCCAGGCGGACTCCTTCCCGGAGCCGGACGAAGAGCACGATCCGGACATCGCCCTCCCACTCCTGCCCAACTACAAGGCTCTCAACAACTTCCGGCAGCTGCTCCACCTGGCGGTAGATCTCAGCGGTGCCGATCCGCACTCCGCCCGGATTGAGCGTGGCATCGCTCCGGCCCAGGATCACCAGGCCATCATGGCCGGTGATGCGGGCCCAGTCACCGTGCCGCCAGACGCCGGGATAATGATCGAAATAGGCCGCCCGATACTTGGAGGCATCCGGGTCATTCCAGAACCCAATTGGCATGCTGGGAAAGGGCCGGGTGCAAACCAATTCACCGTCGGTTGCCCGGACCGGCCGGCCTCGGTCGTCGAAGACGTCCACGCTCATTCCAAGTCCTCGGGTCTGCAGTTCGCCCCGCCAGACTGGACCGGTGGGATTTCCCAGGGCAAAACAGGAGATGATGTCCGTGCCCCCGCTGATGCTGGCCAGATGGACATCGCGCTTGATCTTGCCATAGACATAGTCATAGCTGTGCCCGGCCAGCGGACTGCCGGTCGACAGAATGGCACGGAGCGCGGAGAGGTCGTGGGTACGCACCGGCTCCAGCTCTTCCTTTTCGGAGAGAGCCAGGTACTTGGCGCTGGTGCCGAACACCGTGATGCGCTCCCGTTGGGCCATGTCCCACAGGATCGAGGGAGGACAGAGCGGAGCGCCGTCGTAGAGCACCACCGTTGCACCCACGGCCAGACTCGAGACCAGCCAGTTCCACATCATCCAGCCACAGGTGGTGAAGTAAAAGATCCGGTCCTCGCGCCGGAGATCGGTATGCAGCACCAGCTCCTTCAGGTGCTGCAGCAGCGTCCCGCCGGCGCCGTGCACCATGCATTTGGGGAGACCGGTGGTGCCACTGGAGTACATGACGTAAAGCGGGTGGTCGAACGGCAGGCGACGGTACGATGGAACGACGGAACGACGGACGATCCAGTCGCCCCAGAGGCTCGCTCCGGCAACTCCGCTTATATCGGGCTTATCTCTCAAGTATGGGACAACAACCACCCGCTGGATCTCGGGAATGCGCTCGCGGACTTCCCGCACCCGTTGAAGTGAGTCGATCTCCTTGCCGGCATAGCTGTAGCCATCGGCGCAGAAGAGCACCTTGGGCTGGATCTGTCCGAAGCGATCCAGCACTCCGTTGGCGCCGAAATCGGGTGAGCAGGAGGACCAGATGGCGCCCAGGCTGGCGGCACCCAGCATCGTGATGACGGCCTCAGGAAGATTCGGCAGAAACCCGGCGACTCTGTCTCCGGCAGTCACGCCCTCTCGGCTGAGGGCAGTGGTCACCCGAGCCACAACCCGGCTCAACTCGGCATAGGAAAGCTCCCGCTGGCGGCCTTGCTCGTTCCAGAACACCAGCGCCGGATGTTCGTCGTTATAGCGGAGGAGATTTTCGGCGAAGTTGAGCCGGGCGCCGGGGAACCAACGGGGTCCGAGAGCAGGATCGGGCGGGGCCATGCGGTTCAGGCCGAGTACCACGTCATCCCACGGCTCGCGGCCGGTCAGCTCTTCAGCAACGACCCCACAGAAGCGCCAGACCTCGGGCCAGAACGCGTCGGGCCGCTCCACCGACCAGCGCCAGAGCGAGGAGAAGTCGGTGACCTCCTCCGCGCTGGCGGGTTGTTGCTGTTGAACGTGATGAATGAATGCGGTGACATTGGCTCGAGCGACGCGAGCGGAGTCGGGAGTCCAGAGCGGAGCGTCGTCGGACATCCTCATCCCGAGCGGAGCGAGGGATCTGACCTGCGTGGTTCAGGAAGTTGCAGCGGGATTCGAAGCCACTCGGGCAAGGTCCCTCGCTGCGCTCGGGATGAGGAGCTTGAGCTCGCTCCCGTCCATGATCCTACGATGTCGGCGGATTGAACTGCGCGTGCTGCGCGTCGAGCCACGACTTGTGGTACTCCGGATCCTCGATCGAGAGCGCCGGCCTGGCCACCTTGAGCGGACGGAAGGTGTCCATCATGACGGCAAGCTCTTCCGTGTACTTGGCGCCAATGCTCGCCTCGGCCCGTCCCGGGTGCGGCCCATGGGGAATGCCGTCAGGATGGTGAGTGATACTCCCGAACTCGATGCCCTTCCGGCTCATGAACTCACTGGAGGCGTAGTACAGCACCTCGTCCGAGTCCACGTTGCTGTGATTGTAAGGCGCCGGCACCGCCTCAGGATGGAAGTCGTACGGCCGAGGGCAGAAGCTGCAGACCACGAACCCGTCGCCCTGAAAGGTCTGATGCACCGGCGGCGGCTGATGGACCCGGCCGACGATCGGCTCGAAATCATGGATGTTGAAGGCCCAGGGATAGAAGTAGCCGTCCCAGCCGACCACGTCGAAGGGATGGTGATCGAGAATGATCTCGTTGAGTCCATCGTACTGCTTGACCAGGATCCGGAAATCGCCCCGCTCATCGTGGGTCTTGAGCTGGGTGGGGCGACGGATGTCCCGCTCGCTGTAGGGCGCGCCCTCGATCAGCTGCCCGAACTCGTTCCGGTACCGCTTGGGCCAGCGCACATGCCCCCGGCTCTCCATGATCAGGAGCTTGGTCGGCTCCCCGCTCAGGTCGAGCCGGTAGCGGTGCATGATGCCGCGGTGGATCACCAGGTAGTCGCCTTCATGGTACGGCAGATCGCCGTACATCGTCTCCAGCGTCCCTGTGCCTTTGCTCACGTACACCAGCTCGTCGGCCTGCGCGTTGCGATAGAAGTGGGCGTCATTCTCGTCCGGCTCGACATAGAGCATCGCCACTTCGTTGTTGAACAACAGCGGTACCCGATCCAGCGTGGGGCTCCCGCCCGCTTTGACCTGGGAGGTCCGGAAATGCCGGTGCCGGAGGGTGTTGTCCGGATCGGCTTCGTACCGGGTTTCCCGGAGCCGCTTGGCCGCCTTGACCGTGGTCGGTGGATAGGTGTGATACAGGAGCGACGAGGTTCCGGTGAACCCCTCGTGTCCCATCAGCTCTTCGGCATAGATCCCGCCATCCGGCTTCCGGAACGCGATGTGCCGCTTTCGCGGAATCTGACCCATCGTGTGGTAGATCGGCATCTGAACCTCTTTTCTTACAAGTTCCCTCGCAGCGCCTGCTCCCGCTCGATGGCTTCGAACAGCGCCTTGAAGTTGCCCTTGCCGAAGCTCTTGGCACCCTTGCGTTGGATGATCTCGTAGAACAAGGTCGGCCGGTCCTGCACCGGCTTGCTGAAGATCTGGAGCAGGTAGCCCTCGTCGTCACGGTCGATCAGGATGCCGAGCTCCTGGAGCGGTGCAAGGTCTTCATCGATCTGGCCCACCCGGTCCAGCACCGTTTCGTAGTACGCGCTCGGAACCTGGAGGAACTCGACGCCCCGGTCCCGCAGCGCGCGCACAGTCTCGACGATGTTGTTGGTGGCAATGGCCAGGTGCTGGACCCCGGGACCCCGGTAAAACTCGAGGTACTCGTCGATCTGCGATTTCTTGCGGCCCTTGGCCGGCTCGTTGATGGGAAACTTGATCCGGTCGTTGCCGCTGGCCACGACCTTGGACATCAGGGACGAATACTCCGTGGAAATATCCTTATCGTCGAAGGAGATCAGGTTCCGGAACCCCATCACCTCCTGGTAAAAGCTCACCCACTTGTTCATGGCGCCGAGCTCGACGTTGCCGACGCAGTGATCGACATACTCCAGGCCGACCGGCAGCGGGTTGTAGCGGGAAGGCGCCGGCTGGAACCCGGGCAGGAAGGTACCCCGATAGTTCCGCCGTTCGACCAGGCTGTGAATGGTGTCGCCGTAGGTGTGAATCGCCGCAATCACGACTTCACCCTGATCGTCCCGCAGGACGGTGGGCTCCTGGGCCGGGCGGGCGCCCCGCTCCACCGCCACCTCGAAGGCCTCTCGCGCGTTGTCGACCCACAGCGCAATGTCCCTGACGCCATCTCCATGAAGCGCGATGTGGGCCGCCGCGGGATGATCGGGGGTAACGGGCGAGGTCAGGACCAGACGGACCTTGTTCTGCTGCAGCAGATAGCTTGCCCGGTCCCGAGTCCCGGTCTCCGGCCCGCGATATCCGGCCAGCTGAAATCCGAAGGCGGTTCGATAGTAATGGCTGGCCTGCTTGGCATTTCCCACGTAGAACTCGACAAAATCGGTTCCATTAATGGGAAAGGTGTCGGTCGGTGTCGCCGTCGATGGGGCGGTACTGGTGTGCATGGTCCCTCTGGCGTCAAGGCAAGTTGGGCGGCCCAAGCTTGAGCTAACCGAATTATACTGTTGTGCTTACCGTCCCACCACGGGCCCGGCAGCCTCCAGTTGTTGGCAGACCAACCGGCTCAGCTCTTCAGCGGTAAACGGCTTCTGCAGAAAGGCCCCGCCGGGCGGCACCAACCCGCGCTCGACCATCTCTTCCCTGGAATACCCGGACATGTAGAGAATCGGCAAGTTGGGCCGGCGTTGCCGCACCTCCTGCTCCAGCTCAGTGGTTCCAATCTCGGGGACAATCACGTCTGACAGCACCAGATCCAGAGATTCGCCGAACTCTTGCAGGGCCTGCAAGGCCGCCGGACCATCCGGGGCCTCGAGCACCTGGTGACCTTGCTGCTCCAGGACTCGGCGGACGAGATCCCGCACTCCGTCCTCGTCTTCCACCACCAGGACGGTTCCGTTCCGGCACTGCCCCGTTGTCACCACCTCCGTCAGGGTGGCCGGCCACTCCTCCTCCGCATGATCGAGCTGGGGCAGGCACACGGTCACCGTTGTGCCCTCCTGCGGTGTGCTCTCCACCCACACATACCCGCCGCTCTGCTTCACGATTCCGTAGACCGTGGCCAAGCCGAGACCCGTCCCGCTTCCCACCGGCTTGGTGGTGAAGAAAGGCTCGAATACCTGGGTTACTGTGCTCGCATCCATGCCGTGGCCGGTATCGATGACCGAAACCGTGGCGTACTGGCCGGTGGGGATGGGAATGCCGATGAGTTGGCGGCCGGTCTGAGCGTCGAGTCGGCGCGAGTCGGTGACCAGACGCAGGGTTCCCCCGTTCGGCATGGCGTCCCGGGCGTTAAAGGCCAGATTGATCAGCACCTGATCCAGCTGGGCGCGGTCTGCGTGCACCCGAGCGCCCAAGGGTGAAAGCGATGTGTCCACCACGATATTCGCCGGAAGAAGCAGCCGAAGCGCCGGCAGGATGTCGTTGATCGCCTGGTTGAGATCCAGATCGGTCGGCTGGAGAATCTGCTGGCGGCTGAAGGCCAGGAGCTGTTGCGTGGTTTTCCCCGCCCGGTTCGCGGCCTTGCGGATTTCTTCCAGGTCGCGTTGCCGCTCCGGCGGGAGGTTCCCCGATCTCGACAGCAGGTCGCTGAAGCCGAGGATGATGGTCATCATGTTGTTCACCTCGTGGGCGACTCCTCCGGCCAGCCGTCCCACTGCCTCGAGCCGTTGGGCTCGCCGCAGCCGTTCCTCGGCCCGCTTCAGCTCGGTCACGTCCTGGATGGTGACGACGAAGGATGTCGTCCCTTCCTCCATGTCTAGCACGGTGACATCGGTCAACACCGGGAATACGCTGCCATCCGCCCGCAGGTGAACCGTCTCGTAGGGGCGGATCTGCGTGTCGGCCGACGTGCGCCATTCCGCAGGTTCACGCGCCCTTTCGGGCGGGAGGAGATCGGTGTACGGCCGCCCCGCCAGGGCAAGCGTGTCGGGGTACCCGTGCAGCTTCGCGAAGGCAGGATTGACTGCCTCGATCCGTTGGTCCGCCCCGTCTACAATGGCCGCGCCCCAGCCGGCCAGATCGAACACCCGCACCCATTTTTGTACCGCTGCTTCCAGCCGGGCCCGCCGATCCTGCTCGTCGAGGGTGCGCTCGTACATCTCGGCCTGCTGGATTCCCAGCGCGACCCGGCGAGCCAGCACCTGGGCGACGGCCAGATCCGCCGCCTCATAAGGGGCATCGCGAATTCGACACAGGGCCATGCCGCCAAAGACGCGCTCACCTGACCGAAGCGGCACCACGACTAACGAGCGGACGTCAAAGGTGTACAACAGCTCGGCCAGCTCCGGCGTGTCCCTCAGGAATCGCAAGGAGGTCTCGCTGACGTGGCGGACCCAGCGAAACTCCCTTCCCTTGGCCCCGTCGTTTGCCACCACCGAACGAATGAGAGGCAGAGCCGGCTGAAGCAGCCGGGCAAGCTCGGCTTCGCGAGCGACCTCGACGTGGGCCACTCGAAGCCGCTCCCCGAGCTCCTCTGCCTCCGCCACGATGACGCAGATATCGGCGAGCTGAGGCACGGCTGTGCGGCTGCCCAGCCGCAGCACACTTTCAAAGTCGTCCGCGCCTCTCAGCGCTCGGCCGACTTGGTCCAGGAAATCCATGCTTCCTAGGTCAGAACGGGTAGGAGAAATTCCGGACATTGGCCCTCTGGCACTGTGCTGCTGCGCTCGAATTTGGAGCTCAAGGTTATAGCAACACCCTGCCGGACAAGCTGTGATCTTGCTTACGGTTTCCAACTCACGAGCCGGCTTTCGACTGAGTTATGTATTTGCCCTCGACTCATCTCTGCGCTAGGTTAAACCTCTAGCATTCGGGAGAACGCATGGGCGGGCGAGACATCGTTGTGGTGGGGGCTTCCGCCGGCGGTATTGAAGCGGTGGTGGAAGTGGTCAGGCGCCTGCCGGCCGATTTTCCCGGTTCCGTGTTCATCGTGGTTCACTTTCCCGGCTCCGTCACCAGCACTCTCCCCCGTATTCTCAGCCGAGCCGGACCACTCCCTGCACGGCACGCCAAGGACAACGACCCGATCGAGGCCGGCAGAATCTATGTCGCCCCTCCGGATTGTCATCTGACTCTTCAGGACAACCGGATGCGGCTCACCCGCGGGCCCAAGGAAAACGGGTGCCGGCCTGCCGTCGACCCACTCTTCCGCAGCGCGGCCCGAAGCTTCGGACCTCGGGTGGTCGGGATCGTTCTCTCGGGCAATCTGAACGACGGCACCGCCGGACTGATCACCATCAAGCAGCGCGGCGGCATCGCAATCGCCCAGAGTTTGGATACGGCGCTCTACCCCAGCATGCCGCGGAGCGCCATCGAGCACCTTGCCGTCGACCATGTCCTGCCGCCGGCCGACATGGCGGGATGTTTAGCCGAATTGGCGCTCCAGCCGGTTGGTACCTGGGAGGTAGCACCCATGACCGATGAAGTCGCAGCGGAAGACGGACAGGATCCGGTGGCAATCGCCGACCGGCGCACCCAGCCCGGTATCCCTTCTACGATGTCGTGCCCCGAGTGTCACGGCGTGCTCTGGGAGGTCAGGGATGAGGAACTAGTCAAGTTCCGTTGCCGCGTGGGCCACGCCTACAGCGACGAAGCTCTCCTGGTGCACCAGGGCGAAAATCTGGAGGCGGCGCTCTGGACTGCCCTCCGGGCGCTGGAGGAACATTCGGCCCTGGCTCGTCGCCTGGCAGTTCGCGCCACTACCCGAGGGCACGCCCACAGTGCCTCGACCTTCACCGAGCAAGCCATGGACGCCGAGCACCACGCATCGATCATCAGAAACGTGTTGCATTCGGGTCTCCGAAGCCCGGAGCTACCCGAGGCCGTTACAGCGGCCGCAGCGGGATAAAGCGCGAGGTATGTAGCCGATGGCCGAACTGAAGCGGGACGAAAGGGGCCCGCCAGGCGATGAGGTGGAAGACCTCGACCTGGGACTGCAGGAGAGCGCTCCACCGGCAGAGGACGATGCTGACTGGGCCAGCCTGCTCCAATACCTTCAGACCGCACGCGGGTTCGACTTCCACGGGTACAAACCCGCATCCCTCGCGCGCCGAATTCGAAAGCGAATGGCGGCAGTGAATGCTCCCAGCTTTGCCGCCTACCAGGACTACCTGGAGGTTCATCCCAACGAGTTCGGCACGCTCTTCAACACCATCCTGATCAACGTTACCGCATTCTTCCGGGATCCGGCCGCGTGGGACGTAATTCGAAGCCGGGCCATCCCCGAGATTCTCGCCGCCAAAGCCGCCGATGAGCCGATCCGGGCCTGGAGCGCCGGCTGCGCCACCGGTGAGGAGGCCTACAGCATTGCCATGCTCCTGGCCGAGGAGCTGGGACCCGATGCATTTCGCGAGCGAGTCAAGATTTACGCCACCGACGTCGATGACGAGGCACTCAATGCCGCCCGGCATGCGGCCTACAGCGAACGGGCCATCGAAGCCGTGCCGCCCGAGTTGGTAGACAAGTACTTCGAGCGCCTGGACGGGCTCTTCTTCTTCCGCAAGGACCTCCGCCGGTCGGTCATCTTCGGCCGGCACGATCTGATCAACGATGCGCCGATCTCGCGCATCGATCTTCTGACCTGCCGCAATACCCTGATGTACCTCAACTCCGAGACTCAGGCCCGGGTCCTGGCTCGGCTGCACTTTGCCCTGAACGACGGCGGGTTTCTCCTGCTCGGCCGGGCCGAGACCCTGATGGCCCATGGTCACACCTTCATGCCCATCGACTTGAAGCGGAGGCTGTCCCGGAAGAGCCTTCGACCAGCCCTGCGGGAACGGTCCGCGCCGCGGGAAGAAGCGTTGGCCCCGGCTGTGGACGGTGACTTCAACCTGCGCCTCAGGAGCGCGGCCATCGAGCTGAGTCCGGTTGCCCAGCTGGTGGTGGACGCAGCCGGCACCGTCATCGTGCTGAACGACCGGGCTCGGCTCCTGTTCGGCTTGAGAGTCACCGACGTCGGACGTCCGCTCCGGGATCTGCAGCTCTCCTATCGGCCGATCGAGCTCCGCTCGCTGATCGAGCGGGTCGAAACCGAGCGGCGTCCGGTTGTCGTCAAGGAGATCGACTCGCCGGCGCACCCGGGTGAAGCCCGTTGGCTCGACCTGCATATAGCCCCGGTGGCCGACGCCAACGGGGGCATTACGGGCACCGTGCTCACATTTACCGATGTCACGGCCCAACGGCGGCTGCAGCGGGAGCTGGAGCAGTCGCATCAGGAGCTGGAAACGGCATACGAGGAGCTCCAGTCCACCAACGAGGAGCTGGAGACCACCAACGAGGAGCTCCAGTCTACCGTGGAGGAGCTGGAGACCACCAATGAGGAGTTGCAGTCCACCAACGAAGAGCTGGAGACCATGAACGAGGAGCTCCAGTCGACCAACGAGGAGCTCCAGACGATGAACGACGAGCTCCGCATCCGGGGGGATGAGCTGAATTCAGCGAACGCCTTCCTCCAGTCTATCCTCGCGAGCCTGCAGGGCGGCGTTGCGGTGGTGGACCGCGAGTTGAGGGTTCTCGCCTGGAATCAGCGGGCGGAGGATCTCTGGGGCGTACGCGAGTCCGAAGTCACCGGTCAGCACCTGCTGAACCTGGACATAGGGCTCCCGCTCGAGCGCCTTCGGAACATGCTCCGGACCTGCATCAACGGAGAACTGGAGACCGGAGACGTGACACTCGAAGCGGTAAATCGCCGGGGCAAGACCATCCGGTGTCATGTCACGTGCACTCCTTTGCGGGGCTTGGCAGAAGAGATGGGCGGAGCAATTCTGGTGATGGAGGAGCACGCAGATGGTCACGGATAGCTCTACTGGTGACACCGGCCGAAATCGTGAAGCCCGGCGAGACGAAGCCGAAGAGGACCGCGCCAGCGCCGAGCGATCACGTCGGGGCGCGGAAGAGGAACGGGAAACCTCCGAGCACGAGCGAATCATTCAGGAGCAGACCCGTGACTCCGCCGAAGCGTTGCGGATGATTGCCGAAGAGCTGCGCGAGGTACGAGAGCTCAGCCGGAGGGATACCGAGGAATTCAGGGAGCTTGCCGAACGGCTGCGACGCAGTGCCGAAGAGGCCCGCGAAGCCGCGGAGATGGCGCGGCGGGCCGCAGATGAGCTGCGCGCCGCCGGCGAAGCCGCGCAGCGGGCGGCCTACGATCAAACCGCCATCATGCAGGAGCTGAGGAATACTCTTACCCGTTACGTCGAGTAACCAGGAGCTCCATTGAGCATAGGGGCTGCTGGGCAAGGAAAGCCGTGAACTCTAGAGATCCCCACCACCTGCGACTGATCACCGGCCAGCACGCCGAACACCCGGAACCGGCGGAACCTGCCACCGAATCCGTTCAGGATCTTAGACTCACTCTGGAAGAGCTCAGGGTAGCCGATGAGGAGCTGCGCCAGCAGAACGAGGAGCTGGCCGCCACTCACGTCCAGGTGGATGCGGAGCGACGCCGGTATCAGGAGCTGTTCGAGCTCGCTCCAGATGCCTACCTGGTGACGAACCTGGACGGGATCATCAGCGAAGCCAACCAGTCCGCCTCGCAGCTGCTGGGCATCCCGGCTCAATTTCTGACCGGCAAGGCCCTGGCCGCGTACATCGCCAGCGAGGATCGGCCGCGGTTCAGGTCGATGTTGGCGTACCCCAGGTCCGGAGCCGGCCCCCGAACCACGCAGTTCCGGCTGCGAACCCGGGAGGGGGTGCGGCTCTATGCGGAACTCACTTACTCCGTAGCCCGAAACGTAGACGACACGCCGATCGGTTTTCGCTGGCTGGTTCGGGATGTAACCGAGCAGGAGCGGCTTGCCCGCCAGATCCGAACTCTGAACGCCGAACTGGAATCGCGAGTCGCCGATCGAACCGCGGACCTGCGGGCCGCCCAGCAGCTCTCCGAAGACCTGCTCCGACGCGAGCAAGCCGCCCGCCGGGCCGCGGAGGCCAGTGAGGCGCAGTCCCGGCACGTGCAAAAGCTGGAGAGCCTGGGCGTGCTGGCCGGCGGAATTGCGCACGACTTCAATAACCTGCTGCACGTCGTGCTGGGCAACGCCGACATAGCCCTCAGTCGTTTGCCCGCGCGCTCATCCGCTCGAAGGCCGTTGGAGGAGGTCGTCCGCGCCACCGTTCGGGCCGCGGATCTCACCCGGCAGATGCTGGCGTACTCCGGCAAGGGCGCCTTCGTGGTGCGGCACCTGGATCTCTCTACCGAGGTCCGCGAAATGGCCACCCTGCTTCAGACCGCCATCAGCAAGCAGGCCAGCCTGGTATGGGAGCTGGCGTCGGATCTTCCGGCGGTCAACGCCGATCCCACCCAGATCCGGCAGATCGTGATGAACCTGATCACCAACGCCTCCGACGCGCTCCGCGACACCAGCGGAACCATCACCCTACGGACCGGAGTCCTGCAGCCCGACCACTTGAACGATGCCGGCTTGGGCGCTCCGGTGCTCGACGCTGAACCCGTAGGACCGGCGGCGACATATGTGTTCCTCGAGGTCACCGATACTGGCGCGGGGATGACCCCTGATACACTGCAGCGCATCTTCGATCCGTTCTTCTCGACCAAGTACTCGGGACGCGGGCTCGGACTCGCCGCAGTGATGGGAATCGTCCAGAGTCATCGCGGACTCATCAGAATCCGGACTGAGCCGGGCCAGGGGACCAGCTTTCGAGTCCTCTTGCCCGCAGTACCAGGTACCGCACGAACGCAGGAACAACCCAGCGCGGCCCGGACCGAATGGCACGGCCACGGCACCGTGCTCGTGGTGGAAGATGAAGAAGGAGTTCGCGATGTCGCCGAGCGCATCCTGAAGGATTTTGGGCTGCAGACCATCACCGCGGTGGACGGACGGGATGCGCTCGATATCCTGGAGCGGGGCGGGAACCAAATCACCGCTGTCCTGATGGACCTGTCGATGCCCCGGATGGGAGGTCAGGAAGCCCTGCGCCAGCTGCGCCAAACCTGGCCCGACCTGCCTGTCATCATGATGAGTGGCTATACCGAGGAATCTGTGGCCGCGCAGTTCAGCGAGGCCGGCCCCGGTGTAACCGCGTTCCTGCAGAAACCGTTCTTTGCTGAGGACCTGATGGGTGTGCTCCGCCGCGTCCTGGTGACAGCCGGACGGAGCTGAGCGCTACGCTGCGGTGGGTACGACCTTCAAATACTCGGCAACGCCGCGGACCATTACCAATGCCACCAGAGCCGCGGCGATCTTGTCCAGCGGAACAACGTAGTCCACCGCCCCCGACGCGATAGCCGCCCGCGGCATTCCTCCCGCACGTGCGGTGGAGGGATCCTGCGCTACAACCCGGCCTCCCATCCAATTGATCGTCTGAGCGCCCACGGCCCCGTCGGTGTTGCAGCCGGTGAGCACCAGCCCTAATGCGCGTTGCCGGTAGGTCCCGGCCGCGGTCGCGAACAGCGGCTCCGCCGCAGGACGACAGAACTTGACCTTGGGAGTGTGCGCCAGACACAGCCGCCGGTCCGGTGTTATCAGCAGATGCTGATCCGCAGGTGCCACATACACCTGTCCGGGGACGATCGGCTCCCCGTGCTGGGCAACTGTCACCGGTAAGGCCGAGGCCTGGCTCAAGTGTTGAACTACTCCGGGCGCACTTATCACGGAGACATGCTGAGCCACCGCGATGGCTGCAGGAAAATCGGGAGGGAGCTCGCCAAGCACACGCGCTAAGGCTGCTGGTCCGCCGAGGGAGGCCGCCACCACTATGAGGTCAAAGCCGTTGTACCCGGAGGCCGAGTATGGGCAGTTCTGCATATTGCGCGTGGGGAAACCAGTAGTGAAAGGTACGTTAGCGTACAGTATAGTAGGGCGCCGATATGTACGCCACCGGACACGGAGTCCATATGACCGAAGCAGAGTTGTCACCGCAGGCCAGCCCCGAGCGACTCGCCCACACCGGCAACCACATCCTGGAGGGTCTCCCCTCCGCCGAGCTCGAACAGATCCAGAACGAACTCACCGTCGTGAGTCTCGAGCTGAAAGAGCCGCTGTGGCTCCCCAATCAACGGATCGAACTCGTGTACTTCCCCATCGACGCTGTCGTTTCGGTCCTGGCTGAGACCGAGGGCGGAATGGTCGAGGTGGGCACCATTGGCAACGAAGGCGTGGTAGGACTGCCGGTGTTTCTGGGCGCACAGTCCTTCGCCGGGACGGCGCTGGTCCAGATTCCCGGCCGGGCGCACCGGATGGATGCGCAGGCGTTTCGGCGTGCGGCACAGGATGGCCAGCTTCGATCCCTGGTCCAGCGATATACTCTGGGCTTCCTGACCCAGGTTTCCCAGGGAACCGCCTGCAACCGGACCCACTCGGCGGAACAGCGGCTGGCCCGGTGGCTTCTCATCGTGCGGGACCGGGTAGGACGAGACAGCTTTCCGCTGACTCAGGAGTTCATGGGACAGATGCTCGGCGTGCGCCGGGCGACGGTGTCCGAAACCGCCGCTACCCTCCACGAGAAGGGGCTGATCACGTACTCGCGAGGAGCTATCAACATTGAGGATTTGCCTGGCCTGACCAGAACCGCCTGCGAGTGCTATCAGATCGTGCGGAACGAGTTCGAGCGCCTGTTGGGAACCCCGATGGGGTAGCACGCACCGGGTTCCTCGTGCAAGTTTGGCGGATAGGTGCATCTCCTCCGTTCCTGACCGGAGCAGCCTCCGCAGGTAGCCGTCGCCTCAGCAGTCTAGATCCCGGTACCATTTAGTCTTGCAGACCAGGCCCTCGAGCTGCCCGAACGGCCCCTGGCGACTTCCCCTGAGCCAAACAGGACGACGATCACTGCTTGGGGCTGCAGGAAGGCATATTATTGGTACGACAGTTGCCGGGGGTCAGGCATCTCTTCCGGCGGGATCTCAGGCGGGCTGAATCGCCCGAGCCGGTGCTGGGGTAACTCGAGAGGTACATGACGGCCGATCTGACGCAGCTGTTCGAACAGCACTACGGCTCACTCGTCCGGATGCTCTACCGCCGGACGGGGGATCGGGACCGGGCCGAAGATCTGGCTCAGGAGACCTTTGCCCGAGCCGTGGCCGCCCCGCCGAACAACCCGCGGCCCTGGTTATTTGCGGTGGCCCTGAATCTGGTCCGGGAAGACGGCCGGAGGAACGTGCGGCAGGGACGCCGGCTCGAGCTGCTTCGCACTGAAACCGTACCTTCGCCCGGACCGGAAGAAGAATTCGATCGCAACGAGCGGAGCGCAGGGGTTCGGGCCGCACTGGCCACGCTCTCCGAACGGGACCGCGAGGCCCTGCTGCTCAAGGCTGAGGGCTTCAATTATGGGGAGATTGCAGCAACCCTAGGGCTCTCCAAGGGTGCGGTCGGGACCACGTTGGCCCGAGCCCGCCGCCGGCTGGTGGAAGCCTATCGCACGGAAGGACGGGGGAAGAATGTCGCATCTTGACGAAGGCACGCTGCACGCACTGCTCGACGGTGAGCTGGATCTGGCTGAGGTCAGCGAGATCCAGAAGCACCTGGGCAGCTGCGTGGCCTGCGGCTCTCGTCTGCAGGAGGTAAAGCAGGTGCTCGCCGAGGCGGACCGGCTGGTGGGCGCCATGGAGGTGCCTGCGGGGGCCCCACGTGCGCGTCCTGAGCCCCCTCGCTCGCAGCCTTCACCACCGCCCTTCCAGCCGGCCCACGAGCCCGACGCCTGGAACGAGCCTCCCGTTCTCCTGGTTCCCGATCCAATCGATGCAGGTGCCACGCGCCGGCGCTGGATCCGGGGCTTGGCCGTGGCAGCAGCCCTGGCCGGGGTGGTGGCCGGGGGCAGGCTGATCGGCAGCGCCTTCAAACCCGGTCATCCCGTGCTCTCCGAGCGGGATTTGACCTCCGCGCAGCCCGCCGTGCCTCCAGCTGTAGTCAGTCCTGAGGAGCGAAAGGCGGAGTCGACGCTGGCTACGCGGGACAAGCAGACTCGTCTTCAAAACCGCCTGGCCGCACCGGCCCCCGCCCCCAAGGCGGCTCCGCCTCGCCAGGAACCCGACCCGGACTCCGCCACCCAACTCGCCGACAGCGACGCATTCGCCGCGGCGGCCGACGACTCGATTACCGCGGATTCGCTGGCACTTGCCGGCCAGGCCGCGGCTGACAGTTCCACGCAGGTTGCCGCCGCCGCCGCAGACTCCAGCTCCGTGGATGGCAACACCGCCCCGGAAGCGTCAGAGTCCGACGCGCTCGCCACGCGGCGCGCGGCCGCGGCGGCGCTGGCGGAGCTGGATCGGGAGCGGGTCCGGCAGCGTGCGGCTGCAGCGACCGCCGCTCTTCCTCCTCCGGCCCGTCCCGAGGTGCAGCCGGAAGCCGAGCCGGCCCCGCGTCCGCCCACGCTCGAGCAACGGGCCCAGATCTATCTTCGGATTGGCCTGGACGAAGCGGTGAAACAGCTGGGCGGGCCGGTACATGTCATCGAAGGAATGACGCCCCAGTTCATCGGGTTGACTCGGACCCAGCTGATTCCGGGAACCGGCCCGGCCCGGCCCGTGGTTCGGGTGGTCTACCTGGACGCGAGAGGCCGGCTGATCCTCCTGGACCAGCAGCGCGTCGCCACCGGGCAGACCCCCAGCTTGCCGGCCGGCAGCCTGCGTTGGACCATTGGAGACGTCATGCTGTATCTGCGAGGGGAGCCGGGGCCGGACGTCCTCAGGAACCTGCAGGCCCGGGTGAGGTGAAGAGCCTGCCCTGAGCGCAGCGAAGGGACGGGACTCACTCCTTCCCTTCCTCCTCTTCTTTCCCGTCTTTCTCGTCTTTGTCCAGCACCTCGCGGACCTTTCGCATCAACTCTTCCGTCGTAAACGGCTTCTGAATGAAAGCGGCGTCCTTGCGGGTTATGCCCCGGCGCACCACCTCGTCGCTGGTGTAGCCGGATATGAACAGCACCTTCAACTCCGAGCGCTGGGCCAGCAGCTGATCCGCCAGCTCGCCCGCTCCCATCTCCGGCATGACTACGTCGGAGAGCAAAAGCTGAATCGGGTGCTCATAACCGGCCGCGACGCTCAACGCGTCCTTGCCGTGTCGGGCCTCGAGCACCGTGTGCCCGTGATCGGTCAAAATCTTCCAGATCAGCTCCCGAACCCCGTCTTCATCCTCCACCAGCAGCACCGTCTCTTCCCCCCGCAGTGACGCCGGTGATTCGGGCAGGCTCTCCCCGTCGCCCTCAGCCCGGGGGAAGAAGATCTTTACCGTCGTCCCGAGCCCAGGCTCGCTGGAGACCCGGACGACACCCCCATTCTGTTTCACAATTCCGTACACGATGGAAAGACCTAGGCCGGTCCGGCTACCCGGAGCTTGCGAGGTGTAGAAGGGCTCGAACATATGGGACTGGGTATCGGTATCCATGCCGCTGCCGGTGTCGCTCACGGCGAGAACGATGTAGCGACCCGGCTTGACCGACCGGCCGCGAGTGGTCCCGCTGATCTGGCGCTCTCCGGTCTCGATGACGAGAGTCCCACCCGAAAGCATGGCGTCTCGTGCATTGAGCACCAGGTTTACCAGCACCTGCTCCAGCTGGCCTGGATCCATCCTGACTTCGCCGAGGCCGGGCCGGAGCTCGGTTACCAGACTGATGTCGGCACCGATCAGCCGCTGAATCAGTCCCTGCATGCCGGTGACCACCGCATTGAGCTGAATCGGCCGGGGATCCAGTGTCTGCTGGCGGCCGAAGCTCAGGAGCTGGCGGGTCAACAATGCGCCGCGATCCGCCGCCTTCCGGATCTGCTCGACGTCTTTCCTGCGGCGATCGGTTGGGGGAATATCCCGAAGCAACAGATCGCTGAATCCGCGGATCGTGGTGAGCAGGTTGTTGAAGTCGTGCGCCACTCCGCCGGCGAGCCGTCCTGCCGCGTCCATCCGTTGCGCCTGGCGCAGCTGTTCCTCACTCTGATGCAGGGCGGCGCGGGTTCTGGTGCGCTCGCTGATATCTGTGGCCAGCACCAGGCGGGCCCTGCGTCCGTCCAGCTCCATCTCGTGGGAAACCAGCTCCATATCGACGATGGTTCCATCTTTCCGCTGGTGCTGGATCAGCGCCACCTCTCCACGAGCCGCCCCGGTCCGCTCCAGACCGTGATGAATGCCGGGAGCATCCTCCGGCGGGAGGATGTCCAGAATTGTCATGGAGAGGAACTCGTCCCGGCTGTAGCCGTAGTGACGAATGGCGGCGTCGTTCACCTCCAGGAAACGCAACGTTTCGATGTCGAAGACCCACATCGGCTGCGGGTTGCTCCCGAACAGCATCCCGTAACGCTCGTTGGCCTCGTGGGCATCTCGATGCAGCCGTCCGTTG
>Ga0307416_100000227_pt1 | contig 29912 bp, 27 predicted proteins | sample DK1Cmetagenome_2_FD_203821 | JGI IMG/M metagenome (GOLD analysis project Ga0307416, IMG submission 203821) | Maize rhizosphere microbial communities from greenhouse at UC Davis, California, United States - DK15-C-3 | ecosystem: Host-associated > Plants > Roots > Rhizosphere > Soil | place...
GACAGACAATTTCAGCATCGGCTTGTCGGGTCGTTACATCTTCTCAAACCTTACGGGAGCGTTTACCGGACCTGATGCTCAAGCCGGAAAGAGCGTAGCTGCAGATGTCGGCGTCTATTATCGCAAAGATCTGCAAAGCACGCGAAGTTCAACGCTTTCGCTTGGAGCTCAGATTTCCAACATCGGAGCCAAGATCTCTTACACCGACAACAACAACAAAGATTTCTTACCTACCAACTTCCGGTTTGGCGGAGCATACCTGACGGAGCTCGATCCTTATAACAGCATCACTTTTATCCTTGACTTCAACAAGCTCATGGTGCCAAGTCCCGGCGCAAACCGAGACACCGTATCATTGCTTAGCGGCATGTTCGGCTCTTTCTCTGACGCGCCCGGAGGAGCAAGAGAAGAGCTGCAGGAATTCATGATCTCCGCGGGAATTGAGTATTGGTATCGCAATATATTCGCAGGCCGCATCGGATACTTCAATGAAAATGTAGACAAAGGCAACCGTAAATACCTCACTATGGGCGTCGGCTTCCGCAAAGAAAGATTTGGAATAGACGTGGCTTATATCGTTCCCACGAACGAGCGCGAACATCCCCTTGCTGAAACATTGCGCTTCACGCTCTTGATGCACATCCCTAACACCACCGTAGAAGAACAGGAGTCAGTTACCGATTAGTCATTTTCATGCCCGACAGAACGATTGCCCCGCCCTTTGTAAAGACATCTTCGTTCGACTTGATCAATCCGGAAGAAAAGAAGCTTCCAAATGACGTTGACGTCTTTTTCATACCGGGAGGATTCCAGGATGTTCTTAAGATCGAGGTTGTTTTTGCGGCCGGACGATGGTTCGAGAACAAGCTGGCCTCAGCCTACTTTACGGCGCAGCTCCTTCCGAAGGGGACTCAGGGGAAGAACAGCTTCGACATAGCACAGATCTTTGATCAATATGGAGCGCACCTTGAGATCAGTCCCGGCCACGATTTTGTCTCTGTTTCGCTCTACGCGCTTAATAAGAACCTGGCACCGGTTCTTCAGCTTTTGATCGAAATACTTTCAACACCAATATTTCCGAAAAAGGAGTTTGCACAGACGCGCGATGTCTTCATCCAAAACCTGAAGATCAATAATGAAAAAACAAGCTTTGTAGCATCGCAGGCCTTCCGGAAAAAATTATTTGGCGAACAGCATCCTTATGGCGTCGAAGTTGAGGAGCGCGATGTGAAAGCGCTTCATATTTCCGATTTCGAAAGTCACTTCACGAACTTCTTTCATTCACCCAAAATATTTGTCTCCGGACGCATCGAGTCCTCGAATAAGTCACTCATGCTTGAGAAGTTTCATCAGCTGAGATCCGGGACGAAGCCTCTTGCCGTTGATTGTTCAATCACAGAAAATCCCCGCTATGAATACATCCATAAGCGGGAAAGCGTGCAGGCTTCGGTACGAGCGGGGAAAGGCGCGTTGTTGCGTTCCCACCCGGATTATGTGCCGTTGTTATTCGTAAGTCACATTCTCGGTGGATACTTTGGATCGCGCCTGATGAAGAACATCCGGGAAGATAAGGGTCTTACCTACGGCATATCAGCCTCCGTGCATGCCCAAAAACATGCCTCCTACCTTGTTATTGGCGCGGACGTGAATAAGGAAAACGTCGATCTGACATTCGAAGAGATACACAAGGAACTAAAGACCCTGAGAACCGAGACGATTTCGTCCGGCGAACTTGAAACCACCCGAAACCATTTCATCGGCAGCCTGCAGTCGGAGATAACCACTCCTTTCGCACATGCAGACAAGATCAAGACGATTCAACTCTTCGGGTTGCAACCTGATCACTACCAGAAAATGATCAGACGGATTGACGCTATTACCGCCGCGGAAATTGCTGAAACTGCTGAAAGGTATTTTAAGGAAGATTCCTTTATTCAGGTGGCCGTCGGCTGAGAGGCATAAGTCGCGTCGCGCACCGACTACTTAGCAGAAGCCTTCTCTACGCGCAAGCCAACTGCCAGAACACCGGCCAGCGAATCTGTTCGCATGAACTGTTCAAAAGAGACCCGGTATTTTCCGGCGTAAGGGAAGCGATGACCCCGTTTTAAGGGAATACGGTGATCGTAAATATCTCCAAGACCACTATCACCAAACGGCTCACCAGTCTTTTCATCAAAGAGCAACTGGCGCACAAGATCTTTCTGAAGCGTTACTCCGGCGGAATCTTTTAGAAAGTAGGTGATGAAAATCCTGGCAAAGGGATAATCGAGGCTGTTGCGAACATTGCAATAGATGTTGTATGACTCAAGGGAATCAGTGATCTCGAATTCAAATTCCGGCTTTTCTTCAATAGGCCAGAAGCGCGAATTCAAGTCGATGTTTCTTTCATAAACGCGCTGATCATCACAGGAAACAAGAATACTTCCGATGATCACAAAAGCGAAAAACGATCTCATCCTTTGTTGCGCGGTTTGTTGTTGTTGTTGTTGTTGTTGTTGTTAGGGTTCTGGTTGCGTTTTTCGCCAGGCCGATCACCCGGTCCTTTTCTTTTTTTCTTTTTCTTCTTGCCTTTGTTGCGATACTTCTGATCCATCCGTTGCAGATCGCTGTTGAGCACCTGAACTGTTGCCTTTTCCTCCTCCTGATCTTTGTCGAGCGTCGCTGGTTTCTTGCCCTCGCGGTTCAATCGGAGGATCTCGTTAACGCGGGACACGTTGAGCGGATACCATGTGTTCTCCTCCCGGAAGCCAAACCACATGATTTTACGAAAAATGTCCGTCTTCTGAAGGGTCGCCTCCCCTTTCTCAGTCAGCAGAGGGCCGTCCACTTTCGGTATATCTTCCAGAGCCTCCATATACGTTTCCAGCTCGTAATTAAGGCAGCACTTAAGGCGTCCGCACTGTCCAGAAAGTTTGCTTGGATTGAGGGAAAGGTTTTGATACCGTGCGGCGCTTGTAGCAACATTCTTGAACTCACTCAGCCATGTAGCACAACACAACTCTCTTCCACACACGCCGATACCACCGAGTCTTCCAGCTTCCTGGCGCAGGCTGATCTGCCGCATTTCAACTCTTATTTTGAATTCACTTGCCAGTACCTTGATCAACTCGCGAAAGTCTACCCGATCATCGGCAGAGTAAAAAAACGTAGCCTTGGTGTTGTCTGCCTGATACTCGATATCGGAAAGCTTCATCTCTAGTTTGAGATTCCGGATGATCTCGCGCGTCCTGTAAAGCGTTGGTAGTTCCCGTTTCCGAACTTCTTCGAATTTTTCCAGATCGCGTTGATGGGCAATCCGATATATTTTTCTGATCTCACTATCGTTGGCGACTTTCTTCTTTTGCATCTGAAGACGCACTAACTCGCCTTGCATTGAAACGTAACCAAGGTGGTGGCCGTTGGGCACTTCCACTATGACCGCATCGCCGGTTGTAAGATTGAGACCATCGGCATTTTTGAAAAATTCCTTTCTGCCATTCTTGAAACGAACCTCGATGATATTAAATTTATCTATGATCGGCACGTCCATATTGGACAACCAATCGAATACGTTCATTTTATTACAGCCACCGGTGCCGCAGGCGCCATTATTCTTGCACCCTGAAACTTTACCGTCTTTGGCTGACCCGCATGCGCATGCCATTTCTTAAAAACCTTTATAGTTCAATAGATCTGTTCCTATATCTTTTCTAAAATACAAACCATCCCAATCAATTGTGGAAGCGGTGTCATATGCAAGTTTTCTCGCTTGCTCCAATGAGTTTCCCTTACCTGTTATGGCCAGAACTCTTCCTCCTTCGGTGACGATACTGTCCTTTTCGCGGCGCGTTCCCGCATGGAAGACCAGCGTATCCGTGGAAGCCGCCAGTCCACGAATGTTTTTGCCCTTTTCAAATGTGCCTGGATAACCTCCGCTCACCAGGGCGACGGTTACCGCATGCTGCCGGTCAATGTCGATCGCTTTTCCTTTCAACTCCCCCTTAGCGGCGGCCATCAGGACTTCAACGAAATCATTTTTAATCCTTGGCATGATGGCCTGTGTCTCAGGATCGCCCAGGCGGGCATTGTATTCAATCACGAATGGGCTACCGCCCACATTCATAATTCCCACAAAAATAAAACCTTTATAATCAATTGCCTCCTTTTTCAGCGCTTCTATAGTGGGTTTGACCACTTCATTTTCGACCTTTTCCATAAATGCCGGAGTTGCAAAATTCACGGGGGAGACCGCTCCCATTCCTCCTGTGTTCGGTCCGGTGTCGCCTTCGCCTATGCGCTTGTAATCCTTTGCTTCGGGAAGCATGACATAATCCTTTCCATCGGTGAGCACAAAGACAGAGAGCTCAATGCCGGTCAGAAACTCTTCAATCAGAACTTTTGCGCTTGCCTCACCAAATTTCTTGTTAACAAGCATGTCCTTGATCACCGCCTTTGCTTCAGCTTGCGTGAGCGAAATAACGACACCCTTACCGGCCGCAAGCCCATCTGCCTTGAGCACGATCGGCGGCTTACAAGTGGAGATATAGTCAAAGGCGTTATTTAACTCTGACACAATGAATGTTTTTGCCTTTGCCGTGGGAATGTTATTCCGAAGCATGAACTGCTTTGAGAAATCTTTGCTGCCCTCCAACTGTGCTCCCCTTTTTCCGGGACCTATTATGAGCACATTTTTTAACCACGGGTCGCTTTCGAAGTAATCGCGAATGCCTAATACCAGCGGAGCTTCCGGCCCGACCACCAGTAGTTCAATCTGCTGGCTCTGGCAAAATTGGCCCAGGCCATGAAAATCATCTGCGGCGATGTCGACATTCTCGGCTACAGAAGCGGTTCCAGGGTTGCCTGGGGCAACGAATAGCTTATCGCACAATGGGCTTTGAGAAATCTTCCACGCCATTGCATGTTCCCTGCCACCATTGCCAACAATGAGAATATTCATGTAACTACCTTAATTTCAGTTGTCACCAAATATAGAAGTTATATGTTTAGAATTCAGCTGCTGGAAAAGAAATGATGGATCGCGTTCATAAAGCCACACATCCACTCGATTGGGATCAAAAAAAAGAGCCAGAGAACTGGCTCTTTTATGAGATCATGTGGACACGACTAGTTCGCGTATTCTGACAAGAACTTTATGCGCATGAGGCGAATCTCTTCTTCGGAGTAATCCGCAATGCCGTCGTGCTTCAAAGCAGCCTCGAGACTATCTGTTTCAGCTTCCATAAAATAATCGTGAATCTCATCCTGTTTATGCGGATCCAGCACCTGATCGATATAGTAGTTCAGGTTAAGCTTCGTTCCTGAGAAACAGATGTTCTCGATCTCGGTCAACAATTCTTCAAAACTCAGTCGTGTTGTTTCGGCAATCTCCTCCAGATCAATTTTCCGGTCTATCTGTTGAATGATGGAGATCTTTGTCTTGGACTTATTTACCGATGATTTCACGACGACTTCACTGGCAGTCTCAATGTCGTTTTCATCGACGTAGTTTTGTATCACCGTAAGGAATGGCTGCCCGAACTTGTTGACCTTGCCCATACCCACACCGTTGACCTGAGCCATTTCTTCCTTGCTGGTCGGATACGTCGTGGCCATCTCTTCCAGAGACGGATCCTGAAAGATCACATAGGGCGGAAGATCCTTTTCCTTGGCGATCTTCTTTCTGAGATTCTTTAGCAGCTCGTAAAGCTTTTCGTCGTAAGCCTTCGAATTGATCGGGGTTTTCTCGCTTGACACTTCTTCGTCTTCGAGATCGGTGGTGAAATCGTGATCCCGCGCAAGTTCAATCGCGTATGGTTTTTTAAGGAAGTCATTCCCTTTTGCCGTGATCTTTAATGCGCCGATGTTGTCAATGTCTTTTTCCAGGTATTGATAGATGAGCGCCTGGCGAATCACTGACTTCCAGAAATCTGAATCCTCCTCACTTCCCTTGCCATACACTTCAAGATTGAAATGCCCGTAGCTCTTTACGTACTCATCTTCTACTCCACGGATAACGTGTACAAGGTGATTGAGGCCAAATCGTTCGTTTGTTTGCTTGACAGCGCGAAGGACGATCTTGACGTAATCAGTACCATCGAAGCGTTCGCGGGGATGCACACAGTTGTCACACATGCCGCAATTGTCTTCCATGAATTCTTCTCCGAAGTAATGGAGCAATTGTCGTCTCCTGCATACCGGAGACTCAGCGTAATACTCCATCTCCTGGAGAAGTATCCGCGCGTTCTCGCGCTCCTGTACGGGTTTGTCTTTGTTGAACTTTTCGAGTTTGTTCAGATCGTTATGGCTGTAGAACATCAGGCATATTCCTTCGAGGCCATCACGACCCGATCTGCCTGTTTCCTGATAATAACCTTCGAGTGATTTTGGCACATCATAGTGCACGACAAAACGAACGTCCGGCTTGTCGATGCCCATACCAAAAGCGATAGTGGCCACGATGATATCAGTTTCTTCGTTGAGGAAGTCATCCTGATTTTTCATCCTCACGTCAGGATCGAGCCCAGCGTGATAAGGGGCCGCCTTGAATCCATTTACATTGAGCAGCTCTGCAATCTCCTCAACTTTTTTCCTGCTGAGACAATAGATGATTCCCGATTTGCCTTTGTGCTCTTTAAGGAATTTAATGAGCTGCTTTTTAGTCTCCTTTTTCGGACGCACCTCATAGTACAGATTTTTCCTGTTGAACGACGACATGAAGACGTCTGCATCTTCCATCTGCAGGTTCTTCTGTATGTCAATCTGTACCTTGGGAGTAGCTGTTGCCGTGAGGGCGATGATTGGCATGTCGCCAAGATTCTGGATCATCGTTTTAATCCGGCGGTACTCGGGTCTGAAGTCGTGGCCCCATTCGGAAATACAGTGCGCTTCATCAATAGCAACAAATGAAACATTTACTTTTTTGAGAAAGTCGATAGTTTCTTCTTTATTGAGAGACTCCGGCGCAACATAAAGCAACTTGACGTTGCCATTCATGCATTCCTTTTTCAACCTTGTGATCTCGCCTTTGCTGAGTGTTGAATTGAGAAATCTGGCATTGACGCCATATGCGTTCATCTGATCGACCTGATTCTTCATTAATGCGATCAGCGGTGAAATAACGATGGCGAGGCCACTGCGAACCATTGCCGGTAGTTGGTAGCACAAGGATTTTCCTGCGCCTGTCGGCATGATAACGAATGTGTTTTTTCCATTCAGCAGGTTTCTAATCACCCGCTCCTGATTACCACGAAACTGACTGTAACCAAATATTTCCTTAAGGCTTTCCTTTAAAGCGTCTTTCTCTTCGACCAGCATCATTTGTACTTATAAAATCTTAAATTGTATTGTTATGTTTGGTTTCTTAAAAATTTAAAAACCATTGAAGTTAGCGAAAAATATCAAAAGAATTGCACAAGAAGTTCTTTTAAATGAATCTCGGGCAATCGAGAAAATCACAACTTTCATCGACGACAATTTCGAAGCTTGCGTGCAAGAAATATATTCTGCGAAAGGTCGCGTTGTCATAACTGGCATTGGCAAAAGTGCCATCATAGCCAATAAAATTGTGGCGACCTTAAACTCAACTGGCACACCATCACTTTTCATGCATGCGGCTGATGCTATCCATGGTGACCTCGGCATGATACAACGCGAAGACATTGTCATTTGCATTTCAAAAAGTGGCAACACGCCGGAAATAAAAGTTTTAGTTCCACTCCTCAAACGCAGAGGCTCCAAGCTTGTTGCATTGGTAAGCAACACTAATTCATATCTGGCCCAACAAGCGGATTTTATTTTAAATGCAACGATTGCAGAGGAAGCTTGTCCGCACAATCTTGCACCTACCACAAGCACTACAGTTCACCTCGCGCTTGGTGATGCGCTTGCGGTATGCCTGCTCGAGCTTAGAAACTTTAGTAGTCGCGACTTCGCCGAATATCATCCCGGAGGCTCACTTGGAAAACAACTCTATTTAAAAGTGTCCGATATTTACCTGCAACACAAACTTCCCGCAGTTAGTGCGGAGACACCGCTAAAAGATGTGATCATCGAAATCTCGAGCAAGCGATTAGGATGTACCTCCGTACTTGGCGGGAACAATAATTTACTCGGGATCATCACTGATGGAGATCTGCGCAGAATGCTGCAGAAAAATATTGCACTTGACGATATTACAGCAAGGGACATTATGAGCCCGAATCCGAAAACAATACAAAAGGATGAATATGCCGTAAAAGCACTGCACATGATGCAGGAGGCAAATATCACGCAACTTGTGGTGATGGAGGGCGAGAAAGTGACGGGCTTTATTCACCTCCATGATCTGCTCAAGGAAGGAATTGTATAAAAAACACTGAAAATACTTTTATAAGATTTGGTGACTGACGTCTTTTGCAATAGTTCTTATCCCTAAAATCTCAATGGACAAAAATTTATATGTTGTGCTTATGGCGGGCGGAGTCGGCGTGCGGTTTTGGCCGTACAGCCGCAATGCGAGACCAAAACAATTTCTCGATGTGTTGGGTACGGGCAAAACGCTTATTCAATCAACCTTTGAACGTTTTTTACCTATCTGTCCGGTTGAAAATATTTTTGTAGTCACGCACGAAGAGCATGCCTCCATTGTCAAGGAACAATTACCACAGCTAAAGCCTGGGCAGATCCTTACAGAGCCTATGAGGAAAAATACCGCGCCCTGCATCGCATATGCAAGCTTCAAGATACAGCAACTTAATCCGGAGGCCGTTATTGTAGTGAGTCCTTCTGATCACCTTATCCTGAAAGAGAGTCAGTTCCTGGACGTCATCAAGAAGGCAGTCGACCAGGCGCGCGCTGACGATAAGCTTATTACGCTGGGAATAAAACCTACTCGTCCGGAGACCGGTTATGGATACATTCAGTATCACACGGAGAAAAGCTTTGCAAAAAAAGTGAAGACGTTTACGGAGAAGCCCGAGCTGACACTCGCAAAGAAATTTATTGAGAGCGGCGACTTCGTGTGGAATGCAGGCATCTTTATCTGGAGCGTAAAGGCCATCATCAAAGCCATGCAACTGCACCTGCCTGAAATGGCTGAAGTGTTTGAGGAAATAAAACCGAAACTTGTCACTGACCAGGAGAAGCAGGCAATAAGCGCGGCATATCCTCAGTGCAAGAGCATATCTATCGACTATGGAGTGATGGAGAAGGCCTCGAATGTGTACGTGTGCCTTGGAGATTTTAACTGGTCGGATCTTGGATCGTGGGCGTCCATCCATGAGATCTCTCAAAAGGACAGTGACAACAACGTAGTCCGCGCAAACGCTTTGACCTATGACACTCGTAATTGCATCATCAAAGGCTCAGAAAACAAACTCATCGTCGTGCAGGGCCTGAACGGATACCTCGTCGGAGAATTCGGCAACGTCGTCATTGTATGCGAGAAGGATAAGGAAGAACAGTTCCGTCGTTTTGTAAGTGATGCCAAGACGAAACCGAACGCCAACGAGTTTGTTTAGACGGACGAAAGGGGAGTTGAACTCCTAGAGCGATCTTGCGCGCACCACGGCGTAGATCGCTACACCTGCCGCCACTGAAACATTCAGCGATCCGATCTTTCCTCTCATAGGAATTTTAACCAGCTCGTCAGCGTCGCGCAGCAACGCGTCAGAGATTCCATCCTCTTCTGATCCCATTATAAGCGCAACAGGGCCGGTAAGGGCAGCATTAAAAAGACCGAGGCCGGCTTTTTCAGTACACGCTATTACCTTGATGCCGTTCTCCCTCAGATGTTGCAACGTTTTCTTAAGATCTTTCTCCCTGCACACAGCGAGGTGATTCAGTGCGCCTGCGGAAGTCTTCATGGCATCGCCTGTAATAGGGGCATTGCCCTTTTCACCGATGACAATTCCGTCGACGCCTGCGCACTCCGCTGTTCTTGCAATAGCGCCAAAGTTCCGCACATCCGTAATCCGGTCGAGAATAAGCAGGAAGGGCTCCCGTCCTTCGCTGTAAGCCCGGTCAATGATATTGTCGAGTGAAGCGTACGTCACTGAGGACAACAAACATACGACACCCTGGTGATTCTTCGAGGTCAATCGCTTGAGCTTCTCGGCAGGAACAAATGTGTAAGGCACCTGGTGCTCGCGCGCTGTTGAAATCAACTCCTTGATAAGGTCATTCGCCAGACCGGATTGGATCATGATCTTTTCAATCTCCTTGCCGGCGCGAATGGCTTCAATCACAGCGCGGGTACCGTATATCATTTCTCCTGTAACCACCTTGTCTTAGTTTAAGTGTACAATGCCAATCCGGTGCATGAACTCGAGTAGAATGAAACCGCTAAAACCGCGCATTCCTCCAAAGGTCGATCACTTCGTACCATGTCCGCTCATACTTCTTGTCGCGAATAAGCACATAATTATCCGGATCAAACAAACTGCTCGAGCGGGAGAAGTTGAAACGGATGTCAAAACGATCGTTGTCGTAATTCCATACCTCACGGTCATCGAACCGGAACACTTCGTCAGGAACACCAAAAATAATGTATATCATTCCCCTGTCGGTCTTCCATCCTTCTTTATACGACGTAAAGAACCTGTTAGCCAGCTCAACCCGACGAAAATAATTGCGCATCAATACTTTAGCGCGATCGGTTTCTGCAGTGATCGACAGGATGACACGATCAAAAGCCCTCTTGTTCCCATTCGTCTGTTCAAGACGATCATATTCCTGGCGTGTGGTGATGTAAATAAGCGGGCCAGCAAGGCTCGCAATTTTTGTGTACTGCGGATAATCCTCCTCTACACGAAAAGCAAGCCCCTCCACCGCAATTGTATCCTTTTGGATAAGATACAATCCTTTCGCAGGAAAATTTAATTGCTGATCACTTCTTATGCGGTATACAGAGTCCACCTTCATAACAGCGGAAACCCGCGTCTGCGCTTCTGAGAAGGCAGGTGCCGCGGCGGGAAAAGTCCGATTGTAATATGAGACAAAGCAATCATCCGAATGTAAAGCAAGTGCGAATGTATCATTCGTATGAACAAAAGATTGTGTAACGGGCGCGCCGCGTGAGAGCAGATAATTATTCAACGGATAATTTGACCTAAGCGGTGTGTAAAACAACCAGGTCTTTCTTCCTGAGGCACTGGTGACCTTGGCTACAAGATATTGAGGTGCCCCCTCGAGCGGAATATTTCCCCGCCCATTGAACCCGCTTCCTGTGCGTGTAACTTCGACGTCCTGTAGTGTGACTACGTCGCCCTCAGACTCACTCAGAGAACTTCGACCTTCCCAGACAATGGAATAATTTGCGGCGAGCGAGGTTGTATCTTTTACACTCAGACTGTACAACACGGCATAGTTACCTTCGTTTCTGACGGGTTTCAGGTGCACGTAAACAGATGCGTCGGGGCTATACAGATAGTTATAATTGATGTCGCGCAGGGGCTGACAGAATGAACTCACAGTAAACAATAAAAACAGAATGCTGAGAGATTTTTGCATAACCAACATTTTAAACGGATGAAAAATGGCTGCGTGTCATCACGGTGGGCGTGCCGCAATTTCAAACGCCAATATCTGTATAAAAGTTTAATGTTTAAATTTTCTTTGCGCCCTTGAGGGCTGTACTATTTTTGTGATCATGAGTAAGATATACACAACCGAAATTACCAGCGAACAGATTACCTCCGACAACCCTATTCATCAACGGCTGTTTAAGGCATATGTTGTTGCTGAGCCGTATGTCACGGGCGATGTTCTGGAGGTAGGTTGTGGTGAAGGAAGGGGTATCGGGAGACTCAAGAGGAACGCCCGGAGTTTCACGGCGGTAGACAAGATCCAGCCTGTCATAGATCAGTTGAAACAGAAGCATCCTGATGCGACATTTTTGAGTATGAACATTCCACCTCTTACCGGATTGGAAGACAACGCATACGATCTTGTCGTCAGTTTCCAGGTGATTGAGCATATACAGGACGATCTGTCATTCCTCAGGGAGATAAATCGCGTCATGAGACCCGGAGGCACTGCACTTCTCACAACTCCCAATCGCAGGCTAACACTCACACGCAACCCATGGCATATCCGCGAATACGTTGCCGAAGAACTTGAAGGGATTGCCCGCAAGATCTTTCCAGAAGTAACTGTGAATGGAATCACTGGTAACAACAAAGTGATGACCTACTATGAGGAAAACAAAAAGTCTGTCAAACGTTTCACCCGTTGGGACTTCCTCGATCTGCAACACAGGCTACCCGCAAGCATATTGCGTATTCCATACGAAATATTGAATCGCTTGAATCGAAACAGGCTTCAGGCATCCGGGAGTGAGCTTGTGAGGAGCATCCGACACGAGGACTACCTTATCACCGATGACGCTTCTCAAGCGCTCGACCTCTTGCTTATCGTGAAAAAACATACATGACGACGGCTTCAAGATACATCATTAGATCCTTGTTATATTGTCGTTACATGCTTCCTTTGTAGTCAGGATAATAAAACGCATTTAATACGCTGATAAGGGACATTCCGACCTCGGATGCTCCCCGGCGAAAGAAGTGTCGATTACCTGCAGAGTCCAACCCGTATATAGCATATGAAAAAGCCTCTTCCGATCAGGTCATACTTCGCCAGGGCGAGGGTTTTTGGCTTTATCATGATATTTATCGCCCTGGTTTATCTGGTCTATTTGTTTTTAGACATACTGGATATTTAGCACGCCCACGCGGTCGATTTCTTTCTTTCCGGGTCTTACGGGATTTAATATCCAGCGATTTCTTACATCAGGATGTTGCGTTGAACAGAGGGGTATTCACGGCTACTGGAATATTCATTAAGATGTTCATTTATGATAAAAGCAATTTATCTCGTCGTCTTCTCGCTTCCATTGCTGATGGCCGCCGAATCCATTGTCGGAGAAGTGACCGCCATCCACGACGGTAACACACTGGAAGTCTCTACAAAAGAAAATCAAACATACCGCATCGTATTGATGGGTATTGATTGTCCTGAGCTTCAACAAGAGTATGGCATTGAGGCCCGCGATTTTCTGGCGCAATGGTTACTTCACGAGGAAGTGACGGTGCAGATCCATGGCAAAGACCGCAATCGGAATTACGTTGGCGTTGTTCTGTTGACGGAGGGGGAAGACGTCCGCGTGGCTTTGCTCGAAGAAGGACTTGCCTGGACCGCTGAAGAAAACCCGATACCGGAACTGGAAGTCATTCGATGCGACGCGGCCCGCAATGGCAGAGGTCTCTGGCATCATGAGACACCGCTGGCGCCGTGGACCTTCAGAAGGCAGCAGTCGACGTTGGAGGCAAAATCGCAGTAATTCGTCCAGCCATTGCCTGCGTTAGCCGTTTTTTTCCAGAAAAGACCGGATCTTCCACAATTTTTTGTCCTCTTAGATAGTTTAAGAATCATGGAGTTACGCATCATCCTGATTCTTTTTCTGGCGTCTATTTCAGTAGAATCCCCGGCTCAGTTCTGGAAGCGAAAAAAGAAGGCGGATACCGAACGTACTGTTCAGCAACCTAATTCACTTGATCCGTCGACTTCTTCAAACACCGATTATGCGCAGAGAGCTTCCCGTGGATCCGGCAAAGGTCCGACCTACGGGCTTGAGCAGGAATATTATGAGCGAATGGAGAATGTCGCTAAGCTTCGTCGCAAGAATGAGAAGCTGATGGAGAAACCTCAGTATTCCAACCCGCTCTACTTCGGTCACAAGCATCCTCCAAAAAAACGCAAGCCTTCCAAAATGAAATATTGTAAGGAATGCGGGATCAGGCATTAATGTAATTGCTCGCCCTGGGTGCCTGCTGAAGACAAGGAATGCCTTGCCTCTGCAATAGTTGTCAATCGTGCTGTTCCGGCCGGTACTTTTCATCGTTTAGCCTCTGAAATCAGTAACGGCGATCTCAGTGGTGATTTGTAACTTGCCCGCCATGTCGGTTGCCGCGCACATTGAACATACGAACCTCAGTCCGGTTCTCACCATTGGCGACATTGATCGTCTTGTTGCCGAAGCCACTCAATTCAAATTTTTTGGCGTTTGTGTTCCTCCGTTCTGGGTCCGAAGAGCCCGGCGTGAGATCGGCAGGGAAAAGATCTCCCTTATCACCGTTGCCGGCTTCCCCTTAGGATACAATATGACCGAAACGAAGCTGGACGAAATCAAACGCGCAATCGATAACGGTGCTGACGAGATAGACGTCGTCTGGAACCTAACCTCATTTAAAACCGGTCTGCCGTGGACAAAGATCGAAGTGGCGAAATGCAGCAAGCTTGCGCATGACCATGAAAAACTTTTGAAAGTAATCATCGAGACTTCTTATCTTTCTGACTTGGAGATTGAGCAAGCGTGCAAGATTTGCGCCGATGCGGGCGCTGACTTCGTAAAAACATCCACTGGATTTGCCGCTGCAGGAGCTTCCGCGGAGCATGTAGAATTGATGAAGAAATCGTTACCTGACCACGTTGGTATAAAGGCGTCCGGGGGAATAAAAACTCTCGAGAAGGCTGAAGCTCTTATTCAAGCCGGGGCACATCGCCTTGGCACATCATCCGGTGTTTCAATTGTAAGTACAACCAACGTTAAAGATTAAATAAAAATGACGGAGTTACTCAACAATGTTTTCCCTCCGGAAACCGACATCCCCACGCAGTTTAAAATCGACCACGCTTTCGAGCAACGAGAATACCTCATCGACGGCGAGCTGAAGGTCTGGGAAGGAAATCTCAATCCGGTGCTGAGTCCGGTATGCATTAGGGAAGGCGACAAATTAAAACAGCAAACCATAGGGTACACTCCGCTGCTCACCACGAAGGAGTCACTTGAAGCACTGGACGCGGCTGTGAGGGCATACGATCTCGGTCATGGCCTTTGGCCAACCATGAGCGTCACACAACGGATTGAACATGTTGAAAAGTTTTTGCATGCGATGCGAAAGAAACGGGATGAAGTCGTGAAGCTCCTCATGTGGGAGATCGGAAAGACTTTAAAGGACTCCGAAAAAGAGTTTGATCGCACTGCTGACTACATTGTCGATACCATCAAGGCGCTCAAGGACCTTGACCGTAATTCTGCAAAACTTATCGAAGACCAGGGATTCATGGCCCAGATCAGGCGTGTACCTCTCGGCGTAGCATTGTGCATGGGTCCCTATAATTATCCCTTGAATGAAACGTTTACAACGCTGTTCCCAGCACTTATCATGGGGAACACCGTTGTCTTCAAACCTGCGAAGTATGGTGTACTCCTGATCAGGCCGCTGCTCGAAGCTTTCCGGGATAGCTTTCCCCCTGGTGTCATCAATATCATCTACGGGCGTGGCCGCGAGACAGTCGGCGCCCTGATGGAAACTGGAAAAGTCGATGTCTTCGCTTTTATTGGAACGAATAAGGGCGCCAACGACCTGAAGAAACTACACCCGAAACCTCACAGACTGAAAGCGATCCTGGGACTTGATGCGAAAAATCCCGCGATAGTTCTTCCTGAAGCGGATATCGACAACGCTGTTGCTGAGTGCGTGACGGGGTCACTTTCTTTTAACGGCCAGCGATGCACTGCGCTGAAGATCATTTTCGTTCATCGCGATGTAGTCGATGATTTTATTGAAAAATTCAGAGCGCAGATCAAGAAGCTTAAGCCCGGCGTGCCGTGGGAAAATGGCGTATCACTTACTCCTCTACCCGAACCAGGGAAGGTTGATTATCTACGGAATCTCGTCGAAGACGCCCGCGCGCACGGTGCTAAGGTCATCAACGATGGCGGAGGTGATCATGTCGAGACATTTTTTTATCCGGCTATGCTTTACCCCGTCAATGAGAAAATGAAGATCTATTATGAGGAACAATTCGGACCTGTTGTTCCCATCGTTCCTTTTTCAGACGATGAGGAAGCCATCAGATACGTGGTCAATTCCAACTTCGGGCAACAGGTCAGCATCTTTGGAACAGACTCGAAACGTGTTGCGAGACTGATGGACGCTTTCGTAAACCAGGTTGGAAGAATAAACCTCAACGCACAGGCCCAACGCGGACCGGACTCCTTTCCCTTTAACGGGAGGAAAGACTCAGCCGAGGGAACGCTTTCCGTTTCCGATGCGCTCCGTGTATTCTCGATCAGAACCCTCGTTGCCACAAAGAACACTGATTCAAATAAACAGATGATCAGCACCATCATCCGGAACCGCGAGTCTGCATTCCTCAGCACCGATTATATTTTTTAGTGGAATCCGGCGGGATGCGAACCAGAACGTTGTCTCGCGTCCCGCGTTCATTAAAATCAAATGAAAAAACATTTGTCTATCAAGGTTAGCGGCATGGTGCAGGGTGTATTCTTCAGAGCCTCCACGAAAGCACAAGCTGACCAACTGGGCATCAAAGGTCTCGTTAGAAATGAGCAGGACGGGAGTGTCTGCATTGAGGCTGAGGGTGAAGAACAAAACCTGAATGCGTTCGTTGAATGGTGCCGCAAAGGTCCTCCGAGGGCAATAGTTAATAAGTGTGAGATCAACGAAGCACCAGTAATAAACTCCAGCAGCTTTGTCATCGAAAGATGACCTGTGTGCATGCATTCATGCCATCCTTTTCACAATGCCTTTCTGAGGATGGATCTTTACTTCAAGAAACTGTCCGATAAAGGCGTTCATCCTGTTGTCGACCATCAGCACCGGACTATCTGCGGGATAGAACACCGTTAGGTCGAGAACTGCGCGGAGGAAGTTGTGGTGTTTACAAAATGCCTTCGCCCATTCTTTGAACTGGCGTGTCCACTGCTCCTGGTAGTGATTGAACTCATCCTTGCCTTCAAATATAAACGCCAACTGATTATCGCTATAATACTTATACCGGAACACCCCCATGAGATTCAGATAGAATTCATGAAGATGCCGGAAGTCAGTTCCGTTATGTTCGTGAATCCTCACAGCCATTGTATCCATCATCCCTAAAGGATTAGCGCGAAGGAGGTATTCGACTTTCACAAAGTCGACGAGATATTGCAGAAGGGATGGCTCAAGGGATAGCTGTGCCTCTTCAAGTATATAATTCTTATCAAGAGGAAAGAATTTTCGAAGCACTGCTTTTTTGGTTTTTCAAAAGTAATAAAAAACGTCAGGAAGTTTTCAAGCTCCATCAAAACCAGCGATCAAAATTTTTCGCTGCTCGCGGCCTCGAATGATTTCCTGTAACGCTCTGGTACATTTTCGCCGAGCATGGATCCCGTGGGTATTGAAGGGTAGATCTCCTCGAGTGTTTTAACGTTGTCCATGAATACGCGCCTGGTGATCTGGTGGCGATTGAGTTTCCTTGGATTGTCAATACCTGCAGCGGCAATAAGCTCCACAAAACTTTCGAGGGTGTGTTTGTGGTAATTGGCAACGCGGACTTTTTTATCATCGACCACCAGACCCTGCGTTAACTCTGGATCCTGGGTAGCTACTCCAGTGGGGCATGTATTCTTGTTACATTCCAATGCCTGAATGCACCCTATCGCCATCATCATTGCTCTGGCGCTGTTGCAGATGTCAGCACCCAATGCGATTGCCCTCGCCATTTGAAATCCGGTGAGGACCTTCCCTGCTGCGCAAAGTTTTATATGTTGGCGGATGTTGAATCCGCGAAGCATGTTATCAACGAAAGCGAGGCCATCCAGCAAAGGCATTCCTACGAAATTCGAGAATTCCGGCGGCGCCGCACCGGTTCCACCTTCGCCTCCATCTACAGTGATAAAATCTGGATAAATATCCAGTTCAATCATGGCCTTGCAAACCGAAATGAATTCGCTTTTGCGTCCGATACAGATCTTAAAACCCACCGGTTTTCCCCCACACAAGTCCCTGAGCGTCTTAATAAAGAGGATCAGCTCCCGTGGTGTTTTAAATGCACTGTGGAAGGGCGGTGAGAACACCGTTGTTCCGGCTTTCACTCCTCGAATCGCTGCGATCTCCGGTGTATTCTTTTTGCCCGGGAGGATACCGCCGTGGCCCGGCTTTGCTCCCTGTGAGATCTTTAACTCTATCATCTTAACCTCCGGTCTATGGGCATTTTTTTGATAGGCAGAAGCTGAGAAATTTCCTTGTTCATCGCGCGCCCCGAAATAACCCGTTCCAATTTGCCAGATAAGGTCGCCCCCATATTTTGTATGATGAGGACTGATGCCTCCTTCTCCAGTATTGTGAGCGAAGCCACCTATCTTGGCGCCCGCGTTCAGCGCCTCCACGGCGTTTGCGCTCAGGGAACCAAAGCTCATGGCGGAAATGTTGAGCACGCTGGCCTCGTAAGGCTGCATGCAATCTTTATTACCGACTTTTACCCGCGGACTATGATCGACTTTATGAAAATCGATGGGAACAATAGAATGACTCATCCACTCATATCCCTCTGCGTATACATTCAGTTGCGTACCGAACGGTGTAGTGTCGACCTGTTTTTTTGCTCTTTGATAGATGACCGACCGGTCAATCCTGTTGATGGGGGCGCCATCTGTATCTGACTCGACAAAGTACTGCTGGATCTTCGGACGAAGATCTTCGAAAACGTATCTCAGCCGACCGAGCAGTGGAAAGTTTCGCTTCAATGATTGCTTCGTCTGAAGCATGTCCGACACTCCCATATAAATCAATGGGCCGACGATGACAAACAGGAGCAGCGCTGCAGGGTGAAAGTATGCCCATAAGAATATAAGTGCGGTGATTGCCGCGCTAGACGTTACAAAAATTTTTCTCATAGCGGGATTCGATCTCTCAAATATACAAAAAGCAAGCTATGGCGGTCCGGCGTTGGCGACACGCCGCTTAGCCCGAAAGTTAGTACCGCGGCTTGCGTACAAAAATACGCGACCATTCTAGCCAGGCTTCTCAAGATTACTCCCTCGGTGTGGAAGCAACACATCAAACTTCAAAGAAAAGAAACGGGATGATTAGTTATATCGGACTAGCCCGGGCGCTCGCACGAATCCTGCGCTGTATTTTATCCGGAGGTTGCTGGTAACACGAATGTTAAATGAGCTGATGTCTTCCGTGGTTCGTGGATAATAGATGAGTCTTAGTTCAATGGTGCCAAATATAAGGTTCTCATTTCTGGTTCGGATACCTCCTCCAAATCCAAAGTATGGCTTGTCATAAAATATGCTTCGATCGTTTTCAGCGATCATGGCCATCTCACCGAAGGCGAAAGGTGCAAAGCGGAAGCCGAGTAAATGCCAGGGCGAAAAGGCGATTGTTTCCGACTGAATATGAAATCGTTTCGTGCCCCACAAGCTGTCTGCCCGAAAGTATTGAAGGCCAAATTCATTGTTGATGTCAAGGGGAACAGATGTGCGTTGGCGAAAGACACGAGTGTAATCCACAAGGAACGACTGCCGGAAAAGGAACTGCCCACGGGGGATCAGTCGGCTCATCAATTTACCTGAGAGAAGGATGGTCGCATCTTCGATTCTATTGTCATTAGTGAACCCGCCCGCCCTGACACCGAACGTATAGAATTCACCGAGCCTGGTGATAAGAGATTTTTCTGCATCCACCCCGATATATGGTCTCGCGATTCCACGCTGTCGCGTCCAGCCCATGATGAGGGAAGCGTTATGACCGTAAGGCACGTCTTCCGTTCGGCCGAACCCGTAGATGTATCGGGTTGTATAAAAGTCCTGTTTAAAGAATGTCGCAGACCCAAGCACAAAAGTCTGGTCGTTGTACAACGGTCTTTCCTGCTCCCATTGTTGCCACGGCACACGTGTAAAGTGCTGATCAAATGCGCGGATAGCGATGAAGTGGCGGCTGCGATCATTGTTACTATTAGCTCCGATATTATAACCAATCCAAAAATCATTGATGACGTAGCGGTAGTCGCGAAAAAGCGAATCGTTAAGCTTGAAAAAGTTTTCGGACCAGTTACGGCTCAGCTCCATACCTCCGGCGTATCGCGTGTAGGGAGAAACCAAAGGTCTGTCAAAGCGTATGTAGTACGCCTTCTCCTGCTCCTCACCATAACTGCTTCCGGTATTGAGTTGGGTATAACCTACAGTTCCATTCACGAATGTGCCAGCGATACTGTTTTTTCTGTACAGAAATTCATAAACAAAATCCGGATCGCGGTCTGGTTCTATCAAGCCGTTGAACTGCAGCCGTTGGCCCCACCCACCCAGGTTCGCGTCATACAACCGGACGCGTGTACGCGAAGGATTGGCCGGGTTGATCGTACCGCCGAGACTGAATACGTCTCGCGTAAGGACAACTACATCGACCGAGTCCGGACTTTTCTTTAATGGAATAACATAAAATTTCGCGTCGAGTAAAAAATCGAGATCCCTTAGATGGCGTTCATTATCTGCCATCTTATAAGGATTCAGCGCCTTGTTTTCTCTGATGAAGAGATTATCCCTGATAACCCAATCCTTGGAAGTGCTGTGCAGCTTATTGGCGATCCGTGTGATGGTGGTCCTGATATTTTTTGTCGTATCATATACGGTCCGCTGGAAATCGTAATGTCTTATGAGAATGTTCCTGATAATCTTCCCCTGGTGCGGCATAAAGGCCGCTTCACTTTTGACTGCAGCCACCGGATCAGTTTGCCGCTTCCGCGTAATCGACTTCATTATCCTTTTGGTCAGCTTGCCATTTTTGATCTCGCTGATGAGGCCGGTCGTATCTGATTTCACGGTCGCCGTATCTGGTTTATCCTGTCCGTAGAGCGGCGTTGGCAATAAGCCGAGACTCAGGATACACAGAATCAGAACGACGGATCGCATGTGGTTATTCACTCTATACTTTATAAGGCAGACTGGCAATGGCGGTTGTCCGGACGGGAAGACTTCATTGCCGGAACTTACCGAAGCTAGTAAATTGCTATACCAACTAAATTTTCCGATTCGCCAGATACACCCCACCGATGATCGCAGCCATCCCGGCAAAGTGCCCCGGAAAAAGGTGTTCTCCATCAAACAATCCCCAGAGAACGGCTACGACCGGAATCAGATACGTCACCGAACTCGTATACAGAGGCGAGCTGATCTTTACCAGCTTGTTGAATAAGATGGTTGCCAGAGAGGTGCTCATGAATCCCAACAGAAGAATATACCCCAGCCCCGTGTAAGCACCCTCGTGAGTCCGAAGCTTCGCTGTAAAATCCGTAAATCCAAAGAGGAAAACAAGCGCGAGGGGGCCGATCAGCATCAACGACACACTCGTAATTGTCAGAGCGTTCAGATCTGTTATTTTATATTTTATATAGTTGAGATTGAAGGCGTAAAAGATGCAGGCAAGAATAACGAATGTTGCAAACGCGTTGATGCTACCTATACTCCCTCCCGAATTTGCGAGGACAAGAATGATTGTTCCCGTTAACCCAAGCACAATGCCAATGATCGACTGCCGTCTGAACTGTTGATGGAAGAAAAACACGCCGATGAGCAGCGTACAGATCGGTGTCAAACTGTTCATGATACCGGTGACTGAGCTTTCCAGCCTGGTTTGCGCGAGAGCGAAAAGAAATGCTGGAAAGAATATTCCCATCATGCCCGAAGCAAACAATTTGATATAGTGACCCGGCTTTAGATCCTTCAACTTTAGCAAGGCAATTGGAAGGAGAAAGAGGGATGCTGCTGCAACCCGGATAGATCCCAACTCTCCGGCTGAGTAAACTTGCAGGCCGCGTTTCATGAGGATAAAGGATGTGCCCCAGATCAAAGCCAGAAAGATCAACAGAGTTAATGCGCGGGCGTTGTTATCGGAGCCATTTGACATGGATTTTACAGCAGTTTGCGGTCGCGAAGATGAGAATAAACCGAGCTTATCTATGCATTAGTTCGGATCTGCGAACACTTTCTTTTATTCTAACGCACCGCGAATACCGGAACTTGAGCGTACAATTCGAGAACGTCGTTTAGTATCTCCTGAACTTCGCCTATGCTGTCGGCTTCCACAAGACGTGTGCGGAACGGTTTAAAATCGGGTATGGCCTTGAAATAGTTAGTATAATGTCGTCTCATTTCGAAGATCCCCAGACGGTCACCTTTCCAGCGGACCGAAAATTCCAGGTGTTTTTTCGTAACGCGAACCCTTTCCGCGATGGTTGGAGGCGTTGACTCCTCACGGGAACGTACATATTTTTTGACCTCGTGAAAAATCCATGGATAACCGATAGCTGCGCGACCGATCATAATGCCGTCAACTCCATACCGGTTTTTATATTCGACCGCTTTTTCCGGAGAATCAATATCACCGTTTCCAAATACCGGAATCTGCATTCTTGGATTCTCCTTAATTTTTCCAATGAGTGACCAATCGGCCGACCCCTTGTACATCTGGACACGCGTCCGGCCGTGTATGGTGAGCGCTTTGATACCGATATCCTGCAAGCGTTCGGCCACTTCGACAACATTACGTGTCTTATCATCCCAACCCAGTCTCGTCTTAACGGTGACCGGAAGATCTGTTGCCTTCACGATCTCGGCAGTCATCTTCACCATCTTTGGAATGTCCTGAAGGAGCGCGGCTCCTGCGCCACGACAAGCAACCGCCTTCACAGGGCATCCATAGTTAATGTCGATGAGGTCGGGATTAACCGCGGAAGCAATACGTGCGGACTCTACCATGCTGGAGATCTCTCCGCCGAATAACTGAATGCCGATAGGTCTTTCATACTCAAAGATGTCAAGCTTCTGACGGCTTTTAGCTGCATCCCGGATGAGACCTTCACTTGAAATAAATTCTGTGTACATGAGGTCTGCCCCGCCTTCCTTACAAACTGCACGGAAGGGTGGATCACTCACATCCTCCATGGGTGCAAGCAACAGAGGAAATTCTCCCAGTTCAATATTGCCGATTCTTACCATTAGCTCAACTAAAGATGTGTCGCCTATAAAAAGCTGTTTCGCTTGTTTATATTTGCCTGCAAAGTTAAATTATTTCCGGAAGATGTTTGAAGATCAAATTGGTACCCGCCCAGAACGACATCCGGTAATAAATCTCATCGTTATACTTTTGATGGTTGGATTAGGGTTCGTTATTGTCGGCCCAATTCTCGGTTTTTTCATCGCACTACCATTTTATGATGGTAGCATGATCCAGCTCGCGGAGGCGATTCAGGATCCGCTGGAGCACCCGGAGATCAAGATACCGCTTTATATCATTCAGGCTTCGGCGACGTTCGTGGGTCTTATTGTGGCACCTGCCGTTTTTCTGTTGCGGGATCGACGCTCATTGGCGGAGTTTTTCATTTCAAGGGGTGTTGCGCTACTTCCCGTTGTCACCACCATCTTTGTCGTCATCGTTTTTATGGCGGTGAATTCCGTTTTTATCGAATGGAATGCAGAGCTCGACTTTCCGACTTATGCCGATGAATTTGAAAGATGGGCGAGAGAACGCGAGGACACCGCCGCTGAACTGACAGAGTTCCTCACAAAGCTTTCTTCGCCGTCCGAATTGATTCTCGCGCTGCTGGTGATTGCTGTTCTACCGGCGGTCGGTGAAGAAATTGTGTTCAGAGGGCTTATTCAGAATGAGCTTTATCGGGGAACAAACAGCGTTCATGTAGCCATCTGGATTGCGGCTATTTTGTTCAGTGCGATACATATGCAATTTTATGGATTCCTTCCGCGGTTACTTCTCGGCGCCCTCTTTGGATATTTGTATTACTGGTCAGGCAATCTGACATTGGCAATCATAGCGCATTTCGTCAACAACGCTGTTTCTGTGATAGCGCTGTATTTTTACCAGCGCGGAACATTAAGCCTCGATCTTGAAAGTCAGGAATCAGCCCCCATGCAAGTGGTTGTTCCCAGCGCGCTCATGACGGCAGGACTACTATTCTTTTTCTACAAGTTTTATAACGATCGAAAAACAGCTATCCAGTGATGGTCGATTCTCCGGTAAAAAAATACAGCAACCTGACCCAAAGGTTGATCACGGGAATTCTCGGGTCAGCGGCCATCATTGCCGGAGTAGCTTTCAGTGAATGGACGTACTTCCTGATATTTCTGATCATCTGCCTCTTTACACTGTTGGAATTTTACAACCTGATGGGCCTCGATGGACTCGCTCCGCAAAAGGCCTACGGTACTTTTTGTGGCGTGCTGATCTTTTGTCTCTCATTTTTGATCGAGGGCGGCGTGTCAGTAAACGGGAAAGTTTTGTCATCTGAATATTACATCATCATCTTCCCGATCATCTCGTGCATTTATATGATCAAACTTTATAAAAAGTTCGAGCGCAAACCTTTCACCAATATCGCCTTTACTTTTCTCGGGATCGTGTATGTAGCTGTTCCCTTTGTCTTGCTCAACGTAGCGGTCTTTCGGGACGGCAGCTATAACTATCAGGTGATCCTCGGGGCTTTGCTCATCCTGTGGGCGAGCGACACGGGAGCGTACTTTGCAGGCACCCGATTCGGAAAAAGAAAATTATTTGAGCGCATCTCTCCCAAGAAAACGTGGGAGGGCTTTGTGGGTGGTGCTGTGCTTGCCTTGATCTTTGCCTGGGGCTGCTCACTGTACCTTCATTCCCTCCGACCACAGGACTGGATCATTGTCGGGGTGCTGATCATTGTAGGAGGCACCTTTGGAGATCTCATCGAATCCTTGCTCAAGCGCAGCATCGAGATCAAGGACTCGGGCGATTCGCTCCCGGGTCACGGCGGGTTTCTTGATCGGTTTGATGGACTCCTGATTTCCGCGCCTTTCATCGCGGCTTATCTAAAGCTCGTCTGACCAGAACTCAATTCATAAAGACGCATCCACGAAAAAGCCAGGCCAGCTTGAAGCATTCCGTTTTTATTATCTTGCAACCGATTTCGGAGGAATTATTTAAAACTTTTGCCCCGGATATGGCACACATTTGTAGCCTTCAACTGTAATTTTTTTTTATGGCATATATCGAACCCGCCCCGCTGAAAGACAGGGAAAATCCTTTCGAAGCGATGATGTCCCGCTTTCATGTGGCCTCCCAACTTCTCGGACTTGAAGACGAGATTTACAATGTTTTAAAAAATCCGGCCCGCCAGGTAATCGTCTCACTTCCCGTGACCATGGATGATGGCACGATCCGGGTGTTTGAAGGGTATCGAGTAATCCATTCTAATATCCTCGGTCCCTCGAAGGGTGGAATCCGTTTTGATCCCGCAGTAAACCTGGATGAGGTAAAGGCGCTGGCGGCGTGGATGACGTGGAAATGCGCCGTTGTCGATATTCCTTACGGAGGAGCGAAAGGTGGGGTCGCCTGCAATCCAATGCAGATGTCTTCGGGAGAGATTGAGCGCCTGATGCGGGCATATACGCTTGCGATGGCGGAAGTGTTCGGACCGGACAAAGATATTCCCGCGCCAGACATGGGGACCGGCCCGCGCGAAATGGCGTGGCTGATGGACCAATATTCGAGAATGCAGGGGATGACCATCAACTCTGTGGTTACGGGTAAGCCGATTGTGCTGGGAGGTTCGCTTGGACGTACTGAAGCAACTGGTCGGGGTGTAATGGTCTCGACCATGGCGGCGATGGAAAAATTGAAGATCAACCCTTACAAAGCCACGTGCGCCGTTCAGGGTTTTGGAAACGTAGGTTCATGGGCCGCGCGGCTTTTGAGTGAACGCGGTCTGATCGTCCAAGCGATCAGCGACATCTCCGGCGCGTATTACAATGAGAAAGGCATAGACATACCGGCGGCGGTCCGCTATCGCGAAACGAATAAGGCGTCGCTTGTGGGGTTTGAAGGCATCGAGAAAATCACCAACGAGGATTTGCTTACCCTACCCGTTGACGTGCTTGTACCTGCGGCTACCGAAGACGTGATCAGAAGTTCGAACGCGGCCCATATAAAGGCTAAACTTATTGTCGAGGGAGCGAATGGACCGACCTCGTCGAAGGCCGACAATATTATCAATGAAAAAGGCATCATGGTCGTCCCGGATATTCTGGCTAATGCGGGTGGTGTCACCGTCTCATATTTCGAGTGGGTTCAGAATCGTCTGGGATACAAGTGGACAGCCGATCGCGTTAACAGGCGGTCCGACCGGATCATGAAGGATGCATTTTCGAACGTCTATCGGACATCAAAAGAGTATAACGTTTCAATGAGGATAGCCGCTTATATGGTGGCCATTGACAAAGTCGCGAAGACATACAAGTACAGAGGCGGCTATTAGAATTTAATGTGCAACGATGCGGCTGAGCGCACGGCAGAGGGAAAATATACTTCAACGTTTTGCGGTAATCCACTAAATTTGCGCAAGACTTAATCCTATTTCAACATATATGACCATACATCGCGAAGGGCATACCATTTTGTTCATACTCCTGATCGTGCTTTTCGGGTTGAACTGGCTTGTTTTCTCCTATTATCCGCAGAGCCCGCTGATCCAGAATTCCGCGATCCTTGTAAGTGTCGTTTTTTATTTGCTTATCCTTCAGTTTTTCAGAAATCCCATCTTCGAGATCAGTCAAAACACAAAACATGTTCTGGCACCTGCCGACGGTAAGGTAGTTGTGATTGAAGAGACCGAAGAGACTGAGTACTTCAGAGCACGCAAGAAGCAGATCTCTATCTTTATGTCGCCTGTGAATGTACACGTGAACCGGGCGCCAGTATCCGGCGTCATAAGTTTCTTCAAATATCATCCTGGAAAATATCTCGTCGCATGGCATCCCAAGTCCAGCCTGGAAAATGAGCGCACGACGGTGGCTGTACGGATGCAGAATGGAGCGGAAGTAGTATTTCGGCAAATCGCAGGCGCACTTGCACGCCGTATCAAATGGTACATCCGCGAAGGTCAGCCCATTGAGCAAGGGCAGGAGTTTGGCTTCATCAAATTCGGCTCCCGCGTAGACATCTTTCTGCCCCTGGATGCAAAAATTACGGTCAAGGTAGGCGACATCACCAAGGGCGGCCGAACAATTATTGCGGAATTGCCCTAAAAAGCATGCTTGAGGTTATTTCGTAAGTTCGCATACCGGATAAGGTAGATATGTACGTATCTTTGAACAGATACTTTCCTTTTTCTTCAGTAAAGTAGGTTTAGCCTACGTCTATGCATGCAATCAACGATACGCTTTTCCTCAACCAACAGTGAATTTTATCCTACGCTTAATCAAAGGGTAAACGAATACTTCAAAAAGAACAACATCAGCCGGAACGGAAACGCAGAGATGTTCATCAAGACCATTTTCATGTTTCTGCTTTATATCATTCCTTACGTCTTAATTATCAGCGGCTTGGTGACAAATGTCTGGTGGATGCTTGCACTCTGCGGTATTATGGGTGTTGCCATCGGAGGCATCGGCTTGTCAGTCATGCATGACGCAAATCACGGCGCTTATTCAAACAAACCATGGATCAACAACCTGCTCGGGCTCTCTCTTAATGTTGTCGGCGGCAATGCTTTCAATTGGAAAGTTCAGCACAACGTGCTGCATCATACCTATACCAATATTCATGACGTTGACGAAGATATCAGCCCGCGTGGCGTCTTGCGTTTGTCTCCGCACGGCGAATGGAAAAGCTTTCATCGCTTTCAGCATTGGTATGCATGGTTCTTCTATGGCTTGATGACACTTGTGTGGGTGTTGGTAAAGGATTACGTGCGAATTCAGAAATATCAAAGAGACGGCCTTGTCAAGAAACAAAAAACAACTATAGCGAGCGAATGGACCGTCCTCATCTTGTCAAAGGCTTTGTATGTTGTCTACATCTTTATCATACCTGCATTGGTCCTTTCCATAGCGTGGTGGCAAGTATTGATCGGATTTCTTGTGATGCATTACGTGGCAGGTTTTATCCTGGCGGTAATATTTCAGCCCGCACATGTAATTGATGGAACTGAATATCCCTTACCTGACAACAGTGGGAAGATGGACAACAGCTGGGCAATTCATCAGCTTCATACCACTACCAATTTCGCAAACAACAGCAGAATTTTCTCGTGGTATGTCGGCGGGTTGAATTTCCAGGTGGAGCATCATTTGTTCCCTGGCGTGTGCCACGTACATTACCGTAACATCGCCATGATCGTTCAAGAGACCGCCCGGGAATTCGGTCTTCCTTATAAGTCCGAGCGAACTTTCTTCGACGCGCTACGTGGACACGCGAGACTTCTGAAAGAACTCGGAGCAAATCCAGCCGTCGCCGTGTAAAGCGGAAAGAGAGAGCCCAACGACGGAACGACAGGCGCCACAAAACTTGAATCTGCGGGCTAAATTCGATTCTCATCCTTTGTACCTCACAGCTTTCCTTTAAATTTGACGCTTTATAGCGACAGCATGTTATCAGCGAACGAATGTTATAACGTTTTTGAGAAAAGCATCTACGACTATCATGTGAACGATGACGTGGATACCCCAATAAAGATTCCTTTCGCACGGGGATCCTTTGAATTTCTGCTTTATCTGAAAAACTGGATTGACACAGTGCAGTGGCATCTTGAAGACATAATCAGGAACCCGGATATCGATCCGGTTGAAGCATTGAAGATCAAAAGGCGCATTGACAAGTCGAATCAGGATCGAACTGACACAGTCGAGAAAATGGATGACTTCTTTCTGGATGCGTTTCATGACATCCCCTATCTGCCAGACGCACGGATGAATTCCGAAACGCCTGCGTGGTTGCTCGACAGGATGAGCATCCTTTTACTGAAGATCTTTCACATGAAGGAGCAGACCGAGAGAAACGATGCGCCTCCCCAGCACCTCACCAAATGCAGTGAGAAGCTCATGATTCTTCAAGAGCAAAAAGACGATATGCGCCGGGCGTTTGATGAATTAATCGAAGACATCAGCAACGGCAGGCGCAGGTTTAAAGTATATCGCCAGATGAAAATGTACAACGATGCCACACTGAATCCGATGTTGTATAAATCGTCTGCGAATAAGTAAAGCAAAAACGTTCACTTCCACACAAGCGTGCAAATTACGAGGATACTGGTACTACGCTTTTCTGCCATGGGCGACGTCGCGCTTTTGGTGCCTGTGATCCGTTCGGTTGTAAACACACATCCCAACGTTGAAATAACTGTTGTAACAAGGCCGCGCTTCGCTCCTTTCTTTTACGACATTGATCGCGTGAAGGTGTTTGCCGCAGACGTTGACAATACCTACAATGGCATCTTTGGCATGCGTGAGTTGTTTAGAGCGCTGATCCGCAAGGCATCATACGACGTCGTGATTGATATGCATGACCATATCCGCACAAAGATTCTTCGAACATTCTTCAAGTTGTTTTTCACTGATGTGATTGTATTTCAAAAGGGCCGGAATGAGAAGCGCGCTTTTGCAAGGAAGAAAAACAAAATAACCAATCCACTTCCGCATACGGTACAACGTTACAGCGAAGCTTTCGCGCGTGCCGGCTTTCCTTTCGAGATGATCCGTGGGCCGTATTTTGAAATCAATGACACCTTAAAGACAGTCGCGGCGGAATGGCTGACGACCCGACATCTTTCGAAACAAGAGCTCTGGATTGGCATTGCCCCGTTCGCGATGCACGCGACGAAGATTTGGCCACTGGAGAACTATGCACTCCTCATTGAAGCTATCCTCACACAAAACCGTGCAAAGTTTTTTCTTTTTGGCGGCGGCGAAAAGGAGATAAAGTATTTCGAAAGTCTTCAGAAAAAGTTTCCTTATGCATGTGTGATCACGGCCGGCCAATTGAAAATACGACAGGAGATCGCGTTGATGAAACATCTCGACGTAATGGTATGTGTTGATTCGGCGAACATGCACCTCGCTGCTCTGGCAGGAGTTCCTGTTGTCTCCATTTGGGGTGGCACGCATCCTGAGGTGGGATTTACGCCTTTTGGAAAAGACAGCACTATACTTCAAATAGATCGACAAGAACTACCATGCCGGCCTTGTTCGGTGTATGGCCGGGAAACCTGTTATGTAGGAGGATTCCCATGCCTCACGAGAATCACTCCTGAACTTATTGCCCAGAAGGTCCTCACAAAACTGCATA
>Ga0307416_100000228_pt1 | contig 29891 bp, 24 predicted proteins | sample DK1Cmetagenome_2_FD_203821 | JGI IMG/M metagenome (GOLD analysis project Ga0307416, IMG submission 203821) | Maize rhizosphere microbial communities from greenhouse at UC Davis, California, United States - DK15-C-3 | ecosystem: Host-associated > Plants > Roots > Rhizosphere > Soil | place...
GGCTGGAATGTCGGCGAAGCTGCGGCAGCTCCTTGCCACACAAAGGGTACCTGACGCTCTTGCGATCAGACCGGGAACGACATAGCCGGACAGAAACTGATCAGCCCGCAGCTCAACCGGAGGGAAATAGCGATTCACCTCCGGCTTTAACGCGAGATCGATCCTTACGGTGCCCGCGGCACCCGAGGCCCGCCCCAGCAGGTAGTAGACTCCGTTCCGCTGCCGCACTGAGCTTCGTCCGATTTTCAGGTCGGCCCGCGTCGTGTCCAGCACCACCCGGGAGCCCGGCTCTCGCATGAGGAAGCGCTCGTACTCCCCGTCGGCACGGCGGTGGGTCACCATGAGCTGCCCACCCCATCGTTCGGTCTGCTTTTGAGTGTTCTGGTTCGGGCCGATCTCACCCCCAACCAGGTAGGTGATGTACCACCACTCCCTGGCTGAGGTGACCAGGTTGAAGTAATGCCATTCACCCCAACTCGAATCCGGAGAGAAAGGGAGATGAAATCGGTCCAGCTCGTCGTACAGCTGCTGCGCTGTGGGAGCCAGGTACGCCGAGTCAGCCGGCGAATCCTTCCAGCTCCCGCTGATCAGCTTGAGAGGCGATCCCACACTCGCGGCACGGTTGGGAATTTCGCCACCCGCGCGGACCGGCACCGTCCGGCCGGCCCGGCTCAGGTAAAGGAGCTTGCCTTCCATCCCGGGCGACACTGTTTCTACGAGATTCCCGTTGCGCCGGCCGCCGAGGACCTGACGGACGAGGAAGCGGGCCCGGTCGATGCCGAAGAACATGCTCCCGAGCCCACCGGTTCTCATTGCCTCGATATCGATGCCCTGCGGCAGAATGGTGACCTCGCCCCCGCCAACCAGAGACACATCCCGCGACTGCTCCAGCATGGCCTCTCCAACCGACAGCAGGACGATCATTACCCCCACGCCGAGGGAAAACCCGAGGAGGAGGAAGAGCGAACGGAGCTTCCGTACCAGCAGGTGCCGGAACGCCAGGGTAATTATCACGCGGGGGATGCTGGAAGGCTCGGAACGGGCGAGGTAGTGAAGCGTTGAGGTTCCGATTGAATCCGGCCATCCAGCATGTGGATGACTCGATCGGCCTGCTCGGCCAGTCGATCGTCATGGGTGACAACCACCAGCGTGGTCCCGTCCTGGTTCAGTCGTTTGAACAGATCCAGAATCTCCCGCCCGGTAGCCACGTCGAGCTCACCAGTGGGCTCGTCGGCCAGGAGGAGCGCTGGCCGGTTGGCCAATGCTCGCGCTATGGCAACCCGCTGCATTTCACCTCCGGAGAGCTGGGTAGCTCGGTGCCGCACGCGATCGGCCAGTCCTACATAGCCCAGCAGCTCGGAGGCGCGCGCTCGCCGGAGGTCACGGGGAAGGCCGGCCTCTGCCATAGGGAGCTCCACATTTTCCTGCGCGGTCAACACCGGTAAGAGATGGAAACGTTGAAAAATGAAGCCCAAGCGGGTCAGCCGAAGGCGGGTCAGCTCTCGATCGGAGAGGGATTGCAGGACGGTACCCTGGATCTCAACCGTTCCGGCAGAAGGGGTATCGATGCCGCCGATAAGCTGCAGCAACGTGGACTTGCCACTGCCGGATGGCCCGGCGATGGCGACGTATTCACCGGCGCGAATATCCAGCGACACCCCTCGCAAGGCGTGTACGGTCTCCTCGTACATGGGGTAATCCTTCCGGAGGTCTCGAGCCACCAGGACAGTCTGGGTCACGCAGACTCCGCCCGAAGGACAGCCGCAATACCCGCGCGGGAGGCGAGCCAGGCAGGATAGAGTCCGGCCAGACCACCAGTCAGCAGCAGCACGAACGCAGCCAGAGTGAGGCTCTCAGGCCGGGGCACAAAGAAGGAGAAGGCGGCGGGGAGGCCCGGAAAGCTGGTCAGGATGCTATCGAGATAGCGGGCGGTGGCCAGCCCCAGCAGTATCCCCATGCTCCCGCCCACAAGGGTAAGCGTGAAGCCTTCGATGAGCACCTCACGGAGGACGGTCCGCCGGCTGATCCCGATCGCTCTCAGGGTGGCGATTTCTCCGATGCGCTCGTTGACCGTAATGGTCAGCAGAGTGGCAACCAGGAGCACGGTCACCACGAGACTGATCGAGCCCAGGATGTACGAGAGCTGACGGAAGTAGACCAGTCGTTGCCTGAACTCCCGGACCAGGTCGGCCACGCTGTGCACCTCCACCTGAGGGAACGCTTCCCTGAGCCGGCCGGCAACCTCGGCGGCAGCGCTGTCCGGACTGATCTTGACCATGATTAGCGAGGCCTCATCACCGGTCCTTTTTCCCGCGAGCGCCTGCATCACCGGCAAAATCGCTCCGACCGATGGCTGATCGCGGTAGTCATATACCCATTGGACGACTCCACGAACCACGAGCCTCCTGTCAATCGCCGTCGTTACGACCTGCGGATCCAGACGGCCAACCAGAGCGACGCTATCGCCGACATCGGCGCCCAGGATCCGGGCTGCTGCGGGACTGAGCAGCACTCCAGAGCTGTCGCCGGGCAAGAGATCCGTTCCGGCGCTCAGGCGGTAGAGGGCCTGAGCCTCGGGCTGAATCCCGTAACCAAACAACGTGACCAGGGTATCTTCCCGCCGGCCATACAACGAGGTCCCCAGCACCGCACCGGCGGCCGCAACACCGGAAACCCGGCGCGTCGCACTTACCAGGCGACCAGCCTGGGTCAGCGTCGCCTCGGTGTCGAAGGGAAGAGTGCCCTTCGGGGTAAGGCGGATCTGATAGCCTCTCGCCAGGAGCAGCTCGGCGAATGATTTCTCGATTCCGCCGCTCAGCATAACCATATCCAGCAGCATGGCTGCCGATACAGCTATGCCGGCCACCGCAAGTGCAGTTCGGAGGCGGTGCCGGAGCAGGCTCTTGAAGCTCCATCCCAGCCCGCTCATCCGCGTCCCCAAAGCACCAGAGGTGGCGTCTGCACCAGCCGCCAGGCCGCCAGGGCACCGGCCACCAGGCCCAGCAGGAGCGAAAGCCCCACACTGAACCACACGATGTCTGGGGTGATCAGGGAAAAGGTGAGCACCGTATCGAAGAATCGGCGATAGTACGCGTTGGTTGCCGCACCGGCGAGATAAGCCAGACCGGTTCCCGCAAAAGAGCCTATTGCCGAGACCAGAGCCGCTTCCAGCAGAAGCGCGCCGAAAATTGTCCGACGCCGCACCCCCACAAATCTCATCACAGCCGCGTCCAGCCGACGCTCCTCCACCTTGAGGAGCATGATGCAGAGGACAAAGACGGCGCTGGCGACAATGGTGATCATGGCTATGGCACGGTGAAAGCGACTCACCACCCGAAAGGTCTGGGACGACTCGGCGGCAACGTCGGCGGAACTGTAGGCCCGATACCCGTAGGCGGTTCGATTGAGGGCGGCAGTGGCTGAGTCTGAAGGAATACCGGGCCAGAGACCGATACTTAGACGATCCACCCTGTCCGGGGCTGCCAGAAGGGCAGCGAGGTCCGGCAGGTGCATTCGGATGTGGCGCTCGCGCTTGGCGATCTCGGCGGGATCGGGACGGGGCTCGTATATGGCACCGACGGTGACCAGCCTCCCCGGTACATTCGGGTCGGAGCCCAGAGTCAACGTGTCGCCGACCGAAAGACCGAGCTCACGGGCCAGCTGACGCTCGAGGGCAACTGCCGGTACCTGGGCTGCAGCATCGGACGTAGTGCTCAAGAGCAGGACAGCGAGTCCGCCCAACTGCCGGGCGAGTTTGGACATGATGGTTCTTTACGCTCGTTTTGGGCCTGGTACCAGGCGACTGCCTGGTAAACTAGCGGCGCCACCGATTTTTCTGGCGAGCCTCTGGAGAAAGAACTCTATGGTGCCGAGCCAACCGAGGGTCGCAGTGCTGGGCATGACCGAGTCTGGTCGGGGCTGGGCCACTCTCATCTCTGCGGTGGGCTGGCCAGTGACGATCTACGACCCGGATGCGGCACTCCTGCATGAGGCGGAGGAGGCGATCGCTACGCGAAAGCGTCACTCGCAGGGCGCGAATATTCCGGGGATCAGAGACGAGAGAGATGAATCGGCTCCTGATGGGCTGCGGTTAGGCCGGAGTCTGCTGGATGCCGTAACCAATGCTGACTGGATCATCGATGCCACATCCGGTGACTTGCTGCACCGGCAGCGGCTATTGGAGCAGGTTGAACGCGCGGCTCGGCTGGCGGCCATCGTCACCTGCAGCGCCCCGAGCTTATCGACCACGGACCTCTGTGCCCGGCTCCGGCGCCCGGCTCGGGTCGTGGTGGCTCACGCGCTCGACCCGGTCGAACACGTCTTGGCGGTCGAGATTGTCCCCGGTACGTTGACTGATCCGGCCGTGCTGGACGAGCTGCGGAATTGGCTGAGGCTGTTGGGCCGGCTTCCGGTTGTGCTTCGGAAGGAAGTGCCAGGCAATGCTACCGGCAGGATAGCAGTAGCGGTATGGCGCGAGTGCATACGACTGGTGCTCGACGGCGTACTCGAGGTCCGTGACGTCGACGTCCTGATCTCGTCCGGTCTGGCCGCCCGTTGGGCTGCAGCAGGACCCTTCCAGACAGCATATCTGGAAGCGGGAGAACGCCAGACCGCCCAGCTCAGCGCATTGCTGCGAGCACTTGAGACGCGCTGGGAGGGAGATACCAGCTTTCACATTCTCCCAGCCGACCACCAGCATCTGATTCGACTGATTGAACGAGCCTACGATGGCGAAGGCGATGTGCTGAAGGGCGCACGCGACGAGCGCCTGGCCGAGCTGCGGAGGATCGTGGGCTACTGACCCTTGAAGGGGTGCTCCAGGCTCAAATAGACAAACACTCCGTTTTCGTCCGCACCTTCTCCCAAGCCGACGATGTACGAAGCCCCGGGTACAACCTGCAGGTCTCCCAGATTCAGAGCGCCACGGAGTCCGGGATTGAGCACCCACTCGGTCTGACGTGCGACCCGCCCTTCGCCGACTACGGATCTATCCTCATTCCAGACTGATTCGAGCAAGAAGTTCAACTCCGGCCGAAGGAGCCACACAACACTGGCGCCAACGTTGAACTCGTGCGTCGTGGCCTCGTTTCCCAGGGCGTTTCGGGCCGAGGGAGTCAGCGTCACTCCACCGTTCCAGTGGGTTACCCAGTCCCTGCCAAGCACCAGGGTGAGGGGAACATTCAGCTGAATGCCTACTCCTCCAGCTCCTCGGCCTTGTTCCTGATTTCCAGTGGGTAAAAGAAGGCTCAGCCGTGGAGCCGCGACGGTGCGGGCCTGGGGATCTCCTGCCAGCTGATACCGATAGTTCAGAGCCAGGTCACCCAATCCGGCGCCCAAATCTTCGTTCTGCTCAACGGGCACGGTATAGCTGAGCTGGTGGCGAAGACCCCCGAGCGGCCATTCCTGGGTGAAACCATAGGCCCAAGTACCACCGTCAGCCCGCTCAAATGTGCTGATGTGCTGCACCACTCCGCGCTCTTGGTTGTAGGCCTCCTCGACGAGGAAGCTGTTGTCTTGGATCTGGCAGTACGCCGGCCTCGGGAGAAGCCCGAAGAGAAGGTGAGCGGCGACCAGCGATCCGTAATTGGGCCACCCTCCACTGATCAGGTTCACCATGGACCGCCGGCGCCGTCGGTTCACCCTTCCTCCAGAACTCTCATACCGGAACCAGGAGACCGGTCGCGTACATGATCACCATACCGATCAGGAGCCCGGCCACATTGAGCGGCGCAAGCAGTCCGGCCCCCGCGCGTCGGGCAAAGAGTCGCCACAACTCGTAGACCACTTGAGCGATGGCGCCGGCGCCGATGGCGAGAAAGAAGGTTGTCCATGCCGGCGAGTAGGTAAATCCGCCGAGCCACGCGCCTAGTACGGTCGGGAGTCCAGCCAAGGCTCCGAGCAGGACCAGGGCGCCGAGTCGAGGCCGTTCCTGTGCCAGCGGCGTCACAATGCCCAGGCCTTCGGTGGTGTTATGGAGAAGGAATCCGATTACCAGAAAGGTCCCCAGGGCAATCTCACCACTGGCGTAGGACGTTCCAATGGCGAGGCCCTCGCCGAGATTGTGCAGCCCGATCCCGAGCGCGATGAGCCCGGCCACATACAGCGGCGACCGTTCGCCTGCGCCTGTCGCCCGCCACCGCCCGATCGCGGCGAGCAGGAGCGGCGTCCCCGCCGCACCGAGTAGAACCAGCGCATGGCCCTGGAAAGCGGCAGGCACCAGGCTGGCAGTTTCCATCGCTTCGATCAGGGAGCTGACACCAAGAAAGATCAATAGACCAATGGTCAGGCTCAGCAGGAAGTCGATCCAACGACGTTCTACAGCGCGCACAAAGGGCAACCAGAGAAGGCCGATGAAGACGGGGATCACTCCCGCATAGATCCCGAGCAGCGCGAAGGTGGTGAGATAACGGGCATCGATCGCAGGTGAGAGAGTGGCGACGGGCACCTCACCGCTGAAAGTCAGGCCGGTGCTGGTAACCAGTGCAACGCTATGAGGTTCGCCCTCGACCCAGGGATACGGAATGCTCACTATGCGGCTCTCGAGACGCTCCAGCGTCCGGCTGCCGTTCAGGCTGTGGACCCAGTTGGCATCGTCCACCATGACCTGCGCCACCGTGACCGGCTCGGGCCCGCCGTTCACCACCTCCACCTCCATGACTCCAGGTTCCGGCAACCGAATTCGCTCTACCGTCAGCTGCTCGACCGGAGGAAAGCTCTGGCGGAAGACTCCGAGCGGGCCAACGCGCAGGAACACGGCGACTAAGGCAGCCAAAAGGACTAGCGGTGCCAACCCCTTGAACCACAGAGGGACCGTTCTTCGGGGCGGGATGGTGGCCGGAGAAGCCGCGACCCGAGTGCTCCTTGGCTGGGCCGGAAGCTCGAGCTTAGACATGCGGAGCCTGCACCAGGAAGATGCCGCTCCACCCGAGCTCCGCGAATTCGCTCTGGTGAGCGTGGAACATGAAGGGGCCGAGGTGTTTGTAGCTGAACTCCAGAACCGCTCGCTCCCCCTGGCACAGGGCCACGATGTCGGTCCACTCGTAGCGCTGGAGATCGGTGCCCGTCCGATACAGACGGAAGAGATTGCCATGCAGGTGGAACGAATTGAGCAGGTCGAACTCGGTCACATTTACCAGGTACACCCGCACCAATTCATTCTGCTGCAGAAAAATGGGATGCTTCTGATAGTGGAACGCGACCGTGTTGACCGCGTACACCTCATTCTCGCCGTCGAGGTTGGTATCGAAGGCGTTCATTAGCATCACCAGCTCACGCGCCGGCGGCCGGGCCGCCTTAGGGTCGATAATGAATGCACCGTACAGCCCCTTGTGAATGTGTCGCTTGATCGGGACCGTGTGGCAGTGATACAGGTGAAGCCCGAACGGCTCCGCATCGAACTCATAGACGAAGCTCTGGCCGGGGTGTACCGGCTCGAACGCGCCGTCCATACCCGAGGGGTGGATGCCATGAAAATGAACGCTGTGGGAGTGGCTTCCACGATTGGTGAACCGCACCCGGATCCGATCCCCCTCGGTGCACCGGATAGTGGGACCTGGAACCTGGCCGTTGTAGGTCCAGGCAGGATAGAACACACCGGGTGCCACCTCGATCTCCCGGTCCTCCGCCACCAGCTCGTACTCCCGCAAGACCTGACCGGAAGGGAGCCGGGACATCTTTCCACTGTCGAACTCACTCAGGAATTTGGAGGGGTCGGGGGTTGCTGGCGCGAGCTGACCCACAGTCATCATGTCGTGGTGCGAGGCCTGACCCTGCCCGGCCTTGGCGTCTCCCTGAGCCAGGCCAGGAAGCGCGAGCACAGTTCCTCCGGCTGCCAGCCCCACGGTGCCGAGGGCGCCGGCTTTCAGCAGATCTCTACGGGTCAACGAGGGCTCCGACATGGGTTCGCTCGGCGAATCAGGGTGAACTGCTAAGCCGTCCAGCTCCGGAAAGTCCCCAGCAACAGCCACGCATTCAAACAAATGATGATCAGAGCAACCACCCAGGCGAGAGCGCTCAGTGGTCTGCCGTTCACGAACTCACCCATCTTGCGGCGCTCACTGGTGAAGAGGACCAACGGGACCACCGCAAACGAGAGCTGGAGACTCAGAATGACCTGGCTGAGGATGAGAAGCCCGCCCGCACCACGCTCTCCGTAGAGCGCCGTCACGATGACCGCTGGAACGATGGCAATGAGCCGGGTGATCAGGCGGCGGAGCCACGCGGGCAGCCTGATGTTGAGAAAGCCCTCCATCACGATCTGGCCGGCCAGGGTTCCGGTGATGGTTGAATTCTGGCCCGACGCCAACAAGGCCACCGCGAAGAGCGTGCTGGCCATGGTGGTCCCCAGCAAGGGGGCCAACAGGCGATAAGAATCTCCGATATCCGCGACTTCCTGATGGCCGGTGTTATGGAACGTCGCTGCGGCCAGAATCAGGATGGAGGCATTGATGAAAAATGCGAATAACAGCGCCACCGTCGAATCCATCGTCGCGAAGCGGATAGCCTCACGCTTGGACGCGGAGTCCGGCAGGACCTTTCGGGTCTGCACGATAGACGAGTGGAGATAGAGGTTGTGGGGCATGACCGTGGCGCCCAGGATGCCGATCGCGATGTACAGCATCATGGGATTGGTCACGATTTGTGTGGTCGGCACCAGGCCCCTGGCTACCTGCGCAAGGTCAGGTTGTGCCATCAACAGCTCCGCCGCAAAGCACACCCCGATGGTCGCGACCAGAGTAATGACCAGGGCCTCGAGGTAGCGAAATCCCTTGTTCTGGAGCAGGAGAATCAGCAGCACGTCAAAGGCGGTGAGGCACACGCCCCAGATCAGCGGGATGCCGAACAGCAGATTCAACGCAATGGCCGAGCCAATCACCTCGGCCAGGTCGCAGGCCGCAATGGCGATCTCGCACAGGACCCAGAGGACGAAGCTGACCGGACGGGAGTAATGGTCGCGACAGGCCTGGGCCAGGTCTCGTCCGGTGGCAATCCCCAGCTTCAATGCCAGCGCCTGCAGGAGAATTGCCATCAGGTTGGAGAGCAGGATGACGCTCAGGAGCGTGTACCCGAACCGGGCTCCGCCAGCGAGGTCGGTGGCCCAGTTTCCAGGATCCATGTATCCGACAGCTACCATGTAGCCCGGGCCGGCGAAGGCGAGCGCCTTACGCCAGAAGGACACGCCCTTCGGAATGTGAACCGTGTGGTACGACTCGGGCAGGCTCGGCAGCGTGCGCGGATAGCGCCATGCTCCCATATCGCCGACGGGCTGAGTGGAGACCGCGCTCATAAAATCCTGGTACAGCCGCACTGCAGCACGTGGCTGAGCTCGCGGCCTATCACATGCCTTTCACCACCCACCTCGATGGTGACGAGATCATCAAAGGGCTGGCGGTCGACCACTCTAACCCGGACGCCCGGCTTGATCCCGAGGGAGGCGATGTAGCGCAACCGATCGGGTTGGCTTTCGTGCACCCGATGAATCTCCACGCTCTCCCCGACAGGAACCTCGGAAAGGGGCGTGCAAGACAATTCATGCACGAATCCGTCGGCCGATGGGATGGGATCGCCGTGAGGGTCGACATCCGGATTTCCCAGCGCGGTGGCCATCCGCTCCACCAGCGTATCCGACACCGCGTGCTCCAGCCGCTCGGCTTCGTCGTGGACGGCATCCCAGGAGTACCCCAGGAACTCGACCAGATAGGCCTCGATCAGCCGGTGTCGCCGAACCATGCGCAGCGCCGCGCGCCGCCCCTCCTGGGTCAACTGGACTCCCCGATACGGCACGTGCTCCAAAAGCCCGTGCTCGGAAAGGCGCTTCACCATTCCGGTTACGGATGGCGGCGAAAGTGCCAACTGGTGGGCGATGTCGCTGGTTGATGCCGGGCGGCCTTCCGGGGAGAGCTGGTAAATCGCCTTCAGGTAGTCTTCAACCGAACGGGTGAGGGATTCACTCAAGGTCGCGGCAGCCACAACAGGCTCCAGTTTAGGTATGCCTAATTGTGGTATGCGAGCCGCCTAATGTCAAGTTTAAGGGGGCGAAATCGCTTGCTGTAGCTGGGCAAGAAAACTGGTGAGAATCCGTTCAGTCATGCCCCAGACGATGCCGTTTTCGACTTCATACGCCAGCACTTGGCGGCTCTGACCGGCTACATCCAACTGAACGGGGTGATGGGCACCGGCTCGCAGCAGAAGATCGAGACCGACCCAACTTGCCTTGGAAACCTCCGGGTTGAGCGTCAGGGTGGGACGCTGCGGCAACAAGAAGACGAAAGGACGTACCGCAATGGGAGGAAGCACGGGGGTGCGGGGAATAACGTCATCCAGACTTCCCGCCATGTCTTGAGCACCCAACTGAACGCCAACCTCTTCCGCTGTTTCCCTGATGGCCGTGGCCAACAGATCCAGATCTCCAGCTTCCCGGCGGCCACCAGGTAGCGCCATGTGACCGGACCAGGGATCGCCGGCGCGTTCGGCTCTCCGGATGAGCAGAATGGAATCGGGGTCAGGGACCAGCACGAGGGCCACAGCGGCCCAGATGAGACCTGGATCGTGGTCCGCCGCAAATTCACCTTTGGTCAAACGCTCGCGCAACCGGGCCGCCCGCCCACCCAAGGGAAGGTCGATCAGGACGCACCCCGGCAGCGCGCCGGCTGATAAATGCTCATACGTGGAGCTTGCCCGGACATTCCAGGAGGGTCAAGTCACAGGTTCGTCAGGCGCTCACTGACCTCCCACAGGCGTCGCGCATTTGCCTCATCGTAGGACTCGCGCGACGAAGCAGCGGCTTTCCGGTTCACGAAGTATTTGCCGCTCACCCCTTCTACTTCGGGGGAAGAGGCCAAATAGACGATCGTCTCGGCTCCCTTCTCCGGTTTGGCACCGAAGGTGCGGGCAAGCGCACCTCCGGCTACAGGTACGCCCATGTAGTCGGCGAGCAGCCGAGTGCCAATGACTCCGGGGTGCAGGCAATTGGCGGTGACTCCACTTCCCCGAACTCGGCGGGCCAACTCGTAGGTAAACAGGATGTTTGCCAGCTTGGTCTGGCTATACGCCCGGTTGCCGTCATACCCTCGCTCGCCCTGCAGGTCATCGAAGTCAAGACGGGCGCCAGCGTGCGCTCCGGACGAGACATTGATGATCCGGGAGGGGGAGCCGGCATCCAACTGGTCTAGCAAGAGATTGGTCAAGAGAAAATAGGCCAGGTGATTCACAGCGAACTGCAGTTCCAGGCCGTCGACAGTCACCTTACGCTGCCGGGTGAAGACACCGGCATTGTTGATCAGGACGTGGAGCCGAGGATAGCGGTTGCGGATTTGGCTGGCGGCCAGACGGATGGAAGCCTGGGAGGACAGGTCGGCGGTGACAACGTCCGGCGGCTCGGCGGCTTCAGGGGCAAGCTCGCGGGCGATCTCGGCTCCATCACTCTGCCGCCGGCAGACCAAGACCACGGCTGCGCCAAGCCGGGCAAGAGCCTCGGCGGCAGCGCGCCCAATGCCTCGGCTGGCGCCGGTGACGACGCAAATTCGTCCCGTCATGTCACTCACCTGGCCTGCCTTAGTGGAGATGGGCAGTCAGCCAGCTGAGCGTGGCATCGAACACGGTTTCGAGCTCCGGGGTCGGCGACCGCCACGGGTGGGTGGCCCCAAAGGTGTGGCCGCCACGCTCGATCGGCAGCAGCTGCATCTGGCTACTTCGGTTCGCAGCCTTCAGAACTTGGGCCTCGGCGAATCCTACCGACTCATCTTCAGTCCCGTGGACGATGAGCCAGGGCACCCTGATCCGGGCCGCAGCAGCCTCGATGTCCAGCGCTTCGGCCCTGTGTTCGATGTCGTCCAGCACGTCAGTATAGAGCGGCAGAATCTGACCGGTCCGTGCATTCTGTACTTCGATATGACTGGCTGCGCGCCATGCCGCTCGCTGTTCGGCCGACCAACGGTGAACCCGGGAAATCGCGGCCCAAGTGACCAGGGCTCCAATTCGGGAATCCCGCGCCGTCTGCAGCGCACTGATCCCTCCGCCGCGGGAGTGGCCGACCAGACCCAGGCTGGATGGTGCGGGAAGGCCGAGGCGGCCGCTCACCAAGGCGTCGAGCACGCACTGGAGATCCTGGAGCTCGGCGGAGAAGGTGTTGCGTCCGAAGCGGTCGGGCAGCGAGAACTCCCCGGCATCATCGACGCCGCTTCCGCTCAAGTTGAAGGTCACGGCGATGAAGCCCGCACGGGCAAGCCGCTCGGCAAAGTGGGGGAACATTCCCCAGTCCTTGAAACCCTTAAACCCGTGAACGACCACCACTGCGGGGCGAGGCGAAGTCCGGCCGGCCGCACGGATGTCGAGCAGGATGGGCCCGAGGGCACCGGCGAGCGAATGTTTGGTCAGAGTCGGTGTCGCCATTTTTCTGCTAGTCTGGAGGAAGTTCAGGCAACGGCAGGCTCGAGCAGCTCGACCTCCCCTGCGCCGGCGTCTAGGCGCGCGCGAACCCCAAGGGGCAGCGTCCACTGACTGTCGAGGTGGCCCACGGGAAATCCGTAGGCCGTCGGGATCTTGAGAGGCTCGAAGTAGGTGGCCAACACCTCGTCGAAGCCGAGCGCGCCATCCGGCGCCACACGCTCGAGCTGAGTAAAACGTCCGACGATCACCCCGGCCAGCCGGGCAAGGAGCCCGAGCAGCCTGAACTGCGCGAGCATGCGGTCGACTCGATACAGGTGTTCCCCGACATCCTCGAGGAAGAGGATGGCACCATCGAACTCAGGAAAGTAAGGAGTGCCCACGAGGCTCTGGAGCAGGGTCAGGTTGCCGCCGATCAGTGGTCCTTCGGCGATTCCCCCGGCCAGCGTTACGATCCGGCCTTCCTTGGGTAGTAGTAGATCCGGCATGGGTGGCAACCGATCCAGCCGACCGGCAGCTCGGGGTTCAGCAAGGACCCGGGCAAAGTGTTGGCGGCTAAAGGTTGGCATCGGTGCGCGGGCCACCGGCCCGTGGAATGTTACCACACCGGTGCAGCGGGTCACTCCGTTGAGGAGTGTGGTAATGTCAGAAAACCCGATCAGAGCCTTGGGCCGGCGGGTCATGGCCGGGAAATCGATGCGGTCGAGCAGGCGTATCGAGCCATACCCGCCCCGAATGCACCAGATTGCATCTATGCCGGGGTCCCGCAATGCGGTGTTCAGATCGGCGAGTCGCTCATCGTCGGTACCAGCGAGGTAACCGTATCGGGCATGGGCATTTTTTCCTAGCACCGGTTCGTAATCCAGCGCACGGCAGAGCTGTTGCGCCCGTGTTAGATCGTCTCTTTCCAGAAGCGGGCCGGCCGGCGCTACCAGTGCAATGCGGCTGCCCGGCACGAGTCTGGGAGGTCGGACCAGCGTTTTTGACCGCATTATGACCCCGCTGTAGATTGACGCACCTCAACCCGGGAGAACGCTTAGTGCGCGCTTCGCAGCCTGCGTTGCTTGCTGCTGGTCGCATAATCGCCGAAATGCGCGATTCCATGGTCTCTCAATGGGCCGACCGGTTGGGAGACCGGATGACCGCCGCCCCCACGATACCGCGGTCCACGGTCGAGCGGGAGTTCCGACTGCTGTTCGACGTATTGACCGAGATGGTGGGCCCGCTGCGGCGGGAGGTGAATGCCGTATGGTATCACGTCTGTGAGCACTACGGACGGGTGGCGTCGGCGCGCGGACTTGCGGCAGGCGAGGTGGTCGAAGAGCTCCAGTTTCTCCGCGAGCTGCTCATCCGCGAGCTGGCTCCTATACTCGTCGCCATGCGGGCGCGGCAGGGAATGGCAATCATGCTCCGGCTGAACCGGGTGATCGACAAGGGCGTGGCAGTCGCGGTTGTGGGCTACACCGATGCGCTGGTTGCAACCCTGTTCTCGCAGAATGGCGTTCCTTTGAGCAGCACCGATCACGACGTGGCCGAGGTGGAGCGCCAACTCGACGCATTGGAGCAGGAGCTTCAGGCCGTTTCCCAGCAGATCCCGTAGCGGCACTGGCTGGTGCCGCTACTTCGCATTGCCGAACTGCTCCCGGCAGTTCCGTGGCTGATTCCCTTCCTTACCCTCCCTCGACTAGCGCGCCGTAGCCCGAACCTGAGTGATGCTCCGAAGTGCTCAGGGAAACTGCTGTCCGCGATCATTCCGGCGCGCAACGAGTCCAGCACCATCGCGACGGTACTGGAATCCATTCTGCGGTCTACCTACCACCCGCTCGAGCTGCTGGTCGTGGACGACCGATCGACCGACGACACCGCTGCCGTTGTGGAGAGCTTCAGCGCGGACGCTCGGCTTCGCATGATCCGGGGAGCGGAGTTGCCCGAAGGCTGGTATGGAAAGCCCTGGGCCTGCTATCAGGGATACCAACAGTCCCGGGGCGAGCTCCTGCTCTTTCTCGACGCCGACACCCGGCAGCACCCCGAGTTGCTGGAGCGTGCAGTTGGTGCGCTCCTGACGGAGCGTGCGGCGCTGGTCACTATTTCTCCATTCCAGCGCTGCATCACCTTCTGGGAGCGGCTCGTCATGCCCCAGATCTGGTTCCTCCTGGCGCTCAGGTACACTCCAAGCAGCGTGAACCAGGCACGCCGGCCTCGGGACGTGATTGCCAATGGCCAGTTCATCCTGACCACACGTGACGCCTACGAGACAGCTGGAACCCATGCGGCAGTGCGGCACGAGGTGGCAGAGGATCTGGCGCTGGCTCAGACGTACCTCAGCAAGGGACTCAAGCTCCATTTTGCCTTTGCCGAGCGACTCATGGAAACGAGAATGTATCGAGACCTGGCGTCTCTGATCGAAGGTTGGTCCAAGAACATCTACCTTGGAGGGCGCCGATCATTCCCCGAACAGCCGATTCTGCAGGCGCTCGTTCCGATAATGCTCACGGCGGCCATGCTCTACTGGCTGGTCCCACCGACGGTCTTAGCCTGGAGCGCGCTGGTTTCGGGTTCAAGCCGATTCCTTGCCCCCGCTGCAATCGCCACAGGCTCTTCCACGGCATTCTGGATGTTGATTTGCTACGGAATGAGCATTCCGGCACTCTACGGATTGGGCTATCCGCTGGGCGCACTGATGGCGCTGTACATCGCTCTGCGATCAACCTGGAGAGGCAACCGCAGGGTCGAGTGGAGGGGGCGGGTCTACAAAAAGAACGTAAAGCAGTGACCGGGAAGCGAACCGAGTCTTTACTTCCTTTCCACGACTACATCCTGCAAGGGAATTCGCGCACCGACCAGCCGGCCTCGAGCATCGATCATCAAGTGGAAGCGAGTGTCGCCGATATCCAGTTGCAGCGAGTCAGGGCCTAGGGGTGAAATCCTGGCAATCACAGTCTGCCCACCTCCGAGATTGAAGAACGGCACGGAGGCGCCCTCATGGGCCGCTCGCGACCGACGGATGGCTTGTTCCAGCAGGGCAAACGAAAGGTTCAGATAGGGAACCGCGCCTGGCTCGGTACTGAGGATTCGGGTCACCAGCCCTGCTCTTCCCACCTCATCCACCGCGGCACTGTCGTCCTTGAAGATCACCCGGGCGCGCTGGACGATCTTCGGGCGGGCACTACCGGTATCAGCGCCGCCCTCCTGCACCGTCACCTCGATCAACGGCACTGTGGCGTCCGGCGCAAGCACCGCTGCATACCGCTCCGAGGTGTTGTTTCGGTTCCGAAGAGCGAGCGTTCCTTCCAGCTTGGTCGCCGTCCTGATGAAACGCTCCGTCGCCACGGTATCGCGTCCGTGCCGTACAAGAAAGGCTCCAGTGTCGGAGGCTGACTGACCCAGGGCGATACTGGGGGCGCTCAGAACGACACAAGCCCGCAGCAGAATTCGAAGGCACATCATCGAGGAAATCTTCCGACAGTCTAGCGGAGAGTCAATTCGATCCCTGCGGCAACAATCCGGTGAGGCAAGGAGCCCGGGCAGACCTACCGTGCAGTTTCCGCACCGAGGGCACGGGCAGAGATGGAGCTCAAGGGTACACTGCAGTCGATCGAGTCCATTCTCGATCTGCAAGCTCTGGTGGTTGCGTTAGGGCACCAGCCAGTCTGTGAAGCAGTTCCCCCAGAAGCGTGGAACAATCGGGGCAGTCGGGCATTCACAATCACCGTCGTAGGGCAATCAGGGAAAGTTCCCTGGCTCGCCATCGAGAGCCGCTCTCCCCAGGCTGACGCCCTCCTCCTGGCTCGGCGGATCAGTCGGCGGGGAAAAACCGCCCTGGTCCTGGCCCTGGATGGCCCAGCCCGACAACTCGGGATTGCGGTGGCATTTGACCGCTCGCCCGGCATCCTCATCCAGCTCACCAGGCCCGATCCAGAGGCGCTTGCGTCTTTGTCACGGCTGGCCGGTTCGGCGGAACCCACAGCACTCGCCTTCGGGGCACGAGTCGCCGAGGCACTTTCGACCGAGCCGGTCGGCCGCCGGTTCTTTCGGGAATTCAAAGCCACTCTGGACCGAATGGCGGCCGCACTGCCGGGCCCTATGCCTTCAGCCGATCGCTACGGCGTCGTCCTGCTCCAGCTCACCCGCGTCCTCTTCCTCTACTTCATCCAAAGCAAAGGCTGGCTGGATGGACGAGAACAGTTCCTGGCCGAACAGGTTGATCGCTGCCTCTCAGGTGGCCGACAGATCGATCGGCACTTCCTGCGTCCACTCTTCTTCGGGACCTTGAATCAACCTCCGGCAGACAGGAGCGGGGCTGCGCGTCGCTTCGGCGCTGTCCCGTTCCTCAACGGAGGACTATTCGAGCCCCACCCGCTCGAGCGGCGGCATTATTCCGCCATTCCAAACCCGCTCTGGCGTGACGCCTTCGGGAACTTGTTCGAGCGATTCCACTTTACGGTTGTCGAGGGCGGCGGCGGGCGTACCGTTGCACCGGACATGCTTGGCCGTGTCTTCGAAGGGGTCATGGATCCGGATGCCAGGCGAGCCTCCGGTACGTTTTATACCCCGGCGCGCCTGGTCGAGCGTCTGTTCGAGGCCGCACTGGTCCTGGCTGTCTCAACCAGAATGAAGTGCTCCGAGACTGAAGCGGCACGGCGCCTGGAAGACAGGGATGGGAGTACCGCGCGTGTCCTCAGAGGCATAACGGTTCTGGATCCGGCTGTGGGGTCGGGTGCCTTCCTGTTAGGAGCACTGGAGCGGCTTTCGGCAGCCGCTGCACCGTGTGGTGCAGCGGCTCACAAGCGGCAGGTATTGCAGCACAGCCTTTTCGGCGTCGACCGGAACGCTGCAGCCGTACGCCTCACCGAGCTGCGGCTTTGGCTCTCGGTGATTGCCGACGACCCCAGCGATCGCGCCGAGTGCGTCCACCCACTTCCCAATCTCGACTGCCTCATTCGCCAGGGCGATAGCCTGTTCGAGCCCAGTGGCCTGGAGACCGTCGCACGAGCGGAATGCGCCGATCCCTCGCTGGCGCGGGAGCTCTCGAGCCTGCGGCGGCAGCTCATCGCCGCAACCGGTCAGGAAAAACAGATGCTCGTCCGACGGCTGCGTCAGCTTGAAGCACGAGCGATGGACCAGTCCTTTCTAACGGCGGAGCGGCGGCAGGCAACCACAATCACTGAGTGTCTTCAGCAGGCACGAACGCCGGATCTGTTCGGGCAGCGCCGCGGACTGGATCCCGAGCTGCGTGGTCGACTCACCCATGCACGTTTTTCGCTTAGAGACATACGGCGTGCGCGGCGACGATTGTCCACCGAGGGGGAGTTCCCCTGGTTCCATTACCAGAGCGCCTTTGCCGATGTTTTCGCCCGGGGGGGATTCGACCTGGTCGTCGGCAACCCACCCTGGCTGAGATGCGAAGCCATTCCGGCTGTCATTCGAAAGCAGCTCAGAGCGCGATATCGCTGGTGGCGTGGTGGAGGACCGGGGTATGGCAAGTCTCCCGATCTGGCCGTGGCATTTCTGGAGCGGGCCTTTGATCTGGCGGCTCCCAGCGGGATCGTGGCCATGCTCGTTCCAGCAAAAGTTGCCACGGCGGGTTACGGCTCAGCCGCGCGGCATGCACTCGCCAGCACCACCACCATTCACGCACTGGCCGATCTCACCGGCACGGAGGAAGCCTCGTTCGACGCCACGGTTTACCCACTGGCCGTGGTGGCTCAAAACTCCACTGCTCCCAGCACTCACCGGGTACGAACTCAGCTCGCGCCAACCAGCCGCCGCCGTCTACCCCAGTCTCTGCTTCGTGGCGGCGGGCCTTGGGTGCTCACGTACAGTGGCGTGCGGGGGATTGTGGCCGAGCTCGAACGTAGGCACCCCATCCTCTCGCAAAGCCTGACCTGTCATCTAGGAGTGAAGACAGGCCTGAATCGCTTTTTCCTGAATCCGCCATCCAATGTGGAGTCGCAGGTGCTTCGTTGGGCCATTCGCGGCCGGGACGTGAGACCATTTCGTTGTCTCTCCAGACGCAAAATGTTGTGGACCCATGATGAACGGGGGAATCCAGTTTCGCGGCTGCCGCCCAACGCACAAGCCTACGTGAATGATCACGAGCCCGCCCTCCGAGCACGCCGAGATTACCAGAGTGGCCCTCCCTGGGCGGTCTTCAGGGCACGACCAGCCGTGGCCCGATACCGCGTCGTGTGGTCGGATATGGCCCGCCGGCTCACGGCCACCGCGCTCAGCAGCAGAGATCCGTCTACTCACATCCCCCTCAACACCTGCTATCTGGCTTCGGTGCGCAACGCGACACAGGCGCACGCGTTGGCAGGATGGCTCAATTCAACCTGGATCAGAGCTATCGCAGTGCTGGGAGCCGTACCGGCCTCTGGCGGGTTTTCGCGGTTCAACGCTCGAGTGGTGAACCAGCTTCCACTTCCTCCCGTCGCGCTTCTGGATCCCGCTCTTGCGCAGCTCGCTCGGCGGGGACGAGCAGGACTCCCGGTCCAGCCGGAACTGGACACGCTTGTCGCGCGCCACCTCGGGCTCTCGACCACGGCACAGCGAGCGCTTCATGCAGTTGATTCCCGCCGCAACCATCATCGCTGAAGCTCTGGTGGCCGTGCCGGACGCACTCCTCACCGCACTCCGGCCGGGTGATGCGGCCTCCGGTGCAAGCGTGGCAACGCGGCTGGCCCGCAGCCTGAGCCTGGCGGAGCATCCGGTCCATCCCCCGTCCTGGCTGTTCCCTTCACAGGGTGTGAGCTTCCGACGAGTGCTCGCCGCTGTCAATCGGTACCGTGGTGCTCTGCTGGCCGACCCGGTTGGAAGCGGCAAGACCTTCGTTGCCTTGGCGGTGGCTGCCCAGGTTAACTCCGGGTCGACCGCCTGCCTGGTTCCAGCCGCCCTGTTGCCCCAGTGGCAGGTTACCGCTGCCCGTCTCGGTATTGCGGTGACACTCTGGTCGCACGAGCGCATTAGTCGCGGCCAGCTACCGGAGGGCACTCGAGGTCTCGTCATCATCGATGAAAGTCATCGTTTCAGAAACTCCGGTACCCAACGATACCGCTACCTCGCACCCTGGCTGGTGGGCCGCTCGGCGTTGCTCCTCACCGCCACACCAGTGGTTAACAGGGTAGCTGATCTCGCGCACCAGCTGCTGCTGGCGGTTCGGGATGACGCTCTGGCTGCTGATGGGGTGACATCGCTCCACACATTACTTCGGAAAAGCTGTTCTTCCCCCGCGCTGGGTCAGCTGGTCTTTGAAAATCGAGCCGGCCTGGAACCGCGTCCCCAACGCGTGCACCGGCAGAGCAAGGCGGATGAGTCCGAACGCTCAGCGGCCGCACGCGCAGTCGCGGCGGTGGATCGCCTGCGACTTTCGAAATCGGACACGATCGGCGGGCTGATTCGAGGCGTACTCCTCCGGGCTGCCGCCTCGAGCCCGGCGGCGTTTCGGCAGGGTCTTCGACGGTACCACAAGCTCTTGCTTCACGCACGGGATGCGGTGAGTACCGGCCGTCCCATTGATCGGAATGAGCTCCGTCGCTTCACGCGAGGACTGGACGATCAGCTGGTCTGGTGGGAGCTCCTGCCTATTACGAAGGGTCATTCGGAGCTCGAGCTCGAGGACACGGACCCACTGGAGGCCACGATCCACGAGCTCGAGGCCACTGCCCTGGAACCCGATTCCAAGCTCGGCCGGCTGCGCTTCCTTTTGACCGACGGTACCCCGAGCCTGGTGTTTACGGCAAGCCGCCCAACGGTCCGCCATATCCGTCACTGTCTCGCCGATCTGCAGATCGCCTGGTGTACCGGGAACGACGCAGGGATTGGCCGCACACCTCTCCCGAGGCATACCGTCCTGGCATGGTTTCGTGCACCTGGAGTCTGCGATCACGCGCCACGGCACCTGGTGGTCACCGATGTGGCCGCCGAGGGGCTGGACCTGCAGCGGGTCGCGCGGGTGGTTCACTATGACCTTCCCTGGACACCCATGCGAATGGAGCAGCGAGAGGGAAGGGCGGTCCGGTACGGATCCCAACATCCCCGAGTAGAAGTCGTTCGATTCGGATTACCACCTGTACTCGAGCGCCGCCTCCGACTCTGCGCCACGTTGACCCGGAAGCAGCGGCTCCCTGCCGCCGCCGGGCTGGGCGACTCCGGCCGCCACCTCTGGCAGTGGCGAGCCGAGCTGGCAAGCCGGTTTCCCGGTCGGGCAATCCACGGGGTTGCCGCGGTACCGAGTGCGCTAGCGGGGGTTCTCGCCGGGTTTGCGCTGTACGCCGCAGGTGACTCGCGGGCGCTGAGCGTCACGGTGCTATGGATGGACAACAACGGCAGCTGGACGGAGGCGCCTGAAATCGTCGAGGCCCGACTTGAATCAGCAGCGACGCAGCAGGGGATCGTCCAAGCTGACCCAGCAGAGCTCGCCAATTACCTCACCCTGCTGGCGGGACCGGTGCGCGAGCGTCTGGCTTTGACCCGGGGCCGCCGCTGGATCGTACCTGATCCCACGGCCAGCAGTCGCCGTGTACTGGTCCGGTTGCAATCGTACGTCCGCGAAGCGGCCCGACGCCATGATACCAGACGAATGACCGAACTGGAGCGAGCCATGGCCCTGGCTGCCGGGGGTCTTACCGCCGGAGAAGCTGCACTGATGGACCGACTGGCAAAGGCTACGGACCCCGACTTCAACACCCTGGTTCGAACCCTCCCGGCGAGAGGTTCACTACCGGAGCAACTGGAGGTCAAGCTCACCGGGCTGGTGCTCTTCGGCCCTGCGAAAATCTCCCAGGTGACGATAACTTCTCCGGAATGCGCAGACTCCAAACCGTGCTGTTCGATCTCGACGGAACCCTGATCGACTCAATCAGACTGATCCTGGACAGCTATCACCATACCCTTACCCGGCACAAGCTTCCGGCCCGAACCGACGAGGAATGGCTGCGGGGCGTGGGAACGCCGCTGCACGTGCAGTTCTCGGAATGGCGCGAGACGCCGGAGATACTGGAGGCGATGATCGCCACCTATCGGGAGTACAACCTCGAGCATCATGATCGAATGGTCACGGTGTATCCCGGGGTGGTGGCGGCGGTCAGGGAGATCAAGGCTTCGGGGATTCAGACCGGTCTCGTCACCAGCAAAAACCGGCAAGGTGCGCTCAGGGGCTTGAGCCTGGTGGGACTCGAGGCGCTCATGGATGTAATGGTCTGCGCGGATGAGGTAAGTAACCCGAAGCCACATCCTGAGCCGGTCGAGAAAGCTGTTGCGTTACTAGGGGCGGAGCCTGCGACTACCGTCTACGTAGGCGATAGCATCCATGATATGCATTCGGGGCGGGCCGCCGGCGTCAAAACGGCGGCGGCACTGTGGGGGCCCTTCGGCAGGTCTCATCTCGAGAGCGCAAGTCCCGATTACTGGCTGGACACACCCGCGGACTTGGTCAAACTGGTTCTCTAGCCTTGCTCTCAGGCGTCCAAGACTTCCCTCAGCCGCCGCATCAGCGTCTCCACCGTAAACGGTTTTTCCAGGTAGCCGGTGCCAACCGGCATCGAGCCGTCGCTGATGAACGCCCGCTCGGCGTAGCCGGACATGAAGAGCACCCGAAGATCCGGTCGGCTCTCGCGAAGGCGCTCGACCAGCTCGTGGCCGCCCATCTCGGGCATGACCACGTCAGTCAGAATCAAATCGATCCGACCTTCATGGGCCTGATACACCCGGAGAGCCTCCGCGCCATTCCGGGCCTCCAGCACCGTATAGCCATGCCACTCGAGCAATCTCCGCACTGATGACCGCACTGCCGCTTCGTCTTCGACCAGCAGCAAGGTCTCGGTCCCGACTTCGGGCATGCGCTGCGGGAGCGTTCCGATGGGCTCTTCCGGCCCCGAGTACCGAGGGAAATACATGGTAAAGGTCGATCCTTGCGCCGGCGCGCTTTCGACGGTGATCCGCCCTCCGCCCTGCTCTACAATCCCATACACTGTGGATAAACCGAGACCACGTCCCCCGCCCTGCTTCGTGGTGAAGAAGGGCTCGAAGATCCGGGCCTGGGTCGCTTGGTCGATGCCGATGCCGGTGTCGCTCACACTTAAACTCACAAACGGCTCGCCTTCGAGCTCTGCATTGGCGGTGACGATCCGCACCTGTCCGCCGGCCGGCAGAGCATCCCGGGCATTGAGGATCAGGTTGACCAAGGCCTGCTCTACCTGAGTGGGATCCACCAGGACATTGCCCAGCGCAGGGGAGAGCTCCGTGACCAGCGCCACGTCGGTACCCAGGAGCCGTTGTAACATCGGCTCCAGCTCGGTGACCATGGCATTCAGAGATAGCACCCGGGGATGCAGCAGTTGCCGCCGACTGAAGGCCAGTAACTGGCGGGTGAGTCCGGCCGCACGGTGGCCGGCGTCGCGGATCTGCTCGACGTCGCTGCGGATCGGATCTCCGGGACGCAGTTCCTGAAGAATGAGATCGCTGTAGCTGAGAATACCGGTGAGCAGGTTGTTGAAGTCGTGTGCGATCCCGCCGGCCAGTCGCCCAACCGCCTCCAGTCGCTGGTCCTGCTGCAACTGTTCGCCCCGCTGCAGCTCGGCGGCTTCCCGCGCCTTCTGCGCGCTCACGTCACTCGCCAGCACAATCGCCCCCAGGACCTCACCGGCGCGTGAGGTCAACGGAATGCTGGACAGTCGGAGGGACTTTCGTTCACCAGTAGGCGTATCGATCAGGATCTCTTCATCCAGCGAGCTCTCGCCCCAACGCAGCGCACGGGAAGGGCCCCACGTCCCATAGTCCACCGGCTGGCCGGTCGAAACCCACCAGGCTGAGCGCCCAACCAGTTGCTGGAGACTTTCCGGTGTTTCCCCCCACACGGCCTGGCTGGATGAGTTCGACTGGACAACACTTCCCTGCTGATCGAGAACCCACACCGCAAAGGGGAGCGCGTTCAGGATCTGCTCGAGCTGTCGCCCAGCCCTGCCGGTGTCGCTGATATCGGCTATGGCTGCCACAACCCGGCCCGGTCGCCCTGCGGCATCCCGAACAATGGAAGCTCGATCCTGCACCATGGCGTAGGTGCCGTCCGCCCGACGGAACCGGTACTCGGCCGACCAAGTGATCTCATTGCTGGCGATAGCCGCGTCCATGCTCTGGACCACGCGCTCGCGGTCGTCGGGATGAATCCTTCCATACCACCAGTCCGGGGTCTCTCCGACCTCGGGCCATCCGTAGTCGAGCGGAGGAGCCGTTCCGTGATCCCACGTCAGCCGGTCCGTAGCCAATTCCCAGTGACGCACGGCTCTGCCCGAGGCCAGAATGACCGAGCGATACCCCTCTTCTCGCTCGCGAAGGGAGGCCTCATCCCGCTTCCGCTCGGTGATATCCTGAACTGCTACAATGAGGTGAGATGGCTGCCCCTCGGCTCCGGTAACCAGCGAAACATTGACCAAGGCCCACACGACCTCGGCAGCGGCAGTGAAGTAGCGTTTTTCGACACTGTAGGTGCGGGCCTCACCGGCAAGCAGAAGCCGGATGGCTTCCTGATCCGCTGCAATGTCATCCGGATGGGTCCGAGCCTCAGCCGGAAAACCGATGAGGTCCTCCGCGGGGCTACGCAGCATGTCCGCAAGCGCCCGATTGACTCGGATCCAGCGACCATCGAGCGACAGCAGCGCCATGCCGACGCCGGCGTGCTCAAAGGTGCTGTACAGCTGCTCTTCGTTGTCCCTCCGGCCGGATTCAGCTCGGCCGCGCTGGGCCACCTCCCGGCGCAGCTCGATCTCGGTAACGGCTGACGCCGCAAGATCCTGCAGTAGGGCGATGTCCCGCTCCGACCACAAGCGTGGCGTGCGGTCGACGACACAAAAGCTCCCCAAGACGTGACCTTCTCGCGACACCAGAGGGACCCCGGCGTAGGAAATCCATCCCAGCTCGCGCAGGGCCTGGCTGTGCCGAAGCAATGGATGGCGGCGGGCATCCTCCACCACGAGGGGCTCGCCGGTGCCCGCCACTGTCGAGCAGAACGAGAAGGAGAGCGGGGCGGTGCGCCGGGTGGCCCACGGCTCAGGTAAACCGATGGTGCTCTTGAAGAATTGACGTTCGTCGGTGACTAATGAAATGAGCGAAGTTGGAGCGCCGAGCAGCCGGGCGGCCATTCGGGTAAGCCGGTCGAACCCTTCTTCAGGGGGAGTGTCCAGCAGCGCGGTTTGGCGGAGCGCCGCCAACCGGTCGGGGCGGAGGAGCAAACTATGGGTCATGTCCTAGCGCGCCCTATCCCCCGACACTTCAGCAGGTTGTGTGGTACCGGCTCAATTTCGCTGGTTCAGGTTGGGTCAGCTTGCAGCCGAAAACGCATATGGTGGAAGGTACTTGGCCGGCTGCACTCCGCTAGAACTGTGCCCAGGAACTCAGCTTGCCAAGCCTACCGGCAGGGCTATCTTACCGCCCGCTCCTATCCCTCGTCACCCAGGGTCCTTCCATGCGCCTTCTCCCCCGCGACGAGAAATTCTTCGATCTGTTCAGCACCGTCGCCAACTTCAGCGTCGAAGCCGCCAAGCTGCAGGTCGACCTGCTCAAGGCCGAGCCGATGCGGCGCCGAGCCATAGCCGAGGCCATCAAGCGGCTGGAGCACCAGGCTGACCAGGTCACCCATGAGGTGGTGACCCGGCTCGATCGCGTTTTCATCACACCCCTCGACCGGGAAGACATTCACCTTCTGGCCTCCCGGCTGGACGACGTGATGGACCTGATCGACGGCACTGCCAGCCGGGTTCAGATGTATCAGGCGGGCGAGGCCCCTCCCGGGGCCATTCTCATGGCCGATGTCGTACTGCGCGCAACTCAACAGCTGCTGGTAGCAGTCATGGGGCTGGAGAAGAACAGGGACCGGGTGGTGCTGGATGCCTGCGCCCAGGTCAAGCGCCTGGAAGAAGAAGGAGACTCAGTGTACCACGAGTGGGTGGCGCGGCTCTTCGATGGCTCTCCCGATGCCCTGATCGTGATCAAGTGGAAGGAGATCTACGACACGCTGGAGAAGACACTTGACCACATGGAGGATGCCGGTAACGTGCTGGAATCCATTTCCATCAAGCACGCCTGAGCATGGATCACGGCGTCCTCTACGTCCTCATCATCATTGCAGTCGCGCTGGTCTTCGACTTCATCAATGGATTTCACGACAGCGCCAACTCGATAGCCACTGTCGTCTCGACCCGGGTGCTGAAACCCGGAGTTGCCGTGGTTTGGGCCGCCTTCTTCAATTTTGTGGCTGCCTTCGTGGTGGGAACCGCGGTGGCAAAAACCATCGGGAAAGGCTTGATCGACGTCAGCATCGTTGACCCTAATGTGATCCTGGGCGGTCTGCTCGGTGCGATCGTTTGGGATCTGATCACGTGGTACCTCGGACTTCCCAGCTCGTCCTCGCATGCGCTGCTGGGTGGTTACGCGGGTGCCGCCATCGCCAAGGCCGGCTTCGGAGCGCTGATCCTCGGCGGCTGGGTGCTTCCGGTCCTCTTCATCGTGGTCTCTCCCCTGCTTGGTATGTCAATCGCTCTCGCGCTCACCGTAGCTCTTTCCTGGCTCCTCCAGCGGGCACCACCCGGACCGATGGACAAGATTTTTCGGCGACTGCAGCTGGTCTCGGCCGGTCTGTACTCCCTGAGCCACGGGGCAAACGACGCCCAGAAGACCATGGGCATTATTGTGAGCCTGCTGGTGGCCAGCCAGGCAATGTTTGTCGGGGAGACGGGCTGGTTGCGGCGCTTCTACTTGCCATCGGCCGAGCATATTCCCCTCTGGATCATTCTCGCGGCGCATACGGCCATTGCACTGGGAACTGCGGCCGGTGGATGGCGAATCGTGCGAACCATGGGTACCCGGATCACCAGACTTCGGCCGTTTGGCGGATTCTGCGCGGAGACCGCGGGAGGAATCACCGTCCTCCTGGCATCGAGTTGGGGAGTTCCGGTGAGCACAACCCACACTATCACCGGCGCCATCGTCGGCGTCGGTGCGGCACAGCGACTCTCGGCCGTGCGATGGGGGGTGGCAAAGCGGATCGTCTGGGCCTGGGTGCTCACCATGCCCATGAGTGCAGCCATTGCCGCTCTGGCCTATTTGGTATTGAGTAAGAAACTCTAGGTGGGCCGGGGGCGGCCCGCCCCGAAGGTCAGGCTGCCTGGACCATGCCCCGGTTCTCTATAGCCGCGTGGTAATCTTCCAGCAGCTGATCGTACACTTGATCCCACCCACGCTCGGCCGCGGTTGCCAATCCGCCCTGCGCGAGTCGTTGGCGGAGAGACGAATCACGGATCAGCCGCCGTAATCCGTGGGTAATTGCCGCCGTGCTGTTGGGCGCCACGAGCCAGGCATTCTGGCCGTGGCGAGCAAATTCGAGAACCCCCGCTGCATTGGCCGCCAGGCACGGAAGTCCGGAGCCCATGGCCTCGAGCAGAGAGTTTCCGAACGTCTCGGTTGTCGAAGGAAACACGAAGAGATCGGCCGACGCATAGGCTTCCGCCAGCGTACGATCGTGCATGAGACCGAGGACATGTACGCCTGGGATCCGCCGTCTCCGAATCGTCTCCTCCAGTGGTCCCCTACCTACGAGCGCCAGTTGCGCAGAGCCGCGCTCGGGCGCCAACACCTTCCACGCAGCCAGCAGGTGCTTCAAGTTTTTTTCCCGAGCGATCCGACCGATGTAGGTGACCAACAGGTCGTCAGGACCAACACCGAGTGCTTCGCGATAGGACTGACTCCGAAAGCGAGGGTGGAACTCCTCGGGATCGACGCCGCGACTCCAGACACCGGTGTGGGTGACCCCGCGGGCGTGGAGGTGTTCCTGGTAAATCCGGGAGGGAGAGAGGACTCGGTAGGTCTGTCCATAGAACCAGCGCAGGTAGTGCCAACCCAGCCGTAGAGCCCAATCCACCCCATACCGTCCAGCATACTTGTCGTAATCGGTGTGAGCCGAGGCGATCACCGGAAGCTTCAACTGGCGCGCGGCCTTGAGGCCGGCCAAGCCGAGGGCAAACTCGGTGGCCACGTGCACGACGTCGGGGCGAAACTGGCCCAGGTCCTCTACGATGTCCCGCAGACGGGGGAACGCCCATTGTACGTCGGGATACAGGAAGAGGGGCACGCTGGGGGAGCGGTGCACTTCCGGGCGATCGGCCTGCCCATCGGGAAGGGCATAACTGGCGGTATACACCCGAACGACATGGCCCCGCTGCTGCAACGCCTTTGTAAGTCGAAGCAGGGTAACGCCCACGCCGCTGACCATGGGCCAGTACACCTCGGAAAACAGGGCCACGCGCATCCGATAAGGCTATGGTACGGCCCTATGGGCGACAAGGTGCTGCCACTAGCCCCTCGTCTTTTCTAGATTCCCCCCATGCGAATCCGCGAGCCGGTCAACGGGGCGTCCCACCTCACCGGGCTTCTGCTGGCCGTCGCCGGTACCGTCTTGCTCCTGCGGTTGGCTCAGGGGCCGGCGCAAGTCGCGGCTTTTTCGATTTACGGCGCCACGCTGATGTTGCTCTATGCGGCCAGCAGCTTATACCACACGCTCCCCCTGTCCGAGCGGCCGCTGCGGGCGCTCCGCACGTTCGACCATATCGCGATCTACTTTCTGATTGCCGGGACCTATACCCCAATCGCGCTCATTACCCTGAACAGCCGGTTGGGATGGTTCTTACTCGCCGCGGTATGGCTGATCGCGCTGGCCGGCATCCCGTTCAAGCTCTTCTTTCTGGACGCGCCGGTCTGGGTCTCGACCGGGACGTACCTGGCAATGGGCTACTTGGCGCTGGTAGCGGTCGTTCCTCTGACCCGGGCGGTTTCCTGGAGTGGTCTGCTGTGGCTGATCTCCGGCGGCGCGGCCTATACGATTGGGGCGGTGATCTACAGCTGTCGTCGGCCTGATCCGCTTCCCTGGTTTGGACACCACGAGATCTGGCACATTCTGGTGCTCATCGGCAGTGCCTGCCACTTCGCTTTCATGGTCTATCACGTGGCGTGAGATGAATGGACTAGAGATTCGCGCGCCGGAGCTGGCCGATGCGCGTCAGGTTATTACTCCGGAATCCACCCGGTTCCTCGAACTGCTCGCCCGTCATTTTGCCCCTCGGCGCACCGCGTTGCTTCAGCGGCGCCGGGAGGTTCAGGCGGGTCTCCGGGGCGGCGACCTCCCGGATTTTCGCGAGGGGACCAGAGCGGTGCGCGAGCGGAGCTGGACCGTAGCGCCGGCTCCTCCAGATCTGGACGATCGACGGGTGGAAATCACTGGTCCGGTGGAACGGAAGATGATGATCAACGCGCTGAATTCGGGCGCAAAGGTTTTCATGGCCGATTTCGAGGATGCACTCTCGCCGCCATGGGTCAATGTGATCGCAGGCCAGGTCAACTGCGCGGCGGCAGTGCGGCGCACCCTGGAGTTCGCCAGCCCCGAAGGCAAGCGTTACCGGCTGAACCAGCGGCTCGCTACGCTGGTGGTCCGGCCGCGGGGCTGGCATCTCGACGAAAAACATGCCCTGGTCGACGGCGAGCCGATGTCGGCCAGCCTCTTCGACTTCGGCCTGTACTTCTTCCACAACGCAAAGGAACTGCTGGCCCGCGGCAGCGGGCCATATTTTTATCTGCCCAAGCTCGAGAACCACCTCGAGGCTCGGCTGTGGAACGACGTGTTCGATCTCGCGCAGGATGCGCTGGGGATTCCGCGGGGTACGATCCGGGCCACAGTTCTGATCGAGACGATTCTCGCCGCCTATGAGATGGATGAGATTCTCTACGAGCTTCGGGACCACGCTGCCGGCTTGAATGCCGGCCGGTGGGACTATCTCTTCAGCGTCATCAAGAATTTCCGGGATCGCCCCGAATTTCTGCTGCCGGACCGTTCCCAGCTGACCATGACGATTCCATTCATGCGGGCCTATACCGAGCTCCTGGTAAAGACCTGCCACCGCCGAGGCGCCCATGCGATTGGAGGAATGGCTGCATTCATCCCCAGCCGTCGGGATCCGGAAGTCAACGAGATCGCGCTAGCCCGGGTACGGGAGGACAAAACCCGGGAGGCCCGGGCGGGTTACGATGGGGCCTGGGTGGCGCACCCCGACTTGGTGCCGGTGGTGGCGGATGTTTTCGAAACGGTACTCCAGGGGAAGCCGCATCAAAAGGACCGCCAGCGCGAGGACGTCGAGGTAAAACGGGACCAGCTCATCGACGTTCGGATCCCGGGAGGTCGCATCACCGAGAATGGCCTCCGGGGAAACATCAGCGTTGGCTTGCAGTATTTAGCGGCCTGGCTGGGGGGATCGGGTGCCGTCGCGATCAACAACTTGATGGAAGATGCTGCCACCGCGGAGATTGCCCGGTCTCAACTCTGGCAATGGATTCGGCACGGCGCGGCCACCGACACGGGAAAGCGGATTACCCTCGAGTGGTGCCGGGGGATACTCGAGGAGGAAAGGACTCGGCTCGAGGCCGAAGGGGGAGACAGCGAACGTCTGACCGCCGCCGCGGATCTGCTGGAC
>Ga0307416_100000229_pt1 | contig 29837 bp, 22 predicted proteins | sample DK1Cmetagenome_2_FD_203821 | JGI IMG/M metagenome (GOLD analysis project Ga0307416, IMG submission 203821) | Maize rhizosphere microbial communities from greenhouse at UC Davis, California, United States - DK15-C-3 | ecosystem: Host-associated > Plants > Roots > Rhizosphere > Soil | place...
TTTTGTCTAGCCCTGCGTAGACTGTGCGGTCGAGTTTGGCCACTTCGTAACCGAGGCTTTCAAAGATGCGGCGAACTACACGATTCCATCCGATGTGCAACTCAACGCCTACCGTGCGGCCATCCTCAGATACGATCGCAAGATCATCCACAACCGCGCGGCCTTCCTCAAGCCGGACTCCATCGATGATTGCTTGAAAGTCCGCTTTCGTCAGGGGTTTATCTAACTCCACCTTGTACACTTTCTTCACGTTGAAGGAAGGGTGCATTAATTTATCTGCCAGGTCGCCATCGTTCGTGAGAAGTAACAATCCGGTTGTATTGCGGTCGAGACGGCCCACGGGATAGATTCTTTCCTTGACAGCAGGCCCAATGATGTGCATAACGGTTTTGCGCTCCTGCGGGTCATCAGTCGTGGTCAGAAAACCTTTGGGTTTGTTCATTAGGATATAAACTGGTCGCTCGGCGCGAAGCACTTTGCTTTCGTATCGCACTTCGTCGCCTGGATTAACCTTATATCCGAGCTCTGTCACGACTTTGCCATTTACAGAGATCAAGCCCATCTTGATCAGCTCATCCGCTTCCCGACGGGACGACACACCACTGTTCGCTATGAACTTGTTGAGTCTGGTTTTGTCACTCTTAATTGCGGGAGCTTCTTCCGCGGCTTTCCGTCTGCTGGAGGTCTGCGCTCGTTCCGGCCTGGAGCGGTAGGTTCTCTTAAACGGCTTGCCATACGAGTCGCTCTTCCGTTCACTGCTTTTTCTTTCGTTACGCCCCTCATCCGTGCGTCGGCCGGCGTCCTTTCGAGGAAACGAAGAGGACTTATCCGCGCGTTTCGCGAATCTGCTTTTCTGACTAAAAGATTGGTTTTCTGAAGACGATCGACGGGTAGGCCTTTCGTAACTTTTCCTTGGACCAGCGTCGTCCTTTCTATAAGGCTTGTCCGTGGATGTAGTTCTAGTTGATGGTCGTGAAGGACCTCGGGGCGTTTTCTTGGAGAAAGATCTTGCGTTGGGAGATGTTCGGCGGTTTTCACCCCCGCGCTTCTCAGACTTGCCCTTCGACATGTCTCTTCCTGAACCTGACCTTCGGCCTGGGCGGGATGAGCCGCTTTTTTCAGAGTCGCTGTTACGCCTGGGCATCGGGCTCCTTGGATTCTGAGTTCTCCCCGATCGTGTTAGCTTCGGTAGTAAAATCTTTCGGTGCCGGAAGCTCGGCCAGATCGCTGATGCCAAAGTATTCCATGAACTTGGCAGTGGTGCCATACAGCATCGGACGACCAATGCTTTCAGCCTTGCCAGTGATCTCGATCAAACCTTTATCCAATAATTTCTGCACGGCGTAGTCGCAGTTGACTCCCCGGATATTCTCAATCTCGGTTTTCGAGATGGGTTGCTTGTATGCAATGATCGACAAGGTTTCCATCGCCGATGTAGACAACCTCTTTTTGGATTGCTGCTTGAGTAGAATGCTTATGCTGGCTTGATAAGCAGGCTTTGTAAGAAACTGATATCCACCTGCCGCCTTAAAAAGCTGGAACGCATACTCCTCTGAAACATACTTTTCTTCAAGGCGCTGAATCGCACCCATGATATCTTCCTCGGGTACATCAGCATTAAACATTTCAGAAAGGCAGGCCTTGATATCAGTCAGTTTGATCGGGCTCGGGGAGCAAAAAATCAGGGCTTCAATATGGTTTTGTAAAAAATCCATTGTGGTTTTTTAAATCTGGCTTCTTCAATTTTGCTTTGGCCACGCCATCGGAGGAGCGCCTGGTTGCTACAAAACGAAAATTTAATCCTGTTGCATCAACTTCGCTTCAATGGACTGAGTCGTGTGGGGAACTGCGATAAGCCGTTCTTTGGATATCAGCTTTCCCGTTACAGAACAAATACCATAGGTTCCGTTCTTAATCCTCACCAGGGCATTCTCCAAGTTAGTAATATATTTCTGTTGGCGTGCTGCCAATTGGGAGAGATTTTCTTTCTCGGCAGTTTCTGCCCCGTCTTCCAAAACCTTAGTGTTCCCGCCAGAGGTTGCATCCGTTCCTTCATCGTTGTTGCGATTAAGGGTCTCCTTCAGGATCTTATATTCTTCGCGCGCTTTTTCAAGTTTGCGATTGATCAGGACCTGGAACTCCTTAAGCTCGTCATCCGTGTACCTGGTTTTGTCTTGAGATGTCGAAGACGGCTTCGCAGGCTTGTGGGCCATGGGACGCTGATTCGGCATTTGGAAAAAATTAAGTTGTGCAGCAGCTGCTATCTTCGCTGCAGATGACGCCTGCGGGGTAGTAGGCTCAGCCGGGGCTTGGGTGCTTTTCTTCGGGGTAGCGGCAGCTTTTTTAGGCGCAACCTTTTTTTCGATTACGCTTTTCGCGACCTCAACAACCTTTTTGGTTACATCTACCACCTTCTTTGCGGCTTCCACCACTTTCTTAGGTGCTTCAATGACTTTCTTTGCTGCGGGAGCAGGCTTAGGGGCGACGGCCCTCGGAGCGGCTTTTTTAGCAGCCGGCTTTACCTTTTTCGGAGCGGCAGGTTTCGCTTTCTTGGCCACGACTTTCTTTGCTTTGGCAGAGACTGGTTTCCTGTTCTTCGCTACCGTTTTCGCTTTCTTAGTTTTTTTTGGTGCCTTGGCGGGTGACTTTTTGTTCTTGGCCATTTTGGATCCTCCATTTGATAAAGATTCGCAAAATTATAGGATGGCTAGTAAAACAAAAAATATTATGTAAAATTCCCACTATGCAAAAGAATTTTTCTTTTAAACTTCTCAGATCCGCGCTAGGAAATACGGTGGTCGGAGGCCTTGCCCTAATTTTAGCACAAGGATTTTTGATTATGGGATGCGAAACTGGAAAGGTGGCAACGACTGATGGGGCGGACAGCTATCCGGTTACACTCGTAATCCATGGCGGCGCCGGTACAATTTCCAGGAAAAATATGACACCGGAACGAGAGCAAGAGTACCGGAAGGCGCTCCAGCATGCCCTCGACACGGGTTTTTCCGTCCTGACCAAAGGCGGAAAAAGTATCGACGCGGTTATCGCGGCGATCACATATCTTGAAGATTGTCCCCTTTTCAACGCAGGCAAAGGATCGGTGTTCACCTACTCCGGCAGGAATGAACTTGATGCGTCTTTGATGGATGGCAGTAATCTCAAGGCTGGCGCGGTCGCCGGCGTCACGACCATAAAGAATCCCATCCAGGCGGCGCATGCGGTGATGACCCAATCGGAACACGTCATGCTCGCGGGCAGGGGCGCCGAACAGTTTGCAGCCGAGCATGGACTCACCATCGTCGACCCATCATATTTTGTTGACTCTGCCCGCTACGAACAATTCATTAATCGGCGAAAACAGCAAGGAACGAAAGATGCAGCCAGCCCGGATGGGCCCGAGAAAAAATTTGGAACCGTCGGCGCCGTCGCACTTGACCAATACGGAAATATTGCTGCGGCCACCTCCACAGGCGGAATGAGTGATAAACGCTTTGGACGCGTAGGCGACTCGCCAATCATCGGCGCCGGGACGTATGCCAGGAACACGACCTGCGGCGTCTCCGCTACCGGGTGGGGCGAGTACTTTATCCGGCTTGCAGTAGCGCACGACATCTCAGCCATGATGGAATACGGAGGCCTTTCACTCCAGGAGGCAGCCGATAGCGTCATCATGAAAAAACTGCCCGCGCTCGGCGGTGATGGCGGAATCATCGCTCTGGATCAAAAGGGAAACATAGCCATGCCCTTCAACACCGAAGGCATGTACCGCGGCTATATCCGCTCCCCGGGAAAAGCAGAAGTTTTTATGTACAAGGATTAATCCTTAAGAACCAACAGCCTAAGATACAGACACGACCAGAACAAGCAGAAATAAAAAAGACTCACAATTGCCCACATTGCAGAATTGCCAATTGCCCACATTAATTGATAGGCGGTGTCTCATTCGCAAAATCCCCGCGCAGCGTTCTGAAACGTTTTCTCGCCTCGGCAGCATAGACACTGCCGGGGTACTTAGTCAGGAACTCGCGATAAATTTCCATCGCCTTGTCCTTGTCTTTGAGTTGACGTTCATAGATTTCCCCCTGCAAAAAAAACGCGTCATCCGATAGAACGTCGTCCGCATACTCGTCTTGTATTTTTTGCAGCAGGGCAATGGACTCCTGGAATTCACCGCGTTTCATTCTGATATTCGCCTCAAGCCAATATACGTCGTCGAGAATTGTTTGATTTGAAAATGCAACGCTGTCCGAGATCCCCTGCTTAAGTTGATTTATTCTCTGCAACGCGGAATCGATTTTATTTTGGTAAAGAAGTAACTCAACAAGCGCATATTGCTTTAATGCTTCGCCTACTGAATCGAAAGCGATGTTCTCTTTGATACGCATGCTGAGATCCATTGCGTCATTGGCAATCTCACGTGTCGTGGCTTCCTTGAGAATGTCAAGATGCTCCTGGGCAAGCCTGAAGTTACCTTTGTAATACGAAAGCTTGGCGTTCTTTAGTTTTGCCTCATATCCGACAGGATTTTCTTTTTGCGTTTTTTCAACCTGCGAGTACAACAATGTCGATTCCCACGCCTCGCCCTTCAGCAAGTAGATGTCGCCGAGGTCGAGCTTTGCTTTTGATTTCAGATAAAGCGTGGCGCGAGGATTATTGATCAACTGGTTGAGGATCTCGATTGACTCATTCTTTTTGTCCAGATAGTTTGCATACAATAGCGCCTGATTTCGCGAGGCCTCCAACGAATTTGGATTGCTCGGATATTCAGTGATAAATTCTTTATACTCTCCTATCAGGGCTCTTACGGAATCGGCATTGACAGGGAAGGTTTGTTTCACCCGGGCTTCACGGGTGCGGATCAATCCGAGTCTTGCCAATAGATGATTTGCAGTGCCAGGGTATTCGCGGATGATGTAACGGTAAATCCGGGAAGCATTGTCGTAATCATCATTGTCCAGAGCCACGCGTGCCACCTCCAGGGATTTCTCACCCTCACGCTTGTAACGTTTGTCATAAGCACGGGCCTGGATGAACGACGCATAAAAATTCTTCTGCTGCATCGTGACCCAGATAAGAAGATCCGAGTATACCTCGACGTCCGGGTTCTCCTGGACTTTGTCGTAAAGCAATCTCTCGAGACTCTCAAGTTCTTCCGGCTTGGTGAGCAGCGCCTGCATTACATTCTTTACGTACTGAATATTGGCTGAGCTTTGCGTAACGTAGCTGAGATATTCCTGAACCATCTTGTCCTGTTGTCCCTGGATTCGGTACAGCATAGCAAGTTCAAGGCAAAACAGATACGGATTTCCAAGATAATTCCGGCATTCGTTAAGGGCCATGATTGAATACTCGGAAAGAGACCGCGCCGCGAGGTAGTCGGACATCATCTTGGCCAATTGCATATTCGACCTCACTTCCGCGCTCATGTCCTTGAAGTAACGATCAGCTTTCCCAACTTCACCTGACCGAACATAGACCAACCCCACATCGAGCTTGTATTGCATGTTCTCAGGATCTTTCCGCAGGACCTTCTTCAAGTAATCAAGAGCTTCATCAAAAGCACCAACATCGATCAACAGATTTAAATAATTATTGTGAATTAGTGGGATGTTCGCCTCGGCCCTGCTGAGATCTTTGTAAAGATCCATGGCCTTTTTTTTGTCACCCTTTACGAGGTATTCATTTGCGAGTTGTACCTCGGCATGATTTTGTGCAGATACACCAAAGGCTAAGAGCAGAAATGTTACTAAGAATACCACTCTGGTATTTATTAGTATTATATATATAGTATAATAATTATAATTAGCCATGTTGATAAGTGGATAAATAACCATTCCCTTCAAATGTGGAAAGTCTGTTCACTAAATTTAAGGATCAAATGTGTCTGTATCAACGCATTAAAAGCTTATCAACAATAATATTTTAAGTGGAAAACTCTGTTGTGAATAAGTGTGATTGTGTACGATTGTTGGTAACAGCGTAACCATCAACAAATATTTTTCACCCGTGTAAGGCGGTTGAATTTTTTAGGGAATTCCGTTCTACAAATGTTCTTATCCACAACTTGTCAGTAGGTTATTAACATTTCGTTATCACTTCCCACTTCCCAGTTTGCCTTCACTCCTTTTATTGTCGTCGTGCCATCCAGGCCTCTATAATATATGACAGGCTCCGGTTCTGTTTTCTCGTAATAATTTCCCGGATCCCATCTTCCATTTTCATTCCTGTCGATGATTAGTCGTACCTGATAGTCACCGGGGATGACGTCAACGAATTTTACGGCATTTTTATTCGCCACCTCTTGGATGACTTTAAATTCTTTGTTTACAAGCTGCACAATGAAGGATGGTTCATTTGTCTGGATTCCGATATTTATGATCGACAAGTCTTGTTCTCCGAGAGGCTTCACTTCCTGTACGCTTGTTTCCGAGGTATCACCTTCAATGCTGATAAACGCCGTGGAGCGAAGATGGAGTTCATAGCTTTTTTTCAGTCCGTTCGTCGGTTCCTCCGCAGCCGCAGGTGGCCTTCCTCCCCTTCTGGCCTGGCCATTTGTCTGGCCGTTTGCGAAAAGTGATGGCGTGGTTCTCTTGCTTATTTTGAGCTCACGTGTTAAAGGTTCCCACTTTACATCTTCAGGAAGAAAGTTAACACGGGTTAATGAATCTATTTGGTAGTAGATGCTGTCGAAGTTTAAAGAGCCAAGCGGCTTGGAGAATCGTACGAGCGCCTGGATATGTCCCTTGTCAGCGATAACCGAAGCCGATACGACATCCGTTGCAAATTTCTCCGGCGTCACTTCGCGTGTCAGGAACTTCGCATAAAGGGTAGTATCTATTACCTGGTTGATACTGTCTGTTGCTGTGAGGTGTATTTGCAGGCTGTCTTTGTCGGTAGTGTCGTATAATCTGATATTCGCTTTATCCTCGCCAAAAGTGAAGCTTAAGTCGGACGAGTCAGGGTCCACAAGTTTAAAGGTCCGAAGGTTCTTACTCGTTTTGATATTGAAGTAGGTATTGTACGGTCGGCCACTGGTAATCTTTAGCGGACCGGCATCCAGGCTCATCATGCCGATGCTTAGTCCTTCAATGTTCTCGAGGAGATATTGATGCTCGCTGAGAAAGCCATAAGCCTCTGAGCGGCTGTTGACGATGAGATTTCTGTTCTTATCCTGAAAGGCGTAGATAAAGTAGTTATCTGGTTTCAGGTGATCAATCCTGAATGTTCCTTCCTTGTCTGTTTTTGTGAAGTATATAGCCGGGTGTTCGAAAATGCTGAATGTGTCATTCTCCACGTGTAGTGCCACCGTTGCATCTGCTACTTCTTTGCCTTTTAACATATCGAAGACGGTACCTTCAATGGATAGCGAGTCGATGTACTGGCCTGTGCTGTAGGCGACCGCAAGGTTTTCCACGGGGTTTTTTTCGGTAATATCTTGTACTGCTTCCCTGAAGTTGAAGGTGTAGGTCGTGCTATCTTGAAGTGGCTCTTCAAATTCAAGAATGACGGTATTTCTTTTAGCGGCGATCTTATAGTCTTTCCCGATGGTCGGTGTCACGATTAGCTGCTCTTTAGGGGCATTCAATATGATATCCTCTGAGAAGATCAGCTGTACTTTGTTCCCGCGGAAATTGATAGTCTCATTCGGTGGTTGGGCCCTGACGAGAACCGGAGGAATTGTATCTTTTGGGCCCCCTGTCGGTGAGCTTTGCTTTGCGCACGATGCTAGCAGGAAGAAAAGATAAACGAAGCAGTGCAGGCTTTTGCTTAATGTCATGGGTGCGCGATGTAGATTAGACTGGAATATTCGCCGGTCTTCTTTGCGATTCTGTTTGATCTCATGCCTTGACGAAATGCATTGACCATGTTTGGAACGCCTTTCTCTCCGTTTCTGTATTTCTCGCTTAGAAGGCTTACATAAAACGCGTCGATAGGCATCGGTAAGATGGTGTGTATTTTCAGGTTATGATTTCTCAACAGACGCGCCATGGTCTGCTGTGAGAAATGCCATAAGTGCCGGGGTACATCGAACGCAGCCCAGTGCTCGCCATATAGTTGCGCGTCATGGCTCTCAAGATTGGGAACGGCCACAAACATGGTGCCGTCTGCATTCAGGCGTTGCTTCAGGGCTTCTAATGTGTTATTAAGATCGTACACATGTTCGAGGACATGCCATAAGGTTATGGCGTCAAATGTTCCCTGAATCTCTGCAATGTCCGCCGCAATGGGCGCGGCGACGAGTTCTTTGGCTGATTGCCGCGCCGCGTAAGCGGGCTCGACGCCAGCTACCTCGAGTCCCTTGTTCCGGCAATGTGTAAGGAAAGCACCTGTGCCGCACCCAAAGTCGAGTATTGTGCGCGTGTTATGCTTGCCGTATTTTCTGACGATGTTATACTTCCATCTCAGGGTAAATGTCCTCGCTACCCTGTATGCCTGTTCAAGTAATCCCTTTGATGCATTATTGTGCGAGATGTAGTTTGTCGATTCATAATATCCAGGCAAAATGGCCTCATCCGGTCTTGGACTTGTAACTACAAAGCCGCAAGAGAGACATTTTCGTAATTGAAACATCTCTTGCGAAACCATATGATCTTTACATGAGCGATAAGGTAAGAACTTTGTTTCGTTGCAGACGGGGCATTTAGCCAGATCATTCATTACTTTCCGAGATAGATAGTTAGGACAGAAATGTCAGATGGCGACACTCCACTGATTCGGGATGCCTGACCGATGGTTTCCGGCCGGATCTTTTTGAGTTTCTCACGCGCCTCCGATGAAAGGGCTTTGACACGGTCGTAGTCAAAATCCGCTCTTATGTGGTAATCTTCCAATGCTTCGATCTTCTTCGCGAGTTTTTCTTCCCGGTCGATATAGGTTTCATATTTCAGAAATATTTCAACCTGCTCCTGAACCTCTTGTGAATATTTTTCCAGAAGTACTTTTAGATTCTTATCGATTACCTTGATCTCCGACATACCGATGTGCGGGCGGCGCAGCAGATTTATCACTGGCACTTTCTCTCTGATTGTTGCTGTGTTGAGTGTGGATAGGTCTTCGTTCACTACTTCCGGCTCTACTTTTATTTTCCGTAGCTCGTGCAGCAGACTTTCGATGTCGCTTTTTTTATCAACCAAGCGTTTCATGCGTTCGTCAGATGCCAGACCGAGTTTATGCCCCGACTCGGTGAGCCGCAGATCTGCGTTGTCTTGCCGGAGGAGTATTCGGTACTCGGCACGCGAAGTGAACATGCGATAGGGTTCCTGCGTGCCTTTATTTACCAGGTCGTCGACGAGTACCCCAATATATGCCTCGGATCTTTTCAATATAAACGGCTCCTTTTCATGAACCTTATTGTGGGCATTTATTCCTGCCATAAGCCCCTGACAAGCGGCCTCTTCGTAACCTGTCGTGCCATTGATCTGCCCAGCGAAATAAAGATTTTCGATCAGGTGGGTCTCCAATGTCATCTTCAACTGAGTCGGAGGGAAATAGTCATACTCGATAGCATATCCGGGCCTGAACATCCTGGCCTTTTCAAAGCCAGGAATCTTAGTCAGGGCTTTGTATTGAACATCTTCGGGCAACGACGTGGAAAACCCATTCACGTAGATCTCGATGGTGTTCCAACCCTCGGGCTCCACAAAGATCTGGTGCCGATCGCGTTCTGCGAACCTGTTGATTTTATCTTCTATTGAGGGACAATAACGCGGACCCAAACCTTTGATTCTCCCCTGAAACATCGGCGATTGGTCAAACCCCTTCTCGAGCTCTTTATGGACTGTGTCATTTGTATAGGTGATCCAGCAACTCAGTTGTCGTTCCGGCGCGGTTGTGTCGGAGTAAGAGAACTTTGAGGGGTTCGCGTCCCCTGGTTGTTCTTCCATTTTGGAATAGTCCAGGCTACGGCCATCAATTCGTGGAGGCGTCCCCGTTTTCATTCTTCCTGACTCAAAGCCCAAGTCAATTAATTGTTCGGTGAGACCTGTGGCTGCCTTTTCGGCGGTTCGCCCACCTCCGAAGCTCTTGCTGCCTATGTGAATTTTACCGTTAAGGAATGTTCCGTTGGTTAAAACGACCGCCTTCCCCTCGATTTCGATTCCTAAACTTGTTCGGACGCCAGTCACTCTGCCATCCTTTATAAGCAGACCGCTAACCATTTCTTGCCAGAAGTCCACGTTGTGGATCTTCTCCAGTTCTAGCCTCCATTCTTCCGCGAATCTCATTCGATCATTTTGAGTGCGCGGGCTCCACATGGCAGGCCCTTTGGAGAGATTCAGCATTCTAAATTGAATCATCGACTTATCCGAGACTATGCCAGATAAACCACCTAATGCATCAATCTCTCGCACTATCTGTCCTTTAGCGACACCACCCATGGCTGGATTACAGGACATTTGCGCAATTGTAGCCATATTCATGGTGACCAAGAGCACCCTGGAGCCCATGTTAGCCGCCGCTGCAGCAGCCTCGCAGCCGGCGTGGCCAGCCCCGACCACAATTACATCATAGCATGGAAACATAAATCGTATTTAGTATGCTTAGCTCGATTCCCCGTTAATTAGTTCCACGTGGAACCGCCATTTTATTCACAAAGTTTGTCCACATTTCCACAATTTCGTTTCACGTGGAACAAAGCGGCCTCACGATTTCAATCTTTTGCGCAAAGATAGGTAAGCGTCCTCTTTATCACGCATGAGGGCTTTTTCTTTGCGCGTCTTGTCCCCGTAACCGCTGAGGTGCAGCACTCCATGAATTATCACTCGATGGAGCTCTTCATCAAAATGCGTTTTTAGCTTTGAAGCATTTTCCTGCACCCGCTCGACACTGATGAAAATATCCCCTTCCATGTTATCGCCGTCGCTGTTGTCAAAGGTGATAATGTCGGTGAGGGTTCTGTGATTGAGATATTGCTCGTTGATTGACAGCAGGTAGGCGTCTGAGCAAAAAATGTAATTAAGCGTTGCCAGCTCTTTGTTTTCTCTCCTCAGGACTTCCTTTATCCATGTTTTTGTTTTGCGCGGCTTGGATAGTTTAAAGTCCAGCTCCTGGACGAAGAAATGAATGGCGGCCATCAGGCATTCATGTAGAAGCTGAGCTCAACTATTCTGCCATTGTCTTTAAATTCTACTTCGTCAGAGAGATGCTTCATGAGAAATATGCCCCTGCCGCCGGGCTTTTCGATATTTTCAGGAGCGGTCGGGTCTGGCAAAGACTCGTAGTTGAATCCAGTCCCCTCATCCTTCACAATGAATTTTATGAGGCTGTCCTCCAGGAAAAGACTGAGGTAAACATTTTTTGATTTGTTCCCGCTGTTGCCATGCTTGATGGCATTGTTCACGGCCTCGGTAACAGCAATCATGATGTTGCCATAGATATCATCGTCGAGGTCGAACTTTTCCTTCGCGTTGTCAATGAAGCTTTCAATCATTCGGATATTTTCCATGATGGATGGAACCTGGATACTGATCGTATTCATGAAATGCTCTATTCTTTTTTATTTGGCACCCATTCGTTTAAAGTACTCGTTCACCTCCCTTTTATAATAAGGATACAATTTCGGAGGAACGGTTTTCAGCAATTCTACTTCTTTTTCCTTGAGTCGCAAATATTCTTCGAAAGCCTTGGGAATTTCCTTGTCATAGTCCTTCGCAGTTTCTCCCTTCCTTTCATCATCCATGTCCTGCTCACGCATCGATTTTTCTGCATCGAGTAGACGAGTCAAAATCTGCTTCTGTCTTTGAATTAGCTGATCCGTAAGCTGCTTGTTAACCAGATCCATTTCCGTCTGCTCCATCTTTCCGGGAATCTCTCCTCCCGGTGTCTGGCCTTCGTTCTTCATCTTTTCCTGCATCTCCTGAAGCGCACGCCGGATCCTCTCCTGCTCGGCAGCCATCTCTGCCAACTCTTCGGACAGCTGCCTTCCAGACTTACCACTATTTTTCAGTTGCTCAATCTTTTCATTAAGCTGTTGCTGCATCTGACTCAGGCTTGGCTTCTTACCGCTTTGCTTTGACTTCTTCATCGACGGCTGTGCATTGGCCATCATCTGCATCATCATATCGAAATGATCATCCAGCATCAGTGCAAGGTTATTGATGGAAGTCATGGTCAGCTGCATCTCACTGGAAGCCTGAGGTCGACGGCGTTCTTTGTTCGAGTCGATCACCTTATCCATATGATTGTTCAGCTCGTTAACCTCCTTAGTGATGAATGACCCCATCATTGGATCTTTCTTGCCAAGAGCTAAAAGGCTGTCCTCCAGTACTTTAGCGTCATCCTTTAGCTTCAGCTGCAACTGGGCCAGCGCGTTAAAGCGCGGGTCATTCTGCTGCAAGGCATTGAACTCCTTCATCAGATTCTCCTGATCGAAGGACAACTTTACCAATCCGTGAATGATCTGCCGCAAAGACTCAAGGTTCTGTGCTTCCATCTCCATCATCATGGAGCTCTGCATACCCTCCATCTGTTGTTGCATTTGGTTCATCTTGTCCAATGCTTTTTTCTGCGGCTGCGTCGCTTTGGAAGGGCTATTCTGTTGGAGCTGTTCCTGGCTTTCATTCTGCTGCTCCTGAACTTCTTGAGAGTCGTCTTCTTCTGGAAGCCCTTCCTGTTTATCCAACTCTTCTCCCAGCTTCTCAAGCTCCTTCAGTTTCTCAGCCATCTCGCTAAACTCTTTTTTCAGCTTCTCTTGCTCACCGGCGAGCTTCTGACTCTCTGACGATTTCTCTTTGCTTTGTTCCTGTTGACGATCTTGATTGCCCTTCTGCTGATCATTCTGTTTCTGCCCGGCCTTTTGTTGATCTGACTTATCGCCTTCCTTCTTATCGGATTTTTCGGAATCGTCCTTCAAGGCATCATCACCCTTCTTCTCATCCGATTTTGCATCATCAGATTTTTCCTTCTCCGACTTTTCGCTCTTATCGTCTGATTTGTCTTTCTTGTCGCCCTTCGCATTTTTATCCTTTGCATCGCTATCGTTGGCTTTCTTGTCTTTCTCTCCAATCTTATCTTTTTGCAGATCTTCTGTTTCAGCGAGTATCTCTTTTTGTTTTTCGATCTGTTTCTTAAGATCTTCTATCGCCTGATCAAGCTTGAAGTCATATTGCAATTGCTTGAAAAGTTCGAGTGTCCGCTCCAGCTCCTTTTCCAGGTTGTTGGTGTTTTGATTCATCTTGTCAAGCAACTTCTGGATCTCGGTGATGTCGGTGTTTTCCTTCAAAAGTTTCTGTAACTCCTCAAATAACTTTTTGGTCTCCTCATCGAGCAACTCCTCCATCAGCTTCTGGATCTGTTCGGCTTTTTCGCGAATGCGCTCATCTTGTTCCGTGAAAGCTTCTTTCTTGTCTTCGAGCAACTTGTTCTGTTGTTTTAATTGCTCGATCATCTGGTCAAGGCCCTGTTTCTGCTGGATAATATCCTCAAGCATTTTCTTATCCTGCCAGTCAAGGTTTTGTTTTCCTTTCAACTTTTGGTGGGCCTGTTCGATTTGGTCCTGTAGTTTATTCGCCTTCGTTACGCTCTTGTCTATCTGGCTTTCCGTACTTTTTTGTGAACGACTAATTTCGCTTACCAGGTTGTCTGACGTCGGAACAAGGAATGTATAGGAAGCGGACTTCGTGGACTTTCTGCCATTGACGCCGTCATTATCCCAAACCTGCAGGTTGTACTCAAGCTGATCGCCCGGTTTGAGATTGAGCGAATCAATTGACCAATTGTAAAAGAAACTCTGCTGAAGTTGATTACGCGTTACCGGAATTCTGACGGAGTTATTCACGAGCTCTTTCTGATCTTCGTTCCGGATGCGGTAGTTAAGGGCAAGTTGAGTGACCCCATAATCATCACTAACCATTCCGCCAAGTAACACGCGCTCATACAACACTGTATCCTTGAAATTATTCACAACGATTTGAGGGTACTGGTCTTTCACAACGTTGATCGAGTACGCGATGCGATCTTTGTTTTTGCTCTTTTCATTCTCAAGACCTATCTCGTATTGGTCGGCCTTCAAAAACTTTCTGGCAAACACAAAGGACTCTTGGGCTGCAACTTCAAAAGGAAACTCCGTACTATCACTGCTGAATTTGATCGATGCCTTATCGGCATGCGCCGTATTCAGCTTCCATCGGATATTAGTTCCTTCCGGTACATCCAGATTACCGGCGTTCGTTAGTTTCTCATTATTGCGCTGGAGGTATCTGGGATATTCAAGCTCGACATTGAAGCGGGTTAATTCCGGGCGATTCACGATCTCAAGCAGATACCCATCCGAAAAGAAACCGGCAGCTTCTATTTGAAACTCCATCGGCTGCTGCACTCTCTCCAGTGTATACTCAAACTTCCCCGGAGCTATCGGAATGAGCTTAAGCCTTTGATTTTTCGAAATGATGTACGCATCCTGAGGAACCGCCTTTCCCTTAAGATCTACGTGTAAAGTGAAGTTCTCATTATAAAACGCTGTAAGCGACTTATTGGTCAATTCAAATGTAAACGGTGCCTCTGGTGCATACGCGCGATTGAAATGTACAATACGGTCGGTGCTTTTTGTGAGGATATTCGGATTGATCAGCAGGATCAGCAGGACAAGAGCTACCGGAATTGCCAGGTACTTAAGATGCTTTTTGTTTTCACCCAGATCTATGACGGTGTCGAAAGCGATTGGTTCAAATTCCCTGGATTTTTGTTCGACGCTCGCAAATGTCAGATCAGTCTGTTTACCGGAAGTGGCTAGCTGTAGAAGATTGACTAACCGGTCCTTCACAGTCGGAAGGTGCTTGCCGATCAACCGTGCGCTTTGCTCTTCATTGAGCCCCCGCCTGGCGATCCACCACTGAAGTGGTTGGTTCAGAAACTTGATGACGCAAACTGCGGCGACGGCAAAGAACGTGATAAAGATGAGGAGACGTGCCCATTGGCTCAGCCAGAGGTTGTGCTCAAGGACCGAGGCGATTACGAAATAACCGATGATGATCGAGAGCGTAAGGATCGCCCCTTTGATAAATAGATTAAGATAATATTTCCGTTGAAAAGATTTTATCTTCTCATGGATGCGTCCTGTTCCATCGCTCATCGTCCAGACTGTTTTAGTAGAAAACGCATTAAAGCCTGTCACGGTTTGACAGGCATCTAATTTAAGTGGTATTCAATTCAAACAAAAGGTTTTTGGGGCAAAGAGTCATTCCGGTTCAGGCGAATTGCTGGAAGGAGAGTAGATCCAGTTGTACTCTTTCTCAAAATACTCCATCACATGCATCTTCAGCAGCCTCTCCTGTTCGAGGAGATCAAAATGCGGGAGTTTTTTGATGAGCTTCCAGTGTGGCCAGCCGTCCTTATCAAGCCCTTCCAGTGTATAATATCCTGACAGGCTCAACACCTTGCAAATTCCAATATGCATCAGGTCTTGCTTCTCTTCCTTAGAGAAAATTTTGGTGCCGCGGCCCAGCTCCTGAACACCGATAAGGAAAAGAACGGCGTTCAGATCCTTTGGCTTCTTTCCAATAATGGATTCCAACTCTTGAAGTAAGGAATTCCATTTTCTTTCCAGGTCAAGATCTCGCTTAAACATGTTGAAGTTCCTCCCAGAATTCAAATGCCCGGCGCAGGTGTGGTATCACAATTGTTCCCCCTACCAGCGTGGCGACACCCATGGCTTCATGGACCTCTTCGGTCTTAAACCCCACTTCTTTGCATTTGCCAAGGTGATAGCGCACACAATCATCGCACCTTAGAACCAGCGAGCACGTAAGTCCGATCAGTTCTTTCGCGCGGACATCCAGGTGCCCTGCGGCATAGGCATTCGTGTCAAGATTAAAGATCCGCTTGATAATGAGACTGTCCGACGCCATAATCTTCTCGTTCATGGCACTGCGATAATTGTTGAAGTCTTCTACAATCCCCATATAATTTTCTCGCTTAACCTCCTTAAATTAGAATTAGTTTTAAACATAGATATTATTCTATTGAGTAATTCACCCTCCAATGGAATTCTCGAGGATTTCATCTCCCTGTTTTATCCGCGGTATTGCCGAGGATGCTTTAACAGCCTTGTTAAAGGGGAAGAGCTGATATGTACGCAGTGTCTGCTCGAAATGCCTAAGTCTTATTATCACTTGCAAACTGACAACCCGTTTTTCCAAAAGTTTCGAGGGCGGCTGCCGGTGAAGAATGTGATGACACTTTTCAAGTTTGTTAAGGAGAGCCGTGTCCAACACATCCTTCACGCACTTAAATACAAACAACAGCCGGAACTCGGTCAGATATTAGGGCGGGTGTACGGATTAGATTTGCTCGAGGCAGATTTTAAGAGCTCGTTCGATCTGATTGTTCCCGTTCCCCTTCATATTTCAAGGCGGAAGTTGCGCGGTTACAACCAGAGTGAAGAGTTTGGAAAAGGACTTTCGCACATTCTGGAAGTGCCCTGCGATGATACGTACATGATGCGGGCCGCAAAGACGGATACTCAAACACATAAGAGCAAGCTGTCGCGGTGGGAAAATGTAAACCGCGTTTTTCAGGTGGTCAACCCCCTGGAGATAGTGGAAAGGCGCGTGCTGCTCGTCGACGATGTCGTGACAACCGGGGCGACACTGGAGGCATGCGGCCGGGCGCTGCTTGATGCCGGGTGTCGCGAGCTGAGCATCGCCTGCATTGCCGCGACCCAATAGTGGACGTTGATCTTATCGATAATTTGATATAACGAGTATATGGAAACCTGGAGTTTGTTGATGAAAACTGAGTACCGGAGAATGATTTCAAAGTTGCACTTAGATAACCACCCGAGCTAATCACCAAGATTCAGTCACAGGGACAAAAAAAAGCCCCGCATTTTCGCGAGGCTTTTCTGATCTTTTTTGGGAAGCGCTTAGTAATTGGAGCCAGCGCGGATCATTGCGCACCGGAATCCAATCGTAGCCGTTGCAGAATCCTGATCAAGATATCTACGGGTACCAGGCGACATCCAGTAAGCGACATCTTTCCATGAACCTCCTTTATATACTCTCGCGCGATCGGTCACAAGCGAAGTGAACGACTCAGGGTTCTTCTCGTAGTCGCTGTTGTAATTTCTGGCGTCGTCCAAAAATCCGTCACGGCGCATAGGGTTCAGATCATCAAAATCCTGATAAGACATAGGGCGATAAACGTCTTGCACCCATTCGCTCACGTTACCAGCCATGTTGTACAATCCGTAATCGTTCGGAGGGAACTCATAGATATAAGAGGTGATCAACGCACCGTCGTTCAGGCGACCAGCGATACCGGCGTAGTCACCGCGACCGCGTTTAAAGTTTGCCAGCATATAACCCATCTGCTTTCCATAAGGATTACGGACAGCATGGCCATCCCACGGATAAATGCGCTGATGTGTTTGCATTTCTTCCAACCACTGCGTTCCGATGAGTGCCTGCGCTGCGTATTCCCATTCAGCTTCTGTTGGAAGACGATAGGATGGAACGACGATACCGGACTCAAGGGGAATGCGGCCGTCACTTTCTGCATATTCTTCGCCGGCATCCTGTGCAAATTTGATGTTTACGGCGCGCGTTCTCCATACAGCGTAGGCGTTCGCCTGGCTCCATGAAACGCCCACTACCGGGAAGTAACGGAAACCTGGATATCTGAAATAATGCTCGACATATGGATCGTTGAAGGCCAGTTTGCCTACCCACACCATAGTGTCAGGCAACGCGGCCTGATAGGCTTCCTGTGATGAGTCCTTCGCGAGATAGTGTATATATTCCAGCCAGTGAATATTAGCGATCTCAGTTTCGTCCATATAGAAGGATGCAACTGATACAGTTCTTTCAAGGTTGTCGCGGTAGGACATCACATCCTCTTCGAAAGAGCCCATGACAGCCCGGCCGCCTTCTATGAAGACCATGTTCGGCGCGTCGGGCTGGCCTTCATAAGGATTGACCATAAAGCCTCCCGCATCTTCATCATTGTATGCCAGCCCTGTGGCGGTGCTGACCTGACCCGGATTGGAAGCATTGGGTTTTCCGCCACCCTTACCACCAAATAAGGAGCAACCAGTCAGCGCTACAGATCCGGCAACGACCCACAAAAGAACTCTGAATGAATAATTCATTTTCATTTTTGCTTTAAACTAAATGCTAATATAAAGAGATAATCGCGTGTTTTCCAAAGCCATGCACTTCCACCAGACGCTGGTCTGAAATTTTCGCCGAGGAGATGAGAGGTCCAGACGTAATTGTTGTGTTTTGCCCCTTTAACTTGCCAAAGCGAAATCTTCGACTTCCGTTTCCTCTACCTCTTCCGGATTAATTCATTAAACGCCAAAGTATGGTTCCGTATTGTATCAAGAATATACCTTCCATATTTGGGACGGCTGCATCCCATATTTTTTTAAAAATCGCTTTTTTAATATTGCTTGTAAGGATTTGATTATTTGGTATAATTTTTCGCTTATGCCAGGTCCTAACTTTACTATCGTTATGACCACGTTACAAGACTTCCGGATCATGCCTTTCGAAAAGAAATGTGACCACATTACTTTCCGAGGCAGTTTTTTAACTCAAAGGACGCTGGGTGATTGCAAAGTTTTTCTGTATCACACCAACCATTTTTTCGTGGAGGTTTTTTATTCTCCCAAGCATCAGAAAGTGCTTATGATTAACGCGTTCGACAAAGCCACGGGGCTTGAACCTTATCTCGACAAAATTTCGCTCGCCGGTTTGGCTGTCTGATGCGTCATGCTGTGCAGCAGTTCAATCGCTGCATCCACTGACGAAATATTTTCGATCAACAACATCGCCTTGCCTGCACTCTCACGCATCTTGCACTGTCGTGAGTGCGCTTTGACGAAGGTGAGAATTAGACCAAAGGTGTCGGAGTTGAAATACTGGTCGTTATTTGTAACGAAATACGCCCTTAGCTTGCCACCTTTTAAACTCAATTTCTCAAAGCCCAATCGTTCTCCATACCAACGGAGTCGTACCGAGTTGATCAACTCATTTACCGACGGAGGTATTGGACCAAACCGGTCTTTGATCTCAAGCGAGAATTTCTGAAGCTGCTCTTCGTCTTTAATATTGTCCAGCCGTGAGTAAAGTTGAAGCCTCTCGCTTGTGTTATTAATATAGGTGTCCGGAATAAGGATCTCCAGGTCGGTTTCAATCACACAGTCTTGCACGATCAGTTTTGCTTTTTCGGCAAGCTCTGCTGCGAACAGATCTCTGAAATCAGTTTCCTTCAATTCCTGAATGGCGTCATCGAGGATCTTGTGGTAGGTATCGAATCCGAGGTCATTGATGAAACCGCTTTGCTCCGCGCCAAGCAGGTTACCGGCGCCGCGAATGTCCAAATCCCGCATTGCTACTTTAAAGCCGTCGCCCAGGTCGGAGAATTCTTCAAGCGCGGCAAGCCGTTTCCGTGAATCTGCGGTGAGCAGCGAGGCCGGCGGCGTCAATAAATAGCAAAAGGCTTTCTTGTTTGACCTTCCCACGCGACCGCGCATCTGATGAAGATCTGAAAGCCCGAACATATGCGCCTGGTTGATAATGATGGTGTTCGCATTGGGAATGTCCAGCCCGGACTCAATAATATTAGTCGAAACCAGGACATCATATTCGCCATCGATAAACTTGACCATCACCTTCTCAAGCTTGTCACCTTCCATTTGGCCATGGGCAATCCCTATGCGCGCATCGGGCACCAGCTTGTATATGGTATTCGCAACAGAGTCAATGTCACTAACTCTGTTGTGCACAAAAAATACCTGTCCCCCGCGTTTGAGCTCGTAGCTCACGGCATCCCGTATGATTGTTTCATCGAACGTATGCAACTCCGTGGTTACTGGTTGACGATTCGGCGGAGCCGTAGCGATGATGCTCAAATCGCGCGCACCCATGAGAGAAAAATGCAAGGTTCTCGGGATCGGCGTGGCAGTGAGCGTCAACACATCCACGTTGACCTTCAACTCCTTCAAACGATCCTTAACTTTCACCCCGAATTTTTGTTCCTCGTCTACAATGAGCAGACCCAGGTTTTTGAAATTGACGTCCTTGCTCACGATCCTGTGTGTGCCGATCAGGATATCAATCTTTCCGTCTGTTACGTCTGCGAGTATCCTCTTGATATCCTTATCGGATTTGAATCGGGAAACGTAGTTGACTTTGACAGGCAAGTTGGACAGGCGCTCCCTAAATGTCCGGTAATGCTGCATGGCGAGGATGGTGGTAGGTACAAGTACAGCTACTTGTCTTCCTTCGGTAGTGGCCTTGAACGCGGCGCGAATCGCGACCTCCGTTTTTCCAAATCCCACATCACCGCAGACAAGCCGGTCCATGGGATGCGGCGCCTGCATATCCTTTTTTACATCTTCAGTGGCTTTCGCCTGATCAGGTGTATCCTCATACATAAATGAAGACTCGAGCTCGGCCTGCAAGAATCCATCGGACGGATAGGCAAAGCCTGGCGCAGTTTTGCGCTTCGCATATAATTCGATCAGCTCCTTGGCAATGTCTTTGACACGCTTCTTGGCCTTTGCTTTCTTCGTTTCCCACTCCTGAGTTCCAAGCTTGTTGATGACCGGAGGTGAGCCGTCCTTGCCAGAATATTTGGATATTTTGTGCAGCGCGTGTATGCTCACATAAAGCAAATCATCATCCCGATATACGAGGCGGATTGCTTCCTGCTCGTGGCCGTTGACTAGCTTTTTTTCGAGACCCGCAAATTTCGCGATACCATAATCAATGTGTGTGACGAAATCCCCTGGCTGTAGCGTCTGCAGCTCCCGGAGCGTGAGTGCCTTCGATTTAGTAAACTTTTCTTTCGCCCGATAGCGGTGAAAGCGTTCGAAGATCTGATGATCAGTATAACAGACGATCTTGAGCGTTTGATCTACAAAACCCTGTCGAAGTGAAAACTCTAATGGCTGAAATTCAAGAAGGGAATTCAGTTCTTCAAATATCCCTTTCAGTCGTTCAAGTTGCCGCGGCATGTCGGCTGCGATAAAGTTTTGAAATCCCTGCATTTGCTGGTCACTCAGATTGGAAGCCAGCAGCTCAAAGTTCTTATTGAACGAAGGTTGGCCCGAGGATGGAATCTCGAAGCTGTTGTTCGGATCGAGAAAAAAGCGGCTTCCAAATTCAATGCGCGTGAAAGCTTCAGAGCGTTTGATAAAATTGTATCCGGGTTCAAACAACTGCTCCGGACTGGAAACCACTTTCGTGTTCCCGCTCTCTTTCATGATTCTGTCGAAAGAAGCTTCCGCTTTTTGGAAACTCTTCTCAATGAGATCGCCTGTTAGCTGGAAATCTTTGAACCACAACCGCGTGGCAGGCGAGATAAAATCCAGAAAGGACTGGCGTTCTTCCTGGATTAGCTTCGTCTGGACGTTCGGGATAATGTTTATGGCTTCCTGCGACTCCACTGACAATTGCGATCCAGGCTCAAATGTTCGGATACCGTCTACTTCGTCGCCGAAAAGCTCGATCCGGAAAGGCAGTTCATATGCAAAGGAGAAGACATCGATGATACCGCCGCGCACAGCAAACTGACCGGCCTCATAGACGAAGTCAGTTTTCTCAAAATCATAGCTGTGAAGAAAATCTTCCAGAAACGCGATGTCAAGTTTCTCGCCCAGCTTCACGGTAAAGGTGTTGCTTGCAAGTGATCGCTTGTTGATTACTTTTTCGCTAAGGGCATCCGGATAAGTGACGATGATCTCGCTACCTTTTTTGTTGGCAAGCCGGTTCAGGACTTCCGCTCGCATGAGGATATTGGCGTTCTCAACGTCGTGAAACTCGTAGGGTCTTTTATAAGACATTGGGAAAAGCAGCACTTCACGCTCCAAAAGATTTTGTAAATCATTCAGAAAATATGCCGCCTCTTCACGGTCTGGCAACACGACTAGATAATCCTGGGGATGGAGCTTGAAGCACGCAGCCAGCACCACGGCGTCAATGCTTCCGGAGAGACCACGCAGACGTAAGTTCGATGGACCGGGCGCTTTGATGCCTGCGGCGACGGTCTTTATGAAACCATCCGCGCGATAAATACTTAAAAAATCATTCGCCCTCACTATCCGTAAATCGGGTTTTGTTCACAACGAAGGGGCCGCAAATATAGTTTTGTCGAATCCTTATTCAAAGAAGCCACTTCTTTTTGTGCTATTTTTGAACCGGCATGGAATATGTTCAGCGCTTTTTCCTTTACCTGTCGCTTATAGCCCTTGTATGTTTAATTGTCGGGTTGTCGAAGCCATGGATAATGCTTTGGTGGGAACACACACAAAACCGGAAAAAAGTGATCAGGATTTACGGGACGGCTACCATCATTGGTTTTGTTTTATATTGGATCACACTTATACTTTAATTATGCAAAAGATACCATTCGTTTTCCTCGTCCTTCTGTGCACCGGTCTGTCCGCATGTTCATCTGAAAAAAAGGAGGAGTCAAAGGAAGCACGCCCGTCAGAGGCTCGTCAGCAACGTAATGAATATCCGGATCTCGTGCTGAAGCTGACGGATGGCCAGGATATCTCCGCAAAGCAACTAACGGGCAACAATGTTTTCATCCTGTTTTTTCCCGATTGTGACCACTGCCAGGAAGAGGCGGTGTCTATCGAACAAAGGCTGGAAGATTTCAAGAACTACACGCTGTATTTTATCTCGTCGGCACCGATGGTGCAGATCACCTCCTTTGCGAAAACGTTCCAGCTTCACAATAAAGACAACGTTAAGTTTGCATGGACTACTACTGAAGGCGTGTTGAACCACTACGGCGCTGTCAGTACACCGAGCATTTACATCTATTCGAACGGCGAACTGAAAGGATCATTCAACGGGCAAACCGATGTCGGAAATATTATTAAGGCATTATAATCTTCTCGCGACAACAAGATATTTTTTCCTCCGCCCTGAGAAACCGATAAGAAATTTATCACCGCCATCCATCAAACCTGATTTCTTTTTCAAAGCCTCTGCCGAGAGCGGATAGTTTCGCGTTGTGACGTTGGCTTTGCCGTCAGCGAAAAACTTTCTCAGGAGTGCGCGATCCGGTTTTACAAAATCTTCAATGGCAAACTTTCTGCCAGGGAATTTATCAACCAAAGTGTCGCTTGTGTACAAATGAGTGTTGGGATGAAGCTTTTTCAAAAGGAATCGCGATGCGATTGATTTGAAAGCGCCTGCTTTCAAAATGGATGCATTCGGCTCATACAAATACTTTAGCGGTTCGCTGAGCACCACTTCCGATGCACGTTCTTCTGGAAAAGTAAACTGAAAGGTTTCGACGTTTGCCGCACTTTGCAGGTTGACCGCTTCGATAACAGGAACGCCCGCAAAATCTTTTTCGCAGAGAAGCAAGACCTCCTTGCATTCATTCTTTACGGAGACGACAAATACTTTTCGGATATGCGGCAACTCGGCCATGCCAGCCTGTATATCCAAAAGAGGAGAAGCTTTAACGAGAAGCCACGTCGATTTTGCGAAAACCTTGCTGGCAAGCGATACAATATCCGGGAAAGACTCTTGCAAAAGAACTATTTTCTTTTTTTGCTCTGACTTTCTCGAGGGATCCACGTATATCAGGTCCAACGATGCACCGAAAGTCGCTAGGAAGTCTTCGGCCTTCTGATGGTGATATTCAATGTTCGTCGCTCCTAATAATCTATGACTATGCTGTGCGAGTTGGGCGAGCGACTCGTCCGTCTCCACGTAATGAACTGATGCAGCGTTTGTACTGAAGAAGTAAGTATCCACTCCGAAACCACCGGTCAGGTCGGCGATCACAGGGCGCGCTTTCAATACAGAAGCTGCGATATCAGACTTGAATGAAGCGGTAAGCTGGGAACTGCTCTGCTCGAGATTATGCTGTGGCGGATAGATAACTCCATCCGTGTGATAGTAAAGCGGGAGCTTGTCTTTCGCTTTTCTGCGGGCGGCTATCTGTTCAAAGAGCTGGGAAGTTGGAATACCAAGCAGCTCCTTATGTTTCAGTATGACTTGCCTGACGTCTTGGTTTTCATTGTCGATAAGATATTTTCTTACCGGACCTGATGACATGGCGTCAATTAGTTCTTTTCCCGTTTTTTCCAAAACTCACCTACATTTGGCTCCCGAAACAGGCTTGTGCCTCATCAAAGGTAAAAATAAATGCATAGTGGTTTTTGATCTGATCGTCATTGGCGGAGGAGCCGCCGGTTTTTACGGAGCCCTCCAGGCAGCAGAAATACAGCCGGGGTTGAAGATTCTTATTCTCGAGAAGTCAACTAGAGTTCTCTCAAAGGTTCGTGTTTCAGGTGGCGGCCGATGTAATGTAACGCATAGTTGTTTCGATCCGGTCAGGCTCTCGCAACATTATCCGAGAGGCGAGAAAGTTCTGAGGCGCATCTTTAAAAAATATGATACAGGTCAGACGGTGGAGTGGTTTCAGTCAAGGCATGTAGTGATAAAAACTGAGGCGGATGGCAGGATGTTTCCTGTCACAGACGATTCCCAAACAATAATTGACTGTTTTCTTAATGAAGCGCGTCGTCGAAATGTTCAGATTCAAATGGGCGCGGAGGTGCATGGCATTGATCTTAAAGATACAGGTTTGGAAGTCTCGACGACCTCCGGCCTGAAGTATAGTGCTCGTCGTGTGCTGGTTGCAACCGGTGGTAGCCCTAAGCGTGAGGCTTATTCGTTCATAGAAAAACTGGGTCATAAAATACGGACTCCGATCCCTTCGCTTTTCACATTCAATGATTCAAAGAAAATCTTCGTTGATCTCATGGGCGTCTCGGTGGCCAATGCCGAGGTGCGTATAGCGCGGACGAGTTATAGACAGGTCGGGGCTGTGCTGATCACGCATTGGGGACTGAGTGGCCCTGCGGTCATCCGATTGTCAGCATGGGCAGCTGAACATTTGCATGCTGTGAACTATCAATTTCTCGCCCTCGTAAGTTGGGTGGGGTCGGCGGAGGAAGAGACTATGCGAAGTTTTCTTTTGTCGCAGAAAACTGCACGTGCCAGGCAAAAGATCCATGGGCATCCGTTATTTAACCTGCCTCAGCGCCTTTGGGTGAAGTTATGCGACCTGTCCGAAATTCCCGAAGGCAAGATCTGGTCGGAAATAGGCAACAAGAACTTGAACAGGTTGCTGGAACATCTGATCAAGTGTCCTTTTCAGATCAAAGGCAAAACGACGTTCAAGGAAGAATTCGTCACGTGCGGGGGCGTGGATTTTTCAGAGATTGATCCGGAAACCCTTGAGAGCAAATTTGCAAAGGGAGTTTACTTCGCGGGTGAAGTGCTTAACGAGGATGGTGAGACCGGTGGATTCAATTTTCAGGCAGCGTGGAGTACTGCATCAGTGGCTGCCCGCGCTATGTTCCTGCAGAAGTAACTCGGCTAATGTGCGTTGAGCGCATCACCCGTCTGGGGTTAGAAGTTGAAGCCACGAGGAAAATTATTTTGCTCCGCACATCAATCAGGAAGATTTTCACATCTTCATTGTTGTTTCCGGACGAAATTTGAAGCAAGCATTCAGGAATATTTTATCTTTCGTTGCTAATTTGAAGCATATGTTATTACATAAAAAATTCAGCGCACGCCTATTGAGTTGTCTGGCAATAATAATACTTGCCAGCTGTTCCGGAGTACAGGAATCCAGGGATGACAGTTTTAAAGTCCCGGTCGAATACTATAAGCTAGATAACGGACTAAAAGTTGTCCTCTCGGAAGATAATACATCCCCTACCGTCGTAGTAGCTGTCTACTACAACATCGGGTTTCGCATCGAGCCCAAAAATCGGACGGGCTTCGCGCACTTGTTCGAGCACATGATGTTTCAGGGATCTCAAAATCTTGGGAAAATGGAATTCATCAAACTGGTTCAAACGAACGGCGGTGTGCTGAATGGATCAACACGTTTCGACTTCACCAATTATTTTGAGATCATGCCATCTCACAAGTTGGAAACTGCGCTATGGGCGGAGGCTGATCGCATGCGCGGATTGGATATCACTCAGGAAAACCTTACCAATCAACAGGGCGTCGTAAAAAACGAAGTGAAGGTAAATGTTCTCAATCAACCCTACGGCGGTTTCCCCTGGCTTGACATGCCTCAGTACGCGAACGAGAACTGGTATAATTCGCACAACTTCTACGGCGATCTGGCTGACCTGGATTCAGCCAGGCTCGAGGATGTGGATGCATTTTTTAAAACATATTATTCACCCAACAACGCTGTACTGACCATCGTCGGCAATTTCAAGACGGCGGAGGCGAAGAAATGGGTAGAAGAGTACTTCAGTAATATCCCATCAGCCGATCTTCCCCAAATTCCAGACCTGTCCGAACCCCGTCAGACAGAAGAGAAGCGTTTCACTAAGGAGGACAAGCTCGCTAATAAGCCCGCCATTGCTGTAGCTTATAAAATGCCTGAACGCAACACACCAGAGTATTATGCGATGGGGTTAGTCGACCAGCTTCTGTTACAGGGCAGCGATAGCAAACTCTATCAGAAACTCGTCCAGGAAAAAGGATACACCGGGAATGTAAGCGGAGGTATTAACTATTTGGGCAACATGTTCAATTACAACGGACCAATGTTGTGGATGATGGATCTTATTCACGACTCGGAGGTGTCACCTGATTCTATCATTACCCAGGTAAATCAGGCTGTAGCTGAACTCGACTCCGTGTCCCAGGAGGAGCTCGAACTTGCTATTGTGAAGATGCGGTCGGATTTCTATGATAATCTTAGTGAGCTCTACGGATTTGGCACGGCCGATCTCCTGGCATCGTTCGCCTTGTTCGACGATGATCCGTCACGGATCAATGCACTGGAAGCGGAATTCAAAAAGATTACACCAGAAATTGTAAGACGCACGGTGAAGGAGTACTTACGTCCAACAAACCGAACCATTCTCATCGTTGACCCAAAGGCAGCTAGTCTCTAAACTCTCCAGGAAATATAACGACGAAATCATGATAGCGATAAAAAAATATATTCTCGCAACGCTTCTCGCGACGTTCATATTGTCAGGTAGCCATGCGCAAAAACAAACTCCACCTGAGGGCGGCAAACCCCAGGATTTTAAGTTGCCAGAAAAAGAAATCAAGAAGCTTGACAATGGTCTGACTGCAACCCTTGTTCAGTATGGCCTCATTCCAAAAGTCAATATTAATGTCATCATCAAGACAGGTAACATTCACGAAGGTGCGAAGGAGATCTGGTTGGCGGATCTGACAGCCGACCTGGTGGGTGAAGGCACCACGTCGATGGATTTTAAAACAATTGCTGCGAAGGTGGCTGCAATGGGGGGCGAAGTGAATGTTAGTACCGGGCCGAACCAGACGACAATTTCCGGTAGCGTGTTGTCAGAGTTTGGTCCCGACCTGGTGAAGATTCTTGCAGACATTGTCATGAATCCATCCTTTCCTTCGACCGAAATAGATCGGCTGAAGAATGATCTGAAGCGTCAGCTAACAGTTCAGAAAAGTGTCCCGCAGTCACAGGCCCTGGAGAAATTCAGGTCCCTGGTGTATAAAGACCATTCATACGGCAGGATTTTTCCGACTGCGGAAATGCTCGATTCTTATACGATTGAAAAGGTTAAAGCTTTTTATGAGAATAATTTCGGCGCGCGCCGAACGGTAGTTTATGCGGTGGGTAAGTTTGATGAGGCCAGCGTGTCCGAGGCGATAGAAAAGGCTTTCGGAAGTTGGAAGGAGGGGCCCGAAGTAAATTATCCGGTTGCTACTGCGGGACAGACGAATGAGGTGGCAATAATCGATCGTCCTAACGCCCCGCAGACCACCATCATGCTGGGATTGCCTGCACTTGATCCATCAAAGCCTGATTGGGTGCCACTCGGAGTGACGAACTCTCTCCTCGGCGGATCTTTTGGCTCACGGATCACATCAAACATCCGCGAAGATAAAGGATACACATATTCACCACGCAGTGTAGTGTATGCTGGATACAAGACTGCACTGTGGTACGAACAAGCGGACGTCACCGCGGAACACACGGGGGCGGCGCTTCAAGAGATAGCGAAGGAAATTAAACGTTTGCAGACAGAACCGCCTACAGAAAAGGAGCTTGAAGGAATCCAGAACTATGAGGCGGGAGTTTTTGTCCTCCAAAACTCGACGCCACAAGGCATCATATCTCAACTTAATTTTATCGATTTTCATGGCCTTGACGATTCTTATCTCACAGATCGGGTGAAAAACATTTACAATGTCACGCCTGAAAAGGTGAAAGAAATGGCGCAAGAGTATTTCCAATATGAGGATATGACGCTGGTGCTGGTTGGAGACAAAAAGCTACTTCAACAACAGATCAAAACACACGAGCAAACATTAAAAGCAAAATGAAAAAAGGTCGGGCATTTAACCCGACCTTTTTTTGTTACTCATTTTTAAGATTATCGACAGGGTTGCTAACCGCCGCACGCAGAGTTTGTGATCCAACAGTGACGCCTCCGAGCACTATCAGAATCAGCGCCCCCATTGCGATAACTCCAAAGCTGACATCCGTATGATAGGCAATGTACTGTAGCCACAGGTTGTTCAGAAAATACGCGAGCGGCGTTCCAATTACCACAGAAAAGATAAGCAATTTCAAAAATCCTTTTGATAACAATACTATCAGTTGCTGATCGGAAGAGCCAAGCACCTTTCGTATGCAAATCTCTTTCATCCGTGTCTCAATGTTATACATCGCCATTCCAAGCAAACCGAGGCACGAGATCATGATGGCAAGCGAGGCAATTACACCGAGAATATGGACAACATCACCAAAGATAGTATTATAGAAGAACTTGATTTCGGCCTCGACATCCTTGTAATCAGCTTTGAGACCGGGATTAACGCGATCCCATGCTTTTTCAATAGACGCGATGGCGCCTTCACGGTCTCCTGCATATCTAACCTGGAGTAATCTGACCTGTTCAGCATCATACATCAGCGCAAGTGGCGCGATCTCAGTAAAGAGCTGACTGTGGTTATAGTCCCTCACGACACCAATGATCTGCTTGCGTGAGGAGTCACTTTGATAAATGATCTCCTCTCCAAGCGCGTCGGTCGCACTGGTGTAATTAAGCACTTTCAAAGCTTGTTGATTGATGACAACGAAACCGCCATTGCTTTTTCCGTTCTCAGCTGAAAAGAATTTTCCTGCAAGAAGATCAACCTCCATGTTCCTGAGATAGTCCTCGTCTACGGCAAAAGTATTGATGTTTGTCCACTCCTTTTCGTCAAGTTCTTTCTTGAAACCGTTCCCATGCGTCTCGCCTGCCGCAGGAATATGTGATGATGCCGTTACATTCTTGATATTTGGATACTTCAACAGTTCCGTTTTTAATTCCTGATGCGCTGTGTTGTTTAAACGCACCATGATGTTGTCCTTCATGTTGAAGCCGTAATCGCTGTGAAGAAACAAGTCGAGTTGCTTGTACATGACGATTACTGTAAGAATAAAGACAAGGGAAACGGTGAACTGCGAGACGAGCAGAGCTTTGCGCAAGCCCATGTTCGAGAAGATCTTTACAGGATAGAAATTTTTCAAAACCTTGATAGGCTGAAACCCTGACAAGACAACTGCCGGGAAAAACCCAGCGATGATTCCAACAAAAACTGCAAACACGATGAATACTGCGAATACAACATAATTTGCTTCGAGGTCCCACATGAAAAGCTGAGCGAAAGTAAGCTCCATTATAATGGGCTTCAAAACGACCAGGAGCGCAAGTGCAAGGATCAGGGCACAAAAGGACACAACCACTGACTCTGTCAAAAATTGCGTGAAGATCTGCCACCGCTGCGCGCCAGTAACCTTTCTAACACCAATTTCCTTTGCTCGTTTCAGTGACCGTGCAATGGAGA